>Ga0157380_10000016_pt1 | contig 126029 bp, 122 predicted proteins | sample S35metaG_FD_119757 | JGI IMG/M metagenome (GOLD analysis project Ga0157380, IMG submission 119757) | Switchgrass rhizosphere microbial communities from Kellogg Biological Station, Michigan, USA - S3-5 metaG | ecosystem: Host-associated > Plants > Roots > Rhizosphere > Soil | place: USA...
CCAATTGCGCGGGCGGCGTCGAGGGCGGGATGACGAACGGTGAGCCGCTGATCGTCCGTGGGGCGCTCAAGCCGATCTCCACCCTGACCAAGCCGCTGCGCTCGGTCGACACCGAGACTAAGCAGCCGGCGCAGGCGCTGCGCGAGCGGACCGACTCGACCGTCGTCCCCGCCGCCGCGGTGGTTGCCGAGGCGATGGTGGCGCTGACCCTGGCGCGCTGCTACCGCGAGAAGTTCGGCGGCGACCACATCGACGACGTGCTGGCCGCGATCGACGCCTACAAGCAGCGGATCGATTTCCGGGGCTGAGCCGGTGAGCAAGCCGGCGATCGTCTTCATCGGCTTCATGGGCGCCGGCAAGAGCACGGCGCTCGACGCCGCACGCGAGGCGGGGCTGGAGACGACCGAGATCGACGAGCTGATGGAAGCGGCGTTCGGCAAGCCGATCCCGCGGGCCTTCGAGGAGGACGGTGAGGAGGCCTTCCGGGCGCGCGAGGCGGAGATCGTCGGCGCCCTGCTGGAGAACGCCGACGGCGGCGCGATCGCCCTCGGCGGCGGCAGCGTCCTCTCCGGGCGGGTGCGCGAGGCGCTCGGCCGGCACACCGTCGTCCTGCTGGAGATCGACGCGGCCGAGGCCTGGCGGCGGATCGAGGGCACGGAGCGGCCGCTGGCGACGAGCGAAGCCGATCTCGAGGCGCTGCTTGCCGAGCGGCTGCCGCTCTACGAGGAGCTGGCCGACGCGGTGGTGCCGATGGCCGGAGCCGGCGTGGTCGAGCGGGCGCTGCCGGCGATCCAGGCGCTGGCGCAGATGCCGGCCGGGACGAGGTTGCTGTGGGCGTCGAGCGCTTCGGGGGACTACCCGGTGTTCGTCGGCCGAGGTCTGCTGGACACGGACTGGTGGCCGCTCGAGGGGCGGAGCTTCTTCATCGCCGACGAGAACACCGAGAGGTATGTGAGCCGTCTGGCGCCGGGAGAGGCGCTTGCGATCGAACCCGGGGAGAAGTCGAAGTCGCTGAAGCAGGTGGAGGAGGCGGTTCTCCTGATGGCGGCCCTGGGGATGACCCGCGAGGACCACGTGGTCGCGGTTGGGGGCGGGGTCGTGGGGGACCTCGCGGGCTTCTGTGCCCACATCTACCAGCGCGGGGTGCCGGTGGTGCAGGTGCCGACGACCGTGGTCGCCCAGGTCGACTCCGCTTACGGCGGCAAGACCGGGGTGGACGTCAAGGAGCTGAAGAACTACGCCGGTGCCTATCACCAGCCGGCAGCGGTCCTCGCCGACACCACGACGCTCCAATCGCTGCCGGCGAGAGAGCTGGCGGCCGGTTTCGTCGAGGTGATCAAGACCGGGCTGCTGGCGGGCGGCGCGCTCTGGGAGCGGGTCCAGGCCGTCGAGTCGATCGACCCCGGCGACCTGGACGAGATCATCTTCGCCTGCGCCCGCTACAAGTGCGGAGTGGTCGCCGCCGACGAGCGCGACGCCGGGCTGCGGCACGTCCTCAACCTCGGTCACACCGTCGGGCACGCGATCGAGGGGGTCTCCGACTTCTCCTACCTGCACGGCGAGGCGATCGGGCTCGGCCTGCTTGCGGCGCTTCGGCTCTCCGACGCACCGGAGCTGCGCGACGGGGTCCAGGCCCTCCTCGTCCGTCACGACCTTCCCACCCAGCTCGATCCCAGGATCGATACCGACGACGTTCTCGCCGTCCTCGAACGCGACAAGAAGCGCACCGCGGCCGGCGTCGGCTTCGTCCTCCTCTCCGAGCCGGGCAAGCCCCGCACCGGGCAGCTGGTCGACCCGGCTAAGGTCCGGGCGGCCGTGCAGGAGCTCTACGCATGAACACCGTCGCCAACCGCGTCGCCGTCCTGCACGGGGTCAACTTCGATGTCCTGGAGAAGCGCGATGCCTCGATCTACGGCGGCCTCTCGCTGGCGCAGCTGGAGAAGCGGATCTCCGACTGGGCGCACGAGCAGAACCTCGAACCGATCTTCTTCCAGACCAACTCCGAGGGTGAGTTCTGCGAATACCTGCACCGCTCCGCCGACCTCGCCGACGCGGCGATCGTCAATGCCGGTGCCTGGACCCACTACAGCCGGGCGATCGCCGATGCGCTGCAGCTGACGAAGCTGCCGGCGGTCGAGGTCCACCTCTCCGCGGTCGAGGAGCGCGACGACTGGCGCAAGCTCTCGGTCTTCGACGGCCTCGTCCTCGCGAAGATCTCCGGCAAGGGGCCGGACGGCTATCGCGAGGCACTGGAGCTGCTGGCGCGCGAGCTGGGCGCAGCTTCCTGATGCGCGGCCGCGGCGACCGGCTGGAGGCGCTGCTGGCCGAGCGTGAGCTCGACCGGATCCTGGTCACCGACCTGACCAACGTCCGTTACCTGACCGGCTTCACCGGCACCAACGGCGCCTGCGTCTGCGGCCCCGGGGCGCGCTTCTTCCTCACCGACTTCCGCTACACCGAGCGCGCCGCGGCCGAGGTCGAGGGCTGGGAGACGGTGACGATCGCCGGCGACTGGCTGAAGGGGATCGGCGAGCGGCTCGAGGGCCGGGTCGGGTTCGAGGACGACCAGATGTCGGTCCGCCTGCTGGAGAAATTGAAGGAGAAGCTCGGCGCCGGCACCGAGATGGTCGCGGCCGGGGGCAGCGTCGAGACGCTGAGGCGGGTCAAGGACGGCGGGGAGCTGGCGGCGATCGCAGAGGCCTCGAAGCTCGCCGACGAGGTCTGGCGCTGGTCGCTGGAGCAGGGCCTCGCCGGACGGCCCGAGCGCGAGGTGGCCCGCGCCGCCGAAGCCCGGATCCGCGAGCTCGGCGGCGACCCCTCGTTCCCGGCGATCGTCGCCGCCGGCCCGAACGGGGCGCTGCCCCACGCCGAGCCGGGGGAAAGGCAGATCGGCCGCGGCGAGCTGGTGGTCTTCGACATGGGGGCGCAGGTCGACGGCTACTGCTCCGACGGCACCCGCACCTTCGCCACCGGCGATCCGGGAGAGCAGGCGCGGGCCGTTTACGAGGTCGTCCGCGCGGCGCAGGCGGCCGCGCTGGAGGCGATCCGCGCCGGGGTCACCGGAGAGGCCGTCGACAGCGCCGCCCGCAAGCTGATCGACGACGCCGGTCACGGCGACCGCTTCGGCCACGCTCTCGGTCACGGCGTCGGGCTCGAGGTCCACGAGGGGCCGCGCCTGGCGCAGCGCTCCGACGACCTGCTCGCCGCCGGCGAGGTGGTCACGGTCGAGCCCGGTGTCTACCTGCCGGGCGAGCTCGGCGTGCGGATCGAGGATCTGGTCGTGGTCACCGAGGACGGCCTGAAGAATCTCAGCGCCCTGCCCAAAGAGCTGCAACTGGTCGAGTGACGGCACCCCGCTTCGCCGGGGCCGATCATTCAGATTCAAGCTCGATTTCTCAGCGGTCGATCTCGCCGTATGGGGAAGACCCAGGACACCCTCGTCTCGATCCACGAGGAAGCTCGACGCGAGCGGCTGCTCGACATGGAGGAGCGCCTGCGCCGTTACCGCTTCGCCACCTTCGCGATCCTCGCCCTGGCGCTGGCGGCCGGCGGCGGCAGCTCGCTGGGCTACGGCTACTGGTGGATCGCGCCGCTCGTCGCCGGGCTCGCCGGCTTCGCGCTGGCCGACCGCTACATGCGCCACAGCCCCCGGCCGGCGCTCTGGGTCGCCGGCGCCTGGGCCGCGCTGCCGGTCATCCTCGCCGCCTCGGTCATGCTCACGGGCGGCGCCACCAGTCCGGTCCTCGTCTGGTTCGGCCTGCCCGCGGTGACGCTCGGCTTCCGCTTCGAGGTGCGCGGGATGATCGCCGGGACGGTCTTCCTGATCGCGATGTTCCTGCTCGCCGCCGTGCTCCCGGACCCAGACGCCGCCTGGGCACTGCGCGAGCAGCTGATCGCGATCGCCGCCATGGTGATCAGCGCCGTGATCCTCTCCGGCGCCCTGGTCGAGTCCGATCGCGCCCACCGCCGCCGCTCGACCCTCGACCCGCTCACCGGCCTCTTCAACCGCAACGCCCTGGAGCAGCGCCTCTCCGAGCTCGACGGTCAGCCCTGCGACCCCAGCGAGGGCCTCTCGCACGCCTTCCTCCTCTGCGACCTCGACCACTTCAAGAGCGTCAACGACCGCTTCGGCCACGCCGCCGGAGACGCGGTCCTCCAGGACGTCGCCTACACGATGCGGGCGACCCTGCGCGCCGGCGACTCGATCTACCGCGTCGGCGGCGAGGAGATCCTCGTCATGCTTCCCGGCGCCGGCCACACGGACGCGCTGGAGATCGCCGAGCACCTACGCCGAGAAGTCCACGACCGTCGCCCGGTAGGAGTCCCCGTCTCGATCAGCATCGGCGTAGCCGTAGCCGAACCCACCCGAGTAGACACCGACGACCTCCTCTCCCGAGCCGACTCGGCCCTCTACGCAGCCAAGGCCGGAGGCCGAGACCAGGTCTTCGCCGACAGCGAGCCCGAGATCAGGGTGCTTGCTTAGTTGGTCGGTATTCGGAGCCGGGGAGAGGGACGGGTGTCCCCCTGACCTCCCTGGGTTCCTCGCCTTTAACCAGCCTTCTCTCGCTAAGTGATCTGTGCGAGGAACAGGACGCCGGTCGGCCAGGGGGACACCCGTCCCTCAAAACGGGCCGCGAGGTTCAGCGACTCAGGTCCCAGTCGCTGCTGAGCCGGCGCCCGAAGGCCGCCAAGAGTTCGACGGTTGCCTCGACGTCGCGGAGGTCGACCATCTCGACCGGGGAGTGCATGTAGCGGAGGGGGATCGAGACGACGCCGGTCGGGATCCCGGCGCGGGAGATCTGGAGGACGTCGGCGTCGGTGCTGGTGCCGCGGCCGCTGGCGCTGATCGAGTAATCGATCCCCTCCGCCTCGGCGGTCTCGACCAGCAGCTCGAAGACCTTGGGAGAGAGGGTGGAGCCGCGGCCGATCGCCGGGCCGGAGCCCAGCGGGTGGCTGCCGATCTCCTTCTCGTCGACGCCCGGGGCGTCGGTCGCGTGGGTGACGTCGACGGCGATGGCGATGTCAGGCCGGATCTGGAAGGCGGCGGTGCGGGCGCCGAAGAGGCCGATCTCCTCCTGGACCGCGGCGACCGCGGCGAAGGAACCGCCGGGGCCATCTCCCTCGGCGCAGCGGCGCAGGCTCTCCAGCGCGGTGTAGGCGCCGAGGCGATTGTCCATCGCCCGCGAGACGAGCCGGTCGCCGGCGACCGCCATCGGCTCGGCGGCGATCACCACCGGGTCGCCGACCCGGACCAGCTGTTCGGCCTCCTCGCGGTCGGCGGCGCCGATGTCGATGTGCATGCCCTTCAGCTCGACCGCCTTCTTGCGCTGGTCGGGTGCGAGCAGGTGGATCGGCTTGCGCCCGGCGACCCCGGGGACGAGCCCGTCCTTGCCGCGCACCTCGACCCGCTGGCCGACGAGGATCTGAGGATCCCAGCCGCCGACCGGGGCGAACCAGAGGAAACCCTTCTCGTCGACGTGGGTGACGATCAGCCCGATCTCGTCGATGTGGCCGACGACGGCGAGCAGGGGGGAGGCGTCGCCGATCCGGGCGATCGTCGAGCCGATCCCGTCGACGCTGACCTCGGCGAAGGAGGCAGCCTCGCGCCAGACCTCGGCGGCGGGCCCCTCATATCCCGAGGGGGCGCCGGCGCGCAGCAGCTTGTCTAGGAGGTCTGGAGTGGTCAAAGGTGCGGGGAGTATGCCTAAGAGTGGGCCGCGCTTGCTTCGCGGCGGAATTCGGCGCGGCCGGGGCCGTACCCGCGGTTCTCGAAGGCGATCATCGCCCAGATCAGGATCTCGGCGACCACCAGCGAGACCAGCGCCGGGACCGCGGTCGCGGCGGGAATCAGGAAGAGCAGGACGATTGCCACCCCGAGCCGGTGGCGGTTGACGGTGCGGACATGCCGGTAGCGGAAGGCGACCAGGCCGAGGAGAAAGATCGCCAGACCGCCGAGCAGGGCGAAGGCCGCCTCGTAGTGGAGGTGTTCGTCGTAATGGCCGATCGTCACTTTCAGGCCCAGCGCGATCAGCACGATCCCGGCCACCATCAGCAAGTGGATGTAGGAGTAGGAGTCGCGGGCGAGCTCGTTCTGCTCGCGGCCGACCTCGGCTTCGCCGAGGCGACGGGCGGAGATCAGCGCGACCACGTCGAAGTAGGTCCACCAGAGCGCCGCGGCGAGGAAGATGCCGAGCACCGCGGTGGCGCCGATCCCGAGGTCGAGGGCGCCGGAGGCGCCGACCCCGATCGCGACGATCGACTCGCCGAGGGCGATGATCAGAATCAGGCCGTGCCGCTCGGCGAAGTGGCCGGGGACGATTTTCCAACCGTCGGAGCCGAAGAAGTAGGGGCCGGCCATGTCGAGGAAGATCGCCAGCGCCCAGAGGGCGCCCTGGGCGAGGCCGTCGAAGAACGAGGCGAGGACGAGCAGCCCGACCGCGACCGCGGTACTGACGGCCAAGCCGATCACCGAGCGGAAGAGGTCCTTGTCGTCGGCCCCGGCCAGCATGAAGAGGGCGATGTGGGCGAGCCGGTAGAAGCCGATCCCGAGCGCGAAGACGAGAGCCAGCTCGCCGAACGCCTCGGGAACCGCCAGCGAGACGATCAGCATCGCCGCCATCGCCGCGAAGATCACCAGCCGCACCTGGTCGGCCTCGGGGTCGATGACGCTGGTCAGCCAGGCGTACCCGACCCAGGCCCACCAGAGCACGCCGAGCACCAAGAGGCCCTGGGCCAGTCCCTCCCAGGTCTGGTTGTGCGACATCAGCGCCGTGCACTGGGTGATCGCGAGCACGAAGACGAGGTCGAAGAAGAGCTCCAGCGGCGTCACCCGCTCGCCCTCGCGGCGAATCCGACTGAGACGGGGATGGTTCTCCGGCGAGCCCTCCAAGGCGCCCATCCTCTCATTTGGCCTGTCTGAGCTTGACCGACACAATTGTGGGTCAAGCTCAGACACGTCCGGATAGGTGTGACGAAAGTGGACTATGTTGCGCGCATGGGAGTGGCGCTGGTTACGGGAGCTTCGACGGGAATCGGCAGGGCGACGGCGATTCGGTTAGCGCGCGAGCCGGGGACCGAGCTGGTGCTGGTGGCTCGCCGCGAGGAGCTGCTGCGTGAGCTGGCCGAGTCGCTGCCCTGCCCGGCGACCGTCCTCGCCGTCGACCTGACCGAGGCCGACGCGCCGCAGAAGGTCCGCGCCCACCTCGACGCCGATCACGGGGGCGGTCTCCACCTGCTGGTCAACAACGCCGGCGCCGCCTGGCGCGGCAGCTTCGCCGACGGCGGCCACGCCAACGTCAAGCGCCACATGGAGCTCAACTTCGACGCCGTCGTCCGGCTTACCGAGGAGCTGCTGCCGCTGCTGCGCAAATCGACGCCGAGCGCGATCGTCAACGTCGCCAGCACCGCCGGCCGCGTCTCCCGCGCCCGCACCGGTGCCTACAGCGCCAGCAAGTTCGCCCTGATCGGCTGGACCGACGCCCTCTACTCCGAGGAGAAGGCCACGGGGGTCCACGTCGGGATGGTGCTGCCCGGCTTCGTCGAGACCGAGGGCTTTCCGGCGACCGAGCTGCGCCAGAAAGCGCTCACCCGCTGGGTCGTCTCCCAGCCGGAGAAGGTCGCCGAGGCGATCTACGAGTGCGGGCCCGGCGGCAAGGCCGAGCGCTACGTCCCGCGCCCTTATGCGCTTGCCGCCGTCGCCCGCATCGTCATGCCGGGGTTGACCAGGCGGGTCCTCAGCGGCGGTGCCGCCACCAGCCTCACCACCAGCACCGGCGGTGGGGACCAGGGGCCGGCGTCGGGCTGATGCCCGTCTACGCCGACGTCATCGTCGCGCTGGCCCTGGTGGCGGTGGCCGTCGTCGCCACGATCTCGACCAAGAAGGTGCGGCAGGTCAACCGCCGCTTCCGCATGCTCGACGAAATCTCCCGCGTCGCCGACGAGGGCAGGACGCTGGACGAGACGCTGGAGGCGATTACGGAGATCATCGTTCCCGAGCTGGGCGACATCGGCGCGATCGACGTGATCGAGGACGACCGGGTCCGCCGCGCGGCGTTGCGGGTGGAGGGCCCGGAGGCCGAGGAGATCGCCGCGCGGCTGATGGCCCGGGGGCCGCGCATGCAGACGCAGCTGGCGAGCGACGCCAGCCGCGAGCGTCTGGAGCCGCGCCGCTTCGAGCTGCGCAGCAGGGACGACCTGCGCGAGTTCGCCACCGACGAGAAGGACCTCGAGTTCCTCAGCAGCCTCGGGGTGCGCTCCGGGGTGACCGTCGAGCTGCGCGCCCGCGGCCGGCCGACGGGAATGCTGACGATCAGCGTCGGGACCTCGGGACGCCGGTACAGCGACTCCGACATCCGCTTCGTGACCATCCTCGCCGGCCGCGTCGCCCTCGCCCTCGACAACGCCGGACTCTTCTCCGACCTGGAGCGCTCCGAGCGCGAACGGGCCGAGATCGCCGAGACCCTGCAGCGCGGCCTGCTGCCGCCGCCGCTGCCTCACATCCCCGGCTGGTCGGTGGCGGCAACCTACCGCCCGGCCGGGGCGGAGAACGAGATCGGCGGCGACTTCTACGACGCCTTCCGCATCGCCGGAGGCTGGATGGTGGTGATCGGCGACGTCACCGGCCGTGGCGCCAAGGCCGCCGCCGTCACCGCCCACGCGCGCTACACGCTGCGGACCGCGGCGGCGCTGACCGGCGACCCGGTGGTCGCCCTGCGGACGCTGAATCGGGAGCTGCTCGCCCGCAGCGGCACCGCCCTCTGCAGCGTCGCCGCGATGGCCGTCTCCGAAGATCCGACCGAGCCGGTCCAGCTGGCGGTGGCCGGGCACCCGCCGCCGCTGCTGGTCGACGGCGACTCGGTCACCGAGGCGAGCACGCCGGCCCCGGTCCTGGGCGCCTTCCCCAACGAGGCCTGGACGCTGGAGGCGACCGCGGTGGAGCCGAACCAGCAGCTGGTCGTGATCACCGACGGGGTCACCGAGGCCCACGGCGACGGCGGCCGCTTCGGCGAGGAGCGGCTCCGCGCCCGGCTGGCGGGGGTGGCCAGCCCCGCGCTCGCGACCCAGTTGATCGAGATGGCGCTGAACGAGTTCACCGGCGGCAGGCTGGAAGACGACGCGGCGATCGTCGCCATCGCCCCGGCCTCGGCCGACGTCGAGCCGGCGCCGGCGAGGGAGCGGGAGCTGGTCGATCGCCTCTATAACGCCTTCAACCACCGCGACGCCGAGGAGATCGTCGCCCTCTGCGATCCGCGAATGGGCTTCTTCCCGATCGGCACCGCCGAGCAGATCGGCCGCGACGCCCCCTACGTCGGGCCGGGGGGCCTGACCGACTACCTGCGCGACGTCGAGCGCGCCTGGGACGAGCTGCAGATCGTGCCCAAGGTGGTCGAGAGCCACGGCCACTCGCTGCTGGTCCGCGGCAGGGTCTACGCCCGCAGCCGCCCGCTCGGCATCCGCGACATGCCCGTCGCCTGGATCTGGGACCTGGCCGACGGCAGGTTCACCCGCGGCGAGGTCTTCCGCGACCCCGAGGAAGCGGTTCGCCGGCTCGCGGCCGCGACCTGAGCCCACCCTCCGATGGGCGCCGACTAGGATTCGCCGCCGTGACTATCTCGACGAACCAGTTCAAGAACGGCACCCATATCGAGATCGACGGGAAGATCTGGAAGATCATCGAGTTCCAGCACGTCAAGCCGGGCAAGGGCGGCGCCTTCGTGCGGACCAAGCTGCGGCGGATCGAGGACGGCTCGGTGATCGACAAAACCTTCAGGGCGGGGGAGAAGTTCCGCCCGGTCCGCACCGAATCGAAAAAGATGCAGTACCTCTACGACTCGGGCGACGCGGCGGTCTTCATGGACTCGCAGGACTACGACCAGATCGAGCTTCCGAGAGAGGCGCTCGGGGACGCGATGAAATGGGTCCTGGCCAACGACGAGGTCGACGTTCTCTTCGTCGACGAGCAGCCCAGCGACGTCCAGGTGCCGAGCGCGATCGAGATGAAGGTCACCCAAACCGATCCCGGGCTGAAGGGCGACACCGCCTCCGGCGGCGGCAACAAGCCGGCGACGCTGGAGTCCGGCGTGATCGTCCAGGTGCCGCTCTTCATCGAAGAGGGCGACGCCGTGCGGGTCGACACCCGCAGCGGCGAGTACATCTCCCGCGCCTGATTTGACCGCCTACGACCCGAGCCAGTGGAGCGACCTCTTCGTCGCCACTGCGGGGGCGACCGCCGCCCTCGCCGGGCTGCTCTTCGTCGCCGTTTCGATCAATCTCGACCGCATCCTCGCGGAAACCGGCCTCGCCGATCGGGCCCTGGAAACGGTGATGATGCTGCTCGGTGCCCTGGTCGTCTCGATCATCGGCCTGATCCCGGGACAGAGCGACGGGGCGGTCGGGTTCGAGATCTTCTTTGCCGGCATGCTGCTCGCCTGGATGATCGTCCGCCTGCGGCTCGTCTACGACCCCGACGTGGCGGTGCCTCGGACCTGGCTGATCAGCCGCTGGGGGATCCGCGCGCTCGCGGTGCTGCCGCTGATCCTCGGGGGCGCCAGCGTGATGACGGGGGACGGCGGTGGCCTCTACTGGGTGGCCGCCGGCATCGTCTTCGCGATCGTCGGCGCCGTCGCCAACGCCTGGGTCCTGCTGGTCGAGATCCTGCGCTGACAGAATGTCCCCATGCGCAGATCCGACCAGCGGCGGGATGCCGTCTTCGTCAACTACCAGCGCGACGTGACCGGCCGCCCGCTGGCGGAGCTGCTGGGCGAGGCGCGGCCGCTGACCCGGGAGTTGGCCGAGGGGGTCGACGTCCACCGCGAAGAGCTGGACGACACGATCGCCGCCCATGTCAAGGGCTGGACGGTCGACCGCATCGCCCCGCTGGACATGAACGTGATGCGCGCCGCCCTCTACGAGATGGAGTTCATGGAAACGCCGGCCGAGGTGGCGATCAACGAGGCGGTCGAGATCGCCAAGGAGTACTGCGGGGCCGATGCGCCGAAGTTCATCAACGGCATCCTCGGCGCGGTGGTGCGCGAGCGGGAGCCGGCCAAATGAGCATCCGGCTGCGGGAGATCAGCGCCCGGCTGCGGGAGATCACCTCGCAGTTGGAGAGCGGTGAGGTGGCCGACGAGACCGCCGCCGGCCTGGCGGCGGAGGCCGCCGACCTCGCCGCCGAGGCGGTCGAGGAGGCAAACCGCGAGGCGCGGCAGCAGGCGACGACCGAGTGAAGGCGGCATCCCAGTGTTCCTTTTGCTCGCATAGCGGACAAAAGGAACACCGCTGATGAATTACCCCGAGGATCTGCGTTCGCTGGTGGACGACGCCCTCGCCCGGTTGAGCTTCTCGGCTGCGCCCGCGACCGCCGGCCTCGAGGAGGCGATGCGGTACTCGCTGCTGGCCGGCGGCAAGCGGGTGCGGCCGGTGCTCGCCCTCGCCACCGCCCGCGCTCTCGGCGTCGAGCCCGAGCGCTTCCTCCCGGTCGCCTGCGCGATCGAGCTGATCCACACCTACTCGCTGATCCACGACGACCTGCCGGCGATGGACGACGACGAGCTGCGCCGCGGGCTGCCGACCTCGCACGTCAAGTTCGGCGAGGACGTCGCGATCCTCGCCGGCGACGGGCTCTTCGCCGAGGCGATGCGGCTCTTCTGCGAGCAGCCGGGAGAGCCGGCGCGGGTGCTGGCGGCGCTGTGCGAGCTGGCGGCCGCGACCGGTGCCGACGGCATGGTCGGCGGCCAGTACGTGGACGTGGTCGGTGCCGAGACCGACGCCGAGGGGCTGCGGGCTCTGCATGAGCTGAAGACCGGCCGCCTGATCGCCGCCAGCGTCAACGTGGTCCTTCTGCTCGAGGGGCTGGCGGAACCTGAGACAATGCCGTATCGCCGTTTCGCCGAGGAGCTCGGCGTTCTGTTTCAGATCGTCGACGACATCCTCGACGTGACCGAGTCGGACGAGCAGCTCGGCAAGCCCCATGGAAGCGACGAGAGACATGGAAAACTCACCTACGTCAGCCTTTTCGGGCTCGACCGGGCCCGCGAGCTGGCGGCCGAGTCTCACGCCAAGGCAACCGCTGCGCTGGCGCAGGCAAGCGGCGAGACCGAGGATCTGAGGCGCGTGGCGGACTACATCTTCACGAGGAACGAATGAGCGATCAGCCCCCCACCCAGGGCAACGCAGAAGAAAACAGAGAGCCGCTCCTGCCGGGCATCGACAGCCCGCAGGATCTGCACGGCCTCGACGACGAGCAGCTGCAGCAGGTCGCGCAGGAGATGCGCACCTACATCATCGACACGATCGGCGAGATCGGCGGCCACTTCGGCGCCAACCTCGGCACCTGCGAGCTCGCGGTCGCCCTCCACAGCCTGCTCGACTCGCCGCGCGACAAGGTTCTCTGGGACGTCGGCCACCAGGCCTACCCGCACAAGGTCCTCACCGGCCGCCGCGACCGGCTGCCGACGATCCGCCAGTACGACGGCCTCGCCCCGTTCTGCTCGATCCCCGAGTCCGAGCACGACATCATGGGCGCCGGCCACGCCTCGACCTCGATCGGTTACGCGGTCGGGCTGAAGGAGGCGATGCGCCACGGGATCGGCGAGGACGGCAGGGTCGCCGCGGTGATCGGCGACGGGGCCCTGACCGGCGGCGTCGCCTACGAGGCGATGCTTGCCGCCGGCGGCCTGCAGACGCCGCTCGTGATCGTCCTCAACGACAACGGGATGTCGATCTCACCCAATGTCGGCGCTCTCTCTCGCTACTTCAACCGCATCCGGCTCAATCCCCGCCTCTGGCATGCCCGCGAGGGGGTCGAGGACCGGCTGACGAAGCTGCCGCTGGGTCTGGGCAAACGGATCGAGCGGCTGGGGCCGGAGATCAAGGCCGCGATCAAGGCCTACTGGGCGCCCGGGCTCTTCTTCGAGGAGCTCGACCTTGCCTACATGGGGGTGATCGACGGCCACGACGTGCACGCGCTGCGCGAGGCGCTGCTGGAGGCCTTCGAAGCCGACCGACCGGTCGTCGTCCACATCCACACGGTCAAGGGCAAGGGCTTCACGCCGGCCGAAGAAGGCGGCCTGGAGTCGATGGAGGAGTGGCACGCGGCGAAGCCGAAGTCGATCGTCAACGGCGAACCCGCCAGCGCGCCGAAGCCGATCCCGGTGACCGAAACCGACTCGCCCGAGGGGATCGAGGTGCTGGAGAAGCCGCCGGCCGCCGGCTCGCCGCCCCAGTACACGAAGGTCTTCGCCGGGGCGATTGTGGCCGAGGCCGAAGCCGACGAGCGGGTGATCGGGATCACCGCGGCGATGGCCGGGGGGACTGGGCTGCAGCAGCTCGCCGACGAGGTCCCCGAGCAGTACTACGACGTCGGCATCGCCGAGCAGAACGCCGTCCTGCTGGCCTCCGGACTGGCGCTGCAGGGCGCGAAGCCGGTCTGTGCGATCTACTCGACCTTCCTCCAGCGCGCCTTCGACCAGATCGTCCACGACGTCTGCCTGCAGGACCTCGACGTCACCTTCGCGATGGACCGCGCAGGACTGGTCGGCGACGACGGGCCGACCCACCACGGCGCCTTCGACATCTCCTACTTCCGCCCGATCCCGAACGTGGTGCTGATGGCGCCGCGCGACGAGGCGATGCTGGTCCACATGCTGCACACGGCGATCGCCCACGAGGGGCCGGCAGCGCTGCGCTACCCGCGTGGCGCCGCCGAGGGGGTGGAGCTGCCCGCCAAGCCCGAGCTGCTGCCGATCGGCAGGGGCGAGGTGCTGGCCGAGGGGGAGCGGGTGGCGCTGTTGGGCTACGGCTACGGCGTCACCGTCGCCCGCGAAGCGGCGGAGATCCTCGGCAGGCACGGGCTCAGAGCCACGGTCGCCGATGCCCGCTTCGCCAAGCCGATCGACGCGGAGCTGGCCGAGCGACTGGCGCGCGAGCACGAGCTGCTGGTGACGATCGAGGAGAACACGCTGCCGGGTGGCTTCGGCTCGGCGGTGCTGGAGCACCTCGAGGACGCCTTCGGGGAATCCCCCGCGGAGCGGGCCAGGGTTCTGCGCGTCGGCCTACCCGACTCCTACGTCACCCACGGCAAGCCGGCGCTGCTGCGGGCCGAGGTCGGCCTGACCGGCGAGTCGGTCGCCGACCGCGTCCTCAGCTCTCTGCCAAGCGCCCAGCCCGCCCTGACCTAGTTGCCGCCAGCGCGCCGCGCGCCAAACGCTCTAATCAATTTTGACGATTGATTCAATTGACGCAATCGATTAGCCTGCGCCAGTCTCTCCCGGTGAACAGGAGGAGTCCGGCCAAGAGCCAGCGCTTCTGGGGGAATCGCCAAGGGGAGGGGAGACGCGCTCTATATGTGTGGATCCGCTTGGGGAATCGGATCTCTCGCGCCCGCCTCTCGAGGTCGGGGCGCGAGGCGCGTTTGGAAACGGTCTGAAAGACAGGCAAGAAAAAGGCGCCCGCAGAGCGGGCGCCTTTTCCATGTGAACTTCTTCCTACAGCCTACGGTTCAGCGACTTTTTTGGGGTCGGCGAGGTAGGTCGTTCCTTCGAGGATCGCGGTGTTGGTTCCCGCCGGAGACGGGACGCCGACGATCGACTCGACGAACGGGTCGATGAGGAAGGAGAAGAGCCCTCCGCAACCGTTCGCACCGGAAACCGCGAACGAGTTGTCGACCAGTTTGTTGTTTTTGTTGATGATCAGGGCCTGTTCGTCTTTGACTTCCAGCGAGCCCGGGGAACCGGTGATCGGTTTATTCGGGGCCGGCGGAGCCGTCGTGCCCGAGGTGAGTTTCAGCTGCAGCGGACTCGAGTTCGAGCCGATGTAGCAGCTGCTCCCCAAGAACGGGTTGCCCAGCTTGACCTTGACCGGCAGGGTCAGCGCCGTGCCGTGGGCGGTCAGGGTGTTGAACAGACTGAGTTTGACCGCCGAGGCCGGGGCCGCCAGTTCCACGGTGGCGGTTACGCCGGTAAACCCTTCGTTGATCGTCTGGTTGAACAGATCCCGGAGGAATTTCGGCCACCAGGACGGCGCGGTGACGCCGAGCAGGCCACCCGGGACGGGCTGAGGCGTTTTGGACAGCGTGTTGCCATCCGTGGCCGCGATCAGTTCGGTTTCGCCAAGGGGTTCCCCTGGAACGACGTAGTGCAGGCCGCCCTGGAGGGTGACTTTGTTGACGATCGGCACTGATTTGTTGCCGGTCGTGACCACGCCGGAAACCGTCTCAGCAACAACGCAGGCATTGGTGGCCGGGTTGCTGATCGGGCATTTGGCGAAGCGTGCGTATTCCCCTGTAGGTGCGGCAGACGCCGTCGCGGGCAGCATTAGAGCTGCCAATACGGCGCAGGCCAGGAAGAGTCGTTTCATGGACTGGTCCTTTCGGATTCGGAGTTTCCATCCGCCATTCCCAAGTGGCAGACGGCACGGATCGGAACTAGTTCCGAGTAGAAGGAATGTTCGTACCAGATTGAATCCCCTTGTGCATCCCGAAAATTGATTAGACAAAGGGCTAATCAGTAAAAAAACACGGTTGTCTGCTGGGACTTGCAAGTACCTAAACCAAAAAGACTTTTTGTTGCTTTCTGAGCCCCACCCGGGGAAACTCCGCGCGTGTCGAACGCGGACTTCAATGGACGGCGGTTCCAGGAGGCCGAGGGAAGGGGCAGGCGCGACTCGGTCCCTCGCTCGAGCCATGGGGACTGGGTCATCGCTTCGCGTGACCCGCTGCCGATCCTGAGGTCCCAGGACGAGACCCGGGTCCCGGAGCTGGTCCCGATCCGCTACGGCCGCATGCTGGCCTCGCCGTTCGCCTTCTTCCGCGGCGGCGCGGCGGTGATGGCAACCGACCTCGCGCAAACCCCGAATGCCGCTCTCGAGGTGCAGCTCTGCGGCGATGCGCACCTTTCCAACTTCGGTGTCTTCGCGGCCCCCGACCGGCGGCTGGTCTTCGACTGCAACGACTTCGACGAGACCTGTCGCGGCCCGTTCGAGTGGGACCTGAAGCGGCTTGCGGCGAGCCTCGCCATCGCCGGCAGGTCACGGGGCTTCGGCAAGCGGGAGCGGCGGCAGGCGGTCCTCGGCGGCGTCTCCGGCTACCGGGGGGCGATGCGTGCCTTCGCCTCGATGCGCAACATCGACGTCTGGTACGCCCGGATCGACGTCGAATCCCGGTTCGACGAGCTGCTTCCGCACCTGGACGAGGGGGACGCGCAGAAGTTCGAGCGCAATCTGGCCAAGGCTCGCGGCAAGGACAGCCTGCGGGCGCTGCGCAAGCTCACCCGCGAGGAGAACGGGGAGTTGCGGATCGTCAGCAGGCCGCCTCTGATCACGCCTCTGGCGGAGCTGAGCGAAGCCGCCGGGGCCGAAGCGCAGCTGCAGACGGTGCTCGACGCCTACCTGGACTCGCTTGGCGACGATCTGCAGCGGCTGGTCTCCTCCTATCGCTTCGTGGACGCCGCCCGCAAAGTCGTCGGGGTCGGGAGCGTCGGCACCCGTGCCTGGATCGTGCTTCTGCTCGGCCGGGACGGGACCGACCCGCTGTTCCTGCAGGCCAAGGAAGCCCAGCGCTCGGTCCTCGAGCCCTACGCCGGCGCCAGCCCCTACGACCATCCCGGGCGCCGCGTGGTCGAAGGCCAGCGGCTGATGCAGGCGGCGGGCGACATCTTCCTCGGCTGGGTCACCGGCGAGGGGCTCGACGGCCAGCGGCGCCACTTCTACGTCCGCCAGATGTGGGACGGCAAGGGCTCCGCCGACGTCGACCGGATGACGGCGCGCGAGCTCTGCGTCTACGCGTCGCTCTGCGGCGAGGCGCTGGCGCGGGCCCACGCCCGTTCCGGCGACCGCTTCGCGATCGCCTCCTACCTGGGCAAGGGCGAGGTCTTCGACGAGGCGCTGGCGCGCTTCGCCGAGAGCTACGCCGACCAGAACGAACAGGACTTCGAACGGGTCGCCGCAGCCGCCGAGAGCGGCGAGATCGCGGTCGAGAGCGAGCCCGCGTGAGCACCGTCCGCCGCGCCGTCCTCGTCCTCCTGCTCGACGCGGCGATCCTCCTCCTGCTCTCGGAGATCCTCAGCGGGTTCGTCCTCGACGGCGCCGGCTCCGCCCTCGCCGCCGCCGCGGTCATCGGCCTGCTCAACTCGCTGGTCTGGCCGGTCCTCGCCCGCTTCGCCCTGCCGCTGACCGTGCTCACCCTCGGCCTCGGCGCCCTGCTGCTGAACGGCCTGCTGGTGACGATCGCGATCGACCTCCTGCCGGGGGCCGAGATCTCCGGCGTGCTCGAGGGCACGGTGGTGACGATCGTGATCGCCGCGGTCACCACCGGCCTCTACGCCCTCTTCGCGGTGGACGAAGACGAATCCTGGCATCGCAACGTGGTCCGCCGGCAGGCCCGCCGCCGCAAGCAGATGGTCGAGAGCGACGTCCCCGGAATTCTCTTCCTCGAGATCGACGGGCTCGCCCACGACGTCCTGCGGCGGGCGGTCGCGGACGGCAACGCGCCGACCCTGGCCCGGTGGCTGCGCTCCGGCTCCCACAGGCTGAACCGCTGGGAAACCGACTGGTCCTCGCAGACGGGAGCCTGTCAGGCGGGGCTGCTGCACGGCTCCAACGAGGACATGCCCGCCTTCCGCTGGTGGGAGAAGGACCGCGGCGCGGCGATCGTCACCAACCATCCCCGCGATGCGGAAGAGATCGAGCGCCGCCACTCCGACGGCAAGGGCCTGCTGCACGCCGACGGCGCCAGCCGCGCCAACATCCTCTCCGGCGACGCGCCCCACTCGATGCTGACGATGAGCACCGCGCTGCGCCGCCGGCGGCCGATCGGCAAGGACTACGCCGCCTACTTCGCCCGCCCCTACGCGGCGGCCCGGACCCTGGTCCTCGCCCTCACCGACATCGGTCGCGAGCGGCGGGCGGCTCGTTCCCAGGTCCGCGACGACGTCCGGCCGCGGATGGCCCGCGGCCGCTCCTACGCCCTGGTGCGCGCCTGGGCGACGGTCGTGCAGCGGGACCTGCAGGTGGCGACCGTCGTCGGCGACGCACTCGCCGGCCGGCCGGTGGTCTACACGACCTTCCTCGCCTACGACGAGGTCGCCCACCACTCCGGCATCGAGCGGCCCGATGCGCTCGCCGTCCTCCACGACCTCGACCGCCAGATCGCCCGCATCGCCGCCGCCTGTGCCGACGCGCCCCGCCCCTACCGGCTCGTCGTCCTCTCCGATCACGGGCAGTCCCAGGGGGAAACCTTCCGCGACCGCTACGGGCAGACGCTGGAGGATCTGGCCCGTTCGGCCTGCGAGCCCGACAGCGTGATCGCCTCCGAAGCGGGAGACGACGACGCGCTCTCCTACCTCAGCGCCGGCCTGACCGAGGTGGCGCGCGACGACACCGTCGCCGCCCGCACCGTTCGGGCGGCGACCCGCGATCGTCTTGCCGACGGCGCCGTCGCGCTCGACCCGGACGCCCGTCGCGAGGTGGCGGAGAGCCACGGCGACGGCGATCTGCCGGAGCTCTCGGTGATGGCCTCGGGGTGCCTCGGCCTGATCACCTTCCCGCGTGAGCCGGGCCGGGTCAGCCTGGAGCGGATGGAAGCGCTCTACCCCCGCCTGATCCCCGCCCTGCGCGACCATCCCGGCGTCGGCTTCCTCCTCGTCCGCTCCGAGCGGGACGGGGCGCTGGCGATCGGGGCGGGGGGGACGCGCTTTCTCGACTCGGGCCGGGTCGAGGGGGAGGACCCGCTGGCGCCGTTCGGCCCCAACGCCGCCGACCACCTGCTCCGCACGGACGGCTTCCCCCACTGCCCGGACCTGATGGTCAACAGCACCTACTGGACCGACTTCGGCGAGGTGGCGGCCTTCGAGGAGCTGGTCGGCTCGCACGGCGGCATGGGGGGGACCCAGAGCTTCCCCTTCGTCCTCCATCCGAGCGAGCTGAGCTGGCCCGAGGACGAGGTGATCGGGGCCGAACGGGTGCACCGCATCTTCCGCGGCTGGCTGGCCGAGCTGGGGCAGGACGCCTACGCCAGCGGGATCGATCCGCCGGGCGAGAGCACGCGGGCCTCGACCTGAGGCGCGAGGTCACGGACCGCGGCCGCGAACTTCTCCGGCGGGCGGCGCAGGGGGCCCTCGCGCAGGCGCCGGAGGCCGAAGGGGTAGAGCGTGCCCCAGTGGATCGGCACCGCCAGGCGCGGCGCGAGCGCGGCCGCCGCCCGCGCCGCGCCCACCGGGTCGAGGTGTCCCTCGCCGATGTTCGGGCCCCAGCCCCAGATCGGCAGCAGGGCGAGATCGAGGTCGGAGGCGAGGTCCTCCATCCCCGGGAAGTAGTCGGTGTCGCCGGCGAAATAGACCTGGTGCCGTCCGGAGACGAGGAAGCCGATCGCCTGGGGGTCGGGGGCGAAGCGGCGTTTGCCGCCGTCGTGGTGGGCGTCGACGGCGGTGACGGTCAGCTCGCCGATCGCGGCGGACTCGCCCGGCGCCAGCTCGGTTGCCGCCGGGAAGCCGTGCCGGGCGAAGAAATCGCCTGAGCCGGGGGGGACCAGGAGCGGGACCTCGCGATCTAGCCGGCGCAGCGAGGCGAGGTCGGCATGGTCGTGGTGCAGGTGGGAGACGAGGACGGCGTCGAGGTTCTCGGTCGTCGCCGGCGCCGGCAAGGCCCCGTGCCGCACCAGCGGGCCGATCCGCCGGCGCAGGACCGGATCGGTCAGCAGGCGGGTCCCGTCGAGGTCGACGAGAACGGTTGCGTGTCCGACGTAGGTGGCACTGTCCTGGCTGCTCATGCCCCGCCGAGTATGGCTTCGCCGAGAGAAGGGTGCGACCGAGGACGAAGTCATCGAGATCGAGCCCGGTGCCCTGAGCGGCCTCTTCGCCGCTCCCCAGTGGCTGCGCGATCTCGGTTTCTCCTCATGGCTGCTGGTCGGCATCGGCGCCGCCCTCGTCGCCATCATCTGGCTGCTCTCGCTGACCGAGACGATCGTGATGCCGGTGATCACGGCCGGGATCATCGCCTCCGTCGCCTCGCCGCTGGTCGCCTGGCTCAAGCGCCGCGGGGTCTCGCGAGGGATCGGCGCCGCGCTGGTGATGGTCCTGATCGTCCTCCTCGCCTTCGGCGTCGGCCTCCTGGTCCTCACCGGGATCGCCAGCCAAGCGGGCGGGATCAGCGACGGCCTGAGGACGGGGGCAGGCGAAGTCGAGTCCTGGGTTCACGACCTGGGGGTGAAGGCGCCTACCGCAGCCCAAGCCAACGCCGACACCAGCGCCGCGGTCAGCAGCGCATTTACGGCGCTCACCCACGGGCTGCTCGGTGGCGTCGACAAGCTGGCCTCGCTGGCCATCTTCCTCTCCTTCACCGCGCTCAGTCTCTTCTTCCTGCTCAAGGACGCACCGACGATCGGCGCCTTCGTCGAGCGCCACCTCGGCGTCCCGGTCCCCGTCGCCCACTCGATCCTGGGACGGCTAGCCGGCAGCATGCGCGGCTACTTCCTCGGGGTCACGATCGTCTCGGCTTGGAGCTCGCTGATCGTCGGCGCCGGCGCCCTGATCCTCAACGTGCCGCTGGCGGGCACGATCGCGGTCGTCACCTTCCTCGGCGGCTACGTCCCGTATATCGGTGCCTGGACCGCGGGCCTCTTCGCTGTCCTGATCGCCCTTGGCGGGGAAGGAACCGAGTCGGCGGCGGCGATGGCCTTCATCGTGCTGCTCGCCAACGGCGTTCTCCAGCAGCTGGTCCAGCCGATCGCCTACGGGGCGGCGCTGAAGCTCCATCCCCTCGTCGTACTGATCGCGACGATCGCGGGAGGATGCCTGTTCGGGACCGTGGGGCTGGTCCTGGCGGCGCCACTGCTCTCGGCGGCGGTGAGGATCCAGGCGGACCTCGCGGCTGCGGAGAAAGAGGGGCGCGACGACCCGGCGGCCGCCGCGCCTGCTTCGGGCTAGGAGCTCATTCTTCCCAGCGCGCGGTGAGCTGGTAGATGATCGTCACGTCGAGGAGGATCATCAGGAACGCCCAGAGCGGGGCAGCCGGGAACCAGACGATCTGGGTCACGGCATTGATCGAGACGAAGAAGATCGCCAGCCAGCGGGCCCATCCAGTGCCGGCGAAGAGGCCGAGGCCGGTGATCGCGACGAGCGAGCCGAGGATCAGGTGGATCCAGCCCCACATCGAGACGTCGGCGATGATCACTCCCTCGCCCCCGACGAAGACGATTTCGTCGTTGAGGATCCCGGCCAGGCCCCAGAGGGCGTCGAGTGAGCCGACGATCAGCATCAGGGCTCCGGCGAACACGGTCCATCCGGTCGGCTGTCTTTCTTCAACTCTGCGCCGGGTGGCGCCACTGCTCTCCATGTGGAACTCCTCTCCCTAGTTGACGGACGAGAAGACCCTAGAACCCCGCCCGGTTCCCAAAGTGAACAAGGTTCTCGCGGGGACGGGACAGTGTGGACAACCCCACCCCGTGGGGAGGGCGGCCCCACTTGCGAACACGGGGAGGCCGCATTGGCGCGGTGCCTTCGCGTTGGGAGGTTTGGCCGGTCCAAATCACTCCCAATGAAAAGGAGATTCACCATGTACGCAGTCAGGAAGATCAGGCTGTCCTACCTCGTCATCCCCGTCCTCGCCTGGGCCGCCATCACGGTCCCGATCACGGTCGCCGATGCAGCAAGCGGGGGCAGGGCGGCCGCGAACGTAGGCAAGTCGGTCAAGCAGTTGCGCAATCAGGTCAGCGCGCTGCAGCAGCAGATCGCGGCCCTGCAGCAGCAGGTCAACATCACGAGGCCGCCGGGCGGCCCGGCGGGCGGCGACCTGACCGGCAACTACCCGAACCCGCTGATCAGGCCGGGTGCGATCGGAGCCGTCGAGCTCTCCGGCGATGCGGTTACGACGCCGAAGATCGCCGACAACGCGGTGACGACGCCGAAGATCGGCGAAAGCGCGATCACCACCAGCAAGGTCGCCGACGGCAGCATCGCGACCGATGACCTCGGGACCGAAAGCGTCGGCGGTCGTGAGCTGAAGCCCGTCATCGCGGTGATCGGGGTCGGGGTCGGCGTCAGCGCCGGCATGCCCAAATCCACCACGGTCACCTGTCCGGACAACCGGATGCTGATCGCCGGTGGCTACGGATGGACGGACAAGGAGGCCAGCACGGTCATCGCCAGCGCCCCCAGTGAGACGAACCCGAACGGTGCCTGGGTGGTCGAAGGAATGGTCGACGCGGGCAGCAACAACCTCTACGCCTGGGCCACGTGCCTGGCCGTCTGAAAGGAAATCGAAGATGACCACGATCACCGACCTCAAGCAGGCCCACAGGGCGACCTGGGCGGCGGGCGACTACGCCGCCGTCGCCCGCCACATCGACGAGGCGCCGCCGAGCGATCTGCTCGACCGCGTCGGGGTCGAGCCCGGGCAGGACGTCCTCGACGTCGCCACCGGCACCGGCAACGTCGCCCTCCGGGCGGCCACCGCCGGCGCCCGGGTGGTCGGCCTCGACCTCACCCCGGAGTTGTTCACGGAGGCGCGGCGGCGCGCCTTCGCGTCGGGCGTCGCCGTCGACTGGGTCCGGGGCGATGCGGAGGAGCTGCCATTCGCCGACGGCTCCTTCGACCGCGTCCTCTCCGTGTTCGGGGTGCAGTTCGCCCCCCGGCACGCGGTCGCGGCGGCGGAGATGGCCCGCGTCTGCCGGCCCGGCGGGCGCATCGGCCTCGTCAACTGGACGCCCGCCGGGGCGATCGGCGAGCTGTTCAAGATCATGGGCGGCTACATGCCGGCACCCCCGGACTACGCCCAGTCGCCGCCCCTCTGGGGCAGCGAGGCCCACGTCCGCTCCCTCTTCGAGGGGACCGGCGTGGCAGTGGAGGTCTCCTATGGCTCGAACCCCTGGCGGTTCGATTCGGCGGAGGACTGGGTCGCCTTCATGGAGACCCGCTACGGCCCGACGATCAAAGCGCGGGAGCGCCTCGGCGGCGAAGGTCGCTGGGAGGAGTGCCGCGCCGAGGTTCTCGAGATGGCCGAGCGCCGCAATGAGGCGAACGGCGGTTCGCTCCTCCTCTGGGCGGAGTACCTGGTGATCGCCGGCCGCAAGGCGGGCTAGCCCGCCTGGAAATGAGGGGGTCATCGGATGGTGCGAGGCTACGATGGCCCCCTCATGGATCTGAGCAGCGAGGATCGGAAGCGCGTGGAGGAGGAGGTGCGGCTGATGGTGGCCGAGCTCCGTGCCCGGCCGACCCAGGAAAAAGAGGACGCCCTGGGCGTTGTGGTGGCGACCATGCCGCCGGCCGAGAGGGAGTACGTCGGCACCGTCCTCCTGCGGATTCTCGCTGAGCCGCAGATCGCATGAGCGAACGCGTGGCCGAGGAGGCGACGGGCAACCCGATGTCCAGGCCGAGATCGTCAGCATCAACGACGACGCCAGGCACCTGGCCCTCCAGATGGCATTGGCGATTCCGCTCCTCGCCGCCCTCGTCGGCCCGCTCAGCGGGTTCCGCATGATGCGCCTCGACGATCCCGTGGCGCCGCCGGGGCCGGTCTCATCGCAATAGTCTTCGGCCGATGGGCGAGGCGATCGGCGAAGTTCTCCCTCTTGCCATCGGCGTCTCCTTGAGCCCGATCCCGATCGTCGGCGTGGTGCTGATGCTGGGGACGCCCCGGGCGCGGGTGAACGGGCCGGCGTTCCTCCTCGGCTGGATCGTCGGAATGGCGGCGGTGGGAACCGTCGTCCTCCTGATCTCGGGCGGCGTGGACGTCAGCAGCGGCGGCCAGCCGTCCGACGGGGTCAGCGTCGCCAAGCTGGCCATCGGCCTCCTGCTCCTCGGCGTCGCCCGCAGGCAGTGGCGCGGCCGCCCGCGCGGCGGCGAAGAGGCGGCGCTGCCGGAGTGGATGCAGGCGGTCGACCACTTCCGCGCCCCCAGGGCGGCGGGGCTCGGCCTCCTGCTCTCGGCGGTGAACCCGAAGAACCTCCTCCTGGTGGTTGCAGCCGCGGCAGCGATCGCCGGCACCGGCGCCCCGGCCGACGAGCAGGCGGTCGCCTTCGCGATCTTCGTCGTCCTCGGCACCATCGGCCCCGCCGCACCCGTCGCCGCCTATTTCGCGATGGGCGAGAGGTCGAAGCACCTGCTCGACGAGCTACGAGTCTGGATGTCCCAGAACAACGCAGCGATCATGTCGGTGATCTGCCTGTTGATCGCGGCAAAGCTGATCGGCGACGCCATCGGCGGCTTCTAGCGTCGGCCCAGGGCTGCTACAGGGAGGAGAGAACTGGAGGAGGGGAGAGGGCAAGCCAGATTTGGCTTGTACATGCGGAGCTATATCCGACTATCGCCGGTTGAATCCGATTGGGAAGGCCGCCGACTGGCGCATCGCTGGCGCATCGGAGCCGCCGCTATTTCTGAATGGGCCAATCGCGCCGCCGCTCCGATGCAGGCTCGCCCTGAAGTCCTGGCCAGCCAGTGCGACCGGTCCGACGCCGAGGAAGGGCACAATCAGATCTCCGTTCCACGTTTCGGCCGCGGTTGGGTCAAGCTCTGCCGATCCGAGGAACGGCTCCGGTGGCGCGACACGTGCTGATCCGGTCGTGCCGTCGAAATCGAATTGACCGACGACGGCCCCTCCTCCTGCGAACGTGCTTCGTCGAATGAAGAGCCTCGGACGACGTTCGGTCAAGGCCGCGTTGAATTCCTCGATGCGCCCTCCTCGCGTGGCCCTGGTCGCAGCCTGAAAGTCGACTTCGTGCCGGCCGCGGCGGCTATGGGCGCGCAGCATCTCTTCGGGAGGCTTGGAGTATTCGTCTCCGGCATCCGGCCCTTTGCAGACTTCGCGGAAGGAGTGGACCGCTACCCCGCTTACACGCTTGACATCAGCCTTGGTGTAGCCATGCTCACCTCGGAACGAGAAGATCCCTTCCCAAATGCCCTGCTGGATCAGCGCTTTGCGACCCCTGCAATCGCCTTGAGGTTCAGACGTGACTTCCTGCTTGGAGGTCGGCGTCCAACCCATGTCGATTTGGCCGATGCTCCCGAATCGGGCTTTGATGCGCCGGGGGGTAACCGACCCGCGGGCGAAGTATTCGGCCACTTTCGATCGTCGCAGCTGGAAAGCGGAGATTTCGACCCATCCGTCTGCAGAAGCGCTGACCGTGATGTCGGTGCCATGAATTCCGAGGGAGTGGAAAAACCGATACTGCGATGCCGGGTGCACGGTGTAGCCGGGCTTTGCAGATGCCGCACGAGGCTGGGTCATGGAAACCCCGGAGGCCATCATCACCGCTACCAGAAGAGCAAAGACCCGGGTTGCAAGCCAAGTCTCCTCGCCCGCCCACGACCCTTTGATCCGCTGCGTCACAGCCCGGAGCCTATATCTGTGTAGCTCCTCGGATATATACAAAAGGCTCGCCATTCCATCATCGTCATTGCCGGTCTCTGACCCGATTGATTCTGTTCATTCGCGGGGCAAAGCTAGCTAGGTTCTCTTACAAGAAAATGCCGTTTCCCCATCTCGCACTTGAACCGAATTCCAGACTGGGATCCCGGGAATCCGCTGCACGACCACATCTCCCCTCCGCCTTTGATTTCTCGCGTTTGTCTGCTATCGCTCGGTAAGAGGTAATAGATAATCAAGGCTTCATCGCAGGTCAGCCCGCTGTTCTGAAGCTGAAGCCGATCTCCTGATTCACCGTCTCGGCATCCGCCAGCTTGAGACGACTGGCCATCAGAACACCCCGCTAGGCCAAACAGCACGCATAGGGCGACCAAGCTACTCGTCGCTCGTACTCCTTGTCCAATAGTGCTTCTCATGCGCCTTCTTCCGGTGAACAGCAATGGGTACGAACTCCTAAGGGTATTTTATTGCAGTAGGACACTGACCGAGGTCAGCCAGACCGTCCCACCCCGTCAAGTGCTTCTCTTGAAAGCCATTTGGATACACCCATACCCTAAGACCATAATTCTCTTCATGGGCCGGAGTTATGGTCGGTGACGTCTTCTTTCCAATAAACGAGGCGATATAGAAACGGCCGTAGGCAACTAGATGTTGACCGCTACCCTTTTCGACCTTCAGGGGGCCCTTAACCCCACAGCCATATCGGTTGAGCATGATAAACGGCGACCATGCCCAATGCTGGGTGTAACGGGCTTGCACCTGCGTACCCGCTTCCCACCAGGTGGTGTCACTTGAGTTCGTCTTATAGGCCGCGTTCTCGACAATTAGCTTCCATTTGCCGCAAGTCGGTCCACACGCGCTTCGGTAAATCGTGCGAACCTGTGGGTGCGTGTCCGGGGTGAATCCCGGATTGTCATTGATGAGAGGGTTTACAGAAGTGAACCACCTCGCCTGTTCTGAAGTGATGTAGTCTTCTTCGGACGGAATCCATTCAGGTTCGGTTTCTACCGGCGGGGGCGGTCCTTCCCAGACTGGTTCTTCGTAAACGGTTGGCGCGTTGTATGGAGTCTCGTATTCCTGCTGCGCAACTATGGGATATACGTATTGACCACCTTTATGTTGCACGGTTAGGGTGATCACCGAGCCGCTTACCGTCAGGGTGGTAGGTACCGGGGTGCCCGCAGCGTCCTTCGCGGTTTCTGCCGCGATCGAGAAGGCTTCCGTACCATCTTCGTAGAACACCCCGGCACGGTCGCTGCTTATGGATTTGAGCGTTTGGTTTGACCCCAGGTGGACTTTCCACGAATAGCCTTCCGGACTGGACTGCTCGCGAATTGACGAGAAGAGCATGAGACCGTTGTATTCGGGCCGGTATACCGAATCTACTCCAGACGCGGTGTTCGAAGACACGGCTGCGGCTTTATTGCCTGCAAGCTGACTCGGCAGTGCCTGGCTTTCTCCGACGGGCGTTACTTTGAAGTTCCCAGCGGTCCCCTCCACCGCGAAGCCATCGGAAGCAACATCGCCTAGTTCGACGGATACTGGAATCCCCGTGGCGTCGAACCCTTCACCGTTGTCTACGAAATGAGGATTGTCGCCTGCGGCAATGATCTCGGGTTCCAAGAACTCCGGGGTGGTAGCAACAGGCTGCAGAGCAGCAGTGTCTTCGAATGCCTCAAGCGTATCCGTGGCCTCGCTAGCCGAGATGTGCCCTTCGGGATCGACATTGATAGTCCAGGTCCGTTTGCGAACGTTCCCGGCGCCGTCCCTCGCGATGAGTTCAGCCGGGTGGGCGCCGCCGCTGTAGCTAGCCATGTCGAGGGTCCCGGAGATGGCGAAGAGCTGGCCGCAGCCGCCCGCGGGGCACGACCAGGACGAGGCTTTGACGACGGCTCCATCGATTTTCAGTTCGGCCGAGGTCACGCCGTAGCCTGAATCAGTTGCGTTCGCGCCATAGGTGAACGCTTTCTGTTCGACCCATCCGCTCGGGGAGCTGTAGAACGGGCTCAGCCAGGTGAATTCGGGCGCGGTCGTGTCGCGGGCGATATTGATGGTGAGCGTTTTGATGCTCGAGCGGCCGACGGCGTCGGTCGCTTTGACCTCCACGGCGTGGGAGCCAACCGAGTAGCTGCCGGAGTCGAGCGTCCATGAGCGGTTAATCGAGCAGGCCCCCGCGGAACAGCCCGGGGAGACCGAGTCAACGACCGAGCCGTCGACCTTGATCGTCAAGCTGGCGACTCCCGATTTCCTCTCTTCGGCTGGGCCGGGGTCCGTGGCGCCCACCGTCAATTTGTAGTTCGGCCTAGTGGTGCCGATGGCCGCCTGCTGGGTCATCGTGCCCGAGAGCGCGATGCTCGGATCGGTGTGGTCGCCGTGGGTCTCGATGTTGATCGTCTTGGTCTGGGAGATACCGACTGCGTCGGTGGCGATCACATCGACTTTGTGGGCTCCGCCGGCGTAGTCGTCGGCTTTTAGGGTCCAAGAGCCGGAGACCTGACAATTTTTCGTCGGGCAACCGGGGGCAGCGCTTTTGAGGGACGTGCCGTCAACCTTGAGCTCGACTTTGGCGGTGCCCGACTGCGGATCCTGGTCGCCATGTTCCCAGCGGGCGACCCGGTGGTTGCCTGCGTCGGCGACGAACAGCGTGTTGTCTGGGCCGAAGTTGAGGCCGCCCGATTCGAAGAGCTGATTGCTGGCGCCGCCGCTGGAGCCGAACTGCCTCAGGAAGGTTCCGTCGGGCTTGAAGATCTCGACGCGATTGGTGTCGCGATCCATTACCGCGAGGTTGCCCGACGGGGCGATGTCGATACCGACAGGCCCTTGGAGCTGACCCGGTCCCGATCCGAAGGTTCCGAATTGGAACTTCCATTTGCGGTTGGAGTCGAACTGGACGACCTTGTCGATTCCGTTGTCGGTCACCCAGATGTTGTTGTATTTGTCGACGGTGACGCCGACCGGTGAGGCGAAGTCGGTGCCGGCCTCGCTTGGCTTGGACTGTTTTCCTTCCAGCGCCCCGATGTTCGAGAACGGGTTGTCTTTGAACCCGACCACCCGGGGGATGCCGATGTCGGTGACCCACAGAGTGCCGTTGGGCGCGACCGCGATCGCATAGGGCTGAGAAGCCGGATCGCTGAATTTGATTTTCCGCAGGAAGGTGCCGCTTGGCGAGAACGCCTGGATCCGGTCGTTGCCGAGATCCGCGACCCAAACGGTGCCGCCAGGTGCAAGGGCGATCCCTCTCGGATCGTTGAACTGGCCGTCGGCCGAGCCGGTCGCCCCGAACTGCAGAGCGAATTTGCCCTCCTTGTCGTATTTGACGACGCGGTTGTTGATCCGGTCTACGACGTAGAGGCTCCCGTCTTCGGCTACGGCGACGCCAAATGGCCGTTCCAGCTGGCCTAAGCCCGTGCCCTGGGTGCCGAGCGGCGTTTGGGCCGCGGCTGCGGCATCGTCGCCGTCTTTGGCGGTGTAGTTGAGGGTGTATGAGGAGAGGTTGGTCCCCACGGTGCCCTGTTCGGTCAGGCTGCCGGAGAGCGAGATCGCGGGAGCGGTGTGGTCGACCTTGATCTGAAGCGTGCCCGCAGTGACGTTATTGACCGGATCATAAGCTTCAAGATTGAGGTTGGTAATTCCCTGCGGCGCTAAAGTCGTGTCGTATTTGATCTGGTTACCGGCCTGAATGCCTTTCCACTCACGGGGACACGGGTTGCGCGCGACGCCGGTGCAGCTTTCGCCGGATCCGACCATGCTTGCCACATGCGTCGTACCCAGTACCTCGCCACTTTTCGTCTTTACCATCAGCTTTCTGACTCCAAGGCCAGCATCACCGATAGTGGTAGTAACTGGACCTGCCAGTTTGTTCAGCCAATCTTCGGGTCCGTAGAGAGTGCCGACTTCCGGGGCCACGTTGTCGCCAATCCCAATCTGCGCCCCTCCAATCGTGAGCCATCGGTTTATTGGAAGCGATACACCACTAAGCGCAAAGAGGCCAAAACTCGCCAATTTTCCTTGATGGTCTTCGTTCAGATTGATGCCATAGCCTCCGCTGAGGTTCGGGGAATACCAGCTCGAGGTGCGCCATAGCCCGCCTTCATCCCACACCGCAAACAGTGCCATGGGATCGGCAGTGAAGTTTCCATTACCGTTGAATTCCATTGCGCTGAGGCTAAACGTCTGAATCCAGCTCGTTGGCCTTTTTCCAAATTTTTCAAAGTCTTTATAGTACCGAGGGATCGCGTACTGCCAATAGGTTTGAGACCCTTGTGCATACGTCCCGTGTCCAGCGGCAAGGGTCATGCACCCCGTCGAGCCGCCGTCCTGAGGCTGAAATGAGTTTGCAGCGACGGAATATGGGGTCCTGTAGGAGGTCCAGCCCTCGTGGTCCCAAGGCACACAATTAGGGTTCGGATCCACGATGGTGGGATCTACTGCGATCGGGTACGCAGTCGCCGGGCCCGGAGACACCGCGACCACAAGCGACTCTCCATCTACCTCCAGTGACACGGGAACGGTTTCCCCGTTTGCCCCGACAGCGTAAGGGCGAGGAACCACTACGAGCTTATGACCATCCTGCAGAACTTCTGCGCCGCCGTTCTCATTCGGAACGAGGCGTGCTCCAATGGGCAGATCCAGGAGGAAGGTCTGCGACAAGGGTGCTTCAGGCGTTCGAAGTTGAGTGAAGGTCTCAACCCCACCCGCAGTCGGCGCAACAGCTAGATCGGTGTCAGGGGCGACATTCGGATAGAAGGCAACACTGTCTTGAAGGAGAGACGGGGTCCTGTCCGACGGGGCACCGAGAAGGCTCACCGAGATTCCGGTGCTGGGAAGTTTGATTCCGTCACCTATGGAATTTGGAATAGAGATGTCGACTAGCGGGTTGACAGGTACGAGGGCATGGGCGGTCTGCTCCAAGCTCAGATCGACGGTTCCTAGATCACCGTCCTCATCTTCCGACCTGAGTGGGATCGTGGATTCCAGCAGGATGGGGCTCTCGTTGGTGGGCGTGCTGACGTCTTCATCGACCAGCGCCGGCACGTCACTGGCATCAATGACAGCCGCGTGGTCGCTTATGAAGCTTCGTACCTGAAGGTCATCGAAGATTCCAGCTGGCATTTCCAGAAGTGGTGAAAATACCCCCGCCATAAGTTCAGCGGCTTCCGGCCGGCCTAGATCATCATGGGGCAGCTGTTCGGCTGCCTCAGGATCAGTAAGGCGCGGGACGTTATTCTTGACTTCCTGGGCTACTGGGATCGTTTCTGCCTCGATCCCACCCGACTCGTCGCCCTCCATGGGCTGGAACGGCTGCATGGAATCCACTTCTGGGGGAAGGAGAGCAGAGTCCTCGGTCCCGTCGGCGAGCGCAATCGCGCCACATACTGAGAGCAGAAGCAGCGTCGCCATGAGAATCGCGACCACGACTTTGCTGAGCCGAAGATCGGTTGGAAGGGATCGAGACATCATCTGCTGGTCGGACACTGCGCCCCCTGTCGATTGTTGACCGCCGCGGGAATTCCCCGGTCGGCGGTGGACGGTCGCGTACCCAACAGGAAACGACGGGAATTTCCTATACCGAAAAATCGCGTTAATTTCACTTAACTAGTTATCTGCGACCTCACACAGACAGTGTGTCCAGACTTCAGAGCTAGCGCATACAAAGGCCGCACCTCCCCTATTGACGTGGGCCGGACAAAGCGACCAGCAGAGTCAGTGCCGGACCGACATCTCCGTGTTCGCCCCGACAACAGGTCGGATTCAGATACTTACGCCGGACCTTCGGCGTCGGCAGTGCGAGGGGACTCGAAGCCAGCCATAGCGACAGTCGCCTCCAGACCGTCCTCTTCGGACTCCCGCATGCGTTCGATCGCATCCACCTCTGCAGTGCTGACGGCATCGAACGCCTCCTTGAGAATCTTCGTCACCTCTTTCCATCCCTGCTCGTCCAGAGTGACCGGCCGCCAAGTGATGTGAACGTCCTCTCGAGCGGTGAAGGTGCCGGCTTGGAGCGCCTGCGTCATTCGTCCGATGAGGTCGCGAAGGATGGTGGAGGCCACGATCTGCCGAGCCTCGTCGGGCATGATCAGCCAATCGCGGTCGGTGAAGATGACGCGCTTGATCCGACGGTAGATGTGTTCGACCGAGCCTCGCTTTGGCTTGGTGCGCGCCAACTCGATGCAACCCAGCTCTTCGAGAGTGTTGAAGTGGTAAGTCAGGTTGGATACCGGTTCCCCACGATGCCGGGCAAATTCAGAGGGACTTACGTCGCGGTAGCTGAGGATGCCGAGCAGTTCCAGCCTAATCGGATGGGCTAGGCCCTTGAGGAGCCGGACGTGATCTAGGTCCGACTCGATCTTGACGTCGCCTACTTTCACGTCTCCTCCAATGATCGATGGGGGTTGAACCACTTTAGGTCTGTCCAGCTTAGGACTTCTGCGTTCTCTTTTGAGTCCTTCTATAAGACCCTTTCTTAACCGGTAGAAAGAGTCTCACCGGTAGAGAGTTCTACCGACCCGCTTTCTTCGATGAGCGAGCTACGCGGCTGCGGCTGTGGCGGGGGTGGCGGTCGGTTTGAGAGGGGGTGACGGCATGAGCATCAGCAACGCCGAGAGTCTGTTCCCAGCGGTTTCCATCGCCAAGAACGGCTGACCCGAGTAGGCGCCGCCCGGCTTCGCCTCAACTACGGGGTCGGGCGGCCGACCACCTGGTTGCCCAGCGTGATCCTTTCTCGACCGGCGAGAAACTCACGTTCGGAAAATCGGTATGGACGGCGGTCGGTTTGCAGCCGAATATGCCCACTACTCGACCGGGCTAGCTCGTCGCAACCGACTGGCGTGACGATCGCGACCCCGCAGGGGCGGGATTCCTCCGCTGATCCACCATCCTCCCCAGCGTGGCGTTCCTGCGCGGTCGGCTCGGTCGAGAAGCGTATGACTCGATCAGCAAACAAAGGCAACGGGCGTGACCTCCTGGGCGGAGCGCCCGACGATGCCGCAGACGTGTGGGGGAGGCTCGTCCCGTATGTCATTCACCCAGCGAAGGTCGCCGCCATCGAAGCGATGTTGTGGATGAAGCAGCCACTGTCCTGCAATCAGCTAGTCAATCTCTTCGATAACGACGATCTCTATTTGAGTCTCGTCTCCTACCACGTGGGCCAGCTGGTCAAGTTCAGCGTTGTGCGGCGGACTGGGAGTTGCCAGCGACGCGGCGCAACCGAGACCTTCTACTACTTTCCCGAAGGGACCGGCTATCCATGATCTGCGACAGATTGTGCAGGCTGGGCCGGGGAACTTCACGGCGGGATGGTCGCGCGATGTCTGAGAAGCCGCACGAAGGAACGCCGCAGCAGGGCCTCGCCGAAGCGAGCCGCATCCAGGCCATGCCCCGAGGTTCGCGAACATCGAAGCCACAGCGTGGGCTCGGCAAGGCGATTCGCTTCCTTCGCAAAGAGTCAGGAATGACCCAGAAGAGGCTCGCGGAGAAGTCGGGGGTTTCGGACTCGTGGATCTCGAGGATCGAACACGGCGAGGTCGACCCGACTTGGAACACCATTGCCCGGATCTCAGAGGGCCTGGGTATCCCGATGGAGTTTGTAGCGGAAACGGCGGGACGCTTCGAGGAGAACCTCATCCGATGAGCGCAAGAGGTTGATGAGAGCGAGGTCGGCGCTCCGGCTGATCGCAAGTGGACCTATCGCGAGCGGCAGCAAGCCAGAGTCCGCCTCCACGAGAGAAGTCGACCAGACCACCTGACCCACCACCCACCAGGAGACCATGCCGACCTAGGCATGTCACAGCTAGGAACTCAAGAGCCATCGACTCTTGAGTTATCAAAGAAGGCTTCGCCTTCTCAACTGCAGACCCCTTCACGCGGTCTACCGGGTGGCGCCGCACTTGCGGCAGCGTTCCCTGTAGCTGGTGGCGAAGATCAGCCGGGTACCTGGTCCTCGGTGCAAGGGTTCGACGGTCTCCCAGTCGTGACGGCACAACCGCTGTTGAAGGCGCTGGCGGTTGTCGGGATCGCGGAGCCAGCGGATGGCCGAGAGAATCGCAGCGAGGATCAGACCGGCGACGACGCTGACGGCAACCCAGAAAGCGAATTGACCCACGGGACTAGCGGGGGGTGATCCGCGCGACGGGCTGCTGCCAGTTCGGCTCGATGCTGACAAGTAGTGGCTCGATGCCTTCTTTGCCGCTGCGGACTGGGGCAGGTGGTACTCCCGGATGCGTTCGCCCCGCCAGTCGTTTGACCCCAGGTCGTCCTGGGCCTCTACCTGGTCGAGCAGTTCGTCGCCCCGATCATCGAGCGCCTGGTGCTGGAGGATGAACCCGCCGTCTGCCATTAGGTCAACGTGGCGGCCGATGACGGCGGCGCGGTCAGTTTCTTCCTGCCGACGGTGGACAGCCTCGCCCTGGTCGGTCAGGCGGAAGGTATCGCCCTCGGCAGCGGCGACCAGCCCCCGGTTGACCAGGTACGTTGATCGCGGCGTGAAGGTCGTCGAGGTCGTGAAGAATCAGGCGCGCGACGGTGGCCGGGTCGACCTTGCCCTCGCAGTGCGCCGTGTCGATGACCTCGTCCTGAATCTGGGTGAGCTGCACCGTTCGCAGGGTAGGACGTGGACTGGCGTCAGATGATCCGCTGCCGCCGAGGCGACGGCACCCTCGTTGCACTGGCACATCGTCCCTCATCTGTCCTCGATCAGAAGCGCAGCACCACGCGCTATTCGGCCCACAACAGAAAACGCCCCACCGGGGGAGGTGGGGCGCTTCTGGGGTTACTACAGGGAGGAGAGATATGTATCTCTATATATGTGTGGATCGGTGGGAGGTAGGTGAGCCCGGTTAATGTCGAGTGCGTCGCTGTGGGAAGCAGCAAGGCGTATGTCGACGCGGGGTTCAGCCTTTGAAGTTTGTCCTGATCTCCTAGATCGGTTTCCTCTTGCGAATCCTTGAACAGCGTACGAACGTATGTGCGACTTGTGTGTGAGTGGGGTCACAGAGATCCTGCAATTCACGGTCTCTCCGGGCTCCCTACCCGATTTGACCGGGGCGACTAGATCAAATTTGGTAACTGGTCGGGCCGAATGTCGCATCTCGTTCCGAGCCTCGGAGAAAAGGCCGGATCGGAGGTCTCGCTGTAGCTTTCGGCGGGTGAAGAAGTCCCGGATAGACGCGGTTTTGGCCGACCAAGGCCTCTTCCCCTCGCGCTCGGCGGCGGCCGGCGCCGTGCGGGCGGGCGAAGTCCGCATCGGCCAGGACGGGCCGGTCGCCCTGCGGCCGAGCCAGCTGGTCGATCCGGACGCGAGCCTCCTCGTCGACGAGGGCCCACGTTACGTCTCTCGCGGCGGCACCAAGCTGGAGAACGCGCTCGAGGCGCTGGCGATCGACGTCGCCGGCCGCGACTGCCTCGACGTCGGGGCCTCCACCGGCGGCTTCACCGACTGTCTGCTGCAGCGCGGGGCGGCGCAGGTCGCGGCGGTCGACGTCGCCTACGGCCAGCTCGACGTGCGCATGCGCCAGGACCCTCGCGTCCACGCGATCGAGCGACTCAACGCTCGCGAGCTGATCCCCGCCGACCTGCCGTTCGCGCCTTCGCTGGCGACGATCGACGTCTCCTTCATCTCCCTGACCAAGGTGCTGCCGGCGGTGGCCGACTGCCTCGCCCCCGGCGGCGAGATCCTGGCGATGGTCAAGCCGCAGTTCGAGCTCGGCCGCGAGCGGGTCGGACGGGGGGTCGTCCGCGACCTCGGCGACCGCCGGGAGGCGATCGTCAAGGTCGCCGGTGCGGCCCGGGAGCTGGGGCTTCCGGTTCGCGGCTTCGCCTCCTCCGGCCTCCCGGGCCCGAAGGGGAACCGCGAGACCTTCGTCTGGTGCGGCGGCAGCGGCCCCGAGGTCGAGGACCTGGAGGCGGCCGTGGCCGCGGTCGAGGGGGACGCGTGAAGACCGCGGCGCTGATCACCCACTCGCACCCGCCGAGCGCCTCGGAAGCGGTCGCCGTCGCGGCCAAGGTCGCCCACGAGCTGGGCTGGCGCCTGGCCGCAACCGAGGAGGAGCTCGCCAAGCACGGCGCCGCCAGCGATGGCGTCGACGTCACCGCCGAACATACGCTGCCCGAGGTCTGCCTGGTGCTCGGCGGCGACGGCTCGATCCTCCACGCGCTGCGCCGCTACGCCCGCACCGAGGTGCCGGTCTTCGGGGTCAACTTCGGCACCGTCGGCTTCCTTGCGGCGGTCGATCGCGATGAGGCGGAGGAGGGCATACGCCGCGCCCTGCAGGGTGAGATCGAGACCTTGCAATTGCCCGGCCTCGAGGTCAAGGTCGGCGACGTGGAGCGGGTGGGGATGAACGACATCACCCTCACCCGGCGACCGCACGACCGGATTGCCGAGCTCAGCTACCGGATCGCCGGCGAGGAGGTGGGCCATGTGCGCTGCGATGGCCTCGTCGCCGCTACCCCGGTCGGCTCCACCGGCTACAACCTCGCCAACCAGGGGCCGATCCTCGCCTGGGGCGTGAAGGGGTACGCGGTCAGCTACATCTCGCCACATTCCCTGACCGCGCGGGCGCTGGTGGTGGGGCCCTCCGACGTCCTCCACGTCGGCAACGCGCCCGAGCGCGAGCCGGTCGAAGTCGCGGTCGACGGCGTCAAGGTCGCCGACCTCGGCGCCGGGGATTCGCTCGAGGTCCGCTTCGTCGACTCGGTCAGCACCCTCGCGCAGCTGCCCGGAACGAGTTTCTACGGCCGAATCCGGGATAAGTTCGGCCACCTGGCCGTCTAGAGCGCACCCGCACAAGCCCGGCAAGCCTCTTCTTTAGGGTTGCGCGCCATGGAGCGCAAGTGGTGGACCCTCGTCCTGGTCTCGATCGCGACCTTCATGCTGCTGCTCGACGTCACCGTCGTCAACGTCGCCCTGCCGGACGTCCAGCGGGAACTGAACGCCAGCCTCTCCAGCCTGCAGTGGGTGGTCGACGCCTACTCGCTGATGCTGGCCGCCTTCCTGCTGACGGCCGGTTCGCTGGGCGACCGGCTCGGCCGGCGGCGCGTCTTCACGATCGGGTTCGGCGTCTTCACCTTCGCCTCGTTCCTCTGCGGGATCGCCGAGGACCCGACCCTGCTCAACCTGGCGCGGGGCCTGCAGGGGATCGGCGGCGCCGGCATGTTCGCCACCTCGCTGGCGCTGATCGGCCAGGAGTTCCACGGCAAGGACCGGGCGACGGCCTTCGGGGTGTGGGGCGCGACCGTCGGCGGCGGTCGCGGTCGGCCCGCTCGTCGGCGGTGTCCTCACCGAGAACCTCGGCTGGGAGTGGATCTTCTTCGTCAACGTGCCGATCGGGATCGCGGCGATGGTCCTGACCGAGCGCAAGATCGTCAACGTCTCGGCGCCGGACCCCGAGCCGGTCGACGTGCCGGGCCTGGTCACCTTCTCCTCGGCGCTCTTCCTCCTGATCTTCGGCCTGATCCGCGGCAATCCGGAGGGATGGGGGAGCCCCCTGATCCTCGCCTGCCTGATCGGCGCCGCGGCCCTGCTGGCGCTCTTCATCGCGATCGAGCGACGAACCGATCACCCGATGCTGGACCTGACCCTGTTCCGCAAGCGCGCCTTCAACGGGGTGTCGGCGGTCGCCTTTGCGCTCTCGGCGGGGATGTTTGCCCTCTTCCTCTACCTCACCATCTACATGCAGGGAGTGCTCGGCTTCTCGCCGCTGGAGGCGGGGCTGCGCTTCCTGCCGCTGACCGTGCTCGGTTTCGTCGTCGCCCCGATCTCTGGGGCGCTCTCGCACCGGGTCCCGATCCGGATCCTGCTCGGCTGCGGGCTGACGATGGTCGGCGCCGGCCTGTTGCTGATGCACGGGGTCTCGCCCGACTCGACCTGGAGGACGCTGCTCGCCGGCTTCCTCCTCGCCGGGATCGGGATCGGGACGACCAACCCGGGGATCGGGCAGGCGGCGATCGCCGTCGTCCCGGTCGAGAAATCGGGCATGGGCTCGGGGATAAACACGACCTTCCGCCAGGTCGGGATCGCCACCGGCGTCGCCGGGCTCGGGGCTGTGTTCCAGGGCCGGGTCGACTCGGAACTGCACCATCTCCTCCCGAATGCGCCGAACGGCCTCGGCGAAGCCGTCGCCTCGGGCGGCTCGCGGGCGGTGGCCGAACTGCCGCTGCCGCCGGCGGTGCACGAGAAAGCCGTCCACGCCGCCGACGTCGCCTTCGTCAGCGGCTTCAACCACATCATCCTGATCGCCGCGATCATCTCCTTCGCCGGCGCCGCCCTCGGCTTCTGGCTGGTCCGCTCCGAGGACTTCGTCCAGCCGACGGACGGGCCGGCCGAGCCGGCCGGAGGCTGACCGCGATTCGTGCGGAAGATTTCTCGAAGAATTTTCTTTCTGCACGCCACACGTGACAACACGCTTCGTAGGGTTGAATCGTGGCGGTGATGGCGAGAGAAGCGTGGACGGATGAGCGGCTGGACGACCTGGCGAAGCGGGTGGACACCGGTTTCACCGAAGTGAAGGGCGAAATTCGAGACCTCAGGTCCGAGGTCAGCGCCATGCAGCGGACGATGATCATCGGCTTCGCCACTATCACTGCGAGCAGCGTGGCCAGCGTTATCACCGCAGCACTGGTCGCCTGACACCTGGGCGGAAATAGCGCGGAAACGCAGTAGGTCAGTCCGCCTCCGTTGCTACACAGAACCCATGCTGCGTGAGCTGCGGATCGAGAACCTGCTGCTGATCGAGCGGGCCGAGCTGCGGCTGGGAGAGGGGCTGAACGCGATCACCGGCGAGACCGGCGCCGGCAAGACCGTGCTCGCCCACTCGCTCGACCTGCTGATGGGGGGCAAGGCGAAGACGCAGATCGTCCGGCCCGGTGCTCAGGAGGCCTGGGTCGAGGGCGTCTTCGACCTGCCGGAGGGATTGCTCGACGAGCTGGAGATGGCGGAGCTCGCCGAGCGGCTGCCGGACGGGGCCGACGAGGTGGTCCTCGGCCGGCGGGTCTCGGCCGGCGGTCGCACCAGCGCCTTCGTCGCCGGCCGCGCCGCAACCGCCGCCGACCTGAAACTGCTGGGTGGGCGGCTGATCGCCTTCTTCGGCCAGCACGAGCACCGGCGGCTGACGATCTCCTCGGCCCAGCTGGAGATCCTCGACGGGTTCGCCGGCGAGGAGCACTTAAATCTGCGGAGCGCCTACCGCGATGCCCATCGCGAGTGCGGCCGCTTGGCCGCGGAGCTGACCGAGCTTCGCGAGCGCGAGGGATCGCGGGAGCGCGACCTCGACCTCTATCGCTACGAGCTCTCCGAGATCGAGGCGGTGGCGCCGGTTCCCGAGGAGCGGACCGAGATCGCCTCCGAGCGCGAGCGGCTGCGCCACGCCGAGGGCCTGCGGGAAGCCGCTTCCAGCGCTCATGCCGGCCTCGCCGGAGCCGATGCTGACGGCGGTGGCGCCGCTGCCGCGCTGGCACAGGCCGAAGCCGCGCTGCAGGGCGCCGCCGGACTCGACCCGGCGCTCGATTCTCTGGCGGAGCGGGTCGCGGCTCTCGTCGTCGAGACCGGCGACGTTGCCTCGGAGCTGCGCGACTACGCCGAGGGGCTCGCCGCCGACCCGGCGTCGCTGCAGGCGATCGAGGAGCGACTTGAAGCGATCGACCGGCTCGAGCGCAAGCACGGCGGCAGCGTCGAGACGGTCCTGGCCCACGCCGAGCGCTGCCGCGAGGAGATCGCCCGCCTGGAGGGAGCCGGGGAGCGCGGCGCCGAGGCCGAGGCGGCGCTGGCGGAGGTCGAAGCACGACGGGAGGGACTGGGCAAGAAGCTGAGCGCCGGCCGGGAGGCCGCCGCCGGGCCGCTGCAGGAGCGGGTCGCGGCGGAGCTCGAGCAGCTCTCGATGCCCGGCGCCACGCTCGAGGTCGTCCTCGAGCCGCACCCCGACGATTACGGCTCGTCGGGGCGCGAGACGGTGGAGCTGCGGATGGCGCCCAACCCCGGTATCGAGCCGGCGCCGCTGCGCGACGCGGCCTCCGGTGGGGAGCTTTCGCGGGTGATGCTGGCGCTGAGCGGCCTCGGCCAGGCGGCGAGCGTGGGGACGATGGTCTTCGACGAGATCGACGCCGGGATCGGGGGCAAGACGGCGCGGGTCGTCGGCGAGCGGCTGCAGGCTCTGGGGCGGGATCGCCAGGTGCTCTGCATCACCCACCTGCCGCAGGTCGCCTCCCTCGCCGAGGTCCACTTCCGGCTCGAAAAGGACCTTGCCGGCGAGCAGGCGCGAGCCAGCGTCGAGCGCCTCGAGGGCGAGGGCGTGGTCGAGGAGATCCGCCGCATGCTCGGCGCCGACAGCTCGGATTCGACGGCAACCGAGCACGCCCGCGAGCTCCTAAAAGCCGCGTGATCAGCTTTCCCTTGCGGCTCTCGGCGTCCTTGGCCTAGGCTGGGTCGGTGGCTACCGCTAGTCGTCGTCGCTTTCCCGCCCTGCTCGGGCGCCGGAGCGGCCCGCGGCCCGACGCGCCGATCGAAGGGACCGCGCGCCTGGGCGAGCGGACCAAGCACCTCGTCAAGCGCCTGCGCCCCGGTGAGATCGCGGTCATCGACCACGTCGACATCGACCGGATCGCCGCTGAGGAGCTGATCGAAGCCGGGGTCGTGGCGGTGCTGAACGCCTCGCCCTCCTCGCAGGGTCGCTACCCCAACGCCGGGCCGCTGATGCTGGCCGGGGCGGGCATCAAGCTGATCGACGCCCCGGATGCCGAGCTCTTCGAGCGCCTCAAAGACGGCGACCGGGTGCGGATCGACGGCGAGGGGATATTCGTCGGCGAGGAGGAGGTGGCGCGGGGGCGGGTGTTGCACGTCGCCGAGCTGGAACGGGAGATGCAGGACCACCGGGCGCGGATCGACGAGGCTCTGGCCGAATTCGCCGAGAACACCGTCGCCCACGTGCGCGAAGAGACCGACCTGCTGACCGGCAACGTCGCCTTCCCGCCGACCCGCGCCTCGTTCCGCGATCGCCACGTGCTGATCGTCGTCCGCGGCGACCGCCACCGCCGCGACCTGAAAGCGCTGCGCGCCTACATCCGTGACGTGCGGCCGCTGATCGTCGCCGTCGACGGCGGCGCCGACGGCGTGCTCGAAGCCGGTCTCCGGCCCGACGTGATCCTCGGCGACATGGACTCGGCCGGTGACGAGGCGCTGCGCTGCGGCGCCGAACTGATCGTCCACGCCTACCCGGACGGGCGGGCGCCGGGTCGCGAGCGGCTGCTGGAGGACGGGCTGGAGCACCAGATCGTCCCCGCGGCCGGGACCAGCGAGGACGTGGCGATGCTGATGGCCCACGAGAAGGGGGCGGCGCTGATCGTCAGCGTCGGCGCCCACTTCAACCTGGTCGAGTTTCTCGACCGCAAGCGCGGCGGCATGTCCTCGACTTTCCTCACCCGGCTGAAGATCGGCGAGCGCCTGGTCGACGCCAAGGGAGTGAGCCGCCTCTACAACCCGAGCTCGACGCTGGCGCCGCTGCTCTTCTTCGTTATCGCCTTCCTCGTCCTGCTGACGATCCTGGTCATCACCTCCCCGGCACTCAACGACGTTTTCGAACTGGTTTGGCTGAAGATCCGCATCTGGCTCGGCATCGAATAGCCAGCCACTAGCCTTCCGCTCTTCATGGGGTACTCCGCCCGCTACCACGCCGCCTCGCTGATCGCGGTCTTCATCGCGCTCGCGATCGGGATCCTGGTCGGCGCCGAGTTCGGCGGCGACGCGCTCAACAGCACCCGCCGCGACCTCGAGCGGAGCCTGGTCGGCAACCTCCAGGACGCGCGCTCCCAGGTAAACGACCTGAACGCCGACCTCAATCGCTCCGACGAGTTCGCCGAACGCGTCTATCCGGCCCTGACGCGGGAACGGCTGGAGGGGAAACGGATCGCGATCCTCGCCCTGGGCGGTCTGCCCAGCCCGGTCACCGAGGAAGTCGAGGAGGCCCTGGCCCCGACCGGCGGCCGGCTGGTCGGAGTGGGGGTGGTGCGGGAGGCGGTTGACGTCAACGGCCTCGCCGAAGACCTCGCAAAAACCAGGTTCGCGGGCCTGCGGAGCGACCCCGACGCCCTGACCGAACTGGGGACCGGACTGGGCCGCCAGCTGGTCCTCGGCGGCGACCTGCCGGAGGTCGTCCGCAGCCACCTCTTCACCCGCGCCAGCGGCAACTTCGGCGGCCTCGACGGGGTGATCGTGGTGCGCGACCAGCCGGAAGAGATGGGGACCGTGCAGCGCGAGAAGACCAACCAGCTCGAGGCGGCGCTGATGGACGGGATCACGGCCACCCGGCGGCCGGCGGTCGGGGTCGAGACCTCGAGCGACGACTCGTCCTCGATCTCCTTCTTCCAGGCGAACGGCCTGGCAAGCGTCGACGACGTCGACCTGCCGGCCGGCAAGCTGGCGACGGTCTTCGCCCTGCTCGGCGCGGACGGCAGCTTCGGCGTCAAGGGCACGGCCGACCAGCTGCTGCCGGACCTGCTGACCGAGGCCGAATAGGTGTATTGGGTCGGGCTGCCGCTGGCCCTGGCGATCTCGCTGTACCTGGTCCCGGCGGGGGCGCGCGGGCTGCGCGATGCCGGCCTGGTGCGGGAGAACTACCGCGGCGCCGGGCTCGCCTTCCCCCTCGGGGCGGTGCTGGCGACGGCGGCCCTGGTCGCCCTGGCGCCGCTCGCCTTCTTCGACGACCGCGCCGACCTCGACCTGCTGGAGCCGGAACTGCGGCGCTGGCTGCCCTACCTGCTGGGGATCGCCTTCCTCGGCTTCCTCGACGACTCCCTGGGGCGCGGGGAGCAGGCGGCGACTCCGCGCGGCTGGCGCGGGCACTGGGCGGCGCTGCGCGAGGGGTCGCTCTCGACCGGGGCGATCAAGGCGATCGGCGCCCTGGCCCTCGCCGCCTACGTCGTCTCCGGGCGCGGGCTCGAAGACTGGCACTACATCGCCGACGTGGCGCTGCTGATCCTCGCCACCAACCTGGGCAACCTGCTCGACCTGCGCCCGGGGCGGGCGGAGAAGGGCCTGGTGCTGTTGGGGGCCGGCCTCTGTCTCGGCGCCTGGACCCTGGCGCCGCTGGAGCTGCTGGGGATCTTCGTCGGTCCGGTCCTGGTCGGCGCCTGGCTGACGCTGGGGGAGAAGGCGATGCTGGGCGACACCGGGTCCAACCTGATCGGCGCGATCGCCGGGGTCTGGTTGCTGACGGCGCTGGGCGCCGACGCGCGCCTGATCGCCCTGGCGGTCGTCCTGGCGCTGACGATTTACGGGGAGTTGCGGTCTATTTCGAAGGCGATCGAGTCGGTTCCGCCTTTGCGCTGGCTAGACTCGCTCGGCAGAGCATGAGTCCAGGGAACAAAGGCGACACGCGGTTCATCTTCGTTACCGGAGGCGTCGTCTCGGCCCTCGGCAAGGGGATCACCGCAGCGGCGGTCGGGCGACTCCTCGTCTCCCGCGGCTACCGGGTCCAGCTGCAGAAGTTCGACCCTTACATCAATGTCGATCCGGGGACGATGAGCCCGTTCCAGCACGGTGAGGTGTTCGTCACCGAGGACGGGGCGGAGACCGATCTCGACCTCGGTCATTACGAGCGCTTCACCGACGAGAACACTTCGCGGGCCTCGAACGTCACCGCCGGCGCCGTCTACAACTCGGTGATCCGGCGCGAGCGGCGCGGCGACTACCTCGGCGCCACGGTCCAGGTGATCCCGCACATCACCAACGAGATCAAGCAGAAAATCCTCATCGTCGCCGAGTCGCAGTCGGTCGACTTCGTGATCACCGAGATCGGCGGCACCGTCGGCGACATCGAGTCGCTGCCGTTCCTCGAGTCGATCCGCCAGCTCTACACCGACATCGGGCCGAAGCGGGCGATGTTCATCCACCTCACCCTGGTGCCCTACGTCGGCCACGCCGGGGAATTGAAGACGAAGCCGACCCAGCACTCGGTCAACGAGCTGCGCCGGATCGGGATCCAGCCGCACGCGCTGGTCTGCCGCTCAGAAGGCCGCCTCGACCGCGAGATCAGCAGCAAGATCGCCCTTTTCGCCAGCCTTCCCGTCGATGCGGTGATCTCCGCCCACGACGTCGACAACATCTACAAGGTGCCGCTGGTCTTCCGTGCCGAGGGCGTCGACGACCTCGTCCTCGACCACTTCGAGATGGAGGCCCCGTCCCCGGACATGGGCGAGTGGGAGGCGATGGTGCGGCGCGCCGACAACGCCACCGGCAAGGTGCGGATCGCGGTCGTCGGCAAGTACGTGCAGCTCGCCGACGCCTACAAGTCTGTGATCGAGGCGCTCGAGCACGGTGGCTTCCACCACGGTGTCGACGTCGAGGTGGAACTGGTCGACTCGGAGAACTTCGAGCCGGAGCAGCTCGAGGGCTGCGACGGGATCCTGATTCCCGGCGGCTTCGGCGAGCGCGGGATCGAGGGCAAGGTCGAAGCGGCCCGGATCGCCCGCGAGAAATCGATCCCCTACTTCGGGATCTGCCTCGGGATGCAGATCGCCGTCGTCGAGTTCGCCCGCCACGTCGCCGGGATGGACGGCGCCAACTCGGCCGAGTTCGACCCCGAGACCCCGTTCCCGGTCGTCGACCTGCTGCCGGAGCAGAAGGAGGTCTCCGACATGGGCGGGACGATGAGGCTCGGTGCCGACCCGGTGAAACTGCACGAGGGCACGAAAGCCCGCGAGATCTTCGGCGAGGCGGTCATCTACAAGCGCCACCGCCACCGCTACGAGGTCAACAACCAGCTGCGGCGCCGGCTCGAAGACGAGGGGCTGGTCTGCGGAGGCACCTCGCCGGACGAGCGCCTGGTCGAGATGGTCGAGCTTCCCGACCACCCGTTCTTCGTCGCCTCGCAGTACCACCCCGAGTTCAACTCGCGTCCGAACCGGCCCGAGCCGCTGTTCCGCGAGTTCGTCGGTGCAGCAGTCCGCCAGGCCAGCGAACGCCCTGCCGCCGGCGGTGAGCCCGAGCTGGCCGAGGAGCCCGTCGAGGGCGACGTCGGCATCCGCCGCACCGCCTGAGCCGGCCCGGCCCGTTCCCGGCTAGCCTGTCCGGGCGCATGGAGGGATCGCGACTGCACGAGCGCTTCGTTCGCTACTGCGAGATCCGCAGCCCGACCGGGGAGGAGCGGGAGATCGCCGACACGCTCGCCGCCGAGCTGCGGGCGATGGGGCTGGAGGTGAGCGAGGACGGAGGTGCCGCAGCGGCCGAAGCCGGCGCCGGCAACCTGATCGCCCGCTCTGCCGGCACCGGTGACGGCTGGCTGATGTTCTGCGCCCACGTCGACACCGTCCCCCACCGGGGGCAGGTCGAGGTGGTCGAGGACGAAGGCGTCTTCCGCAGCCGCGGCGACACGATCCTCGGCTCGGACAACAAGGCCGCGGTGGCGGTCTTCATGGAGCTGATCGACCGCCACGTCGAAGACCCGGGGCCGGTGGGAGTCGAGCTGGTGCTGACCGTTGCGGAGGAGCAGGGACTGCGCGGGGCGAAGGCGTTCGACGCAGCGCAGCTTCGCTCCAGAGCCGGCTTCGTCCTCGACCACGCCGGGCCGGTGGGCGAGGTGATCGTCTCGACCCCGACCCAGCAGAAGATCCTCGCCGACTTCATCGGCGTCGAGGCGCACGCCGGGATCAAGCCGGAGGAGGGCAGCAGCGCGATCGCCGCCGCGGGTACGGCCATCTCGCGGATGGAGCTCGGCCGTTTGGACGAGGGCACGACCGCCAACGTGGGGCTGATCGCCGGCGGCACCTCGGGCAACGTCGTCCCCGGTCACTGCGCGATCCACGCCGAGGCCCGCAGTCTCGAGACCGAGCGGGCGGCCGAGGTGGCGGGGAAGATCGCAGACGCCTGCGCCTGGGGCGCGAGCGAGCATGGGTGCGACGTCGACGTGCGGATCGAAGAGCTCTTCCGCGGCTACCAGGTGCCAAACGACTCGCCCGCTCTGGCTCTGGCCGAGGAGGGCCTGCGGGCGGCCGGCCTGGAGCCGCAGCGCGTGGCGATCGGCGGCGGCAGCGACGCCAACGTCTTCCGCCGCGACGGTTTCGACAGCGTGCTGCTCTCGAACGGGACCGACGCGGTCCACACCTCCGATGAGATGGTGCCGGCACGTGCTCTCGACAAGATGCTCGAGGTCTGCGAGGGGATCGTGCGAGCGGCCGCCCCGGCGGCGGCCGAGTAGTGGCCGGCCGGCTGAAGTTGCGCCGCGGAACCATCGTCGCCGCCGATCCGCTGCTGGTCGAGGTCGACGGGGAGCGGCGCCCGGCCTGGGCCGATGAGGTGCTGCTGGGGGAGATGCGCGAGGGGGACGAGGTGGTCGTCAACGTCGCCGCCCTGGATCTCGGCCTGGGTTCCGGCGGCTTCGACGTCGTCCACGTCAACCTGACCCGCGGCCTCGAAGGCAAGGGGGTGGAGGGCGACGCCCACGTGATGAAGCTCAACTACACCTCGCTCCAGCACCCGGTCGAAACCGAGGAGCGAAGTGGTTCGAACCCTCGTCCTTCTGCTTCGTGCTTGATCCTGCCCCTGCATGGACACCTGGCGCCTGCCGTCTGGGCGATCGCCCAGGCCGCGCCGGGGCTGCGGATCGGCTACGTGCAGACCGGCGGCGGCGCGCTGCCCGCTTCGCTCTCGCGGGATGTCGCCGCGCTGGCCGAGCGCAGCCTGCTCGCTGGACACGTCACCGCCGCGCCGGCCTACGGCGGCGAGCGCGAGGCGCTGAGCGTCGTCGGCGCGCTCGACGCCGTCGATGAGCTCGGCTGGGATGCCGTCCTCGTCGGTCCCGGCCCCGGGATCATCGGCTCAGACACGACCTACGGCCACGGCGGCATGGCAGCCCTCGACAGCGCCCACGCCGCACTTGGCCTCGGCCTGCCGACCGCCATCTCGCCCCGCCTCTCCGCTTCGGACCCCCGCGACCGCCACCGCGGGCTCAGCCACCACACCAAGACCGTCCTCGACCTTCTCCTGGCCCCAGTGGACGTTGCCCTTCCGGAGGATCAACTCCAAATCGCGGAGGAGCTGCAGCAGTTCGAGCACCGCATCCATCTCGCTCCAGCCGACCTTGACGGCTACGGAGCCTCGGGCCTGCCGACCAAAACCATGGGCCGGACCCTGGAAGAGGACCCGCTGTTCTTCTCGGCGCCACTGGCGGCGGGAACCTTTCTTGCGAGCAGAGGTTTGTAAGCGCGCAGGGAGAACCCTGCGCCATGGCTATCGCCGTCAAGCCACAAGCCCCTGCCCCTGCCGCCGAACCAGGCGCCGACGCTCGCTTCGAGAGCCTCGTCCTCGACTTCCTCGCCTACCTGGAGCTGGAGCGCGGCCTCTCGCGCAACACGCTTAACGCCTACCGCACCGACCTCCTTCAGTACGGCGAATATCTCGGCGCCCACGAGCGCGACGCGCTGGAGGCGAGCGGGGCCGACGTCGCCGACTTCCTCGCCGAGCTGGCGACGGGGGAAGGGCGGCCGGCCTGTTCGGCGGCGACGATTCACCGCAAGGCGGCCTGCCTGCGCTCCTTCTACAAGCACCTGCGCCGCGACGAGCTGATCGGCGACGACCCGACCGCCCATCTCAGCGCCCCCCGGCGGACGAAGAAACTGCCGCACGTCCTCAACTACGCCGAGGTGCAGAAGCTGCTCGCTTCGCCGAAGGGCAGCGAGCCGACCGCGCTGCGCGACCGTGCCCTGCTCGAGGTGATGTACGCCTGCGGGCTGCGCGCCTCGGAGACGATCGGGCTGGAGCTGGGCGACGTCGACCTGCGCGAGGGCTTCCTTCGCGCCCGCGGCAAGGGCTCGAAGGAACGCCTGGTCCCGCTCGGCCGTCAGGCGATCGCGGCGATCAACGGCTACCTGCGCGGCGGCCGGCCGAAGCTGATCGGCGATCGCCATGAGCCGAAGCTGTTCGTCAACTTCCGCGGCGGGCCGCTGACCCGCCAGGGGCTCTACAAGATCGTCCAGAAGCACGCCCGCGATGCCGGCCTCGCCGGCAAGATGAGCCCGCACACGCTGCGCCACAGCTTCGCCACCCACCTGCTCGCCGGCGGCTGCGACCTCCGTGCTGTGCAGGAGATGCTCGGCCACGCCGACATCTCGACCACCCAGATGTACACGCATCTGAGTGGCGACCGCCTCAAGGAGGTCTACTTCCAGGCGCACCCCCGCGCCAGCGAGTAGATAGAACTCGGGCATGCCCGAGCTGCCCGAGGTGGAGACCGTCGTCCGGCAGCTGGAGCCGGAGGTCGAAGGGCACCGGGTCGAGCAGCTGGAGGTGCTGGACGAGCGCTGGTCGCGTCCGGTGCCGCCCGGGAAGCTCGGAAAGGCGGTCAGCGGCGCCACGATCGAGCGCCTGGGCCGGCGGGGCAAGTACATCCTCATGGGCCTGGACGGTGCCCGAACGCTGGTCATGCACCTGCGGATGACCGGCAACCTGATCCTGCGCGAGGGCGACGAGGTGATCGATCCCTCCGAGGGCCGCCGCCTGTATGAGAGCGAGCGCTCGACCGAGGAACGGCACCTGCGGGCGCGGTTCGTCCTCGACGACGGCCGCGAGCTCTGGTTCACCGACCCGCGCCGCTTCGGCGAGGCCTTCCTGATCGCCGACGACAAGCTCGACGAGCGCTTCGCCAAGCTCGGCGTCGAGCCCTTCTCACCCGAGTTCACCGCGGCGGCGCTGGGCGACATGGCGGCGGGGCGGACCGCCCCCTTGAAGTCGTTCCTGCTCGACCAGTCCAGGGTCGCCGGGGTCGGCAACATCTATGCCGACGAGGCGCTATTCCGCGCCGAGCTGCACCCCCTCTCTCCCGCCGGCTCGATGAAGCCCGAGCACCTGGAGGCGCTGCGCGACGCCGTCGTCGCCGCTCTGGAGGCCGGGATCGAGGCGGGCGGCTCCTCGATCGACGACTACCGCGACGCCCGCGGCGAGAAGGGGTCGATGCAGAACGAGTTCCTCGTCCACACCCGCGAGGGCGAGGACTGCCCGCGCTGCGGCGGGACGATCGTCCGCATCGTCGTCGGCGGCCGCTCGACCTACTTCTGCCCGAGCTGCCAGGTGCGGCTGCGCAAGCGGCCGAAGCGCTCCCGGGCGCGAAAGTAGCGTCCGCTCCGTCGGTCATCTTTGGTTTCGTGGCCGGGGGTACGGTCAAGACCGAGGCAGTCGTCCTGCGCAGCATCCGCTACGGAGAGGCGGATCGCATCCTCCACCTCTATTCCAGGACGAAGGGGAGGATCGGCGCGATCGCCAAGGGCGCGCGCAAGCCGAAGTCCCGTTTCGGCGGTCGCCTGGAGCCGTTCTTCCGGCTCGACCTGGTCCTGCACGAAGGGCGCGGCGACCTGATGAAGGTGACCAGCGCTACCACCGTGGACGGCTATCCGCGCCTGCGCTCCTCCGGCGCCGGCCTGACCGCCGGCGCCCGCGGCTGCGATGCGGTTCTGCGCCTGCTCGACTCCGCCGAGCCGAACCCGCCCGCCTACAACCTGCTCTGCCGCTACCTGTCTCTGCTCGACGACCCCGAGGCGCCGCGCGCCGCGGAGCTGGAGACGGCGCTCGCCTTTCGGCTCAAGCTGGCACTGGTTGCCGGTTTCGCCCCCGAGCTTGCCTCCTGCGCCCGCTGCGGTGAGGCTGGGCACCTGGTCGGCTTCTCGGGTGCCGCAGGCGGTGTCGTCTGCGCCGGCTGCGAAGCGGGAGCCTTTCCGCTCAGCGAGGAGGCGCACGGGTTCATGGTCGAGGGGCTGGCGAAGCCGCTCAGCGAAGCGCCCGAGGCCGAGCTGGTGGCGCTGCGGCAGGTCGAGCGGGCCGTGAGGGAGACCCTGGAGCACCACGCGCACGTGCAGCTGCGCGCTGCGGCTTGACATTGCGCTGAGGTCGGAGGGCACCGGCGGGGCCGCCCCGGGAGCACCAACCCGTGGTTCCTTTGTCCGGATACCCAGGACAAAGGAACCACAGGATCGACAGGTCCCCAGAGACCTGGAAGCCACGGTTCCTTTGTCCGCCAGGAGAGGACAAAGGAACCACGGGTCCCTCCCCCGACCCGAGAGCCCGGAGAGGGCATCCCCACTCCGCAGGGCTCGGCACCGGCCGCCACTTATGATCGACGGGTGCCTGCCACCGCCGCCTTCGAGGACCGCATCTCCGCTTGGGAGGAGGAGTTTCTTGCCCCTGAGGCGACCAGGTCCTATCCGGCGCGCCGGCTGCGGGAGGAGGCGGATAGTCCTTTGCGGACGCCGTTTCAGCGAGATCGGGATCGGATCGTGCACTCGAAGTCGTTCCGGCGGCTGAAGCACAAGACGCAGGTCTTCGTCGCTCCCGAGGGGGACCACTACCGGACCCGCCTCACCCACACGCTCGAGGCGTCCGGGATCGCCCGGACCGTCGCCAGGGCCCTCGGGCTCAACGAGGACCTGACCGAGGCGGTCGGGCTCGGACACGACCTCGGCCACCCCCCCTTCGGCCACGCCGGAGAGGAGGCGCTCGACGCGGCGCTGCGCGAGCACGGTGGGTCCGGCTTTCGCCACAACGAGCACTCGCTGCGGGTGGTCGAAGTGCTGGAGCGCGACGGCCAGGGACTGAACCTCACCGAGCAGGTTCGCGACGGCATCCTCAACCACACGGGCTCGCGGAAGCCGGCCACCCTCGAGGGACAGATCGTTCGCCTCGTCGACCGCGTCGCCTACATCAACCACGACATCGACGATGCGCTGCGGGCGGGCATCCTTAGTCCCGAGGCCCTGCCGGCGGAGGAGATCGAGCTGCTCGGCCCGACCGGGTCGCAGCGGATCGACACCCTGGTCCGCGACATCGTCGACCACTCGGCGGGCGAGGACGAGATTCGCCAGGGCCGCGAGGTCGGCGGGGCGATGCTGCGCCTGCGCAAGTTCATGTTCGACCGCGTCTACCTGGGGCCGGAGGCCCGCCGCGAGCACGACCGGGTCGAGCGCACCATGCGCGGGCTCTTCGCGCACCACGTCGCCAACCCCACCGAGGTGCCGAGCCGCGATCCCGGCGCAGACGACCTGCAGCGGGTCACCGACTACATCGCCGGGATGACCGACCGCTTCTGCATCGCCAAGTACACCGAGCTGACGATCCCGGAAGAGTCGCGGTTCTGATGGCGCTGATCTCTCCGGAGAGCCTCGACCGGGTCAAGCAGGCCGCCGACATCGTCGAGGTCGTCTCCGCCCACACCGATCTGCGCCGCCAGGGCGCCCGCTACGTCGGCCTCTGCCCCTTCCACGACGAGCGCACCCCCTCGTTCTCGGTCGAGCCGCAGGAAAAGCTCTACCACTGCTTCGGCTGCGGGGTCGGCGGCGACGTGATCAAGTTCGTCGAGGAGAAGGACGGGCTCGGGTTCGCGGAGGCGGTCGAGCTGCTGGCCGACCGCTACGGGGTCGAGCTGGAGCGCGAGCAGGAGGACCCGCGCGCCGAGGCGCGGCGGCAGCGCCGCCGCCGGCTCGAGGAGCTGCTCGATCGCGCCGCCGGCTTCTACGCCAACGTCCTCTGGGAGTCGAAGGAGGCCGCGAAGCCCCGTGACTACCTCGCCGAGCGCGGCCTGGGGGAGGAGGTGCTGCGCGCCTTCGGCGTCGGCTACGCCCCCAGCGCCTGGGACAAGCTGCTGGTCGCCGGCCAGCGAGCCGGGTTCAGCGTCGAGGAGCTGCGCGGTGTCGGGCTCGCCCAGCAGGGGCGCAGCGGCGGCGAGTACGACCGCTTCCGCGAGCGGATCATGTTCCCGATCCGCGACCGCCGCGGCCGCGTGCTCGGCTTCGGCGGGCGGGCGATGCGGTCCGACCAGGGAGCGAAGTACGTCAACACGGCCGAGACCGATTTCTTCAAGAAGAGCCAGATCCTCTACGGCGTCGACCGCGCCAAAACGGCGATCGCCAAAGCCGGCCGGGCGGTGGTCGTCGAGGGCTACACCGACGTCCTCGCTCTGCACCAGGCCGGGATCGAGGAGGCCGTCGCGGTGATGGGCACGGCGATCACCGACGAGCAGGTGGCGGCGCTCTCGGGGATGGTCGACGAGGTGGTGCTGGCGCTCGATGCCGACTCCGCCGGCCAGGAGGCGATGCTGCGCGCCCAGAGGGTGGCCGCGGGGCGGCGGATGCGGCTGCAGGTGGCGGCGATGACCGCCGGCGAGGATCCGGCGGAGATGATGGCGGCGCCCGAGGGGGTGGAGCGCTTTCGCGAGCTGCTGGAGCGGGCGGCGGAGCTGACCGCTTTCCAGGTCGGCCTCGTCCTCGACCGCACCGACACCGGTTCGCCGGTCGAGCGCGACCGGGCGCTGGCCGAGGTGGCGCCGGTGCTGGCGGGGATGGGGGAGACGGCAGGACGCGAAGACCTCGTCCGCCGCATCGCCGAGCGGCTGGACCTCGACCCGGCGATGGTGATGGGCAGGGTCGTCGCCGCGACCCCGGCGAGCGGCGGGCGCGAGCAGGCCCCCTCGGCACCGCGGCGCCAGGAGGCGGTGCAACGGACGCGCCCCGCGGAGTTGACTTCGCGCGAGCGCCGCGAGCGGGCGCTGCTGGCGATGTGCATCGCGCTGCCGAGCGAGGGCAGGGAGTACCTCGGCCGGCTCACCGACGCCCACCTCTCGGCCACCGGCCTGCGCGCCGCCACCTGGCTTCGCGACCACCCCGAGGACCCCGCCTCCGAACTTCCACACGACGACGGCGAGCTGGCCGGCCTGATCGCCGAACTGGTGATCATGTCCCGCGAGGAGCCGGCATCCCACGAAGCGATGGAGCTCAACTTCCTCCTCCTCGAGCAGCGCCGACTCGAGGCGGAGATCGCCGCCGCGGGCGAGCGCGGCGACTACGAGCGCCGCGCCGCCCTCAGTCGCGAGCGGGCGGCGCTGGTACAACGGATCGCCCACGCCGAGCGCCCGGCGGGCAGCGTCTAAGCAGTCGAGGTCGAGGCAGGAATCGACACGGTGCCGCTAAATTCTCTTTCGGACGCCGATCCGGGGCAGCACAATTTGGATCGGCACGGTCCGGGGTAGCTCAACGGCAGAGCATTCGACTGTTAATCGAAGGGTTGTGGGTTCGAATCCCACCCCCGGAGCTTTCTAAGCGGCGGCGAGCCGTCTGAGCGCCAGCCGCTCGACTAGGTCCGCGCCCCGCGCGGCGCCGTCGTTCTCTTTCCCCCAAGCGGCAATCTCCCCGGCTTTCGCCGCGAAGGACGGCTCATGCAAGAGCCTTCGCGCCGCCCAGCGCAGCGGCGCCGGCCGGCAGAGGCGCCAGGGGAGGGAGAGACCGGCGCCTGCCCAGTCCACCCGCATCGCGGTCTCGCTCATGTCGCCGATGATCGGGCAGACGAGGACCGGGGTGCCGGCGCCGAGGGCGCGGGCGACGGTGCCGTGGCCGCCGTGGGAGATGACCAGCGAGGCGGCCGGCATCAGCTGGCTGTAGCTGAGCCATTCGACCAGCATGGCGTTGGCCGGCGTCTCGATCGGCCGCTACGGCGCCACCCGGTTGGTGGTCGCCACGACCCGCACCGGCTCCTCGGCCAGCGCCGCCAGCGCGGTCCGGACCAGGTGGTTGTCGGAGTCGTGGGCGGTGCTGGGGGCGACGAGGACCAGCGGGTCATCCCCTGGTGGCAGCTCGATCTCCGGATGGGGCATCTCGAAGGTCATCGGTCCGGTGATCTCGACCCCCAGCGGCCAGGGGCGCGGGTACTCGAGCTGCGGGTAGGTGGCGACCAGCGCCAGGTCGGGGCTGATGCCGCCGTGGAAGCGGTCGATCGGCGGCAGGTCGAGCCGCCCCCGCTGGATGTTGAGATCGCGCCGGCCCTGCTCGAGCCCGATCCGCAACGCCCGGTCGTGCCCGGCACGCCAGATCCGGCGGCCAATCCCGGTCCGCGGCGGCCGCAGGCCGATCGCGAAGAACGGCAGGCCCGGCTCGACCACCGGGTAGATGTGGGGGATCAGCGTCGCCAGCGGCACGCCGGCGCGCTCCGCGGCCAGGGTGGGGGCGAGGGTGAGGATGTCGCTGACCACGGTGTGGGGGCGGAAGTCGTCCAGCAGCGGTTGCAGCGCCCGCGCCGCCCCGGCCGCGTGCTGCCCTTCCACCGAATCGGGATCCGGCGGCGGGAACATCCGGTATTCCTCGGCGGCGGCGAAGCCGAGCCCCTCGCCCTCGACCGCCGCCCGCCGCTCCTCCCAGGTCTCGATCACGACCTCGTGGCCACACGCCGTCAGCGCCTTGCCCAGCGCTATCGCGGGAAAGACGTGCCCTGCGTCGCCGAATGCGGCGACAAGGATGCGCAGGCGCTCGACCACGCCTGAACCGGCGTCAGGGAGTGTCAAGCCCCTCACCGGGGCGGGTGAAGACGACCTCGGGGACGTGGCAGTTGCGCGAGGTGCGGAGCAGGAAGCGGACCGCCTCGCCCAGGTCCTCCGGCCGGATCATCTCCTCGGGCGGGATCTGGCCCTGGACGAACTCGGTCATCGGCGTCTCGACGAAGCCGGGGGCCAGCGCCGTGCACTGGATTCCGGCGTTGCCGGTCTCGCGGTGGGTCGACTGGGTGAAGTTGATCACCGCGGCCTTGGTCGCGGCGTAGATCGAGAGCCAGGCCTGGCCGCCCTTGCCGGCGATCGAGGCGGTGTTGACGATCAGCGCCTTGCCGTGCTCGGCGCCGGCCTCGCGCAGCATCGGCAGCCCCTCGCGGGTGCCGAGGATCAGCGCCCGCAGGTTGACCGCGAGCTGCATGTCGAGGTGCTTGGTCTGGATCTCCTCCATCGGCGCCCCGATCCCGACCCCGGCGTTGTTGACGAGAGCGTCGAGCCGGCCGTACTTCTGGCGATGGGCGGCGAAGATCGCGACGACCTGGTCCTCCTCGGCCATGTTGGCGGGGACGGCCTCGACCTCGAAGCCCTCGCCGCGCAGTCCTTCGGCGGCCTGCTCGAGCTTCTCCGGGCGGCGGGCGGAGACGGTCAGGGCGTAGCCCTCTTCGCCGAGCGTCCGCGCGATCGCGAGGCCGATTCCGCTCGAAGCCCCAGTTATCAGTGCAGCCCGCTCAGCCATCCCATCTCCTCTCGTCGAGAACCCCGGGCACCCTATCTCTCCATAACATGCCGCCGATGCGCGCCCCCCGCCTCGCCCCAGCGCTGCTCAGCCTGCTCGCAGCCGGGGCTCTGCTCGCCGGTTGCGGCGGCGACTCGGGGACCGACGAGTCGACGGTGGCCGGTGCGAAACCCGCCCCGAGCCGCCCGGCGCCGGCCAAATCCGGATTCCCCAGCGCGGAGGGCAGGACCCTGCGCCAGGTCCTGAAAGCGGCTGACGGACCGGCGGAAGTAGTCATAACTCCGGCGGCCGAAGCCTTCTATCCGGGGGTCAACCGTTACCCCTTCGGGGTCGCCGATCGCGAGGAGGGCGGGATCGCCGACGCCGAAGTGGCGCTCTACTTCGCCAGGGTCCCGGTCCCTCGTCAGGGGAGAGAGTCGAGGTCCGGGAACCGCGGTCAGATCGCGAAGGTGCAGCAGCAGGCCCTCGACCGGCCGGCGGTGGGTCCCTTCCCGGCGGCGATCGAAAGCCTCGCGACCAAGCCCGCCTTCCGCGCCGACTCCACCGCCTCGGACCCCGACGCGGCCCAGGTCGTCTACTCGACTCGGCTGAACCTGCCGGGGGCAGGGGAGTGGCGGGTCGCGGCGATCGTCAAGGAAGACGGCGAGCTGAGGGGAACGCCCGTGCCCTCGGCGATGGTAGTGGGCGAGTTCCAGCGGATTCCGAGGCCGGGACAGAGGGCGCCGATGATCCACACGCCGACCGCGCAGGACGTCGGCGGGGACCTGTCGAAGATCACCACGCGCACCCCTCCGGACACCCAGAACAAAGTGGATTACGCGGAAGCACTCGGCAAGGAACCCATCGTGCTCTTGTTTGCGACCCCCGAGTTCTGCCAGAGTCGGGTCTGCGGGCCGGTCGTCGACGTGGCCGAGCAGGCGAAACAGGAATACGGAAACAAGGCAGCCTTCATCCACATGGAGATCTACAACGGCAACGATCCTGCCCAGCGGGTGCGTCCCCAGGTGCGGGCGTTTCACCTCCCGACCGAGCCGTACCTGTTTACGATCGACCGCGAAGGGATCGTCCGCGCCGCGGTCGAGGGACCTTTCGGCCTCAAGTTGATGCACCAAGCCATCGATAAGGCGATCGACCGATGAACGAGAAAGCCGCCACCGACGAGGAGCTCCTGCAGTCGTTCGCCGACGAGGCGAAGCGCCGCTGCGACGTGATCGCCGCCGGTCTCGCCACCGCCACCACCGACTTCGAGACGATGCGGGCCGAAGCCCATGCCCTCAAGGGCACGGCCAGCGTCGTCGGCCTCCGCCGCCTCGCCGAGCTCGCCGGCCTGATGGAGTCCGACCTCGCCGAAGCGAAAAAGACCGGCACGATCCGCGGCGGCCGCGACCACCAGATCGCCGACGCCGCCAAGGCCCTCGCCGAGGGCGCCGCAGCCGCGGCGAAGGGCGAAGAGGAGCCCCCCGACGTCGGCCGCTCCCTGGCGCAGCTCTTCAGCGCTTAGCTCGTCGCCCGCGGTACGCTCGCCCAGCGGGGCAGTAGCTCAGCTGGTTAGAGCAGCGGACTCATAATCCGTCGGTCCCTGGTTCGAGTCCAGGCTGCCCCATCAGCCGCGCCCAATCCGAGTCGCGGAAGAGCGGACGTGTGGTGGGACGGTAGATGTGCAGTACCGCTCCCCGCCTCTGTGTCCGGGCCGCAATCTCGATGATCCCGTGTTTCGAAAGCACCCGCAGGTGATAGGCGACCGTGCTGGGGTCTAGCTCCAGCTGTCTTGCCAGCTGGAGGTGATCTGCGTTGCTCTTGGTGAGAAGGCTCAGGATCTGGATGCGCAGTGGATGTGCAAAGGCTTTGGCGACTTCACTGGTCTCTGATGCGCCGAGATTTCCAGCCTCGGTTGCCTCGAACTCCTTGACTAGGCGACCGGTAATCGCGGCAACGAGCAGGGAGGCGGCCTGAAGGAGAGCCCACAGCGGCCTCTTCTCACTGAATCTCAAGAGCCCGGCACGGGTCTCCTCTGCGAATCGGGCACGCTGGCCGGCCGGCAATCGCCACTCGACTCGCCGCAGCAGGTCAGCAGTCAAGGCCTGGATGACGGCTTCGGCTTCCTTGCCGGCAAGGGCTTGCAGAATCCAGCCGAGGACGAGAATGGAGAGGCTCAGCAGGCCTCCGAGCAAAGTCAGCAGAACCAGAAGCGCGGAGTTCACGTGAGCACGGTCTCCAGCTCCGAATGTGGCGGCAGCGTCTCGGGCTTTCGGAGGTTCGGCCTCCCGAGCATGTCGGCTCCCGAGCTCTCACCCATCCCGGTGAGGCGATAGAGGCGCCGACGGGGGCCGGGGGCATCGTTTTCCTCCCAACGGCTTTGCAGCCATCCGAGGTTCTCGAGACGAATGAGCAGTGGGTAGAGGGTGCCCGACCGAAGGCCCGTCTCCGACAAGAGGGCGAACCCGTGCAGCTCCTCGCCGGGCCGATCCATGAATGCCGTCAGCACCTTCTTCGTCGCGCGGGTCGCCTTGGGTTGCTTTTCGCCTCTGCTCATCGGCTCTAATTCTACATATATAGAAATAGAAGTGCGGCGGAGGTTCAGCTGTGAGTCGCCGTTGACAAATACCGCGCCACCGCCTGGGCCCTGTTCGCCACTCCCAGCGCCCGCAGGATCTTGCGCACGTGCCACTTGACCGTGCTCTCGGTCAGGTAGAGCCGCGAGGCGATCTCGCCGTTGCTGAGTCCCTCGGCGACGAGGCCGAGGATCTCGAGCTGGCGGGGCCCGAGCAGCTTGCTGAGGTCGGCGTTGCGGGGGCGGCCCGGGTAGCCGTGCAGCTCGGCCGCGCGGCGGCCGATGTCGCTGGCGGTCTGGTGGAGGACCTCGGCCGCGGCGCGCAGCTCGGTCACGTCCTGGGCGGTGCCGGTCAGGCGCAGCGGCTTGCCGGCGGCGTCGGCGGTCAGCTCGGCCCGGCTGTGGAGGCGGCGCACGCGGCCGTCGGGCCTGATGATCCGGTACTCGATGTCGACCGGGGTGCCGGTCTCGACCGCCTGCTGGATCTCGGTCTCGACCCGGGCCCGGTCGTCGGGATGGATGTACTGGGTGTTGCTGGCTTCGTAGTGGCCGTCGAAGTCCTCGGCGGTGATCCCGTAGATCGCGAACAGGCCCTCGGAGCAGGTCAGCCGGTTGTTGGGGATGTCCCACTCCCAGCTCCCGAGCCGGGCGATCCGCTCGGCCTCCGCCAGCTGCATGCGGCTGCGCTCGCCCTCCTCTTCGATCCGCCGTCGCTCGGTGATGTCGATGATGAGGACGAAGAAGCCACGCACCTCGCCGTCGGCCACGTCTGGGGCGTAAGAGGTCTGGGTGAACCGCAGCTCGCCGGAGGGGGTGTGAAACCGCTGGTCGAAGAGCTGCTTGCGACCGGCGAGGGCGCCTTCGACGTAGGGGAGGATCTCGGCGAAGAGCTCATCTCCGAGCAGCTCGCGGATGTGGGTCCCGTGCAGCTCTGCCGGGGATTTGCCGAAGAACTCGACGTAGGCGGCGTTGGCCAGGCGATTGCGGAGTTCGCTGTCCCAGTACCCGACCAGCGCGGGCAGGGCGTCGACCATCGCCTGGACCCCCTCCCGCGCGGTCCCCGGCTCGGATCGACGCATCGGTTTCCCGGGCGAAGCCATTTTCCAAAGGATGGACTAATCGCAGGGCGGGCTCAACCCCTCTCTGGAAGGGCCCTTGGCGATCTACCCTGTTTCATGTGCCCGATCGCGGTCAACAGCCGTCGGCCCGCCCCTTTCGCCGTCGGTCCACCATGCGGACGAGCACTTCCCCCGCCGGGGCTCGGAGGCCGCGGCCGGTTGCTGAACCCCTGCCAGTAACCGGCCGCGCCGCCTCGGATTCGCTGTTGCGAGCCGTCGAAACCCAGCTCCGGAAACCTGACTAGCGCAAAGCGTTTCGACCCGTCAGACTTTCGACGTACCAATGGGGACGCGTCGGGAGCACGGACTGGGGGTTGAGCGGATTGACGGAGATTGACGTCGACCTGAGCGCGCTGCTCCCCGCCGATCTGCCGGATGGCCGCGAGGCGGTCGCGGAAGGGCGCGAGATGGCAAGGGGACTCGAGCGTGCCCGAACCTCCTTCTGCGAGGAGAAGGGCGTCGGCTCCGAGCGCGAGTGGCGTGAACGAGCCCGCGACCAGGGGATCCCCTGCACCTGCATGAACATCGGCCTCGCAACCTGGGCCGACACCCGCGAGGGACTGGGGGAGATCTACGAAGACGCGCTCTCGCGCGGGGTTCGCCCTCCCGACCGCTTCAACCTGATCGCCGAGCGGCGCATGGGCCTGCCCAAAGACAAGCGCGCCGATGCGGCGCAGGAAACCGGCCCGGTGATGCTGACCGAGCAGGACTGGTGGGAGCTGGGCCACACGGTGCCGATCGAGCCGGAGGCCGCGGACAACACGATCGGTGGGCCCGGTTCGGTTGAGAACGCGATCGACGCGCTGCGGGCGGGGATTACCTCGATCGGGGTGCTCTCCCAGTACTCCTGGCGCTGGCCCTACCACGACGACGACGTCAACCAGACGGTGGTGACGCTGCAGGCGGCGGGGCTGCTGGCGGCCTTCAAAGACGAGGGGGTGATCTTCGACTCCTACCTGGAGGACGGCTATCCCGGCGTCTTCCACGACTACGCCAACTACATCGGCTGGGCGATGGTCGAGCGCTACATCAGCGAAGATCTGATCGGCGCCGCCTACTCGCCCTCGTGGGGTGGGCTGACCCAGAACCCGGTGGTCAAGTCGGCGGTGACGCTTGCCCTCGACGCCGTCAATCCCGACAAGGTCCCGTTCTCCTACCTGCAGGGGGACACGATCGGCAACACCCCGGATTTCGACGCCAACATGGCGGTGCTGAACACGGACCTGCTGTTCAACAAGATGGTGGACATGCGCTACCGGCTCGGCGCCGCGCCGATCGCCGTGCCGGTCACCGAGACCGAGCGGATACCCACCTGGCAGGAGGTGGCGACGGTGCAGACGATCAGCCGCCGGCTCGAGGAATACGTGCCGATGGTCGAGCCGGTCGTCGACTGGGCCCGGATCGAGGCGACGCGCGACGAGTTGGTGCGCGGCGGCAGGGCCTTCTTCGACGCCACGATCAAGGGCCTCGACGGCGCCGGCATCGACGTCCGCGACCCCGCCCGTCTGCTGCTGGTTCTCAAACGACTCGGCTCGGACCGTTGCGAGGAGCTCTTCGGCGCCGGCGAGCCGGACCCGGAGTTTCCGCGCGGACGCCGGCCGGTGCTGGAAACCGACCTGGTGAAGCGCACGATGGAAGAGCGCGAGCGACTCCTGGTCGAGCTCCGGAGCCGTCGCGAACAGGAGGCGATCCGGGGGATGAAGGTCCTCGTCACCTCCACCGACGTGCACGAGTTCGCCGGGTTCCTGCTCACCTCGACCCTGGCGGCGGTGGGATCGGAGGTGATCGACTTCGGCGTCAACCGGGACCCGGAGGACATCGTCAAGGCGGTGATCGAGACCGATGCCGACGCGGTCGTGATCACCACCCACAACGGCGTCGCCCGCTCCTTCGGCCAGCTCCTGATGAGGGAGCTGGGGCGCGCCGGCGCCGGATCGCTTCCCGTTTTCATGGGGGGAGTCCTCAACGAAGACGTCGACGGCTCCCACATCCCGATCGACGTCAGCGCCGACCTCAATGCGACCGGGATCGAAACGCCGGGGACCATCGACCGCCTGATCGAGGCCTTGATCGAGCGCCGCGCCGGCGGCATCCCGGCCTGAGGCTGCGGTGGGGGTCGTCGCGCTCGCCGACTTCGGCAGCACCTACACCAAGGTCCGCCTGGTCGATCCCGCAGAGGGGCGGCTGCTGGGTCGGGCGGAGGCGGCGACTTCGATCGGCGCCGATCTGATGGAGGGCTACGCAGCGGCGTTGGAGGTCGCCAAACGCTCTGCCGGGTCGGCGGTCACGATCGAGGAGCAGCTCGCCGTGTCCAGCGCCGGCGGCGGGTTGAGGGTGGCGGCGGTCGGTTTGGTCGCCGACCTCACTGCCGCCGCCGCCCGCCAGGCGGCACTCAATGCCGGTGCGCGGGTGGAGGTTGTGTTGGCGGGAGCGCTCGAGGAGTCCCAGTTGGACGAGCTGGAGGCGTCGCGGCCGGAGATCGTCCTCTTCGCCGGGGGGACCGACGGCGGCCAGGCCGAGCTGGTCGTGGAGAACGCCCGGCGGCTGGGCTCGCGCCGCCTTGGCGGCAACGCGGTCGTCGCCTGCAACGCGGCGGTTGCGGAGGAGGCGGCCGCGATCCTCCGCTCAGCGGGGAGCCGGGTGGAGGTCGCCGCCAATGTGATGCCGGAGCTGGGGCGCCTCGAGATCGAGTCCGCCAGGGCGGCGATCCTGCGGCTCTTCCTCGAGCACGTGATCGGCGGCAAGGGGCTGAGCGCGAGCCCCGATTTCCAGCGGATGGTGAGGCTGCCGACGCCCGAGGCCGTCCTCGAGGCGACCCGGCTGCTCGGCGAGGTCGTCGTCGTCGACGTCGGCGGCGCCACCACCGACGTGCACTCGACCCGCTCGGCCGAGGCCGCGATGCCCGGGGTCGAGGACCCCCTGCTGCCGCCTCCGCCGACCCTGCGCACGGTCGAGGGGGACCTCGGATTGCGGGCCGGCGCGGCCGGGGCATTCGCCGCCGACGGTCGCTGGATCGAGGCGCAGGCGGGCCTGGAGAGGTCGGCGATTCGACAGGCTGTCTCGAAACGGGCCGAGCGTCCCGCCTGGATCCCGGAGGAGGACCGGGAGCTGCGGCTCGACGCCCTGCTCGCCGTCGGTTGCGTCACCCACGCCCTCGCCCGTCACAGCGGCACGATGCTGCTGTCCCGGGCGGACTCGGGCTCGCCGACCCTGAAGCGGGACGGGGCCGACCTGCGGGAGGTGGGGCTGATCTTGGGTACTGGAGGGGTTTTTGCCCACCGCGAGGACGGCGAGTCGATCCTGCGCAGGGCGCTGGAGCGCCGGCCGCCACACGCCCTCGCCCCGGAGGACCCGGCCTTCGCGGTCGACCGCGAATACGTGCTCGCAGCCGCCGGCCTGCTCGCCTCCGAGGACCCCGCCGGGGCGAAGCGGTTGCTGGAGCGTGAGCTTCCCGGGCTCTCCGGTTAGACGATCTGCCCAATCGGCGAGCGGGATTCGCGCCTCGTGCGTCGGCTGGATACCCCATGATTCCCAACGGAGAGTGTGATGTTCAGGCGCCGCCGCGAGGGCGAGATAACGCGACTTTTCTACGCGGGAGACGTGCATGGATCGCGTGTCTGCTGGAAGAAGTTCGTCAACGCCGCCGGCCACTACCCGGCCGATGCCCTGGTGATGGGCGGGGACCTGACCGGCAAGGCGCTGGTGCCGATCGTGCGCGAGGGCGACGGCTCCTACCGGGCGAAGGTGATCGGCGAGGTCCGGGTCGCCCGCACCGCCGAAGAGCTGGACCAGTTGCAGCGGGCGATCTCGACCAGCGGCATGTACCCGCTGATCGTCGACCGCGACGAGGCCCGATCTTTGGCCGAGGACGCCGAGCATCGCGAGGAGGTCTTCGAGCGGGCACTGCTGGACGAGCTGCGCCTCTGGGTCGAGTTGGCCGACGAACGGCTTGCCGATTCCGGCGCGCGCGCCTACGTGATTCCCGGCAACGACGATCCCTGGTCGATCGACGCGGTATTGGCCGGCGGAAGCACGGTCGTCGCCTGTGACGAGACCGTGCAGCAGGTGGGCCCCCACGAGCTCGCTTCCTTCGGCTACTCCAACCGCACTCCCTGGAAGACCGAGCGCGAGCTCGATGAGGAGGAGATCTACGCGCGCCTGAAGCGACTCGTCGAGCAGTTGGAGGCGCCCGAGCAGGCGATCCTCAACGTCCACGTGCCGCCCTACGAGAGCAGCCTCGACACCGCCTACGAGGTGGACGAGGACCTGCGGTACGTGCTGAAGGGCGGGCGACCGCACGAGGTTCCGACCGGGAGCCCCGCGGTTCGCCAGATCATCGAAGAGACCCAGCCGCTGCTCAGCCTCCACGGTCACATTCACGAGAGCAAGGGGGTCACGAAGATCGGCCGGACGGTGGCAATCAACCCGGGTTCCGACTACGGTAGCGGCCACCTGGATGGTTGTTTGGTCCATTTGGGAGCGGACCGTGTAATCAACCAGTACCTGGTCTCGGGCTAGCGTCCAGGAAGGCGGGGAGAGAGAGGAATGACCGATTCGGGAGAGGGACAGGTGACCGCAAAGGGACCGCCGGCGAGCTACGCCCGCAAGGCGACCGGCCTGGTCCGCGAAGTCTCGCCGTTCTCGACCTTCGTCTTCAACATGGCGGGCCAGCCGACGGCGGTCTTCCTCGCGATCTCGGTCTTCTTCCTGCTCGGCACCTTCCCCGGGGGCTCGATCTGGCTCGGCCTGGCGATGGCCCTCGTGGTCGCGATCGTGATCTGCGTCTGTTACGGCCTCTTCACCTCCGCGATCCCGCGCAGCGGCGGCGATTACGTCCTCGTCAGCCGCGTCACCCACCCGGCGATCGGGCTGGTCTCGTCCTTCTTCTGGACTGCGGGCGTGATCCTCTCGATCGCCTTCATCGCGCTTGCCTTCGTCACCGTCGGCCTCGGCCCGTCGCTGACCGCGGTCGGCCTCGTCAGCGGCCACGATTCGCTCGTCGATGCCGGCAATACCCTCGCCACCAGTCAGGACTGGCAGTTCGCGATCGGGACCCTGCTGATCCTCGTCTCGGCGGCGCTGCTGGCCGGCGGCTGGCGCTGGACGACCCGGATCATGAACGGCTTCTGGGTCCTGATGATGCTCGGGCTCGGCACCGTGTTCGTCGTCCTTCTCTTCAAGAGTCAGGCCGGTTTCGTACACAGCTTCAACCAGTTCGCCGGGTCGATCACGGGTGAATCCGACACCTACAACACGGTGATCGACAGCGCGCGAAAAGAAGGGATCGACACCAGCCCGGCCTTCAGCATGGACAACACCTGGCCGACCTGGGCGGCGATCTGCAGCCTCTCGATCTTCAGCTGGCTCTCGATCTACATCTCCGGTGAGGTGCGGCGGGCGAAAGACACGACCCAGATGAAAGTCATGAGCCTGGCCAGCGTGGTTCACATCGGGATCGCAGCGGTCCTCTCACTGCTCTTCTTCGGCAAGTTCGGCCATGACTTCTTCTACGCGATCAACGCGATCGGCGAAAACAATTACCCGTTCGAAGTGGAACCGTTCTACACCTTCCTGACCTCGATCGCGGGCGACAGCACCGTGCTCGCCTGGTGGCTCCTCGTCACCTTTGCGGCTTCCTTCCCGCTGCTGATGATCCCCAACCTGACGATCCCGGTTCGCACTCTTTTCGCCTGGGCCCTGGACGGCATCCTGCCCTCGCGCTTCGCGCGGGTCTCGCCCCGGACCCACGCCCCCAACTACGCGATCGGGCTGACGGTCGTTCTCAGCATCCTCGTCCTCAGGTGGGCGGTGACCAACGGCGAGGACTTCTTCAGCGTGCTGGTCGAGGCCTTCTCGCTGCAGCTGGTGACGATGATCCTGATTGGAATCTCGGCGGTGCTGCTGCCCTACCGGCGACCCGAGGTCTGGCGCGCATCGGCGACGACCCGGCGCTTCCTGGGGATCCCGATCGTCGCTCTGGCCGGCGGCCTGACCGCGGTGCTGCTGGCCGCCATCTTCTACATCTACCTCCGGTATCCGGATCTCGGGATCGACAAGCCCCAGTTCTTCCGCCATTGCGGCTACATCCTCGGCGCGGCGCTGCTGACCTTCTTCGTCGCCCGTTTCGCCCGCTCACGCCAGGGGGTGGACGTGGACAAACTGGCGGCGGAGATCCCACCGGAGTAGTGACCCTCGACCGGGCAGAGCCGCTCTCCGACCCCGTCGCCGAGGGGCAGCGGATCGCCGAGGCCGCCGCGGCGCGTGACCTTCCACTCCGCGTGCTCGGCGGCGTCGCGGTCGCGATGCTCTGTCCGAGCAGCAGGCGACCGCCTCTGCGGCGCGAGTACGCGGACATCGATCTCGCCGCCACCGGAGCGGCCAGGGATGCGGTGATCGGACTGGTGGAGACGCTCGGCTACGCCGCAGACAGGGAGTTCAACATGCTGCACGGTCATCGCCGCCTCTACTTCTGGGACGGGATCAATCGGCGCGGGGTGGACGTCTTCGTCGACGAGGCCAATCTCTGCCACCGGATCGACCTCAAGCGGCGGATCGAGGCGGTACCGCTGACGGTCTCGCTTGCCGACCTGACCCTGCTGAAGCTCCAGGTGATCGAGACCAACGAAAAGGATTACCTCGACATCTGCGCGATATTCGCCGACCACGACCTGAGCAGCGACGACAGTGGTGTCAACTCGTCATACATAACGAGGTTGGCCGCATCCAACTGGGGGCTCTGGCGGACGCTGGAGATGGTCGCCGAGCGCAGCGAACAGTTTGCCCTCGCGTTACCTGAATTCGCACCGAAGGAGGTCGTGGCCGACCGGGTGCGGCGCCTGCGCTCGGAATTGGACACCGCTCCCAAGACGCGCGGATGGAAACTTCGCGCCCGGGTGGGAGACAGGAAGCGATGGTATGAACTTCCCGAGGAGGTCCGCTAGAGATGGTCACGACTAACGCTTTGGATAGTCTCAGTTGTGTGAAGGGGCTGACCATTCGCCTCGCGAGAGGGCAAAGTTGACGCGACCACGGCGCGGAGAGCCACGCGCGAGGACGAAGATCCTCGAGGCGAGCCGAAAGCTCTTCTCCCGCCGGGGCTTCTCCGAGACCTCGATGGGGGACATCGCGCGGAGCGCCCAGGTCGCACGGGCGACCGTTTACAACAACTTCGACGACAAGCAGGACATCCTCGCGGCGATCATCAAGGACTACATGGCCGGCTACGCGATGATCGCCCAGCGGCTTCGCGAAAATGCCCGCTACGGGGAAACCTCGTTCGAGCTGATCCAGGAGATGGTCCGCGAAGCGCTGAGCTGGCGGGTCGAAAACGCCGACCTGAGGCCGATCGTGGCGGTGGCGAAGAACCTGCGCGGCAGCGGCTGGGAAGAGGCGGACAAAGCGGCTGACGACGCGCTGCTCGGCTGGATCATCGACGTGCACGCGGCGGATGCGGATGCCGGCCTGATTCGCGACGACATCGACATCGAGTTCGCGGTCCGCGCCGCGTTCGCGATGATCGAGTCGGTGCTGTCCTCCTTTGACGTCTCGTCCAGTGAGGCGGAAATCAACAAGGCGGCCCACCAGCTCGCCCTCATGCACTGGTATTCGATCTGCTCGGTGCCTCCAGGGGAGTCCCCGCGCAGCCCGCTCGGCCGCAAGGCGTCCCCCCGCGCCGCTTAGACACTTTGTAAAGGTGCCGGTAATCTGAGTGGCATGGCGCCTCTGGACCATGTCGCGGGAGACCTGGCGCACCTGATCCACCCCCTCACCGACCACTCGCTGCTGCCCGATAGCGGGCCGCTGGTGATCGTCGGCGGGGACGGCTGCGAGCTGATCGCCGAGGACGGCCGGCGCCTGATCGACGGCTTCGCGGGACTGTGGACGGTCAATCTCGGCCACGGCCGGCAGGACTTGGTCGATGCGGCCACCGCGCAGATGCGGCGGCTTCCCTACGCGGCGACCTTCGGTGGAGTTTCCTCGCCGCCGGCGATCGAACTGGCGGAGCGGATCTCCGGCCTGGCGCCGCCGGGGCTCAGCGGCGTTTTCTTCGTCAGCGGCGGCAGCGAAGCGAACGAGACCGCGATCAAGCTCGCCCGTCGCCACTGGGTCCGGCGCGACCAGCCGCAGAAGTCGGTGGTTCTGGTTCACGACCGCAGCTACCACGGGCTCTCCGGGGTGACCACCACGGCAACCCGGCTCGACCCCTACCACGGCGAATTCGGTGTCGGCGCCCCCGATATCGACGAGATCCCGGCTCCCTACACCTACCGCTGTCCGGCGGGAACCCCCTGCGACCCCGCGACCTGCCCGGTCTGCCAGGGCAGTGCCCTGGAGCAGAAGATCGAAGCGCTGGGTGCCGAGCGGGTCGCAGCGGTGATGGTCGAGCCGGTCTTCGGCTCCGGTGGGGTGATCGTGCCGCCGCGGGGATATCTACGGCGCCTGCGGGAGATATGCGATCGCCACGAAGTGCTGTTGATCGTCGACGAGGTGATCACCGGGTTCGGCCGAACCGGCGCCTGGTTCGCGTCTCAGCACGAGGGAATCTCACCGGACCTCCTCACCTTCGCCAAGGGCGTCAGCAGCGGCTACGTCCCGCTCGGCGGGGTGATCGTCAGCGACGAGCTCTGGGACGAGCTCCGCGATCCAAGCCAGCGGCCCGGCTTCCTCATGCACGGCTTCACCCACTCCGGGCACCCGGTTGCCTGCGCCGTCGGCCTGGCCAACGTCGAAGCGATCGAGCGCGAGAACCTGCTGGCGCGGGTACGGTCGACCAGCGAGCGGCTCGCCGAGCTGGTCGCGCCGCTGCGGGACCACCCCGAAGTCGGGGAGGTCCGGCACTCGGGCCTGATGGTCGGGATCGAACTGGTCGCCGACAAGGAGACCCGGGAGCCCTTCCCGGCTGAGGCGAGCCGCGGACGCCGCGCTGCCGCCGAGGCGCGCGAGCGGGGGCTGCTCACCCGCGGGCTCCTCGACGACATCCTCTGCCTGACGCCCCCGTTCACGATCTCGGATGAGATGATCGGCCAGGCCGTGGAGATCCTCGTTGACAGCATCGAAGCCACCGGGCACCTCGCCGGGGCCCGATGACCGCCGCCCCCCGCCTGCCCGACGGCAGTCGCCTCTTCCTCGGCGACGGCGGCCTCGAGACGACGATGATCTTCGAGCGCGGTCTCGACCTTCCCTGCTTCGCCTCCTTCACGTTGCTCGACAGGCCCGAGGGAATCGAGGCGCTCGACGACTACTACCGCGGCTACATCGATATCGCGCGGCGCAACGGCACCGGCTTCACCCTCGACACCCCGACCTGGCGGGCGAGCGCCGACTGGGGCGAGCAGCTGGGCTACTCGACCGCCTCCCTGGCCGAGGTGAACCGCCGTGCGGTGGGGATGGCGGAGGAGATCCGCGGCGCCGAGGAGACGGCCGAGACGCCGATCGCCGTGTGCGGCACGCTCGGGCCGCGGGGCGACGCCTACGCGCCCGAGTCTCTGATGAGCGCCGCCGAGGCCGAGCGCTACCACGCGGCCCAGATCGATGTCTTCGCCGCGGCCGGGGTCGACATGGTCGGCGTCTACACCCTCGCCTACGCCGAGGAGGGGGCGGGGATCGCCCGCGCCGCGGCAGCGGCGGGCGTGCCGTCGGTGATCTCCTTCACGCTCGAGACCGATGGCCGGCTGCCGAGCGGCGAGCGGCTCGGAGAGGCGATCGAGCGGGTCGACGCCGAGAGCGACGGCGCGCCCATCTACTTCATGATCAACTGCGCGCACCCCAGCCACTTCGCCTCGATGCTCGAGCAGCCGGGGGAGTGGAGGCGCCGGATCGGTGGGATTCGCGCCAACGCCTCACGACGCAGTCACCAGGAACTGGACGAGGCGACCGAGCTCGACGCGGGCGACCCGGCGGAGCTGGCCGGCGAATACCTGGGCCTGAAGCGGGTCCTGCCGGAGGTGCGGGTCATGGGCGGGTGCTGCGGCACCGACACCCGGCACATCGCCGGCATCTGCGAGCGCTGGCTCGCAGATGCCGGAGGCTGACCGGCAGCCCGTCCAGCTAGGGCAGGTATTTTTCCGCCTGTTCCTTGGCTTCTTCGAGGCCCTTTTCTGCCTTTTCCTTGCCTTCGTCAAGGCGGTCTTCGGCTTCCTTCTGCGCTTCTTCGAGTTTCTTCGAGGTCTTGCCGTTGACGCCCTCTTCGATTTCCTTCTTGGCGTCTTCGAGGCCCTTCTTCGTCGTTTCGACGCCTTCTTCGACTGCTTCTTCAGCCTTCTGGGTGCCTTCTTCGATCTGCGTTTCGGCGTTGTCCTGGGTGGTGCCGGTATCGCTGTCGCTGCCGCAGCCGGACCAGACCATGCCGCCGGCGGCGATCGCGAACACGGCGAACAGCGAATAGAGGACGCGAAGCTTTCTGCTCATTTCATGCTCCAGATCGGTTGCGGTTTAACTTGAGCGGCAGTGAATCAGACCGAGCCGGACAAGTTCGAATCCCTGGTCGCCGACGCGATCGACGCTCTGCCGGATGAATTCCAGCGCCTCCTTGCAAAAGTGCCTGTGGTGGTCTCCGACCTCGGCTTCGAGCGGCACGCCTACGGGGAGTATTTCGGCGACGGGATCGCCGGCGAGCGCTACGAGGATCGGATCGTGATCTACCGCGACACCCTGGAGCGGGACTTCGGCCACGACCCGGAGCTGCTCGCCCGTCAGGTCGAGCAGACGCTGCGACACGAGCTGGCCCACCACCTCGGTTGGGACGAGGGCGGCGTCGGCGGGCTCGGGCTCTGAGGGCCTAACGAACCGAGCAGCTGCGGACGAGGGTGATCCGGATCGGCTGGTGGCCTTCGAAGCGGAACCGGCCGCGGGCGAACGAGAAGGGGGCGCCGGCGAACCCCGCCGGCGCGCTGCAGGCGGCGGAGACGTAGCTGCGGCGCTTGCCGGCGAAGGTGTAGCGCCGGCCTAGCTCCAGCTCGATCTGGCTGACGGAGACGACGCCGCCGATGCGCGGGATCTTCGCCCGCAGGACAGTGCCGAACTCCCCCTCCTTCCTGCGGTCGACGGTCAGCGGCACGACCAGCGTGAAGCGGACGGGAACGGAGGCGAAGAGGTGGAGCAGGAGCGCTTCCTTGCCCTCGCGGCGACTGTGGAAGGCGAGGATCCTGCCGCTGGCGACGACCCCGCGCCCGAGCTCGACATCGGCCTGGAAGCTGCCGCGCCCGACCAGGGCGGACCCGCAGCGGTCGAGCGCGGTCTCGGTGCTGGTCGATTGCAGGGTCGGTTGGGTGCAGACCGGCAGTCCTTCGCCGGAGAGGATGCCGTTGCGATGGATTTCGAGTTCGAGCCAGCGCAGCGGTGGCGGATGGCTGCCGTCGGTGGTGGCGATCTTGCCCTCGATCTCGACCTTGACTGGCGCCGGTTGCGTGCGCGGCAGGGAGCGAGGGGCGAAGTTGGCGTTGAAGCTGACCCGCAGGTTGTCCCGCTGGTCCACCTCGGCCCTGCTGGCGGTGCCGAAGGCGAGCGCGAGGATCGCGATCGCGAGCGGGATGGCGGCGCGCAGACGCATGTCTTGGATCGAGTCTAGGCCGGGGGGCCGGCGAATAAGGTTGGGCAATGGTTGAGTCGAGCTGGACGGAGCTCTCCGCCGGCGACGAGTTCGCCGGCTACCGGATCGAGAGCCGCCTCGGCCGCGGCGGCATGGGCATCCTCTACCTGGCCCTGGAGCCCGGGCTCGACCGGCGGGTGGCGCTGAAGCTGATCGCGCCGGAGGCGGCCGCCGACGAGGTCTTCGCCCGGAGGTTCGCCGAGGAGTCGCGGATCGCCGCCGCGATCGAGCACCCCAACGTCGTTCCGATCTACGCGGCGGGCGAAGAGGGCGAGGTGCCCTGGATCGCGATGCGCTACGTGCCGGGCTCCGACCTCGGCCAGTGGATCGCGCGCGAGGGCCGCCTCGAGCCGGCGCAGGCGGTGGCGCTGGTCGCCCAGGTGGGCAACGGGCTCGACGCGATCCACGCCGCCGGCCTGATCCACCGCGACGTCAAGCCGGCCAACGTCCTGCTCAGCGGCGACCCGGGGTCCGAGCACGCCTACATCACCGACTTCGGCGTCGCCCGCAACGTCGCCACCGAGTCGGGCCTGACCCAGACCGGCCGCTTCGTCGGCACTCTCGACTACGTCGCGCCGGAGCAGATCTCGGGCGAGCTGATCGACGCCCGGGTCGATGTCTACGCCCTCGGTTGCCTGCTCTTCAAGCTGCTGACGGGAGAGGTGCCATACCCGCGCGAGGGCGAGGCGGCGCGGCTCTACGCCCACCTCAACGATCCGCCGCCGGCACCGTCGCTGTACGCGCCGTCGGTCTCGATGGCGCTCGACGACGTCGTCGCCAGGGCGATGTCGAAGTCGCCCGACGACCGCTACCCCTCCGCCGGCGATCTCGGCCGCGCCGCCCAGGCGGCGCTCAGCGGCACCGCGGTCGCGGTGCCGGAGCGCACGGTCGCCACCGGGGCCGCGGCGACGCGGGAGCGCGAGGTGCCGGAGCCCCCGGCGCGGGCGGCCGAGACGGAGAGGCTGCCGGCGGACTCCGATGGTCCGCCGCGCTCCTGGCGCAGGCCGATCGCGGGCGGGCTGCTGGCCCTGGTCGCCGCGGGGATCGTCGTCGCGCTGATCCTCTCGTTGGGCGGTGGGGACGGCGGCGGCGAAACGCCTGGCGGGACCAACGTCGCGACGACCACGAAGGAAGCGAAGGAGCAGAAGCCGAAACCAAAGCCGCAGACCCTGGCCGCGGCCCAGTTGATCGAGAAGGGCGACGAGATCTGCGCCGACAGCCAGGACACCTACGCGAGCTATCGCGGCGAGTTTCCCAACGGGGAGAGCGAAGCGAACGTTCCCTACTCCCGCCTGCTCGTGACGATCTCCAGCAGGGCGGTCAGGCGGTTCAACGACCTGGTCCCGCCGCCGGCCCTGGAGCAGCCGTACGAGGCGTATGTGAAAGCCCAGGAAGAAGTCGGGAGGTGGGACATGGACGCCCTGAAGGCCGCGGAAGGCGAAGACCTGACGGCTTATCTGCAGGCGCGAGAATCTCGCGACCAGACCCAGGCCGAGCGGGAACGGTTGGCCGACGCGGTCGGCTTCAAGGTGTGCAGTCAGCCGCGGTGAGGGAGCTCGCCGCCCGACTGCGAGTCCAAGAGAGGCACCATTCCCGTCGCGGTGTTCCTTTTGACCGCTATGCGAGCAAAAGGAACACCGCTGTGGCCGCGGAGGTGCGTCTCACGAGTCATCTTTGCGGTCGCCGGGATGGGTGACCCGTTCGGCTCGCTGCCGGACTTCTTCGCTCGCTTCGCGGGTCGCCGCGAAGGCCTCCTCTTTGGCCGCCGCCAGGCCCTCGCTCGGCTTGCCGCCGACGATGTCGCGGAAGGCGTTCTTGAAGCGCTCGGTGCGACGATCGGGCGGGAAGCGCTCCACGGAGCGCTCCTGCTTCTTCGGGCGCCTCTCCCCGTAACGCCGCCGTGCCCAGGCAGAGCTGGGCTTGCCCAGCCGGCAGGCGCCGTAGAGGGCGATCGGGAAGACGAAGAACCCGATCGTGCCGTGCAGGATCCGGCCCTTGAGGAAGCAGACCGCCACCAGGAGGAAGACGACCAGGGCGCTGAGCGCGGTCCCGAGGATCGACTCGATCGAGCCGTCTTCGATCGTGAACGGCGTGAAGCCGAGCAGGGCCAGCATCATCGCCGCCGCGGCGATCACCGTGGCGTCGATCGAGCTGCGTCCCTCCTTCGCCCAGTAGACGTCGTCGAGGTAGACCCAGAGCGCGAACTCGTCGATCGTCAGCCCGGCTCCGATGCCGAAGGCGAAGGCGCAGATCTCGGTCCAGGGGCTGTTGCCGAAAGCGGCGAAGCCGCCGGCTCCGGCGACCATCATCGTCACGATCCCGAAGACCAGGTGGTGGAGGTGGACGCCGCTGTCGCTGACGATGCTGCCCGGCCACCACGGGACCCTGGGGCTGCGCATCAGCCGCGTGCTCATGCGGATAAAGGCGAAGGAGAGCAGGAAGCCGATCAGGACCAGGTAGAGGCCCTGCAGCTCGTGCTCGGCGATCCGGTTCCAGAAGTCGGTGAAGATCGTGGCGGCGGTCATGCGGTCACAGGGCTCGAGTGGACGGGCGGCGCCGACCCCTCCTTGGCGGTCATCCGCTCGACGGTGAGCAGGACCGCGGCCACGGCGAAGATCGGGGCGAGGGCGGCGTCCGCGAGGGACTCGGCCAGCCAGGTGGCGAGGAAGGTGTGCCCGAAGAGATCATGGACGAGCGCCGCCAGGCCGCTGCCGATCGCGTCGCCGACGACCTCGATCGGAACCAGCACGCAGAAGACGAGCCAGAAGCCCCCGCGGACGAGCTGCAGGCTGCGCCGCAGGGCGCCGCCGACGCTGCAGCCCTCGAGCTCGACCAGGGGCCCGGCGAGGCCGAGCCAGACGAAGGCGAGGACGCCGGGGACGAACCCCAGCACCAGCCCCGCCGCGACGATCGCGACGAAGGCGAGGTCGACCCCGATCAGGCGGCCATAGTTGAGTCGCCGGGCGATCTCCCGCAGCCCCGGCGGATCCTCGCCGTGGGGGTGGGTGAGCGAGATCGCGATCGCGCCGCTGAAGAAGACCTCGCCGATCAACCCGGTGGCGGTGACCACCCCGACCGCCAGTGCGAAGGCGGCGAGTTTGATCCCGTTGGTGACGTTCAGCGAGTCCAGCTCGACGTTCATCGTCAACGCGTTGAGCAGCCCGAGCGGGACGAAGACGATGATGGCGAGGAGCAGGATCGAGGGCGCCCAGCTCCAGTAGGTGCGCCAGATCTGCCGGTAGGTGGCGGCCAGCCTGCGGGGAAAGCTCACGGCCGGCGGCGGCGTCCGGCGGGGTGCCGCCCGCGGGACTCGAGCCGCGACTGGCTCGACTCGCCGGCGGGGACCTTCTTCAGGTTGCCGAGCTCGGGAACCAGCAGCTCTTCGGCGCAGCGACGGTGCCAGTGGTGGTGGTCTGTGCCTCCGAGTCGGCGGACGAACTGGACGACGGTGTGTTCCTCGCCGACCGGAATGTCGCCGTGACAGCCGGGGCAGTGGTAGAGCTTGCGGGCGATTCCGCGGATCAGCCAGGTCTCGTCTCCCTCTTCGTTGATCCCGAAGAGGCTCCAGCGTTTGCTCGGCTGATCCTCGAACTCGCTCACTTCGATCGTCTCGACATCCAGGCAAAGCCAGCGGCCATCGCGACGTTGGCGACGCCGGCGAGCTGGAGGCCGAGCTTGGCGCCGGGCCGGCTCACGGCAGGCGAGGCGGACCAGAGAGCGTCGGTGGCGATCTCCGTCCCCCGCAGCCAGGCCAGCGATTGCCAGTCCGCCGCGGAGCCGCGGCGGTCGGCGATCAGGTGGGCGGCGGCGAAGGTGAGCCAGATCGGTCCGCAGCGGCGGAAGAGGTGCTCGGCGTCCGGCGAAGGCTCGTCGTGACCGAGGACCTTGAGGGTCGCGGCGGGGGCGGCGATCGCGGCGCTGCCGAGGAGCAGATCGAAGGCGATCATGTTGCGGTTGGTGAGGCGCAGGGCCTGTTCGAGCGTCATCCTCTGACAAATCCAACCAGAACCTGGAAGGGAAAGGGGCGGGCTCGGCGAAATGGACCGCCGTGACCAAGACCGCAACGAAGTCCCCCCAACTCAAAAGCCTTTCCGACTACATCCAGGAGCGTTTCGACGAGTTCTCGCGCTCCCAGAAGGACGTCGCCCGCTACATCGTCGACCATCTCGACGAGGCAGCCTTCCTCACCGCCGAGGAGCTGGCCCGGAGAGCGAGCACCTCGTCGTCGACGGTGGTGCGCTTCTCCCAGGCCCTCGGCTTCGAGGGTTATCCCGAGCTGCAGCAATCCGCGATCGAGGAGTACCGCACGACGATCGCCAGCAGCGGCGCCGCCGGCGGAGCGCTCTTCTCCTTCGACCACTCCGAGCTGGAGGGGTCGCTGAGCGCGGACTATGCCAACCTCGAGGAAACCGCTCGCAAGCTGAGCACCGAGCAGGTCCAGAACGCGGTGGCCGCCCTGGCCGAAGCGCAGCGCATCGTCATCGTCGGCGTCGACCAGATGGCCTTCTTCGCGAGCTACCTGCGTCACACCCTGAGCCTGCTCGACATCCGCGCCGAGATCGTCGCCAGCACCGGCGGCGAGTCGCTCCAGCGCCTCGGCCGGATCGACGAGAGCACGCTCGTGATCACGCTTTCCGCCGGCCGCGCCCACCCGTTGCTGCTGCGGGCGATGAAGCTGGCGCTGCACCGCGGCGCCCGCACCCTGGCGATTTCCGACGCGACGATGTCGGAGGTGGGGGAGCACGCCGAGCTGACCCTCTACTTCTCGTCCAACAGCCCCAGCTTCACCCGTTCGCACACGGCGCTGATGGCGCTCGTCCAGGGTCTGGCCCACGGCCTCTACGCCCGCGACGAAGCGGCCCACAAAGACCGGATTCGCGCGTACAAACTGAAGTAGCGACGTCTGCCGCAGAGGCGCAGCCGGTGCGCGCGTCCGGTAGGTAATCTGGACGCGATGACTGAGCGCGCGACGTTTCGACTGAAGACCGGCCTGGCCGAGATGCTGAAAGGCGGGGTGATCATGGATGTGGTCACCCCTGAGGAGGCGAAGATCGCCGAGGACGCCGGCGCCTGTGCGGTGATGGCCCTGGAGCGGGTCCCGGCTGACATCCGCCGCGACGGCGGCGTCGCCCGCATGTCCGACCCGGCGATGATCAAAGGGATCCAGGAGGCTGTCTCGATCCCGGTGATGGCGAAGGCGCGGATCGGCCACTTCGCCGAGGCCCAGGTTCTGCAGGCCCTGGAAGTCGACTACATCGACGAGTCGGAGGTGCTCACCCCGGCTGACGAGTTCAACCACATCGAGAAGCTGGCCTTCGAGGTGCCGTTCGTCTGCGGCGCCACCAACCTCGGCGAGGCGCTGCGGCGGATCGGCGAGGGGGCGGCGATGATCCGCTCCAAGGGCGAGGCCGGGACCGGCAACGTGGTCGAGGCGGTCCGTCATATGCGGGAGATCGTCTCCGGCATCAAGCGGCTCGCGCAGCTGCGCCCGGAGGAGCTCTCGGCGGCGGCGAAAGAACATCAGGCGCCGCTCGAAGTCGTCCACGAGGTCGCCACGGCAGGTCGTCTGCCGGTGCCGCTGTTCTGCGCTGGGGGCATCGCCACGCCGGCTGACGCGGCGCTGATGATGCAGCTCGGCGCCGAGGGCAACTTCGTCGGCTCGGGAATCTTCAAGAGCGCCGACCCGGAGGGTCGGGCGCGGGCGATCGTCGAGGCGACCACCCACTTCAAGGACCCCGAGCGGGTCGCCGCGGCCTCGATCGGGCTCGGTGAGGCGATGCCCGGCCTGGAGATCGCCGGCCTTGCTGCCGAGGACGCCCTGCTGCAGAACCGCGGAGCGTAGGTGGCCGGCCTGAAGGTCGGCGTTCTAGCTCTGCAGGGCGGCTTCGAAGCCCACGCCCAGACCCTGCGCCAGCTCGGGGCCGAGGTGCGTGAGGTCCGCAGCGCGGCGGAGATGGAGGATTTGGACGCTCTCGTCATTCCCGGCGGCGAGAGCACGACGATCGGCAAGATGATCGAGTCGGCGGCGCTGGAGCCGGCGCTGCGCGCCCATCACGCGTCGGGCAGGCCGATCCTCGGCACCTGCGCCGGGATGATCGTCTGCGACGCCGCCCACCTCGGCTTCGTCGACGCCGAGGCGGAGCGCAATGCCTTCGGCCGTCAGTTGCAGAGCTTCGAGGCCGACCTCGAGGTGACGGGCATCGGTGACGAGCCGCTGCGAGCGGTCTTCATCCGGGCGCCCTGGATCGGGAACTGGGGCCCCGAGGTCGAGGTGCTGGCCTCCTACGAGGGTCATCCGGTGGCGATCAGGGAAGGGAGCGTGCTGGCCTGCGCCTTTCACCCGGAGCTGACCGACGACCCGCGGTTCCACGCGATCTTCATGGCAATGGCGACCGCCGCCCGCGAACGGGCGGAGGAGGAGGCGACGAGATGAGCGGTGGTGACCCGAGGGTCCAGAACCTGGCGAAGATCCTGGTCGGCTACTCGACCAGGGTGCGGGAGGGCGACGTCGTCGCGATCGACGGCGAGAGCGCCGCGGCGCCGCTCTTGCTCGCCGTCTACGAGGAGGTGCTGAAGGCGGGCGGCAACCCGATGCTGAACGTCGCCCTGGAGGGGCAGATCGCCGCCTACTTCAAACAGGCGTCCGACAGCCAGCTGGAATGGATCTCGCCGTTCGCCGAGTGGATGGTCGACAACGCCGACGTGCGGATCGCGATCGGGGCCAGCACCAACACCCGGGAGCTGTCCGGGGTGCCCCCCGAGCGCCAGACGCTGCGCCAGTCGGCCACGGGCGACCTGATGACGCGGGCGATGAAGCGCGCCGCCGAAGGGAAGTTCCGCTGGTGCTACACGCTCTTCCCGACCAGCGCCTACGCCTCGGAGGCGGAGATGAGCCTGGCCGACTACGAGGACTTCTACTACGGCGCCTGCCTGGCGACCGACCCCGAGCCGCTGACGGCATGGAAGCGGGCCTCCCAGGAGACCACCCGCCTGGCCGAGTGGATCGAGGGCCACGAGGAGGTGCGGGTGACCGCGCCTGGGACCGACATCAAGCTGGGGATCGCCGGCCGCAAGTTCATCCCCTGCATCGGCGACAACAACATGCCCGACGGCGAGTTCTTCACCGGCCCGGTCGAGGACTCGGTCGAGGGTGAAGTGAGCTTCCACCTGCCGGCGGTGATCGGCGGCCGCGAGGTCGCCGGCGTCCGCCTCCGGTTCGACGCCGGGAGAGTCGTCGACGCCTCGGCCGAGCGGGGGGAGGAGTACCTGCTGAAGCTGCTCGACACCGACGAGGGCGCGCGCACCCTGGGAGAGCTGGGGATCGGCACCAACTACGGGATCGCGAAAGGCACCCGCGAGGTCCTGCTCGACGAGAAGATCGGCGGCACCGTCCACATGGCGGTCGGCAGCAGCTACCCGGAGTCCGGCGGCGAGAACGAGTCGGCCGTCCACACCGACCTGGTCTGCGACCTCCGCCTCGGCGGCAAGCTGGAAGTCGACGGCGTGGTGATGCAGGAAGACGGCAAGTTCGTCGTCTGATCAGGCGAGGGTGACGAGAGCCGCGATCGTGCCCATGAAGCCAAGGAAGATCGTTCCGGCGATTGCCCAGACCAGTTGGATGACGGCGCGATGGAAGGCGCCCATCTCGCTGCGGATCCCCCGGAGTTCTTCCTGAAGTTCGCCGCGCAGAGCTTTGGACTCCGCTTGCATCTCGGCCCGCACCGCTTTGAATTCGGTGCGCATCTCCGAGAAGCCGGCGCCTACCTGCTCATTGAGCTGGTCTAAACGCCGGTCCGTCCAAGCTTCTCTCGCCATCACGGCCATGATCCCACGCTACCGGGCTACATGCAACGTGTTGTGCGCGAAACGTAAAAGTTTCGCAACGACTTCGCTACTGATCTGGCAACGGTGAGCCGGCGAGGAGGAAGAACCAGAGGGTGAGGGCCAGGGCGGCGAGCATCACCGAGGCCATCAGCACCGCCTCGACCACGGTGACGGAGTTCGTCATCGGCGACGTGTCCCGCATGCTTTTCAGCCAGCCGGGGCGGATCGGGGCGAGTCGGTTGGTCCCGGTGATGCGGATATAGAGGTTGTTGAGGCGACCGATCAGCCAGGCCACGACCAGGATCGAGGCGACGATGCCGACCGCGACGACCGCGTAGGGGCCGCCGCTCGGAAACTGCGTCTCGGAGACCTTCGACCCGATGTAGATCCAGCTCAGCGGGATCGCCGTCCAGAGCGAGAACGCCGCAAGCAGCATCGCCACGAAAACGAGCGCGGCCGCGAGGGCGCGCCCTGCCGAGTGCGCCGGATGGCTTCTCTCCTGCGTGCCCATACCGACTCCATAGAATGGCAGGCCATGTCCGGGCATTCCAAGTGGCACTCGATCAAACACAAGAAGGGCGCTGCCGACGCCAAACGCGGCAAGCTCTTCAGCAAGCTGGCGCGGGCGATAACCGTCGCCGCGCGTGACGGTGGCGGTGACATCGGCGGCAACCCGACCCTGGCGACGGCGGTCCAGAAGGCCAAAGACGCCTCGATGCCCAAGGACAAGATCCAGAAAGCGATCGACGTCGGCACCGGCGCCGGTGCCGACGGCGCCGCGATCGAAAGGGTCCTCTACGAGGGCTATGGGCCGGCCGGGGTCGCGGTTCTGGTCGAGGCGCTGACCGACAACCGCAACCGCGCCAGCGCCGAGATCCGCCACGCCTTCTCAAAACATGGCGGCAGCCTCGGCGAGCCGGGCTCGGTCGCCTGGATCTTCGAGAAAAAGGGCGCGATCGTCGTCGACGGCGGGCGTTACGGCGAGGACGACCTGATCGGCGCGATCGACGCCGGCGCCGAGGACGTACGCGAGGACGAGGGCAGGCTGCGCGTGATCTGCGAGCCGGCCGACCTCACGGCGGTGCGCGAAGCCGTCGAGGGCGAAGGGATCGAGGTCGAGTCCGCCGGTCTGGTGACCGAGCCGAAAAGCACGGTCGAGCTCAAGGGGCACGACGCCGAAAGGCTGCTCAAGCTGCTCGAGGCGCTCGACGACCAGGATGACGTCGACGAGGTCTACGCCAACTTCGACATCCCGGCCGATGTCTTGGAGCAGCTCGCCGCCTGAGACGGCTGCGGGGAGGCATCCGACTGGATGCCGAGAATCACTACCAATGCAGGTAGTGATGGGCATAGACCCCGGAGCCGCCAATCTCGGCTTCGGCATCGTCCGGGTCGAGGGCAACCACATGGTCGCCCTCGACGGCGGCGTGGTGGAGACCACGCCGGATCAGCCGATGGCGCGGCGGCTGGAGCGGATCCACCGCTCGCTGGGCGAGCTGATCGCCTGGCACGAGCCGAAGGCGATGGCGATCGAGGAGGTCTTTTTCGGCAAGAACGTGCGCTCGGCGATGGCCGTCGGACAGGCCAGCGGCGTCGCCATGCTGGCCGCTGCCGAGCACGGGGTGGACTGCTTCGCCTACACGCCGCAGGCAATCAAGATGGCGGTCTGTGGCTCCGGTGGCGCCGGCAAGCGCCAGGTGCAGCGGATGGTCGGCACGCTGCTCGGCCTCCCCGAGCCCCCCTCGCCAGACCACGCCGCCGACGCCCTCGCGGTGGCGATCTGCCACGGCGGCGGCAACGGCCACCGCGAGGCGGTCGGCGCTGCCCGGGAAGTGAGTGGCGGCGTGAGCGGGGAGCGGATCGCCGGATGATCGCTGCCGTCCGAGGCGAGGTGATGGTGCGGCGCTCCGACCACGTCGTGATCGACGCGGCCGGGGTCGGCTATCGGTTGACCGTCTCCTCCGAGACCCTGAAGGCCGTCCCGGCAACCGGGCGCGACACCTTCCTGCACGCCGAGCTGATCGCGCGCGAGGACTCGCTTTCGCTCTACGGCTTCAGCTCCGAGGAGGAGCGCGATCTCTTTCGCCTGCTGATCACGGTCAGCGGCGTCGGCCCCAAAGTCGGGATCGCGACGCTCTCCGGCGGCACCTCCCGCGACCTGCTGCGCGCGATCGCGGCCGGCGACGCCAAACGTTTCCAGGCGGTGCCCGGGATCGGCAAGCGGACCGCGGAACGGATCATCGTCGAGCTGCGCGAGAAGGTCTCCGGTGCCCTGGAGGAAGAGGTCGCCGTGGCCGCGGCCGAGCAGGGCGACGCCCGCGCCCTTGCCCGCGACGGCCTCGTCAACCTCGGCTACGCGCCGCTGGAAGCCGAGCAGCTGCTCGACGGGGTCGAGGGATCCGAGCCCCAGGACCTGGTCGCCGCGGCGCTGCGCAAGGCGGGCGCCTCGCGGAACGCCGCATGAGCGGTCCTCCGGACATCGGCGGCAGCCGGATCCGCACGCCGGGGGTCGACGCCGAGCCGGTGAAGGTCGACGCCGAGGTCAAGGTCCACGACGCCCGCGCCGAGGCCCCCGACGAGGATCTCGATCGCTCGCTTCGGCCGTCCACCCTGGGCGACTTCGTCAACCAGCAGCAGGTGACCGACCAGCTGGCGATCTTCATCGAGGCGGCGAAGCGCCGCGGCGAGCCGCTCGATCACGTCCTGCTGGCGGGCCCACCCGGGCTAGGCAAGACCTCGCTGGCCCACATCGTCGCCGCCGAGCTGGGGGTGCCGATGGTGCAGACGGCCGGTCCCGCGCTCGAGCGCAAGGCCGACGTCGCCTCCTTCCTCACCGCGCTGGAGCCGGGCAGCGTGTTCTTCATCGACGAGATCCACCGGCTCGGCCGGGCGGTCGAGGAGACCCTCTACCCGGCGATGGAGGATGGTGAGCTGCCGGTGGTCCTCGGACAGGGCGCTGGAGCGCGGACGGTGACCCTGCCGCTGCCGTCCTTCACCCTCGTCGGCGCCACGACCCGGTCTGGACTGCTGACGACGCCGTTGCGCGACCGCTTCGGCGTCTCCCACCGGCTCGAGTACTACGCACCCGAGCATCTGGCGCTGATCATCGAGCGCTCGGCCGGCATCCTCGGCGTGGAGATAGACGCCGAAGGGGCGGAGACGATCGCGCTGCGCTCGCGGGGGACGCCGCGGGTGGCGAATCGGCTGCTGAAGCGGGTACGGGACTTCGCGCAGGTGAAGGGAAGCGGGCGAATCGGCGCTGCCGTCGCCGCCGACGCGCTGAAGATGCTCGAGGTCGACGCCGGCGGCCTCGATCGCAGCGACCGCGCCCTGCTGGAGACCATCGCCACCAAGTTCGGCGGCGGCCCGGTCGGTCTCTCGACCCTGGCCATCGCGATCGGCGAGGAGCAGGACACGGTCGAGGACGTGCTCGAGCCCTACCTCCTGCAGCAGGGCTTCCTGAAGCGGACGCCGCGAGGCCGGGTCCTCACCCAGGGAGCCTTCGACCATCTCGGCCTACAGGCGCCCAAGGGCGCAGCGAGCCTCTTTTGAGCCCCGCCAGCTAGCCTGTCGAATATGCCGTTTTTCATCTGTCCGAATTGCGGACACCGGGAGGTGAGCGGGGAGCGGACCGCGGGGTTCAGCGCCCGCCCCAAGGGCTGCTCGAAATGCGGCTTCGGCTTTGTTTTCGAACTACTCGACGATTATTATCCGGCTCCCAATGCTGCCTTTTTCGTCTGTGACAAGCAGGAACGCGTGATCGACGCCGGCAAAGGCAGCTTCGAGCTGACCGGACTGACCGACGAGGACGTGATCGGCCGGCCGGTGCGGGAGGTTCTCGGCCTCGACTGGATCGACGGCGGCGACGGCGGCGAAAGTGCCGATACCAACGGCGACGGCAACACCGACCCGATCGAGACTTCGCTGGAGTGGGGCGTCCGCTCGCTGGGCAAGAAGGTCTCGGTGAACGCGGAGGGGGACCTGCCGGCGCGAGCGGTCGCCGACGTCTTCCCCGCCTATGACGACGACGGAGGCCTCCTCCTGATCCTCACCCCCGAGGGCTGATCGATGATGGGAAACCGCCGCCGCCAGCTCTTCGTCCTGCTCTTCGTCGTCGGCTTAGTGGCGATCTCCGGACTGATCATCGCCAGGGAGGAAACGAAGCTCGGTCTCGACCTGCAGGGCGGCCTCGAGCTCGTCTACCAGGGCCAGCCGACCGGTACCTCCGACGAAGTCAGCGGCGAAGACATCGAGGACTCGATTTCGATCATCGAACAGCGGATCAACAAGCTCGGTGTCTCCGAGCCCGAGGTCGCGCGACTGGGGACCGACCAGATCACCGTCCAGCTGCCGGGCGTCACCGACGCAAGCCGGGCCGCCGAACAGGTTGGCACCACGGCCCAGCTCTACTACTACGACTGGGAGCCGAACCTGATCGGCCCCGAGAAAGCAATCGGAGGCAAACCGGGATTGCAGCCGCCCGCTGGGCCGCTCAAAGCCTCGGAAAAACGGTGGGAAGAAGCGGGCCGCAACGTCAACAAAGAAGAGAGCCAGCAGCTGATCTACGCGGGCGCGTACCCGACCGCCTACGACGCGGCTCAGCTAGCCTCCGAACAGGAGCCGATCGAGAACTGCCAGGACTGCTCGGTCGCCCGGCCCCGCTACTACCTCTTCGAAAAAGACGAGCCGCATGAACTGATCGCCGGCCCCGAGCTGGCGAAAAAGGATCTGTACATCAGTCCGACTGGGGAAAAACGGCCGCAGGAGGGCATCGTGGTCGAAGTCCCGGCGGGCACGATCGTCGTCTCCGAATACCCGACCAACGCGGAAGGCCAGCTCGACGAAACGGCCAAACCGGGCTGGTACGCGCTGAAGGACAAACCGGCACTCAGCGGCAACGACCTGGTCGACCCGGAACAGACCTACGGGCCGAACAACGAACCGGTCGTCTCCTTCAACTTCACCGACAGCGGGCAGCAGGCGTTCCAGGAAGTGACGCGGGCGATCGCCCAGCGCGGTCAGGCGCAGGCGATCGGCCCGGTCAGCGGCGAAGAAGCCGAACGGCTCTCGGGCCACTTCGCGGTCGTCCTCGACAACGAAGTCAAGACGCGCCCGATCATCAACTTCTCGGAAAACCCCGACGGAATCGACGGCCGCACCGGGGCCCAGATCTCCGGCGGCTTCAAAGACATCGGCGAGGCCCAGGACCTGGCGACGACGCTGCAGATCGGCGCCCTGCCGATCAGCCTCAAACTAATCAGCCAGACCCAGGTCTCCGCCACCCTCGGCAGCGAAGCCCTCGACCAGGGCGTCAAAGCCGCCCTCGTCGGCCTCGTCCTGGCGATCCTCTTCCTGGTCTTCTACTACCGCTTCCTCGGGCTGATCGCCTCGATCGCCCTCGGCGCCTACGGGATCATCTTCTTCGCGCTGATCGACCTGATCCCGATCACGCTCACCCTGCCGGGCATCGCCGGCCTGGTCCTGACGATCGGAGTCGCCGCCGACTCCAACATCGTCATCTTCGAGCGAATAAAGGAGGAAGTGCGGGCCGGTCGCTCGATGTCGAGCGCGATAGCCGCTGGTTACAAACACGGGATCAGCACGATCATCGACGCCAACGTCATCACCTTGCTGACGGCGTTCATCCTCTTCGTGCTGGCGACGGCGGGGGTCAAGGGCTTTGCCTTCACCCTCGGCGTCGGCACGATCGTCTCGCTGCTGACCGCCGTGATCTTCACCCAGGCGCTGCTGGGGAGCATGAGCCGCTCCCGCCTGCTGCGCTCGCCGAACGCCCTCGGGGCCGGGGGAGAAGGCAAACAGTGGCGCTTCGACTTCATGGGCGCGAGCCGCTGGTTCTTCTCGATCTCCGGCGTGATCCTGCTGATCGGCGGCTTCGCCCTCGCCACCCAGCAGCTGAACTTCGGGATCGACTTCGAGTCCGGCACCAGGATCAAAGCGGCGCTGCAGGAGCCGACTGACGAGGAAGGTGTGCGGGACGCGCTCGAGGCCGCCGGCATCGACGGCGAGGAGATCCAGCAGGTCAGCGACCCGAACTTCGGCGACAACGTCTTCCAGATCCAGTCGCACCAGCTCGAGCCGTCCGAAGTCCGAGAGGCGGAGGGGGCGCTCGTCTCCGAGTTCGGGGTCGTCGACAACGGCTTCGACAGCACCAGCGTCGGCCCGACCTTCGGGCAGCAGGTCGCCGACAGCGCGCTCAAGGCCCTGATCTTCTCGTTGCTGGTGATCTGCGGCTACGTGGCGCTGCGCTTCGACCCGAAGTTCGCCATTCCCGTGCTGATCGCAATCTTCCACGACGTCCTGATCACCGCCGGCGTCTACTCGTTGACCGGGAAAGAGGTGAGCAGCGGTACGGTCGCCGCCTTCCTCACCATTCTGGGTTACTCGATCTACGACACGATCATCGTCTTCGACCGGATCCGCGAGAACGTGCCGCGGATGCCGCGAGCCGCCTTCTCTCAGATCGTCAACCGCTCGATGAGCGAGGTCCTGACCCGGTCCCTCGCCACCAGCTTCACCACCTTGCTCGGCGTTCTCTCGCTGATGATCTTCGGCGGGCCGACCCTGCAGGACTTCGCCTTCGCGATGCTGGTCGGGATCGCTTCCGGAACCTATTCCTCGATCTTCATCGCCTCGCCGGTGTTGAGCGCTTGGAAGGAACGCGAGCCGGGCTTCGTGCGCCGCCGCCTGCGGATCGCCGAAGTCGAGGGCGGCATCGTCCCGGCCTATGCGAGCGAGGTCGAGACGGCGAAATTGAGCCGCGACGACGAACTCGAAGCCGAGACTCCGCAGCCGGCGGAGGAGCCGGAAGTGACGCCCGCCGCCGGAGCGGTAGCGACCGCGGAGCGGACCGACGACTCCGGCAACGGTCTCGGCTCGCTGGGCAATGGCGACGGGGAAGACGACTCGGCCTCTGCCGAGCGGCGGAAACGGAACGCTGATCGCCGGGCCCGTCGCCAGGCTCGCCGCAAGCACGGAAGGAGCCGTTAGAGATGGCACTGGTCGTTTTCTTCATGATGGGCATCGCGATCTGGCACTTCACGGTCTTCGTCCCGGACCGCTTCTGGCAGGGGATCGTCGGCGCCTTCATCGGCGCGGTCCTCGGTTCGGTCATCTTCGGCTGGATCGTGCAGGAGGTCAGCGGCAAAAGCCTCGGCGACACCGATCTCTCGACCGCGCTGATCGCAATTCCGGGGACTTTGATCGGTCTGGCGATCGTCTACGCGGTCGGCATTCGCTCCGAAGAGCAAGCCGGCTGAATCGACCCTAATTCCGGGCTCCCGCGACCGCCTTTTCTGTCTGGCGGGGGCGGCAACCTCATGGGAGTGGCCGCACCTGCCCCCGCATTCGTCGCCGCGCCCTACGACTACGCCGAGGCGCGAGCCCTGGCAGAGGCGCTTGGGGTCAGCGAGCCGCTGGCGGTAACCCTCGTCAGGCGGGGGTACCGGACCCCGGTCGAGGCGCGGGCCTTCCTCGCCGCAGACGAGTCGCACCCGCCCTCGGCCTTCGCCGGGATGGACACCGTAGTCGCGCTGGTCCGCGAGGCGATCGAGGCCGGCAGGCGGATCACCGTTCACGGTGATTTCGACGTCGACGGCGTCTGCGCCACGACGCTGATGGTGTCGACCCTGCGCGAACTGGGGGCCGACTGCGACTGGTTCATTCCCGATCGGATCGAGGACGGCTACGGCCTCTCGGCCGAGAACGTCCGGCGCCTGGCCGAGCGCGGCACCGGGCTGCTGCTGACGGTGGATTGCGGGATCACCTCCGTCGCCGAGGTGGCGCTGGCGCGGGAGCTCGGCATGGAGGTGGTGGTCACGGACCACCACCAGCCTTCCGACCGACTCCCGGATTGCCCGATCCTGCACCCCGGGGTCAGCGGCTATCCCTTCGAGTCGCTCTGCGGGACGGCGGTGGCATGGAAGCTGGCCACCGAGCTGCGTGGCGGGGAGGGAGTTGCGAATCTGGATCTCGTCGCACTGGCGACGGTCGCCGACGTGGTGCCGTTGGTGGGCGAGAACCGTGCACTGGTCCGCCAGGGGCTGGCGGAGATCCGCCGCGCGCAGCGGCCAGGCATCCGCGCCCTGATGGCCGCCTCCAAATGCGAGCCCGAGCTGCTCGACGAGAGCGACCTCTCGTTCCGGCTGGCACCGCGGATCAACGCAGCGGGCCGGTTGTACAGGGCGGACGCAGGGGTCGAGTTGTTCCTCACCGAGGACGAAGGGCGTGCCGAGGCGATCGCCGGGGAGCTGAGCCGGGCCAACTCGGAGCGGCGGGCGACCGAGCGCGAGGTCGACGCCGCCGCCGAGACGGCCCTGCGGGAGTTGCCGGAGGATCTGCGCGAGGCCCGCGGCCTGGTGGTGGCCGGGGAGGGCTGGCACCCCGGCGTGGTCGGGATCGTCGCCTCCCGCCTGGTCGAGCGCCATCAGCGGCCGGCGGTCGTCATCTCACTCGATGCGGACGGCTCGGGTCGCGGGTCCGGCCGCAGCATTCCGGGCTTCGACCTGCTCGGCGCGCTGGAGGCGTGCGCGGAGCACCTGGAGGGGTTCGGCGGACATCGCGCTGCCGCCGGGCTGCAGATCCGGGCAGATAACGTCGGGGCTTTCCGCGCGGCCTTCGCGGCGCATGCCAATGGGGCTCTGAGCGAGGACGATCTGCAGCGGACGGAGAGGGTCGACGCGATCGTCGGCGGCGTCGGCCTGGGTCTCGACCTGGCGGAGGAGCTGCGCCAGCTGGCTCCGTTCGGGATGGGCAACCCCGGCGTCAGGCTGCTCGTTCCCTCGGCGCGGGTCAGCGACGTGCGGACGATGGGAGAGGGCAAGCACGCCCGCTTCAGCCTCCACAGCGGCTCGCACCGAGCCCTCGGCGTCGCCTTCGGCCGCTCCAGCCTCGGGGTCGAGGACGATGACGTGATCGACGCCAGCATTCGCCTCGAGGTCAACCACTGGAACGGTTCGGTGGAGCCAAGGGTGGTCCTGCGTGAGCTCTATCCCCTGGAGGAGCCCGAGGCCGAGGAGCCGGTTCTCCCGCACTCCTGCACGGGCGATGAGGCCGGTTGGTGGCGGCGCTTCGAAGCCGAGCTCGAAGCGGACCAAGACGCCGAGACCGCAGAGAAGCACCCTGACGGCGCCTTTTCGCGGTCTCGCCAGGGAGCAGGGCGGCGAACGGTCCAGGGCACCGCTCCGGCAACCGTCGCGGTCGCCGAGCTGGTCTCCAGTGGCGCCGGTGTCCTCGCGGTCTGCGCCGACGCCTCACGGCGGGCGGCGCTGGCCAGCGGCAGCGCCGGTCTCGCCCGCTTCAACGGTGGTTCTGCGCTGATCGCCTGCCATCGCTGCGACGACGGGCAGATCGCCCGCCTGCGGGACCGAGCGGCATCGGGCCTCGCCCTCACCGACTACGCCGGCCTGGAGCGGATGCCCGAGCTCGCCACCGAGTTCGAGCACGTGGTTCTCGTCGATCCGCCGCGGGAAGAGCTCGACGCCGTCCGCGCGGGACTGCCGTGCTCCGGGTCTGGACCCGGCTTCCTGCACGCCGTCTGGACGGACGCCGAGCGGGAGTTCGCCGCCCAGGCTCTGGCCGAGCAGTGGGCGACGCGCGAGGGCGTGGCGGCCACCTACCGGGCGCTGCGCCAGATTGGAGATTCGCGCGGCTGCCGCTTGCGAGAGGCGCTTGCCGGAGGCGGCTCTCATCGGCTCTGTCCTGAGGCCAGCGCCCGCCGATTCCGGGTCCTGCGGGAGCTCGGGCTGGTGCAGGGCACGCCCGAGGGGGGCGGAGGGGTTGTCCGGGTCGTATCCTCAGTGAGGACGGATCTGCAGCGCTCGGCTGCGTTCCGCGCGTACAGCGACAGACTTTCGGAGAACCAGCTATTCCTGACAAGGGCCAAACTGCCGTAGAGCACAAGGAGCTCCTCGCCGACCTCTTCGCCGTGGTCGAGGAGTTCGATTCGGCTGCCAGCGTCTCCGGCGACGGCGCCTCCGGTGGCACCGCCGTCGCGGTGGCCACGATCGATCGCGCCAGGGTCGAGCGCGCCTTCGACTTCGCCTGCGAGCGTCACGCCGACCAGCGGCGCTACTCGGGGGACGAGTTCATCACCCACCCGGTCGGGGTGGCCCAGATCTGCGCCGGAATGCGGCTCGATACCGAGACGCTGTGCGCCGCCCTGCTCCACGACACGGTTGAGGACACCACCGCCAGCCTGGAGGAAATCAAGGCCGAGTTCGGCGACGAGATCGCCCAGCTGGTCGACGGCGTCACCAAGCTGACCGGGATCACCTTCGAGAGCCGCGACGAGCGCCAGGCCGAGAACTACCGCAAGATGATGGTGGCGATGGCCACCGACGTCAGGGTGATCCTGATCAAGCTGGCCGATCGTCTCCATAACATGCGCACCCTCGGCGCGCTGCCGAAGCAGAAACAGACGCTGAAGTCGCACGAGACGCTGGAGATCTACGCGCCCTTGGCCCACCGCCTCGGGATCCACGCGATCAAATGGGAGCTCGAGGACCTCGCCTTCGCGACCCTGCACCCGCGCAAGTACAAAGACATAAAACAGCTGGTCGCCCAGCAGCGGGACGAGCGGGAAAGGTTCGTCTCCGACGCCGGCGAGTTCCTCGCCGACGAGCTGGACCAGGTCGGGATCGAGGCCGAGATCTCCGGCCGCGCCAAGCACTTCTACTCGATCTACACGAAGATGGCGAAGAAGGGCCGCGAGTTCAACGAGATCTTCGACCTGACCGCGATGCGGGTGATCGTCGGCTCGGTCAAAGACTGCTACGGCGCGATCGGCGTCATTCATTCGCTCTGGAAGCCGCTGCCGGGTCGCTTCAAGGACTGGGTGGCGATGCCCAAAGCCAACATGTACCAGGCGCTGCACACGACGGTGATCGGGCCGGAGGGCAAACCGCTGGAGATCCAGATCCGGACCGAGGAAATGCACAAGCTCGCCGAGTACGGGATCGCCGCCCACGTCGCCTACAAAGAGGGCGCCCAGGGCGACCCGCGGCGGGAGAAGATGACCTGGCTGCGGCAGCTGGTCGAGGCCGAGGGCGAACAGGACCCGGCCGAGTTTCTCGAGTCCCTCAAGGTCGACCTCTTCGAGGACGAGGTCTTCGTCTTCACCCCGAAGGGGGAAGTGAAGAACCTCTCGGCTGGCTCGACCCCGCTCGACTTCGCCTACGCGGTCCACACCGACGTCGGCCACAGCTGCGTCGGCGCCAAGGTCAACGGCAGCATCGTGCCGCTGCATTACCAACTGCGCTCCGGCGACATCGTCGAGGTCCTGACCGCGAAGCAGAAGCGGGGGCCCTCGCTCGACTGGCTGAAGCTGGTGCGGACCAGCCGCGCCCGCAACAAGATCCGCGCCTGGTTCAAAGAGGAGCGGCGCGAGGACGCCGAGCGCGACGGCCGCGAAAAACTGGAGGAAGCGCTGCGCACCCGCGGCATTCCGATGCAGAAAGTCTCGGGCTCGCCGCTGCTGGCGGACGTGATCCGCGAGATGGGCTTCCGCAAAGGGACCGACTTCTACATCGCCCTCGGCCAGGGGAAAGTCACCGCCAAGACCGCCGCCAACAAGCTGATGCAACGGCTGAAGGCGGGCGAGGGGGTGGAGGAGGAGGCCGCCGGCGCGCCGCTCGGCCGCGAGGATCGCGCTCGCCGCACCAAGGACGCCTCCAACTACGGGATCATCGTCAAGGGCGTCGACAACGTCGCCGTGCGGCTCGCCAAGTGCTGCCGGCCGGTTCCTGGCGACGAGATCGCCGGCTACGTCTCGCTCGGGCGCGGAATCACCATCCACCGCGCAGACTGCAAGAACGTCAAGGCCCTCAAACGGGCGCCGGAGCGTTTCGTCGAGGTCCGCTGGCAGGGCGAAAACGAGGCTTCCTATCGGGTCGAGCTGCAGATCGACGCCTACGACCGGACCCGCCTGCTCGAGGATCTATCTCGGACCTTCTCCGAGGCGGGGATCAACATCATCGGAGCCAGTTGCACGACGAACCACCCGATGGTGAAAAACAAGTTCGTCGTCGAGGTGGGGGACACGGAGCAGCTCAAACACTGCATCAGCCGCCTCCGCAACGTCGAGTCGGTCTTCGACGCGTATCGCGTAACCCCGGCCGCCTGAGGACGGCCAGTCGGACGGGGTAGATGTCCACAGTCGTCGCCGTAACCGGGCCCACCGGCGAGATCGGCCGGCCGCTGATGTCGGAGCTGGAGCGGCGCCCGGAGGTGGGGACCGTGCTGGGGATGGCGCGGCGCCCGTTCGACCCCGGCGAGGAGGACTGGGAGAAGGTCTCCTATCGGCGCGGGGACATCCTCGACCGCGGGGCCCTGGCGGCGCTGTTCGATGGCGCCGACGTCGCTGTGCACCTCGCCTTCGCGATCTTCGGCAGCCGCGAGGAGACCCGAAAGGTCAATCTGGAGGGGACCCGCAACGTCTTCGAGGTGGCGGTCAAGTCGGGCGTCTCCCGCCTGATCTACGCCTCGTCGGTGGCCGCCTACGGCTTCCACCTCGACAACCCACAGCCGCTGACCGAGGACGTGCCGCCCCGCGGCTCGGAGGGCTTCTACTACTCGGCGCAGAAGGCCGAGCTGGAGGGTCTGCTCGACGAGCTGATGCTCGGAAGCGGGGTGGACGCCTACGTCTTCCGGCCCTGCGTCGTCGCCGGTCCCCGGGCGACGATGCTGATCGAGCAGACGGTCGACGCGGTGCGCGCCGGGGACCCGGTGCGGCTGCTGCGCAGGGGGGTCGAAAAGCTGCCGCTGGTGAAGCCGATCCTGCCCGACCCGGGGATGCCGTTCCAACTGGTCCATCACGACGACGTCGCCCGGGCGATGGCGGCGGCGATCTGCGGTAACGGGCCGCCCGGGGTTTACAACCTCGCCGGCGAGGGCGAGATCGGGGTCGCCGACATCGCCCGCGAGCTTGGCTGGCACTCGGTAGCCCTGCCCGTTCCCGCGGTCAGCGCGGGAGCCGCCGCGGCCCGCCGCCTCACCTTCGCCTCCTCCAGGCTCGAGTGGGCCACCGCCCTCGACACCCCGGTCCTGATGGACACCGCCAGGGCTCGCCGCGACCTGGACTGGCACCCCCAGCACAACGCCCGCGAAACCCTCCGCGAAACCGTTGCCGGCGCCCGCGAAAAGGGCCTGCTCGACTAGCTGAGGTCGGGAGGCCACCGGCGGGGCCGCCCCGGGAGCACCAACCCGTGGTTCCTTTGTCCGGATACCCAGGACAAAGGAACCAGGAGATGCCAGTGGACCGGGTATCGCAAGAGCCACGGTTCCTTTGTCCGCCAGGAGAGGACAAAGGAACCACGGGATCGGCTGGTCCCTGAGGATCTGGAAGCCGCGGTTCCTTTGGTCTCCCGGAGACCTCAAGGAACCAATGTCCTAGGTCGTGCTGTCACTAACTGCCGAGAGGGAGGGACGGGTGCCCCTCTCCCGCCCGGCGTCCTGTTCCTCGCACAGACCACTCGGCGAGAGACGGCTTACTTAAAGGCGAGGAACCCAGGAAGGGAGAGGGGCACCCGTCCCTCCCCAACCACCACAACCACCACAAACCGTCTAAGCAACGACAGTCAGCGCACCAGGCGCGGCCCGCAGCTCGATCCGCTCGTGCTCGCCGATGTAGTCGCCATCGACCTGGAGCGGGAACGGCCGCACCCTGCCGTCCTTGGCTTTGGAGACGGTCTCGACCACGGCGTGGGTTACGCCCTCGAAGTGGGCGACCTGCTTGTGACGTGCGGCCGGTTTGGTCTCGCTGAAGAGGCTGCTCAGCAGGGTCGGCATGTCGCGCTGGTTGGCCCGCTTCAGCACCGCCATCGAAAGGGTGCCGTCGTCGAAGGCGATCCCCTCGCAGACGCGGATCGGGCGGCTGGCGAAATAGGTGAACGGGTCGCTGTTCTGGACGATCGTGGTCACCCCGTCGACCGGCTCGTGGCCGTCGACCGTGGTGCGGACCCTGATCGGGTTGACCCGGTACCTGCGGTAGAAGGCGGAGATCCCGGCCCAGCTGTAGTAGTAGGGGCCGGCGCGTCCCTTCAGCTTCGGATTGGCGTCGACCCGCTCGACCACCGTGGCGTCGATTCCGACCCCGCAGGCGAAGACGAAGTAGCGGTCGTTGACCATTCCCAGGTCGATCTTGCGCGGCTGCCAGTCGTCAGCCAGCGAGAGCAGGTGCTCGGTCGCGTCGACGACGTCGTTGGGGATCCCCAGGGTGCGGCTGACGACGTTGGTCGAGCCGCCGGGGAGAACCGCCACCGGCAGGTCGGTCCCGGCCAGTCCGTTGGCGACCTCGTTCAGCGTCCCGTCGCCGCCGAAGGCGACGACCACGTCGTAGCCCCCGTCGCGCGCCTCGCGCCCGATCTCGGTCGCGTGGTTCTGCGCCTGGGTCGAGACCGCTTCGACGTCGAAGCGCCCTTGCAGCGCGTAGATCACCAGGTTTTTCAGCCGATCGGAGACCGTCGTCGCGTAGGGATTGACGATCAGCAGCATCCGCTTCTTGGCGGACTTCCTGTGGCGGCGAAGGGCGCTCATGCGGACGGGAGGGTATTGGGCGCAGCTTTACTAGAGGGTTTCCAAATACGTAGATAAATTCGTCTAATAATCACCAACTCGCGAGGAGGCGACGAAGTGTCAGTGGAGACGAAGCGGTTCATCGAGATGATGCGGGCTCGGTTTCGCCACGACGTGGTCGACGAGTACTGGGGCCCGCTGGACCCCCGAGTTCGCTCGAGGGTGCTGCAGCTTGCCTTCGGGATCGTCAACCAGGCCGAGATGCTCGAGAGGGCTCAAGAGGGCCTCGGCGTCGGGCTGCTGAAGAGCTTCGACGGCGATGTGCCGGAAATCTGTCCGCCCTGGCCGCCGTGGCCGATCCCCCCGATCGACGGGCCGGTCCCGGGCCCGTGGCCCGAGCCGGAACCGATCGCCCCGGAGATGTTCGGCGCGGCCATCGTCTTCGCGGCGGGGTATGTGCGCAACGAGGAGCTCGCCAACCTCGCCACCGAGATCGGCGAGCAGATGGTCGGCTGACTCGACCGAAGGGCCGATTGGCCTAGGCTGCCGCCGGTGATCGACCGACGGGAGCTGGGGGCGGTCTTCCTTGGCGGGGGGCTGGGGACGCTGCTCCGGGCCGGTCTCGCCGAAGTCATCGGCGAGTCGGCCCCGGGGTGGCCCTGGGCGACCTTCACGGTGAACCTGCTGGGCGCCTTCCTGCTCGGCTGGCTCGTGGTCCGGTTCTCGCCCGTCTTCCGCTGGCGGCCGCTGCTGACCACGGGGTTCTGCGGCGGGCTGACGACCTTCTCGACCATGCAGGTGGAGCTGTTGACGATGCTCGAAGCGGGACACGTCGCGATCGCCGCCGGATATGCGGCCGCCAGCGTCGTCGGCGGCCTGTTCGGGGTCATGGCCGGCTCCGCGGTGGCGCCGGCGGAGGCGCGATGAGCCTGCTGACCTGGATCGCGGTGGTGCTCCTCGGCGGGGTCGGCGCCTCGGCGCGCTTCCTCGTTGACTGGCTGGTCTCGCTCCGCCTCGGCTTCCACTTTCCCTACGGCATCCTCGTGGTCAACCTCAGCGGGGCCTTCCTGCTCGGCGCCCTGGCCGGGGCTGCGGTCGAGGGCGACGCCCGCCTCCTGGCCGGCACCGCGACGCTCGGTTCCTACACGACCTTCTCGACCTGGATGCTGGAGTCGCGGGAGCTGGACCAGCGCGGCGAGCGCCGAGCGGCTGCGGTAAACGTCGTCGGCAGCCTCGTCCTCGGCCTGGCCGCCGCTGCCCTCGGGCACGCGCTCGGCGCCCAGCTCTAGCTAGGCGACCTCGTAGCGGATCACGCCGCTGTCGTCGACCTCGCGCACCCGGCCCTCGTTGACCAGCAGGTCGGCGTGGCCGATCACCTCGGAGAGGGTGAGGAAGGCCTGGGTGACGGCGACGTTGCCCCACAGCGCCTGCGCCAGCTCGTAGCCGCTGCGCGGCCGCTCGGCTACCAGGCGGTAAATCTTCTCCTTGCGCCGGTCGTGGCCGGCGAAGCGCGAGTCGATCAGCCGGGCGTGATCGGTGATCGGCTCGCCGTGGCCGGGGAGGACTATCTCGGCCGGCATCTCGCGGGTCTTCTTCAGCGACTCGATGTAGGTGACGAGCGCCTGGGTCCGCTGCGAGGAGCCGTCGAGCGGGCGGGTGATCAGCGGGTTGGAGGAGATCTTCGGCAGCAGGTGGTCGGCGGCGATCAGGATCTGGCGCTCGGCATCCCAGAAGGCCGTGTCGGAGGGGCTGTGGCCGGGGCGGTGCAGGACCTCCAGGCGCCGGCCGCCGAGCTCGAGCAGGCCGCCGTCGTCCAGGGGCCGGGTCACGGTCACGTGCGAGCCCCAGCCGCGGAAGCTGCGGGAGACGCTGCGCAGCGCCACGGTCACGTCCTCGGGGATGCCGTTGCGCAGCATCACCTCGACCGCGAAGGCGTCGTCGCGCTCGGCGTCCTCGTCGAACGAGGCCAGCCGCTCGGCTGCCGCTCCCAGGGCCGCCACCTCGGCCCCCGAGTGCTCGACCAGGATCTCGACCAGTCCCAGGTGGTCGATGTGCTGGTGGGTGACGACGATCAGCTCCAGGTCGGCGAGAGCGTGACCGCGCTCGGCCAACCGCGCGGTCAGCTCGTCAAGCGCCTTGCCCGAGTTCGGCCCGGTGTCGACCAGGGTCAGCGGCTCGTCCTCGATCAGGTAGCAGTTGACCCGCCCGACTGCGAACGGGGTCGGGATCGCGAAGCGGTGGATGCCGGCCAGCGCCGCCTGCTCGAGCGCTTGCTCCGGCGTCGCCGTCACGACCTGATCAGGTCCAGGATCTCGTCGCGCCGCCGCTCCATGTCCTCCTGCGAGACGAGCGACTCGAGGTTGAGGCGCAGGAGCGGCTCGGTGTTGGAGGGGCGGACGTTGAAGTGCCACTCGTCGTAGTCGACCGAGACCCCGTCGAGGTGGGTGATCTCGCCATCGGAGTAGCGCTCCTCGATCTCCCGCATCTTCGCCGCGGCGTCGTCGACCTCGGAGTTGATCTCGCCGGAGATGAAATAGCGGGAGCGGAACTCCTCCATCAGCTCGGCCAGCGTGCGGCCGTCGAGAGAGAGCAGCTCGAGGACGAGCAGGGCGGGGATCGTCCCCGTGTCGGCGTTCCAGAAGTCGCGGAAGTAGTAATGGCCGGAGACCTCGCCGCCGAAAGCCGCCTGCTCCTCCCGCATCCGCGCCTTGAAGAAGGCGTGGCCGACGCGGGAGAGATCGGAGCGCCCGCCCTCGGCCTCGACCAGGTCCGGCACCGCGCGGCTCGAGCGCGGGTCGTAGAGGATCGTCGCGCCGGGGTTCTTCTGCAGGACCGAGCGGGCGAGCAGGGCGCAGATGAAGTCGCCGTCGCAGAAGCTGCCGTTGCCGTCGATGAAGAAGCAGCGGTCGGCGTCGCCGTCCCAGGCGATCCCGAGGTCGGCCCCGGTCGACTTGACCCGGTCGATGATCATCCGCCGGTTCTCCTCCAGCAGCGGGTTCGGCTCGTGGTCGGGGAACTCGCCGTCGGGGACGAAGTACATCTCCTCCAGCTCCAGCGGCAGCTTCTCCAGGACCGGCCCGGCCATCGGCCCGGCCATCCCGTTGCCGCCGTCGACCACGACCCTCATCGGCTTCACGTTCGAGGGGTCGATGAACGAGAGCGCGTGGGCGTGGTACTCGCTCCAGATGTCGATCTCCTCGACCGAGCCGCCGCCCGGGTCCTCGCCGAGCCCGGCTTCGATCTCGGCCCTGACGTCGCCGATCCCGGCGTCGCCGGAGAGCGGCAGCGCCCCCTCGCGGACCAGCTTCACCCCGGTGTAGGCCTTGGGGTTGTGCGAGGCGGTGACCATCGCACCCCCGTCGAGCTCGCGGGAGCCGACCAGGTGGTAGAGCATCTCGGTCGCGACTTCGCCGGCGTCGACCACGGTCGCGCCCTCGGCGACGAGGCCGTCGCGGAGCGCAGCCGCCATCGCCGGCGCGGTCAGCCGCATGTCGCGCCCGAGCCCGACCCGCAGCTCGCCCGGCGCCTTGCCGCGCAGGCGCCCCAGCACCCGGGCGAAGGCGCGGCCGATCGCCAGCGCCGTCGTCTCGTCCATCTCCGAGCCGTACAGGCCGCGGATGTCGTAGGCCTTGAAGATCCCCGGCGGCGCCAAGGGTGAGGTGTCGTTCAAAACGCTCCTTTCAGCGCCTCGTAGCTCTGCTCGATCGACTGCGGCATCACTTTCGTATCGGCGATCACCGGCATGAAGTTGTTGTCGCCGGCCCAGCGCGGGACGACGTGCATGTGGATGTGATGCTCGACCCCGGCGCCGGCGACCCGGCCCTGGTTGAAGCCCACGTTGTAGCCGTGCGGCTGGTAGATCTCCTCCAGCCGGTCCATCGCCCGCTGGGCGAGCGCCATCATCTCGGCCAGGGTCTCCGGCGGCATCTCCTGCAGGCGCCCGACGTGGTCGTAGGGCGCCACCATCAGGTGCCCGTTGGTGTACGGGAAGAGGTTGAGGATCACGAAGCTGCGCTCGCCGCGGTGGACGATCAGGTTCGCCTCGTCGTCGTCCGCCGCCGGCTTGGCGCAGAAGATGCACTCCTCCTCGATGTCCTTGGACGCGTCCTTCACGTAGGCGAGGCGCCAGGGCGCCCAGATGCGGAAATTTGCCACGGGCCGCTCATCCTATGAGAGCGCCGAGCGCTCAGAGCCAGCGCCGCTTGCGGAAGTAGGCGACGAGGCCGATCAGGACCATCGCCATCACCCCGAGGACGACGAAGAATCCGGCGTGGTCGCCCTCGTCGGGGACCCAGGTGTTCATCCCCATCACGCTGGCGATCAGGGTCAGCGGCAGGATCACGACGCTGATCGAGGTGAGGACGCGGAGGATGTCGTTGAGGCGGTGGGAGATCACCGACTCGTTGGTCTCCTCGAGCGCCTCGGCAACCTCCTTGTAGTTCTCCAGCATGTCCCAGATTCGCTCGTGGGCGTCGACGATGTCGTCGAAGTAGATCTCGAGGTCGAGGTCGCTCGCCAGGTAGCGCTGCTTGACCCTCTCCAGCTCGCGCAGCACCGGCCGCTGCGGACGGATCACTTTGCGGAAGTTGATGATCTCCTGCTTGACGTTGGAGATGTCGCGCACGACCTCCTCGGCCCGCTCTTCGAAGATCTCGTCCTCGAGCGCGTCGAGCTTGTTGCCGATCTTGCGCAGCATCGGGAAGCAGTAGTCGAAGCTGTCGTCGACGAGCCGGTAGAGCAGGTAGCCGGATCCCCGCGAGAAGAGCTGTTCGCGCAGCTCCTCCTTGGCGCGGCAGCGCTCGAACAGGTACTCGATCGGCTGCAGCGGCAGGTTCGGGATCGTGACCACGTAGTCGGGGCCGACGAAGAGGTCGAGCTCGCCGGTGCCGAGGCGTCCGGCGGCGGGGTCGAAGACCGGCAGATGGAGGACGATGAACAGGTAGTCGTCGTAGACGTCGATCTTCGGCCGCTGGTTGCGCGAGAGCACGTCCTCGAGGTCGAGGGCGTGGAAGTCGAAATGCTCCTCGAGCCAGGTGCGCTCCAGGGACCCCGGCCACTCGATGTTGACCCAGCGCAGGCCGTTGGACTCGATCTGCTCGACGTTCGGCTGTTGCCGCTCAGGCGCCGCAGGCTGAGAGACGAGCTCGCCGCGCCGGCCAAGCCGTCGCAGCCGTGGTTTCGGAAGGTTCGGCATCGCCAAGTCCGATCGTCTCGTGGTGCAGCGGGCTCATCGTGCCGCCTAGGTTAGCCGTACGGCGCCCGGTGGAAGCCCGGGAGGGTGCCTGGTAAGGTTCTTCCCACATAAGCGCCACATCTAGAGGGGTGGAGGGACTGGCCCAGTGAAGCCCCGGCAACCATCTCGAACGCAAGTTCGAGGGAGGTGCCAACTCCAGCAGGTAGCGGTTCGGGACCTGGAAGATGTGGGGGATGTCCGATCGGACCTCGCCCCACAAACGGCGAGGTTTTTCTGTAAGCAGCGGAAAGAGGATCGGATGTCAGTCGAGAGCTTGAAGTGCAAGGAGTGCGGGACCACCTACGAGCTGGACGCCAGCTACGTCTGCGAAAACTGCTTCGGTCCGCTGGAGGTCGCCTACGACTTCAGCGAGCTCGAGGCCGCCGAGGTGAAGCGTCGGATCCAGGCCGGATCGCAGGGGATCTGGCGTTATCGGGACTTCCTCCCCTTCGAGGGCAGGGCAAGCGATCCCCTCGAGCCGGGCCTGACGCCGCTGCTGAAGGCGGACCGCCTGGCCGAGCGGCTGGGGGTCGACGCCGAGATCTGGATCAAGAACGACGCCGCCAACCCGACCCACTCCTTCAAGGACCGGGTCGTCGCGGTCGCCGTGGCGAAAGCCAAGGAACTCGGGTACGAGACCGTCGCCTGCGCCTCGACCGGCAACCTCGCCAACGCCGTCGCCGCCCACGCCGCTGCGGCCGGGCTCGACTCCTACGTCTTCGTCCCCGCCAACCTCGAGGAGCAGAAGCTGCTTGCGACCGGCGTCTACGGGACCAACCTGGTCGGCGTGCGCGGCAATTACGACGACGTCAACCGGCTCTGCACCCAGCTGGCCGAGACCCATCCCTGGGCCTTCGTCAACGTCAACCTGCGGCCGTACTACGCGGAGGGCTCGAAGACCCTCGCCTACGAGACCGTCGAGCAGCTCGGCTGGGAACTGCCGGACCGGGTGATCAGCCCGATCGCCTCCGGCTCCCTGTTCACCAAGCTCGGTCGCGGCTTCCAGGAGTGGCTCGACCTCGGCCTGGTCGAAGGCGAGCAGCCGACCTTCAACGGCGCCCAGGCCGAGGGCTGCAGCCCGGTCGCGACCGCCTTCGCCGAAGGCTGGGACGTCTGCAAACCGCAGCGGCCGGAGACGATCGCCAAAAGCCTGGCGATCGGCGACCCCGCCGACGGCCCCTACGCGGTCGAGCACGCCCGCCGCACCGGCGGCGGCGTCGATTCGGTCACCGACCAGGAGATCCGCGACGGGATCAAGCTGCTGGCCGAGACGACCGGGATCTTCACCGAGACCGCCGGCGGCGTCACCGTCGGCGTCCTCCGCAAGCTGGCCGAACGGGGCGAGATCGCCTCCGGCGAGCGGGTCGTGGTCTACATCACCGGCGAGGGCTTGAAGACGCTGGACGCGACGCGCGATACGTTCCAGATGCACGAGATCGACCCCGCCCTCGACAGCTTCGAGGCCGAGTTCCCGCAGGAGGTAGCCGTCTAGATGAGCGTCACCGTGAAGATTCCGACCCAGCTGCGCGCCGCCACCGGCGGCCAGGCCGAGCTGGAGGTCGAGGGCGGCACCGTCGGCGAGGTGCTCGACGCCGTCTTCGATTCTCACGAGGGCCTGCGCGACCGGATCACCCAGGACGGCGACCTGCGCCGCTTCGTCAACGTCTACGTCTCCGGCGAGGACATCCGCTTCCAGCAGGGCCTCGAGACCTCGATCAAGGACGGCGACGAGGTAACGATCCTCCCGGCGGTCGCGGGCGGTTGCTGAAACCGCCGGTAGTCATCCTCTGCGGCGGCCGCGGGACGCGGCTCCGCGAGCGGACCGAGTCGGTGCCGAAGGCGCTGGTCGAGATCGGTGGCCGGCCGATCCTCTGGCACGTGATCCAGATCTATGCCGCGCAGGGGTTCGAGCGCTTCCTGCTCGCCACCGGCTACATGGGTGAGGCGATCGCCGAGTTCGCGGCCGCCGAGCGCTGGCCGCAGGGGGTGCGGGTCGAGTGCGTCGACACCGGCCTCGATACCCCGACCGGAGGCCGGGTCGCGGCCCTTGCCGACCGCTTCGACGGCGAGCGCTTCTGCGCCACGTATGCCGACGGGGTCGCCGACGTCGACCTCGATGCGCTGCTCGGGTTCCACGACCAAGGCGGCGCCCTGGCGACCGTCACCGTGGTTCGCCCGGACCTGCAGTGGGGGGTCGCCGAGCTCGCCGGCGACGAGGTGACCGGGTTCGTCGAGAAGCCGCGCAGCGAGCACTGGATCAACGGCGGCTTCCTCTGCTTCGAGCCGGGGGTCTTCGACTATCTCCACGCCGACAGCGTCCTGGAGCGCGAGCCGCTCTCCAGTCTGGCTGCCGACGGCCAGCTGCGGGCCTACCGCCATGAGGGTTTCTGGGATTGCATGGACACCTACAAGGACGCCGTCGTGCTCAACGACCTCTGGACCGCGGGCCGGGCGCCCTGGCGGATCTGGGACGCGGCGCAGGCGGAGGCATCGTGAAGCGGGCGCTGGTCACCGGCGGGCACGGTTTCGTCGCCTCCAACCTGGCGCGGGCGCTGCTCGAACGCGGCGACGCCGTCTCCGTCCTCGACCTGGCGCCGCCGCCGCGCTCGGGGCTTGCCCTGCAGGGGATCGACTCCGACGTAGAGCTGCTGCAGGTCGACCTGCGAGACGCCGAGGCGGTCGATGCGGCGATCGCGGCCGGTGAGTTCGAGGTCGTCTTCCACCTCGCCGCCCAGACCCTGGTCGGGCCGGCGATGGCGGACCCGACCCAGACCTTCGAGATCAACGTGCGCGGCACCTGGTCGCTGCTCGAGGCCTGCCGCCGGGCCGACGTGCCGGCAGTGATCGTCGCCTCCTCCGACAAGGCCTATGGCCCCAGCGACGAACTTCCCTACCGCGAGGAGATGCGCCTGCAGCCGGCCTCGCCGTACGAGGCGAGCAAGGCGGCGGCGGACGCGATCGCGCTCAGCTACCGGCCCGCCTACGGCCTGCCGGTCGCCGTCACCCGCTTCGCCAACATCTACGGCGGTGGCGACCCCAACTTCTCGCGCCTGATCCCGGAGGCGATCGCGGCTGTGCTCGACGGCCGCCGGCCGCAGATCCGCTCCGACGGCAGCCCGGAGCGCGATTTCCTCTACGTCGCCGACGCGGTCTCCGCCTACCTCGCGGTCGAGAGCGCGGTCGGGGCCGGCGGGCCGGGAGCGGGGGAGGCCTTCAACGCCGGCGGCGAGACCCCGCACTCGGTGCGCGAGGTGCTGGAGACGATTGTCGCCGTCTCCGGAACCGAGCTGGAGCCCGAATACCTCGGCACCGGCAATCCCGCGGGTGAGATCGACCGCCAGTTCGTCGACTCGGCCAAGCTGCGGGAGATGACCGGCTGGCGTCCCGCGGTGGATCTGCGCGACGGCCTGATCCGCGCCCTCGACTGGTACCGAGACCACGCCGAGCTGCGGCCCGAGGCGGCCGGCTCTCCCAGCTAGTCTGCCTGCCATGTGCGGGCGCTTCACGGTCACCACCAAGGACACGAAGAAGGTCGCCGACCGGTTCGAGGTCGAGCTGGAAAAGGCCCTGGAGCGGAAAGCGGGGGCGGCGGCGAAAGAGAGTGCCGAGGACGGCGCCGAGGCGAACGGCGACAAAGAGAAATCACCGCCCGGGTTCGGCCGCTTCAACGTCGCCCCTACCCAGGAGGTGCTGGTCGTGCGCGCCTCACCGGAGCCGGAGGAGGCCAAGCAGGGCGAGCGCGAGGCGCGGTTGATGCGCTGGGGGCTGGTCCCGGTCTGGTCGAAGGATCTGAAGGTCGGCTACCGGATGATCAACGCGAAAAAAGAGAACCTGATGAAGAGCAGGGCCTACGGGCCGCTGGTCGGCAAGTTCCGCCACCGCTGCCTGATCGTCGCCGACGGCTTCTACGAGTGGATGAAGGCCGAGGACCCGAAGCAGCCGCGCCAGCCCTGGCACTTCCAGGTCGACGGGGGTGAGCCGTTCGCCTTCGCCGGCCTCTGCACCCGCAAGGAGTGGTCGGATGCCGAGGACCGCGGCTACGACGACGGTTACCTGTACACCTGCACTTTGGTGACGACGACGCCGAACAAGGTCGTCGCTCCCGTTCACGACCGGATGCCGGCCATCCTCTCCAGCCCCGAGGCAGAGGCGGCCTGGCTCAATCCGGAGCTGAGCGCCGAGGACGCGGTGGCGATGTGCGGGCCGCTCGACGCGAGCCGGATGTCGAGCGCGCCGGCAAACCCCAAGCTGAACAAGGTGGGCAAAGGGATGTCAGAAGGGCCCGAGCTGCTGGTGGCCCCGCAGGAGAGCCTGGACGTCTAGGGGGCCTAGTCCTCGTCGCCTTCGGCTTCTTCGCGTTCTTCCTCTTTGCGTTCTTCGGCTTCTTCGTCGATCGGCGGGGTGCGGTCGGGCAGCGCCGCCGCAGCGCGGACCGTCGCCGTGCCGAGGCTGGTCTGCAGGTGACAGCCGAATTTGGCGGCGGGCACGTCGGTCGTCCGCCAGATCGTGAAGAAGGGCAGCTCGAGGTCTTTCCTGGGTTTGCCGGCGACGAGGTATTCGATCTGCTCTTTGCCGGTCTCGTACTCGGGCCACTCGACCTTGATCCCTTTTTCGGTGGTGAAGCGCGGCGGCCGGTCGGGGAATTCGAGCACCGCCAGTTCGCTGCTCTTGGAGCTGAAGTCCATCAGCACCGTTTCCGGCACTTCCTGGTTGTAGATCCCCGCTTCGGAGGAGCGCGGGTAGGTGGCGCGGAGGCCGCCGCCGCTGCGGGTTATTTCGGTCCCGCGCGGAACTCTCACCGTGCAGGTGACCTTGCCGTCCCCGATCGGCGACCCGGCGGAGAGGTTCAGCTTCGCGCTCGCCACGTAGAGGGAGTAGCCACTGACGTTGGTGCCGGTGGCGCGGATGCGGGCCTCGGTCAGCTGCATCGCGCCGCGGCCGCCGGGGACCTGGGCCGGCTTGGACTCGACCGGCTTGCTCGCCTCGACCCATTCGAGGCTGGCCGAATCCCCGCCCTTGTCGGTGCTGGCCAGGGCGGCGACCAGGCAGGCGACGAGCCCGACGGCGATCACGATCAGGGCGCCGCGCGGCGGGCGCGTGTCCGGCGGGGCGGTGCCGCGGGGGGCGTCGTTCACAGGCGCGACAGTATTGGAATCGGTCAGAGGCTCGCGCCCAGCGATACCTCGACCGGCGAGCGGGGTACGTTCCCTCCATGGCGGGCAAGGTGACGCGGCTGAGGGCGGCCAAGGCGAAGCGCAGGACGGTCGAGGTCCACGGCCGCTCGGTGAGCTTCATCGAAGCCGGTTCCGGCCCGGTGCTGCTGCTCGTTCACGGCATGGCCGGCACCTGTGACAACTGGGAGTCGGTGATCGAGCCGCTGGCGATCAAACGGACGGTGATCGCCGCCGACTTCCCGGGCCACGGCACCTCGGCGCCCGGCGGAGGGGACTACTCGCTGGGCGGGTTGGCCGCCGGCCTGCGCGACCTGCTGCTGACCCTCGGCCACGAGCGGGCGACCCTGGTCGGCCACTCGCTGGGCGGTGGCGTCGCGATGCAGTTCACCTACCAATTTCCGGAGATGGTCGAGCGGCTGGTGCTGGTCTCCAGCGGCGGCCTCGGCCCCGACGTCAGCCCGATCCTGCGTGCCGCGGCGCTGCCCGGTGCCGAGCTCTTCATCTCGGCGACCGCCGGCGTCGGAACCAGGGTGGGCTCGGTGCTGGGCCGCGGACTGGGCATGCTCGGGCTGCGACCCAACGCCGACGTCGAAGAAGTGGCGCGCGGCTTCGCGACCCTCTCGGATGCCGATCGCCGCAAGGCCTTCGTCGCCACGCTGCGTTCGGTCGTCGGCACCGAGGGCCAGCGTGTCGGCGCCCTCGACCGGCTCTACCTGGCCGACGCCCTGCCCCTGCTGATCCTCTGGGGTGAGAACGACCCGATCATTCCCGTCGAGCACGCCCGCCAGACCCACGCCCAATTGAAGAACAGCCGGCTCGAGGTCTTCGAGGACACCGGTCACGTTCCCCAGCTCGAGCGCCCCGGCCGTTTCATCGCCGTCCTCGAACGCTTCCTCGCCGAAACCGAGCCCGCGGAGTTCGACCGCGACGAGTGGCGAGCCCGCTTCAAGACCGCCGGCGGCTAGGGCGTGTCGCTTTTGTGGCGTATGGACCGCAAAAGCGACACGGCAGGAGACGCGCCCGACAGGATTCGAACCTGTGGCCTCTTCCTCCGGAGGGAAGCGCTCTATCCAGCTGAGCTACGGGCGCTCACTCGGCAGATTAACCCGTAACTGACGTAGGCTCGCCGCCGATGGATCTGGCGGTCACTTTCCTTGGCACCGGGGGCTCGGTGCCCTCGGCGCGGCGCTCTACCGCCAGCGTGCTGGTCGCGCGCGGGGGGGAGAGGCTGCTGTTCGACTGCGGCGAAGGGACGCAGCGGCAGATGCAGCGCTCGCTCGGGCTGGTCCAGGCGGATGAGATCTACCTGACGCACTTCCATGCCGATCACGTGCTGGGAATCCCGGGCTTGCTGAAGACCTACGACCTGACCGACCGGCAGGTGCCGCTGAAGTTCTTCGGCCCACCGGGGCTCTCGGACCTGTTCCAGGTCTTCTCGCCGCTGATCGGCAGGCTCGGCTACAACCTCGACCTGATCGAGCTCGGGCCGGGCGACGCGGTCGAGCACGACGACTACGAGATCCGGGCCTTCGAAGCCTCCCACCGCAACACGCGCGCCAACGGCTACTCCCTGATCGAGGCCGAGCGTCCCGGCCGCTTCGACCCCGCTGCCGCCGCCGACGCGGGCGTGGCGGAAGGACCCGCGTATGCGGCGCTGCAGCGCGGGGAAACCGTCGAGGGGGAGGCGGGGCCGGTCGCCCCCGGCCAGGTGATGGGCCCGAGCCGCCCCGGACGCACGATCGTGATCAGCGGCGACAGCGCGCCCAGCCCCGCCACCGTCTCCGCCGCGGCCGACGCCGACCTGCTGGTCCACGATGCCTCCTTCGCCGAGGAGGAGGCGCAGCGCGCGGAGGAAACCGGACACTCGACCATGAGGCAGGCTGCCGGGGTCGCCGCCGAGGCGCACGTGAAGCTGCTGGCGCTGGTCCACATCTCCTCCCGGTACCACGTCGGCAAGGCGATCGAGGAGGCCAGGGAGGTCTTCGAACCGACCGTCGCCCCGCGCGACTTCGACGTCGTCGAGGTGCCTTTCGCGGAGCGTGGCGAGCCGCGCCTGGTGCCGAACGGAGCCCGCGAAACGCGGGAAGAGCCCGCCGCCGAGGGCTGACGCGTCAACCGTCGCTGCTACATTGGCGGCGTCCTTTAACCCGGTCCCGCGAGGCCAGGAAGGAAGCAATCGAAGTGAGTGAGAAGGTCGTGCTGGAGCACGACGATCTGAGGCGAACGCTGCGGCGGATCGCCCATGAGATCGCCGAGAAGAACCCGGATTCGGGGCGCCTGGCGGTCATCGGCATTCACACTCGCGGCGCCGTCCTGGCCCGCCGCCTCCACGTCTTCCTCGGTGAGCTGACCGGGACCGAGCTGCCGATCGGCGACCTCGACATCTCCTTCTACCGCGACGACGTCGGCGCCAAGTCGCCCGCCACGCAGCCAGTCGTCCACGCCTCCCACATCGACTTCGACCTCTCCGATCGCACGGTCGTCCTCGTCGACGACGTGCTCTACACCGGCCGCACCGTCCGCGCCGCGATCGAGGCGCTCTTCGACTACGGCCGGCCGCAGCGGGTGCAGCTGGCGGTCCTCTGCGACCGCGGCCACCGTGAGCTGCCGATCCGCCCCGACTACGTCGGCAAAAACCTGCCGACTGCGCGCGAGGAGCGGGTCAACGTCCGCCTCGAGGAGGTCGACGGCACAGACGAGGTGACGATCTCCGAGCCAACCCCAGTGGAGGTGAGCCGATGAAGCACCTGCTTTCGATCGAGCAGCTCTCGCGCGGGGAAATCGAAGCGATTCTCGATCGCGCCGAGAGCTTCGCCGAGGTCGGCCGTCGCGACATCAAGAAGGTGCCCACCCTGCGCGGCCGCACCGTCGTCTCGCTCTTCTACGAGTCGAGCACCCGCACCTCCAGCTCCTTCGACCTGGCCGCCAAGCGCCTCTCCGCCGACCTCATCTCGGTCAAGGCGGCCGGCTCCTCGGTCGAGAAGGGCGAGTCGCTGAAGGACACGGTCGCCACTCTCTCCGCCTACGACCCCGCTGCGATCGTGATCCGCCATCCCTACGCCGGCGCCGCCCAGATGGTCGCCGGCTGGACTCCGGCCGCGGTGGTGAACGCCGGTGACGGCAAGCACGAGCACCCGAGCCAGGCTCTGCTCGACGTCTACACCCTGCGCCGCCGCCTCGGCTCGCTGGAGGGGATCCGGATCTGGATCGTCGGCGACGTCCTCCACAGCCGCGTCGCCCGCTCCAACCTGATCGCCTTCGCCCGGATGGGCGCCGAGGTCACGGTCTGTGGACCGCCGACCCTGATCCCGCGCGGAATCGAGGAGCTCGGCTGCGAGGTCTCCTACAGCCTCGACGGGGTCGAGGAGGCGGAGGTCGTCTACGCGCTGCGGATGCAGCAGGAGCGGATGAGCGAGAGCTTCGTCCCCTCGCTGCGCGAGTACGCCGCCAACTTCCAGATCGACACCCGGCGGCTGAATCCGCGGCAGCTGCTGATGCATCCCGGGCCGGTCAACCGCGGCGTCGAGCTCTCGGGTGAGGCGATCGACTCGCCCCAGTCGCTGATCGCGGAGCAGGTCGCTGCCGGCCTGGTGGTGCGGATGGCAATCCTCTACGAGCTGCTCGCCGGTGGCGAGGGCGGAAAAACCGCCAATCAGGGCGAGGGCAGCCAGCCGACCCCGATCGGAACCCCGGCATGAGCCTCACCGACGCGCTCGACATACGCGCCGGCGAGAACGCGCACCTGATCCTGCGCCGGGCGACCGTCCTCGATCCGGTCGCAGGCATCGACGCCGTTCACGACGTGGTCGTCCGCGACGGTGAGGTCGCAGGCCTCGCTGGTCCCGGCGAGGCCGACGCCGAGGGCGCCGAGGTGGTCGCGGCCGAGGGCCTTCACGCCTTCCCGGCCTTCTTCGACCCGCACGTCCACCTCCGCACCCCCGGCCACGAGCACAAGGAGGACGTCGAGACGGGAACCCGCGCCGCCGCGGCGGGCGGCTACTGCGGGATCCTGGCGATGGCAAACACCCAGCCTCCGGTCTCGACCGCGGCCGACGTCTCCGCCCTGCGCGAGCAGGCGCGGGCCGGTGCCTCGGTCACGGTCGGCTTCCTCGCCACGGTGACCAAAGCGATGGCCGGCTCCGAGCTGACCGAGATGGTCGAACTGCGCGAAGCCGGAGCGGTCGGCTTCTCCGACGACGGGCTGCCGATCACCGACGCCGGGGTGATGCGACGGGCGCTCCAGTACCAGCACCTCTGCGGCGGCAACATCGCCCTCCACGAGGAGGACCCGCGGCTCTCCCGCGACGGGGCGATGCACGAGGGGCCGGTCTCGGCCGCGCTCGGCGTCGCCGGCATCCCCTCGGTTTCGGAGTCGACGATGGTCGCCCGCGACGCGGCCCTCGCCGGTTACGAGAACGCCCGCATCCATGTCCAGCACCTCTCCGCCGCCGAGTCGGTGGAGGCCGTCCGCGCCGCCAAGGCCGCCGGGGTCATGATCAGTGCCGAGGCCAGCCCGCACCACCTCTGCCTCACCGACGAGGCTGTTCGCAGCCTCGATCCGCACCGGGCGAAGATGAACCCGCCACTGCGCGAAGAGCGCGATCGCCAGGCGTTGATCGAGGGCCTGCGCGACGGCACGGTCGAGTGCATCGCCACCGACCACGCTCCCCACCAGCCGGAGGAAAAGGACGTCCCCTTCGAGCAGGCGGCGATGGGGGTCACCGGCCTGGAGACCGCCTTCGCAGCGCTGCACACCGAGCTAGTCCTGCCCGGCGTCATCGACCTCTCGCTCCTGGTCGAGCGGCTGGCCGGCGGCGCCGCGCCCTTCGACCTCGAGCGGCCGACCCTGGCGCCGGGCTCGGAGGCCAACGTCGTCCTCTGCGACCTCGGCGCCGAGTGGACGGTCGGGGAGGACGGCTACGAGAGTCGCTCGGCCAACTCCTGGTGCGCCGACCAAACGCTCACCGGCCGTGTGCTGATGACGGTCGCCGCCGGTCAGGTCGCCTTCCGCTTGCGCAGCTTCTCTCTCGGGGTCGCGGCATGAGCGCCTACCTGCTGCTCGAGGACGGGACCCGGCTCGACGGTCTCGCCTGCGGCCACGACGGGGCCGTCACCGGCGAGGTCGTCTTCAACACCGCGATGACCGGCTACCAGGAGTCGGTCACCGATCCCTCCTACGCCGGCCAGATCATCGTCTTCACCTACCCGTTGATCGGCAACTACGGCGTCTCGGCGGCGGCGAAGGAGTCCGAATCGGTCCACGCCCGCGGCGTGGTCATGCGCGATGCGAAGAATCGCGAGGACGCATTCACCGCGGAGGGCGGCTGGCTCGACTGGCTCGGCGATTGCGGCGTGCCGGGGGTCAGCGGCGTCGACACCCGGGCGCTGGTTCGCCACCTGCGCGACAAGGGCTCGATGCGCGGCGGCATCTTCCCGGCCGAGACCCCCGAAGCCGAGGCGCGCGAACGGGTCGCCGCCGAGCCCTCGATGGCCGGCGCCGACTTCGCCCGCACCGTCACCCCGCCGGAGCCGGTTCGCTTCGATGGCGACGGTCCGCACGTGGTCGGGATCGACACCGGCGTCAAGCTCAGCATCGTCCGCCAGCTGCGCGAGCACGGCTGCCAGGTGACCCTGCTGCCCTGCACCAGCAGCCCCGACGAGGTCCTGGCGGAGGAGCCCGACGTCGTTTTTCTTGCCAACGGCCCCGGCGACCCGGCCGCCCTCGACTACGTCGTCGACACGGTTCGCGGGGTGATCGGCAAGAAGCCGGTATTCGGCATCTGCCTCGGCCACCAGCTGCTCTGTCGAGCGGTCGGGCTCGAGACCTACAAGCTGCCCTTCGGCCACCGCGGCACCAACCACCCGGTCAAGGATCTGGAGACGGGGCGGATCGACATCACCTCGCAGAACCACGGCTTCGCCGTCGTCGGGCCCGGGGGGGAGCCGAAGATCGAGGGTGAAGAGCCGGTCCGCTGGGACACCGACTTCGGCGTCGCCGAGCTCTCGCAGCTGAACCTCTACGACCGCACCGTCGAGGGCCTGGTCCTGCGCGACGTCGCCGGTGCCACCGTCCAGTACCACCCGGAGGCCGGCCCTGGCCCGCACGACGCCCGCCACCTCTTCGATCGCTTCCTGGAGCTGGCGGCTTGATCTGGCCGCCGCCCGACTGCACGCTCGACGGCCGGCTGGTCCGCCTCGAGCCCCTGGTCGAGGCGCACCGGGAGCCGCTGCGCTCCGTCGGCGTCCATCCCGAGATCTGGCAGTGGATCGACCGTCGCGTCACCGAAACCGACGAGGGCTTCGATCGGTGGTTCGAGGCCCGCCTGCTCGCCCGTGAAGCCAAGGAGGAGCACGGCTTCGCGACCTTCGGCGCCGACGGCGAGCCCCTTGGCAGCTCGACCTATCTCGCTCCGCGTCCGATCCACGACGGGGTTGAGATCGGCAACACCTGGCTCACCCCCGCCGCCTGGCGCACGGGGGCCAACGTCGAGGCGAAGCTGCTGATGCTGGGCTTCGCCTTCGGCGAGCTCGGCTGCATGCGGGTCGAGCTGAAGACCGACGCCCGCAACGAGCGCTCGCGCGGGGCGATGGAAGCGCTGCCCGCGAAGTTCGAGGGGATCTTCCGCAAGCACATGCTGATGCCGGTCACCGGCGTCCGCGACTCGGCCTACTTCTCGGTCCTCGACGACGAGTGGCCGTCGGTAAAGCAAAACCTGGAGAAGCGCCTGGCAGGGGCGCGGGAGGTGCGCAGTGCCTAAACGCGAGGACATCCAGAAGATCCTCCTGATCGGGTCCGGCCCGATCGTGATCGGCCAGGCGGCCGAGTTCGACTACTCCGGCGTGCAGGCCTGCAAGGTCCTGCTCGAGGAGGGCTACGAAGTGGTGCTGGTCAACTCGAACCCGGCGACGATCATGACCGACCCGGAGTTCGCCACCCGCACCTACATCGAGCCCCTGCTGCCGGGGCCGGTGTCGAAGATCATCGAGAAGGAGCGGCCCGACGCGCTGCTGCCGACCCTCGGCGGCCAGACCGCGCTCAACCTGGCGATGAGCCTGCACGAAGACGGCACCCTGGAGAAGTTCGAGGTCGAGCTGATCGGCGCCGACTCGGCCGCGATCCGTCGTGCCGAGGACCGCGAGGAGTTCCGCCAGACGATGACCGAGGCCGGGATCCGGATCCCCTGGTCGATGACGGTGGAATCGCTGAGCCAGGTCGAGGAGGCGCTTGCCGACGGCCGTATCGGCCTGCCGGCGATCGTCCGGCCCGCCTTCACGATGGGCGGCCAGGGCGGCGGCATCGGCTACACCGAGACCGAGCTGCGCCAGGTTGTCACCGAGGGCCTCGCCGCGAGCCCGATCAACCAGGTCCTGGTCGAGGAGTCGGTGATCGGCTGGGGCGAGTTCGAGCTCGAGGTGATGCGCGACCGCAACGACAACGTGGTGATCATCTGCTCGATCGAGAACGTCGACCCGATGGGCGTCCACACCGGCGACTCGGTGACCGTCGCCCCGGCGCAGACGCTGACCGATCCGATCTACCAGGACCTCCGCGACCAGGCGATCAAGGTGATCCGGGCGATCGGGGTCGAGACCGGCGGCTCCAACGTCCAGTTCGCGGTCGACCCCGAGAGCGGCGAGATCGTCGTCATCGAGATGAACCCGAGGGTGTCCCGCTCCTCGGCGCTGGCCTCGAAGGCGACCGGGTTCCCGATCGCCAAGATGGCGGCCAAGCTGGCGGTCGGCTACGCGCTGGAGGAGATCCCCAACGACATCACCCGCGCCACGCCCGCCTCCTTCGAGCCGACGATCGACTACGTCGTGACCAAGATTCCCCGCTTTGCCTTCGAGAAGTTCCCGGGCTCCGAGGGCCGCCTCTCGACCTACATGCAGAGCGTCGGCGAGGCGATGGCTATCGGCCGCACCTTCGGCGAGTCCTTCGCCAAGGCGATGCGGTCGCGCGAGCTCGACTCGGCGGCGGAGATCCCCGAGTCCGACGAGGATCTGCTGGCGGCGATCGCGATCCCGAGCGCCGAGCGCTTCGACCTCGTCCTCGCCGCTTTCGAGCGCGGCCTCGACGTCGAGGCGGTCCACGAGGCCTGCCTGGTCGACCGCTGGTTCCTGCGGGAGCTGCAGGCGCTGGCGACAGAGGGCGACGGCACCGAGGGGCTCGCGCGCACCTACAAGGCGGTCGACACCTGCGCCGCCGAGTTCGAGGCGGCGACGCCGTACTACTACTCCGGCCACGAGCGCGCCCGGCACGACGGCACCCCGCCGGCCAACGAGATTCGCCGCGGCGAGAACGACTCGGTCGTGATCCTCGGCGCCGGCCCCAACCGGATCGGGCAGGGGATCGAGTTCGACTACTGCTGCGTCCACGCCGCGATGACCGCCCGCGAGCTGGGCCGCGACGCGGTGATGGTCAACTGCAACCCGGAGACGGTCTCGACCGACTACGACACCTCCGACCGGCTCTACTTCGAGCCGCTGACCGCGGAGGACGTTCTCGCGGTCTGCGAGCAGGAGCGGCCCGAGGGTGTGATCGTCCAGTTCGGCGGCCAGACGCCGCTGAAGCTCGCCCGCACCCTCGAAGAAGCGGGCGTGAAGTTGCTCGGCACGCCCGTCGACGCAATCGACCTCGCCGAGGACCGGGGACGGTTCGGCGAGCTGCTGGAGCGGCTGGGGGTCGAGGCGCCGCCATACGGGACCGCCTTCTCGGCCGAGGAAGCGACTGCGGTGGCCGAACGGGTCGGGTTCCCGCTGTTGGTCCGCCCCTCCTACGTCCTCGGTGGCCGGGCGATGGAGATCTGTTACTCGATCGAGGACCTGCAGAAGTACCTGGAGGCGAACGTCAAGGCCGACCAGGAGCACCCGCTGCTGCTCGACCGCTTCCTCGAGAACGCGATCGAGGTCGACGTCGACGCACTCGGCGACGGCGAGCAGGTCTACGTAGCCGGGATCATGCAGCACGTCGAGGAGGCCGGGGTTCACTCCGGGGACTCGGCCTGCGTGATCCCGCCGCTCAGCCTCGGCGAGGAGATGCTGGAGCGAATCCGCGCCACCAGCGAGCGGATCGCCCTCGAGCTGGGCGTGATCGGCCTGATCAACATCCAGTACGGGGTCGCCGGCGGCGAGCTCTACGTGATCGAGGCCAACCCGCGCGCCTCCCGCACCGTCCCCTTCGTCTCCAAGGCGATCGGGGTGCCGCTGGCGAAGCTCGCCTGCAGGCTGATGCTGGGGGAGAAGCTGGCCGACCAGGAGCTGCCGCAGGGACCTCCCGAGCACGTCAGCGTCAAGGAGGCGGTGCTTCCCTTCGCCCGCTTCGCCGGCGCCGACTCGGTCCTGGGCCCGGAGATGAAGAGCACCGGCGAGGTGATGGGTATCGCCAGCGACTTCCCGACCGCCTTCGGCAAGGCCCAGGCCGCGGCCGGCGTGCGGCTGCCGGAATCGGGCTCGGTCTTCATCACCGTCACCGACACCGACAAGGCCGCCGCGACCCAGCTCGCGACCCGCTTCCACGACCTCGGCTTCGAGGTGATCGCCACCCACGGCACCGCTCAGGCGATCGAGCGGATGGGGGTGCCGGTGACGCCGATAAACAAGCTGCAGGAAGGCTCACCTCACGTCCTCGACCTGATCCGCAAGCGCCAGTGCGACCTCGTTATCAACACTCCGACCGGATCCGGCGCCCGCGCCGACGGCTACGAGATCCGCACCGCGGCCGTCCGCAACGGGATCCCCTGCGTGACGACGATGACCGGGGCGACCGCCGCCGCCCGCGCAATCGCGGCCAGCAAACAGGGCGACGCCGAGGTGCGCTCGCTGCAGGAGATCCACGGCACCGACGTGCGGGCCGCGCAGCCACGATGACCGCCCCCTTCGGCCGGCGCCTCTGCGAGGTCGCGGAGAACGCGGCCTCGGGCGGCTACCGGATCTTCTCCCTCCTGGATCGCGAGGGTCCGAGTCCGGAGCCGGGGCAGTTCTACATGCTGGCCAGCGAGAAGAGCTGGGGGGAGGGGGGCGGTCGGCCCTTCCTGCCACGAGCCATCTCGTTCGCGGAGACCGCTCCGGCAAAGGAGGGCATCCGGCTCGATTTCCTGGTCGAGGGCGTCGGCCCCGGCACCGACCGCCTGTGCGAGTTGGAGCCCGGGGAACGAGTCTGGGTCACCGGTCCGCTCGGCAACTCCTTCTCCACCCCCAAGCAGGTCAACCCAGACGCCGCCGGGGCGATCCTGGTCGGCGGCGGCATCGGCATCGCCCCCCTCGCGATCTGGCGCCGCCACCTGGTCGAAAAGGGAATTCCCCTCCGCGTCCTCCTCGGCTTCCGCAACCAGCAGCACTCCGGCGGCCTCGAGGAGCTCTTCTGCGCTGGCGACAGCCTCTGTCCCGACGTCCGTCTCGCCACCGAGGACGGCCACGCCGGCCACCAGGGCTACGTCACCGACCTCCTGGCAGCCATGCTCGCGGGAGACGATGCCAGCTCGGCGGTCGTCTACTCCTGCGGCCCCCCGGCGATGCTGGAGGCGGTCAGTTCCCTCTGCGACGCCCACGACGTTCCGTATCAGCTTGCCGAGGAGTCCCCGATGGCCTGTGGCTTCGGCGCCTGCTTCGGTTGTGCAGTGCCGAACCCCGATGGCGAGGGTTACATCCGCCTCTGCGTGGACGGCCCGGTGCTGGGTGGGCCGGCGGGTCCTGTCCCCGATTTGGAACCACCATCCCACTCGGGATGGTCCCCCAAATCGGCGCCACCCCCCGGCAGAGACCGCGAGGAAAGGCGTCCGGGCGCGGTCACGTTCTGCGGGCTCGAGCTGGCCCACCCCGTGGTCAACGCTTCCGGGACGTATGACGCGATCGCCGCTCGGAAGGTCTTCGGCGACGAGTTGCTGGAGGAGTTCCCGTTCTCGGCGTTCGTGTCGAAGACGATCACTCCCGAGCCGCGCACGGGGAACGCGCCGCAGCGGATCTGGGAGACCCCGGGCGGGATGATCAACTCGATCGGGCTGCCGAACAAGGGGCTGGAGGGATTCCTCGCCAGCGACCTGCCGCAACTGGCGGAGCTGCCGGTGCCGTTGATCGTCTCGGTGATGGCCACCAATCGCGAGGAATTCGCGCGCCTGGTGCAGGCGGTCGGCGAGCGGGACGAGGTTGCCGCGATCGAGCTGAACGTCTCCTGTCCCAACGTCCGTTCCGGCCTGATCGTCGGCGAGCAGCCGAGCGAGACCGAGGCGCTGCTGGAGGCGTTGCGGCCGCTGACCGAGAAGCCCCTGATCGTCAAGCTGACGCCCAACGTCGCCAGTCCCGAGGCGGTTGCGGTTGCCGCCGAGGAGGGGGGCGCGGACGCGGTCTCGCTGATCAACACCCTGAAGGCCAGCGCGATCGATCCGGCGACCGGCGCCCCGGCGCTCGCGGCCGGGCACGGCGGCCTCTCCGGGCCTGCGGTGAGGCCGATCGCGCTGCAGCAGGTGCGGGCCGTCCGCGCCGCCGTCGAGCTGCCGATCGTCGGCATGGGAGGCATCTCCAGCGCTGCCGACGCGGCCGAGTTCCTCGTCGCCGGAGCCGGCATCGTGGCGGTCGGGACCGAGAATTTCCGCGATCCGCGGGCCGGCTCCCGGATAGCAAATGGGCTGGAAACCGGCGTGTCGGGAACGCCGCGACGCCTGGCGGCGCTCGACCTCGAGTAGAGGTTGAGACGAATTTTGGGGCAATTGCGCCTCCTCGCCTTGCACGCCCCCTAGCCGCGGCTATACTCGCCGCCTCAGATGACGGCTTCCTCGATGAAATCCTCCCTCGCGGCCCCCGAGCGGTCCCTCGATCAGAGGATGGAGGCTCTCAAGCGGGCGAACGACATTCGCACCGCGCGGGCCAAATTGAAGAAGGATCTGAAGGCGGGAAGGGCCAGTATCCAAACGATCCTGCTCGACCCTCCCGAGTATCTGCTGACGGCCAAGGTCTTCGACATGCTCCTCGCCGTACCGAAGTACGGCCGGGTCAAGACCAACCGGATTCTCAACCAGTGCCGGATCTCGCCGTCGAAGACGATCGGCGGCCTCTCCGAGCGTCAGCGCGCTGAGCTCATCGGCCAGCTGCGTCGCTAGTTAGACGACCGCCCCGGCGGTAATCATCTCCGGCCGCATGGCCAGCAAGGTCTTCGTCATCACCGGGCCCTCAGGGGTCGGCAAGGGCACTCTGATCAGAGAGCTGCTCGCGGCAGTCCCGAGCCTGGAGCTGTCCGTTTCCGCCACCACCCGCGGGCCGCGCGAGGGGGAGCTCGACGGCCGCGATTACCACTTTCTCACCCCTGAGCAGTTCGAGCAGCGCAAAGGCGAAGACGACTTCCTCGAGTTCGCCACCTACAGCGGCAACCGCTACGGGACGCTGCGCAGCGAGGTCGAGCGGCGGCTCGATGCGGGTCACTCCGTGGTGCTGGAGATCGAGGTCCAGGGTGCCCAGCAGGTTCGCGCCTCCGGCATCGACTCGGTCCAGATCTTCATCGCCCCGCCCGATCCGGCGGTCCTGCGGGAGCGGCTGGCCGGACGCGGCACCGATTCCGCCGCGGCGATCGACGAGCGGCTCAAGGTCGCCGAGCAGGAGCTGGCGGCACAGGGGGACTTCGACCATTGCGTCGTCAACGACCAGCTCGGCCGGGCCGCAGCCGAGCTGGTGGCGATCGTCCGCGCCGAGGTCGATCCCGCCCCGGCCGGCTGATCATCTAGACTGCCTGACCGATGATCAAACCACGCGTAGACAAGCTTCTGGACAACGCCGATTCGCATTACGCCGCCGTCGTCGTGGCAGCGAAGCGCGCACGTCAGATCAACAGCTACTTCCACAATCTCGGCGAGGGCGGTTTCGGCGAGTACCCGCCGCCGATGGTCGACACCACCGGCGAGCGAAACTACCTCTCGATGTCGCTCGAAGAGCTGGCCCAGGGCAAGCTGAAATACGAGTACCGGGCGTAGCTCCTGGATGGCCCGCGCGGCGGGCGTCCTCTAAAACCGAGGTATGGCCCGACTCCTCCTAGGTGTCAGCGGCGGCATCGCCGCGTACAAGGCGCTTGAGCTGGCGCGCCTGGCGACGCTCGCCGGGCACGGAGTGCGGGTGCTGATGACCGAGACCGCGACCCGCTTCGTCGGCGCCGCCTCCTTCGAGGGGATCGTCGGCGCTCCGGTCCTGACCTCCGAGTTCGAGCGCGATCCGATGAGGGGTGCCTTCCCGGGGGAGGAGCAGACTTCGCATGACCCGATCGGCCACCTCGAGCTGGCTGGGCGCTGCGACGCCTACCTCGTCGCGCCCGCCTCGGCCAACACCGTCGCGAAGCTGGCGAGCGGCAACGCCGACTCGATGCTGACCACCTCCTTCCTCGCCTGCGCCGCACCGCGCCTCGTCGCGCCGGCGATGAACGACCGCATGTACGGCGCCGCCGCGACCCAGGCCAATCTGGAGACCCTGCGGCAACGGGGCGTCGAGGTGATCGAGCCCGAGGAGGGCAAGCTGGCCTCCCGCGGCGAGTTCGGCCGCGGCCGCCTACCCGACCCCGACCGGCTGCTGGCGCGGATCGAAGCCTCGCTGCCGACCGGCGACCGTCCCTGGGACGGCCTCCGCATCCTGGTCACCGCCGGCGGCACCCGGGAGCCGATCGACCCGGTCCGCTTCATCGGCAACCGCTCCAGCGGCCGCATGGGCATCGCCCTGGCTGCCGCCGCGGCGAAGCGCGGGGCGGAGGTGACCCTGATCGCCGCCAACGTCTCGCTGCCGGCTCCGGCGGGGGTGCGGCGCATCGACGTGGAGACCGCCGCCGAGCTCGCCGCCGTCGCCTCCGAAGAGTTCGCTCGCACCCAGGTTCTGCTGATGGCGGCGGCGCCGGCTGATTTCCGCGCCGCCGCCCCGGCGGAGGGCAAGCTGCGGCGCTCGGGCTCGCTGGAGCTCTCGCTGGAGCCGACCGAGGACATCCTCGCCGCGCTGGCCTCCGGCCGGTCCGAGGGGCAGACGATCGTCGGCTTCGCCGCCGAGTACGGGGGGGACGCGGTCGAGCGGGCGCGCGGCAAGCTGCGGCGCAAGGGAGCCGACGCGATTGTCCTCAACGACGTCTCCGATCCGGAGATCGGCTTCGAGAGCGATCGCAACGCCGTGAGCCTGATCAGCGCCGCCGGTGAGGTGGAGGTGCCGATCGCCTCCAAGGACGAGATCGCCGAGGCGATCCTGGACGAAGTCGACCGCTTGCGGGCAAATGCAGGCAGGCCGGCAGCTTGAGAGGGCTATACTGATTTCAAGCTTTTCCGTTCCCTGTGCGTGTCGAGAAGTGGGCCTGGCCCACTTTTTTTACGCCTCCACCCCAAACATCCAGGCATGACCGACCCCACCGAGCAAGACCTTCAGCAGGAGCTTTCCGGGCTGGATCCGGAGATCGAGATCGTTGCCCTCGAGAAACCGAGGAACGATGCCCTGCGGCTTTTCATCGACTACCCGGGCGGTGTCGACCTCGCGCTCTGCGAACGGGTCACCCACCACCTGAAAGATCTGCTGGTCGATTATTCGCTGGAGGTCTCTTCGCCTGGCCCCAAGCACCACCGCACCGCCACCGCTTCCGAGAGCAAGGAGTCCCCGCAGTGACCAAAGAGATCGTCGACGCAGTCAAAGCGCTCGAGCAGGAGAAGGGAATCTCAGCCGACAAGCTGATGGACGCCCTCGAGGACGCCCTCCTCTCGGCCTACAAGAAGACGCCCGGAGCGGCGAAATACGCGCGCGTCGACCTCGACCACGAAACGGGCGACTTCCGCGTCTTCGAACTGATCCTGCCTCCCGAGCTGGAGGAGAAGCTGCTGGCGGAGGCCGCCGAGTTGCAGGAGGAGCCCGAAGTCGATCCGGAGACGGGCGAACTGAAAGAGCCGGAGGACCCCGAGCTCGATCCGGAGATGATCGCCCCCTACGAGGACCAGATCGAGACCAGCGACGTCACCCCCGAAGACTTCGGCCGGATCGCCGCGCAGACCGCCAAGCAGGTGATCCTGCAGCGGATCCGCGAGGCCGAGCGGCAGATGATGTACGACGAGTACCAGGACCGGGTCGGCGAGCTGATCACCGGGATCATCCAGCAGTCCGACAAGCGCTACACGCTGGTTCAGCTGCGCGAGCGGGTCGAGGCTCTGCTGCCGAAGTCCGAGCAGGTCTACAACGAGCGCTATGACCACGGGATGCGCGTCAAGGCGGTGATCACCGACGTCTCCGACTCGACCAAAGGGCCGGCGATCGTGGTCTCCCGTCGCAGTCCGGAGCTGATCAAAAGCCTGTTCGAGCTCGAGGTGCCCGAGATCGCCGACAAGCTGGTCGAAATCGTCGGTGTCGCCCGCGAGCCTGGCTACCGCTCGAAGATCGCCGTCGTCTCCCACGCCGATGGCGTCGACCCGGTCGGCGCCTGCGTCGGACCGCGCGGATCGCGCGTGCGGATGGTCGTTTCTGAGCTGCGCGGCGAGAAGATCGACATCATTCCTTACAACGAGGAGCCCGCTCGCTTCGTCGCCAAAGCGCTCTCACCGGCCCGTGTGCGCGAGGTGATCGTCGACGACGAGGAGCGCCAGGCAACGGTGATCGTGCCCGACGACCAGCTCTCGCTGGCGATCGGCCGCGACGGCCAGAACGCCCGCCTCGCCGCCCGGCTCACCGGCTGGCGCGTCGACATCAAGTCCGAGACCGAGTTCGCCTCCGAAGAACACGACGTCGAGGTCGAGGGCGACGAACAGTTCGACGGGCGCTGCATGGCGGTGCTCTCCAATGGCCGCCGCTGCCCGAACGCGACGCTCCCGGGCTCGACCTACTGCGGCCTGCCGGGGCACCAAGCGCTCTCGCGCTTCGAGACCAGCCAGGTCGCGATCCTCGCCGACGTTTCCGAGACCGAGGTAGCGATCCTCGCCGATCCCGACGCCGACGACGGTCAGGTCGAAGAGATCGTCACCCGCGCGGTGGAGAACTTCGTCGAGCCGGCGCCCGAGGCCGAGGAGGTCTCCGAGGATGCGGTGGAGGCCGCCGAGGAGGCAACCGAGACGGCGATCGAAGCGGACATCGCCGAGGAGGCTGCCGAAGCCGAGGAGGTCGACGGAGAGACGCTTGGCGAGGACGAGGAAGCGGCCGCGCCCGTCGCCGAGGAGGCGGAGCAGGCTTAGTGGCCAAGAAACGGATTCACGAGATCGCGAAAGCGCAAGGGGTCAGCTCCAAGGAGCTGCTCGCTGCGCTGAAGGCTGCCGGAGTCGAGGCAAAGGCTGCGGCTTCGAGTGTCGAGGAGGCGGACGCGCTGAAGGCGATCTCGGCCGCCAAAGGCAACGGCGGTGCGGAGTCGGCGACGAGAGCCGACCCGAAACCGGCTCCGAAAGCCGAAAAACCAGCACCCCAGGTCCAGCAGCAGGCACCGGCCGCGCAAGCCGCCGCCAAACCGCCGGCGGCAAAGAAACCCCAGACTTCGACCAAGCCGGTTCGCGCCGGCGGTGCCCAGCAGGGCGCCGGCGGGGGCGGCGGGGCAGCTTCGAAAAAACGCCGCGTGGTGATCGACTCCCAGGCTTCGCGCCGCGAGCAGTCGGGCGGCCCGCCGCCTCAACGTCCGCCGCGCCGCCGTGGCGGTCGCCGCCGCCGGCCGCTGCTCGAGGAGCCGCCGGCGAAATCGGATACGCCCGACGAGCCCGAGGCGAGCAAAGTCAACTCCGGCGCAACCGTGCGCGAGGTCGCCGAATCGCTCGGCCTCGCCCCGGCCGAGGTGATCAAAAAACTGATGATGATGGGCGAGATGGCGACGCTCACGCAAACCCTCACCGACGACTCGGTGAAGGCGATCGCCGACGAGTACGACCGCAGGATCGAGATCGTCCACGCCGCCGACGAGGAGCCCGAGGAGCCGGAGTTCTCCGACGCCGACGAGGATCTGCTCGACCGGCCACCGGTGGTGACGATCATGGGCCACGTCGACCACGGCAAGACCTCGCTGCTGGACGCGATCCGGGAGACCGAGGTCGCCGCGGGCGAGGCCGGCGGCATCACCCAGCACATCGGCGCCTACCAGGTCCATCACGAGGAGAAGACGATCACCTTCCTCGACACCCCGGGCCACGCCGCCTTCACGGCGATGCGCGCCCGCGGCGCCAAGGTCACCGATGTCGTCGTCGTGGTCGTCGCCGCCGACGACGGCGTCATGCCGCAGACCAAGGAGGCGATCGACCACGCTCGCGCCGCCGACGTGCCGATGCTGATCGCCGTCAACAAGATCGACAAAGAGGGAGCCAACCCGGAAAAGGTCCGCGGCGAGCTGGCGCAGGAGGGAATCTCCCCTGAGGAGTGGGGCGGCGACACCGTCTTCTGCGAGGTCTCGGCCAAGACCCACGACGGCCTCGACAACCTGCTCGACATGATCTTGCTCGTCACCGAGCTGGAGGAGCTCGCGGCGAACCCCGACGCTCCGGCCTCGGGTCACGTGATCGAGTCCCAGCTCGACCCCGGTCGCGGCCCTGTCGTCACGGTCCTGGTCGCGCGCGGCACCCTGCGCGTCGGCGACTCGCTGGTCGCCGGGCCGCAGTGGGGCCGGGTGCGAGCGATGCAGGACTTCACCGGCACCGCCGTCTCCGAGGCGGTCCCCGGAATGCCGGTCGAGGTTCTCGGCTTCGACGGCGTCGCCGACGCCGGCGAGTTCGTGCAGACGGTCGACGGCGACCGCCAGGCCCGCCAGATGGCGGGGTAGCGCGCCCACCGGCTCAAAACCGAGGCGCTGGCCCGTCGCCAGGGTCGCAAGGTCAGCCTCGACGAGGTCTTCGCCCGCGCCCAGGAGGGCGAAATCAAGGAGCTCAACATCGTCCTCAAGGCCGATGTCGCCGGTTCCCTGGAGGCCCTCCAGGACGAGCTCGCGAAGGTGCCGCAGGAGCGGGTGGCGATCAACATCATCCACTCCCAGACCGGTGGCATCAACGAGTCGGACGTGATGCTGGCCTCGGCCTCCGACGCGATCATCATCGGCTTCAACGTGCGGCCGCTGCTGGATGCCAAACGCGCCGCCGCGCGCGAGGGCGTCGACGTCCGCACCTACTCGGTCATCTACAAAATCACCGAAGACCTGCGCAACGCGATGGAGGGCCTGCTCGACGCGGTCGAGGTCGAGGAGACGATCGGCGAGGCGCTGGTCAAACAGACCTTCAAAGCCTCCAAGGTCGGTCGCATCGCCGGCTGCATCGTCGCCGAGGGCAAGGCGGTGCGCACGGCCAGCGTCCGCTTGATTCGCGAGGGCACGGTTATCTGGACCGGAGAGCTCGGCTCCCTGCGCCGCTTCAAAGACAACGTCCAGGAAGTCGAGGAGGGCCAGGAGTGCGGCATCGTCCTCGAGGGGTATGCCGACGTCAAGGAGGACGACGTGCTCGAGTTCTTCCAGACGAAACAGGTCGAGCAGACCCTGGAGTAGCATGGCCGGCTCCCGCATGCGGCGCATCAACGAGGTGCTTCGCGAGGTCGTCGGGGCTGCAATCGCAGGCGAATTGAGTGATCCCCGTATCGGTTTCGTGACCGTCACCTCCGTTGAGACCAGCCCCGATCTGCGCACCGCCAAGGTGTTCGTCAGCGTGCTCGGTTCCGAGGAGGAGCGCGAGGCGAGCCTCGAGGGGCTGCGGTCGTCCCACGGCGTGATCCAGTCCCGGATCGCGGCGGAGACGCGGATGAAGCGCACCCCGACCCTGACGTTTCACTACGACGACACGATCGAGAAAGGCGCCCGGATCTCCGAGCTGCTGGGGGAGGGCGAGGAGGAATGAGCTCGGTTCCCGACGTCGCCACCTCCGACCTCGAGCGCGTCAGCGCTGAGCTGCAGGCCCGCGACCGCTTCCTGCTCACCTCCCACGAGGGACCCGACGGCGACGCCCTCGGCTCGCTCCTCGGCCTGCACAACGTCCTCACTCAGATGGGCAAGGACTCGGTGATGTTCATGGCGGCGAAGGAGTTCCCGCTGCCGATCGAGTATCGCTTCCTGCCGCTGGAGGAGGTCTTCCACGAGGCGCCGGCGGACATGGCGGACCGCACCGTGATCTTCCTCGACTGCGGCAACATCGACCGGGTCCCGGTCGATTGGCTGACCGCCGGTGGCAACGACGTGATCAACATCGACCACCACCACGACAACACCCGTTTCGGCGACATCAACCTGGTCGAGGTCGGGGCCTCCTGCACCGCCGAGATCGTCTACGACCTGGCCCTGCTGCTGGGGGCCAAGATCACGCCCGAGATCGCCTCGGCTCTCTACGTCGGCCTGATCACCGACACGGGCAAGTTCATGTACGAGAACACCAACGCCCACACCCACCGCGTCGCCGCCGATCTGATCGAAGCCGGGGTCGACGTCGACGACACCTACCGCCGCCTCTACGAGCACGTTCCGCTGGAGAAGCTGCGGCTGGTGTCGCGCGCGCTCGACAAGATCTCGAGCCACTGCGACGGCCGCCTCGCACTCAGCTACATCACCACCGCCGACTACGAGGCGACCGGCGCCGGCGAGGAGATTACCGAGGGGCTGATCGACAACCTGCGCTCGATCGACGGGGTCAAGGTCGCCGCCGTGATCCGCGACCTCGGCGACCGCGGCAGGGCCGCCCGCAAGGTCAGTCTGCGCTCGAGTGCCGGCGAGGTCGACGTCTCGGCGATCGCCCGCCTGCGCGGGGGAGGGGGACACAAACGCGCCGCCGGCTTCTCCACCGACCTCGAGTTCGACGAGTTGGCCGGGTTCCTCGCCGGCGAGGTCGCCAAGCAGCTCGGCGGCTAGGGATGACGGCGGCAACCGGCACCGTTCTGCTCTACGACAAGCCCGCCGGCGTGACCTCCCACGACATCGTCGCCGAGGTCCGTCGCGAGCGCGGCACCAAGGCCGGCCACGCCGGCACCCTCGACCCCTTCGCCACCGGGCTGCTGCTGATCCTTCTCGGGCGCGCCACCCGCCTGCAGCGCTTCCTCGTCGGCCTGCCAAAGACCTACCTGGCGACCGCCCGCCTCGGCTGGCGGTCGAGCACCGGCGACCCCGACGGTGAGCTGACCGAGACCGGGCGGCCGCCCGACGCGCTGGAGCTGCCGACCGGGACGGTGCGCCAGCGCGTCCCGATGACCTCGGCGGTGCGGGTCGGCGGCGAGCGCCTCTACAAGAAGGCCCACCGCGGAGAAGTGGTGGAGACGCCGGTGCGCGACGTCCAGGTACACCGTGCCGAGCTGCTCTCCAGCCAGGCCGAGCACGCCCACTACGAGATCGAGTGCTCGGCCGGGACCTACGTGCGGACCCTGATCGAGACCCTGGGGGACGCCTACTGCTCTGACCTGCGGCGGACCGCGATCGGCCCCTTCCGGGTCGAGGACGCCGGCGAGGAGCTGCCAGCCGAACGGGTGGCAGAGCTGGTCCCGGCGGTGGCGGAGGCGCTGCGATGAGCATCAAGGTCACCTCGCTTCCCGAGGCCGAGCCGCGGCCGCGCAACGTCGCGATCGGCACCTTCGACGGGGTTCACCTCGGCCACCGGGCGGTGATCGAGGGCGCCGACACGGTTCTCACCTTCGACCCGCACCCGCTCGAAATCCTCCATCCCGCCGCGACGCCGAAGCTGATCATGCCCGCTGGGGTCAAGCGCGACGTGATCGAGGGCCTGGGGGTCGAGGAGCTGGTCGTGATCCCGTTCGACAAGAGCTTCTCCACTCAGAGCGCCGAGGAGTTCATCGAGCACGTTCTGGACGAGAAGCTGAACGCCGAGCAGGTCTCGGTGGGTGAGAACTTCCGCTTCGGGGCGAAAGCCAAAGGCGACCCGGCGATGCTCGAAGCCCACCCCGAGTTCGAGACGAGGGTGGTGCCGCTGGTCGAGGTCGATGGCGAGACCGTCTCCTCGACCCGGATCCGCGCACTCGTCGCCGCCGGCGACATGGTCGGCGCCCGGCACTGCCTCGGGGCGCCGTTCATGGTCGAGGGGACCGTGGTCAAAGGCGACCAGCGGGGCCGCAAGCTCGGCTTCCCAACCGCCAACCTGGTCCCCGACGACCGCCTCGCGATCCCCGGCCACGGTGTCTACGCCGCCTTCGCCAACGGCGTCCCGGCGGCGGTCAACGTCGGCGTCCGCCCGACCTTCGAGAGCGGCAGGGGGGTCCTGATCGAGACCTATTTGATCGATCACGAAGAGGATCTTTACGGCAGGACGCTGCGGGTCGCCTTCGCCGAGCGGCTGCGCGGCGAGCGCGCCTACCACGAGGTCGACGAGCTGGTCGCCCAGATGCACCGCGACGTCGAGGATGCCAGGCGCGTCTGTGCTAGCTTGCAGCGGCCGTCGCGCTAAGTGCGCGGCGTTTTTGCGAGATGAGCCTGACCAAAGAGAAAAAGAGCGAGCTGATCGGCAAGTACGGCCGCGGCGACAAGGACACCGGCTCGGCCGAGGTCCAGATCGCGCTGCTGACCGAGCGGATCAACGAACTCACCGAGCACCTGCGCACCCACGCCAAAGACCACCACTCGCGGCGCGGGCTCCTGATGCTCGTCGGCAAGCGCCGTCGCATGCTGCGCTACCTCGAGAAGACCGACCTCGAGCGCTACCGCGCTCTGGTCAAAGAACTCGGCCTGCGGCGATGATCGCGGTCGGGGAGAAGGCCCCCGACTTCACCCTCCGCAACCAGGACGGGGAAAAGGTTTCGCTGTCCGACTACCGCGGTCGCAAGCTGATGCTGGTCTTCTACCCGGGGGATTTCAGCCCCGTCTGTGGCGACCAGCTCTCGATCTACCAGGAGGTCAAGCCGGAGATCGAGGCGAAAGGGGTCGAGCTGGTCGGGGTCAGCGTCGACAGCTTCTTCGCCCACAAGGCCTTTCAGGAGAAGCTGGGCATCGACACGACCCTGCTCTCCGACTTCGAGCCGAAGGGCGAGGTGGCTCGCGCCTACGACTCCTATGTCGGGAAGCTGGGCTTCGCCAACCGCACCCTGGTCCTGATCGACGAGGACGGGAAGGTCGCCTGGACCTTCGAATCCCCCAACCCGGGCGAGTTTCCCGGCGCCAACGTCATCTTCGACGCCCTCTCCTAGTCCGATGGCCGACCTCGGCTCGGCTCCGATCCCCCCGGTCGGGCCGGGCGATCACGTCGCCGGCGCGGGGGAGGAGGGACTGATCGCCTACGCCGACCTCGGCTGCCCGCACTGCGCCGGCGCTTGGGAGCGGCTGCGTGAGCGCCCCGGGCGTCTCGTCTTCCGTCACTTTCCGGTCGCCAGCAAGCACCCGCGCTCGCCCGCGCTCCACGCCGCAGCCGAGGCGGCGGGCCAGCAGGGGAGCTTCTTCGAGATGGTCGACTCGCTCTACGCCGACCGCGGCCGGATCGACGATCCGCATCTGTGGGAGCGGGCTGAGCGCTTCGGGCTCGACCTCGACCGTTTTCAGGTCGACCGCCAGGCTGTGACCACCGAAGCCCGGATCAAGCGGGATTTTCAATCCGGCATCCGCGCCGGAGTGGCTGGCACTCCAGCGGTTTTCGATGCCTGTACGCTTGTCGCAGTTAGAGAACGAGAGTTCTGAACGCAAATGGGCCGCCAACCGGGCGGCCGGAGGTAGACAACTAAATGAGCATGTTTGACGTAACCCGCGTCTCGGTGGATATCGGCGATGGCCAGATTTCCTTCGAGACCGGAAAACTCGCGAAGCAGGCGAGCGGCGCGGTCGTGGTTCGCAGCGGCGACACGATGGTCCTCTGCACCGCCACCGTCGGCAACCTGCGCGACGTGGACTTCCTGCCCCTTACCGTCGACATCGAGGAGCGGATGTACGCCGCGGGCAAAATTCCCGGCTCGTTCTTCCGTCGCGAGGGCAAATCGAGCGAGAAGGCGACCCTCACCGCGCGGATGATCGATCGTCCGATCCGCCCCCTCTTCCCCAAGGGCTGGCACTTCGAGACCCAGCTGGTCGCAATCCCGATGTCGGTCGACCAGGTCAACCCCTACGACATCCTCGCCATGAACGGCGCCTCCGCCGCGCTGGCGATCTCACCGGTCCCGGTCGCCGCCCACGTCGGCGCCGTCCGCATCGGCAAACACGAGGGTGACTTCGTCGTCAACCCGCCCGAGGAGACCCACGAGGAGCTCGAACTCGACCTGATCGTCGCCGGCACCGACGAGGCGATCCTGATGGTCGAGGCCGGCGCCACCGGCGTCACCGAGGCCGAGATCCTCGACGCCCTCGACATCGCCCACGCCGAGATCAAGAAGCTCTGCGCAGCGATGGAGGAACTGCAGCAGAAGGTCGGCAAGGAGAAGCTGACGATCGAGGCCCCGAGCATCGACGAGGGCCTGCTGAGCGAGATCCGCTCGTCCCACGGACAGGCGCTGGTCGACGCGATCGCCACCGAGGGCAAGCTCGAGCGCTACGAGGCGATCGACGAGGTCAAGGACGAGGTGGTCGCCAAGTACGCGCCTGAGAGCGCCGACGGCGAGGCCGACGAGGACCGCAGGTCCGAGGTCAAGGCCGCGATCAACTCGATCGAGAAGGACACCATCCGCAAGGCGATCGCCGTTGACAAGAAGCGCCCCGACGGTCGTGCCCAGGACGAGATCCGGCCGATCGAGTGCGAGGTCGACATCTCCCCGCGCGTGCACGGCTCGGCGCTCTTCACCCGCGGCGAGACCCAGATCCTCTCCAACG
>Ga0157380_10000017_pt1 | contig 119468 bp, 115 predicted proteins | sample S35metaG_FD_119757 | JGI IMG/M metagenome (GOLD analysis project Ga0157380, IMG submission 119757) | Switchgrass rhizosphere microbial communities from Kellogg Biological Station, Michigan, USA - S3-5 metaG | ecosystem: Host-associated > Plants > Roots > Rhizosphere > Soil | place: USA...
CTCCGACGAGCGCCACGCCGAGATGTCGGGGGCGCTGAAGGGGCTGCGGGAGAAGATGGAGGCCGGCGAGTATGAGGACCCGACCGTGACCGGCGCCACCACCCAGACCGGCGAACTGCTCGACCGCACCGCCAGCCCCCCCGTCCATACGGCGGTCGAGGCCGGGAAGCTGCGGGGGATCAACGAGGAGCTGCTGAGGACCCCGGAGGGGTTCAACGTCCACCGCAAGCTGCGCCGCCCGCTCTCGAAGCGGGTCGACGCGCTGGAGGGCGGCGGGATCGACTTCGGCCAGGCCGAGGCGCTCGCCTTCGGCTCGCTGCTGACCGATGGCGTCCACATCCGCCTCACCGGCCAGGACACCGAGCGCGGCACCTTCTCCCACCGCCACCTCGTCCTCCACGACGAGAACACCGGCCTCGAGTACACGCCGATGCAGCATCTGGAGGACGCCTCCGCCCCGTTCGAGCTCTACAACAGCCCCCTCTCGGAGATCGCCTGCCTCGGCTTCGAGTACGGCTACTCGGCGGCCAGCCCCAGCGCCCTGGTCCTCTGGGAGGCCCAGTTCGGCGACTTCGCCAACGCCGCCCAGGTGATCGTCGACAGCTTCATCGTCTCCGGCGAGTCGAAGTGGGGCCAGCAGACCCGGCTGACGCTGCTGCTGCCGCACGGGTACGAGGGCTCCGGCCCGGAGCACTCCAGCGCCCGGATCGAGCGTTTCCTCGCCCTCGGCGCCGAGGGCAACATCCGCATCGCCAACCCGACCACCGCCGCCCAGTACTTCCACCTGCTGCGCCGCCAGGCGCTGATCAAGAAGCCGCGGCCGCTGATCGTCTTCACCCCGAAGGGGCTGCTGCGCCTCGACAAGGCCGCCGCCACGATCGAGGAACTGACCGACGGCGAACTGCAGTTCATCCTCGACGACCCGACCGTCGAGGAGCGCCGGGACAAGGTCGATCGCCTCGTGCTCTGCACCGGCAAGGTCTACTACGACATGGACGGCAACGAGCGGCGGGCGGCGGCGGAGAACGTCGCGATCGCCCGGGTCGAGGTGCTCTACCCCTTCGCCCGCGAACACCTGGAGCGGCTGATCGCCGGCTACCCGAACCTGAAGGAGATCGCCTGGGTCCAGGAGGAGCCGCGCAACATGGGCGCCTGGAAGGTGATGTCGCGGCGGCTGCCCGACGTCCTGCCGGAGGGCGTCAAGCTCACCTACATCGGCCGCCAGGGGCGGGCCAGCCCGGGCGAGGGTTACTCGGGCGCCCACGCGCGGGAGCAGGAGCGCATCGTGCTCACCGCGCTCAGCCCCGGAACCTGAGCCTTGGCCCGGAAACCGTTCGAGAAGCCCGTCCCGGGCAAGCTGTTCGTCTGGGTCAAACGCCTGTCATGGATCGAGCTGGCGATCTTCGCCGGCCTGCTCCTCTTCTGGCTGGCACCCGGCTTCGAGACCGAGACGATGGTCTTCGGCTGGGCGCACGGCCTCGGCTTCATCGCCCTCTGCGTGGTGATCTGGATCGCCTGCATCAGCAAGGAGGCGCCCTACACCCTGCTCGCCGCCACGCTGACCCCGGTCGGCCCGGTCGGCAGCGTGATCGGGATCGAACTGATCGAGCGCAAGGGCTGGGGTGTGGGTAAACACGAGGGTTCGCAAAAAAGCAGAACGGAAAGCGCTGCGGAACACGGCTAAAGCGCTCGATTCCGCTTGACCGCGTGATCTCCAGCCGCTATAGCTAGCTCTGACTGTTCCTCAGGGCAGTCCCGCCAGGGGGAACGGCTCGCGTCGGCATCCCTCCCTGGCTACCGACGCGCAGGTGCGGTGTGGGTCGCGCGGACCCCCCTGCCTCCCGCGGCCCCGCTGCGCCTACCCTCTGAGGTTGCGCAGTACCGTCTGCAAGATGCCGCTGTTTATGAAGTAGGTGACCTCGTTCGGCGTGTCGAGCCTGACGGTGGCCTCGAAGGTCTTCTCGCCGCCGTCGTCGGTGCGGGCGGTCACGGTCACCTTTTTCGCCTGACCGTCCTCGAGGTCGCCGACGTCGAAGCTCTCGCCGCCGCTGAGGCCGAGTGAGGCGGCGCTCTCCCCGTCCGCGAACTGCAGCGGCAGCACGCCCATCCCGATCAGGTTGGAGCGGTGGATCCGCTCGTAGCTCTCGGCGATCACCGCCCGAACCCCCAGCAGCCGCGTCCCCTTCGCCGCCCAGTCGCGCGAAGAGCCGGAGCCGTACTCCTTGCCGGCGAGGACGACCAGCGGCACCCCCTCCTCGGCGTAGGCCGTCGCGGCGTCGTAGATCGTCGTCTCCTCGCCGTCGGGGAAGTGACGGGTGTAGCCGCCGGCGCGCTCGACCAGCTGGTTGCGGAGGCGGATGTTGGCGAAGGTGCCGCGGATCATCACCTCGTGGTTGCCGCGGCGCGAGCCGTAGGAGTTGAATTCGCCGGGTTTGACCCCGTGCTCGGTCAGCCAGCGACCGGCGGGGCTGTCCTTCTTGATCGCCCCGGCCGGTGAGATGTGGTCGGTGGTGATCGAGTCGCCGAGCAGGGCGAGCGCGCGGGCACCGGCGATCGGCTCGACCCCGGGCGCCTCGGCGGGCATCTGCTCGAAGAAGCTGGGCCGGCGGACGTAGGTCGAGTCCGGCCAGGTGTAGCGGTCGCCGGAGGGGACCTCGACCGCGTTCCACATCTCGTCGCCGGAGAAGACGCCGGCGTAGTTGCGCTTGAACATCTCCGATTCGACCGAGGCGGCGACCGCCTGCTTGATCTCCTCGGCGCTGGGCCAGACGTCGCGCAGGTAGACCGGCTCACCGTCGGAGCCCTCGCCCAGCGGCTCGTTCTGCAGGTCGATGTCCATGCGGCCGGCGAGCGCGTAGGCGACGACCAGCGGCGGGCTCGCCAGGTAGTTGGCCTTGACGTCCTGGTTGATCCGGCCCTCGAAGTTGCGGTTGCCGGAGAGGACCGCGCAGACGGCGAGGTCCTGCTCGGCGATCGCGGCCGAGATCTCCGGCGCCAGCGGGCCGGAGTTGCCGATGCAGGTGGTGCAGCCGTAGCCGACCAGGTTGAACTGGAGGGCGTCGAGGTACTCGGTCAGGCCGGCGCGCTCGAGGTAGTCGGTGACGACGGTCGAGCCGGGCGCCAGCGAGGTCTTGACCCAGGGCTGGCGCTTCAGCCCGCGCTGGACCGCATTGCGGGCGAGCAGGCCGGCGCCGAGCATGACGCTGGGGTTGGAGGTGTTGGTGCAGCTGGTGATCGCCGCGATCACGACGTGGCCGTGGTCGAGCTCGACCTCGCTGCCGTCGGCGAGGGTGACCGCGATCGCGTCGTGGCTGCGGGTCGTGTCGGTCGCGGTGCCGCTGAGGGCCGGGCGCGGCTTGCTGGCCGCATCGTCGTGGTCCTCGGCCGGCGGGTCGGAGGCGGGGAAGGACTCTTCGATCGCCTCGTCGAGCCCTGCGGACATCTGCTCGGCGGCCTCGGGGTCGAACTCGGACATCACCTCGAGGAAGGACTCTTTCGCCGCGGAGAGCGGCACCCGGTCCTGCGGCCGTTTCGGGCCGGCGAGGCTGGGGACGACGTCGCCCAGGTCGAGCTCCAGCAGGTCGGAGAAGACCGGGTCCTCAGCGCCCTCGCCGGCGAACATCCCCTGCTCGCGGGCGTAGGCGTCGACCAGCTCGATCGTCTCGGTCGGGCGGCCGGTGAGGTCGAGGTAGCGGATGGTCTCGGCGTCGACCGGGAAGATCGCGCAGGTCGAGCCGAACTCGGGCGACATGTTGCCGAGCGTGGCGCGGTCGGCGAGGCCCAGAGTCGGCAGGCCGGGGCCGAAGAACTCGACGAACTTGGAGACGACGCCCCGCTCGCGCAGCATCTCGGTCGCGGTGAGGACGAGGTCGGTGGCGGTCGCCCCCTCCGGCAGCTCGCCGCGGAGCTTGAACCCGACCACCTGCGGCAGCAGCATCGAGATCGGCTGGCCCAGCATCGCCGCCTCGGCCTCGATCCCGCCCACACCCCAGCCGAGGACCCCGAGGCCGTTGACCATCGTCGTGTGAGAGTCGGTCCCGACCAGGGTGTCGGGGTAGGCCTGGAGGACGCCGCCGTTCTCGCGGCTGTAGACGACCTGCGAGAGGTACTCGAGGTTGACCTGGTGGCAGATACCGGTCGCCGGCGGCACGACGCGGAAGTTGTCGAACGACTTCTGCCCCCATTTGAGGAACGAGTAGCGCTCGAGGTTGCGCTTGAAGTCGTGCTCGGCGTTGACCGCGAAGGCGCGCTCGTTGCCGAAGGCGTCGACCTGGACCGAGTGGTCGATCACCAGGTCGACGTCGACCAGCGGGTTGATCGCGGCGGGGTCGCCGCCGATCTCCTCCATCGCGTCGCGCATCGCCGCCAGGTCGACGACGGCGGGGACGCCGGTGAAGTCCTGCATCAGGACGCGGGCGGGCTGGAAGGGGATCTCGACGCTGGGCTCCGCCTTCGCGTCCCAGGCGGCGATCGCCTCGACGTCGGCGGCGCTGACCGAGACCCCGTCCTCCAGACGGAGCACGTTCTCCAGCAGCACCTTGATCGAGTACGGCAGGCGGGCGACGTCGAAGCGCTCCTGCAACGCATCCAGCCGGTAGATCTCGAAATCCCTCCCCCCGACTCGGAGGGTGGATCGGGCGCCGAAGGAATCGCTGCTCACATAGGTGAGTCTAAGAAAACCGGGACCTCGGCCGACGAGAGGCTCAGCGCTTGTCGGCCGAGTGGCCCGAGGCGATGTCTTTGGCGGCCTTCTGGCCGGCGCTGCCGCTCTGCACTTTGACGCTGAGCGAGGGGCTGACCAGCGCCAGGTGGGCACCGGCGCGCTGGGGCAGGGGGGCGATGGTCACCTCGACCTTGTTCTTCTCGATCGCCTTGACGGTGGCTGCGCCCACTTCCTCGGGGGTGGAGGTCCCCATCCCCGGCGGCGGCTTGGCGCCGGCGTCGGCGAACATGCCGGCTTCGCGGATGAAGCCCGGGGAGACGAGGGAGACGCCGATTCCTCTCGGCCCCAGGTCGGCCCGGAGGCCGAGGGAGAAACCCCGCAGGCCGAACTTCGTCGCGTTGTAGATGGAGCTGCGCGGGCTGGCTGCCTTGCCGGAGAGCGAGGCGACGAAGACGAGGTGGCCGGAGCCGGCCTTGAGCATCGCCGGGTAGAGGGCGCGGGCGAGGAGCATCGGCGCCTCGAGGTTGACCCGCAGGGCGCGCTTCACCTCCTCGGCGCTGAAATCGTCCAGCCTGCCGGCGCCGGGCAGGCCGGCGTTGGCGACGAGGATCTCGGTGCCGGCGGCCTCGGCGGCGAGGCGCTCGGCGGCGTCGGGCTCGGCCAGGTCGGCGGGCAGCACCGAGTGGCCGCTGCCGGGGAGCTCGGCGGCGAGCGCTTCCAGCGCCTCGCGGTTGCGGGCGCTGAGCGCGACCTGGGCCCCGCGCTCGGCCAGCGACCTGGCGATCGCCCTGCCGAGCCCGCCGGTCGCCCCGGTCAACAGCGCTTTTCGGCCCGAAAGGTTCATCCCAGGGCGCAAGCTTATAGGTGAAGCGTCGAACAGAACCCTGATGGGAGCAGGATTCGCGACCGAATATTTGCGTTTTATGAGCAGAGCGCCGGCCAATCGTCTACACTGCCCGCGTTCGATCACCGAAACGCCGAATCCCTGGCGCAAAGAGCGTTTAGGGAACGGGGGAACCACGTTTTCGGGGCGAGCCCGCCAATCAGGCGGGGGCGCAAGCTCCTTTCGCGCTAGCCCGACAGCTAACCCCGTAGGCCGACGAAGGAGAATCGGTTTGCGTCACAACTTCAGGTTGGCTGGGCTGGCATTCGTACTTGCCCTTCTCGCCACCGCTTTGATCGCCCCGGGCGCCGCTTCGGCCCGTTGCACCACCGGTGGCATGTCGCCGGCCGAAGTCGACATCTGCACGCCGACCGCGAAAGCGAAGCTGCTCGACAACGGGATGCTGATCCCGCCGAAGAGCGCTCCCGAAGCGGTCAAGGCAGTGATCGCCGCGGCGAACAAGATCCGCAGCAAGCCCTACATCTTCGGCGGCGGTCACGCCCGCTGGTGGGATCGCGGCTACGACTGCTCCGGCGCCGTCAGCTACGCCCTCCACGGCGGCGAACTGATCGACAGCCCCCTTCCCTCCACCGCCCTGGCGAAATGGGGCGAAGAAGGCGAAGGCCGCTGGATCACCGTCTTCACCAACCCCGGCCACGCCTACGCCGTGATCGCCGGCTGGCGCTGGGACACCTCCGGCAGCACCAACGGCGAAACCGGCCCCCGCTGGCGCGAAGAATCGCGCAGCAGCGCCGGCTTCCTCGCGCGTCACCCGACCGGCTACTAGTCACAGCTCTCCGGTTGGGAGGGGTCGAGGTGCCCCTACCGGCTTCCCTCCCCACCGCAACAAGCTCCCTTACTCCACTCTGGCTAAGCCGCGCGGGCTAGATTGGCCTTGCTTTCCGGGACGCCGCGGATAACTTCCTAGGCATAGTCCCGTCCACTCCCGACATCCGGCTCACCGGCCTCAGCAAGCATTACGGCGAGGTGGCGGCGGTTGCCGGGATCGACCTGGAGATCGCGCAGGGAGAGTTCTTCACGATGCTCGGTCCCTCCGGATCGGGGAAGACGACGACGCTGCGGATGATCGCCGGCTTCGAGGACCCGACCGAGGGCACGATCGAGCTCGCCGGCGAGGACGTCGGCGGCGTCCCGCCCTACGACCGGGCGGTCAACACCGTCTTCCAGGACTACGCCCTCTTCCCCCACATGACCGTCGGCGACAACGTCGCCTACGGGATGAAGGTCGCCGGGATCGACAAGTCAGAGCGGGCCCAGCGCGGCGCGGCGGCGCTGGAGATGGTCCGCCTGCCCGGCTACGCCGACCGCAAGCCGGGCGAGCTCTCCGGCGGCCAGCGCCAGCGGGTTGCCCTGGCGCGGGCGATCGTCAACCGGCCCAAGGTGCTGCTCCTCGACGAGCCGCTCGGCGCCCTCGACCTGAAGCTGCGCGAGGAGATGCAGACGGAGCTGAAGGCGATCCAGGGTGAGGTCGGGATCACCTTCGTCTACGTCACCCACGACCAGGACGAGGCGCTGACGATGAGCGACCGGATCGCCGTCTTCAACGACGGCCGGATCGAGCAGGTGAGCTCACCGCTCGAGCTCTACGAGCGCCCGGCCAACGAGTTCGTCGCCGGCTTCGTCGGCGTCTCCAACCTGATCGAGCGCGACGGCGAGCGGATGACGATCCGCCCCGAGAAGATCGAGCTGCTCGATCCCGGCACCACGGCCGGCGGCCTCCACACCGAGAGCGGCCGCCTCCTCGATATCGCCTACGCCGGTTCGGTAACCCGCTTCACGGTTCAGCTGGACACCGGGGAGAAGCTCCAGCTCGTCAAACAGAACGTGGAGAGCGCGGCTTCGGGCGCGCTGCCAGTGCAGGGAAACGAAGTCCTAGTCGGGTGGCGACCCGAGCATGCGGCCGCCGTCGGCGGGAAGTCAACGAAAGAGGAGGTAGCACCATGAGCAGTAGGGATGCCAATCCTGCCCGCACGGCGTGGCTCGTCGTCGCCGGCCTGGTCGTCTTCATGCTCGTACTCGCCGGCTGCGGTGGTGGGGACGACTCGACCACTGGCGGCAGCAGCGACGAAGCACTGGAGAAAGTCGGCAAAGGCGAGGGCGAAGTCTCGCTGATCTCCTGGGCCGGCTACGTCGAACCCGGCTGGAGCAAACCGTTCGAACAGAAAACCGGCTGCAAGGTGAACAACAAGGAAGCCGGCACCTCTGACGAAATGGTCGAGCTGATGAAAACCGGGCAGTACGACGGCGTCTCCGCCTCCGGCAACGCCACCGCCCGGCTCGTCGCCGCCGGCCTCGTCGCCCCGGTCAACACCGACCTGGTCCCCAACTACAAAACGGTCTTCAGCGACCTTAAGGACCAGTCCTACAACACCTTCGAAGGCGTCAGCTACGGGATCCCGCACGGCCGCGGCGCCAACCTGCTGATGTGGAACGGGGACGACGTGAGCCCGGCCCCGGACTCCTGGAACGTGACGATGGACCCGAAGGTGGCGGCCAAATACAAAGGCAAGATCAGCCAGTACGACGACCCGATGTCGATCGCCGAAGCCGCCGTCTACCTCAAGTTCCACGAACCCGACCTCGGGATCGAGAACCCCTACGCGCTGGACGAAGAGCAGTTCAACGCGGCGGTCGACCTGATGAAAGAACAGCAGCCCAACGTCGGCGAATACTGGGGCGAAGCGGCCAAGCAGATCTCCGGCTTCGCCAACGGGGACAACACCGTCGGCACCACCTGGCAGTACCAGTACTTCGCTCTGAAAGGCGAAGACGTGCCGGTCGAGGCCAGCCCGGCCAGCCAGGGCTTCCTGCCGAAGGAGGGTGCGACCGGGTGGTCGGACACCTGGATGATCGCCAAGGACGCCAAACACCCCAACTGCATGTACGAGTGGATGAACTGGATCATCGAACCGAAAGTCAACGCCGAAGTCGCCGAATGGTTCGGCGAGGCGCCGGCGCAGGAACTTGCCTGCAAACAGACGGAAAACAAGAATTTCTGCGCCGAATACCACGCCGAAGAACCGCAGTTCTGGGAGCGGGTCTACTACTGGGAAACCCCGCTCGCCGATTGCGGCACCGGCGATGGAGAGTGCATGGACTACAACGACTGGGTCAAAGCCTGGACGTCGATCAAAGGCTGACCACGGTCTGATCGATGGCGTCTGAAGCGGTCGTGGAGAGGAGGTCGGTCGGCCACAGGCTGGCCGGCCTCCTCCACGGCCGCCGGCGTCTGCAGGTAGGGGCGCTGCTGGCCGGCCCGGTCGGCTGGCTGGTGATCGGGTACCTGGGCTCGCTCGCCCTGCTCCTGGTCGCCGCCTTCTGGTCGGTCGACCCGCTCAGTGGGCTGACCGAGAAGAGCTTCACCCTCGAAAACTTCGAAGCGCTGATCGACGAACCGGTCTACCGCGACATCGTCTGGCGCACGGTCCGCACCGCGCTGCTGGTGACGATCACCGACGCGATCATCGCCTTCCCGATCGCCTTCTACATGGCGAAGCTGGCGAGCCGTCGCGGTAAGGCGCTGCTGGTGATCGCGATCCTGCTGCCCCTCTGGTCCAGCTACCTGGTCAAGGTCTACGCCTGGCGGACGCTGCTTTCGGCCAACGGGGCGATCAACTGGGCGCTGGAGCCGATCGGTCTCAGCGGCCCCGGCTACGGCACCACGGCGGTCTGGCTCGTGTTCAGCTACCTCTGGCTGCCGTACATGATCCTGCCGATCTACGCCGGGCTGGAGCGGATCCCGAACTCGCTGATCAGCGCCTCCGAGGACCTCGGCGCCTCCCCCTTCACCACCTTCCGCCGGGTGATCCTGCCGCTCAGCTTCCCGGCCGTGGTCGCGGGGTCGATCTTCACCTTCTCGCTCACCCTCGGCGACTACATCACCCCGCGCCTGGTCTCCAACGACCAGTTCATCGGCAACGTCATCTTCAGCAACGTCGCCAACAACCAGCCCTTCGCCGCGGCCCTGGCGATCGTCCCGATCGTGGTGATGATCGCCTACCTCCTGGTCGCCCGCCGCCTGGGGGCGTTCGAGCATGTCTAGGAGCCGGCGATGAGACTCTCGGGACGCTCGCGGATGCTGTTGCGGATCGCCGTCGCGGTCGGCCTCGCCTTCATCTACATCCCGCTGATCGTGATCGTCATCTACGCCTTCAACTCGAGCAGGATCCTCGAGTGGCCGCCGCCCAGCTTCACCACCCACTGGTTCGACCAGGCGTTCAACAGCGAGGCCGCGCGGGAGGCGTTCTTCACCTCGCTGAAGGCGGGGGTCGTGGCGAGCGCGATCGCGATGGTGCTGGGGACGCTGGCGGCGCTGGCGGTGGCCCGGCACCGCTTCTTCGGCCGCGAGACGATCTCCTTCCTGGTGATCCTGCCGATCGCCCTACCGGGGATCGTCACCGGTGTCGCGCTCAGCAACACCTTCACCCAGGTGCTCGACATCCCCCTCAGCCTCTTCACGGTGATCGTCGGCCACGCCACCTTCTGCATCGTCGTCGTCTACAACAACGCCGTCGCCCGCCTGCGCCGCCTCTCCGGCTCCTTCGAGGAGGCCTCCGCCGACCTCGGCGCCGACCCCTGGCAGACCTTCCGCCACGTCACCTTTCCGGGGATGAAAAGCGCCCTGATCGCCGGCGGCCTGCTCGCCTTCGCCCTCTCCTTCGACGAGATCATCGTCACCAACTTCACGATCGGTGCCGGCGAACAGACCCTGCCGATCTGGATCTACTCCAACCTCTTCCGCCCCCGCGAACTGCCGATCGTCAACGCGGTAGCCGTGATCGTGATCCTGATCTCGATCATCCCCGTCTACCTCGCCCACCGCCTCGGAGCCGAAGAGGGAGGCACCACGGGAGGCCGAGGAGCAGGCGGCAAAGGCGCCCACGGCGGCGGCGTAGAGACCGGGGCCACCTCGGTTCCGTAGGAGGGTTACTGCCCGTCAGCGGAGCGGCGGGAAATAGCGACGGTCCGGCTTAGCCGCGTCCCGTTCGAACACAGGTCGAGCTTATTGCCTCTCCCGCGGCGTTCGTCCTTTCTATGGCTATAGACCCCCAAAGGACGAACGCACTGTTGAGGAACTGTCACGCCCTCGTCGCTCTGTCTATCGGATCCACGTAGGGCGATCGGAGGGCCCGGTGGGGGTCCCTGGGTACCCAGCATGTAGCCGGGCCGGGTCCTATGAGGCGACAGCAGGTGGCGCTGTGCCGGCGGAGGTGCTCCCAGGGACCCTCAGGCCCTCCCCACCCAACACCCGCCTAGAGCGGGATGTTCCCGTGCTTGCGCTTCGGCTGCTCGACCCGCTTGGTCTGCAGCATCCGCAGCGCCCGGATCAGCTTCGGGCGGGTCTGATGGGGCTCGATGACGTCGTCGATGTAGCCGCGCTCGGCCGCCGAGTAGGGATTGGCGAAGTGGGCTTTGTAGTCGTCGATCAGTTTCTGGCGGCGCTCGTCGGGGGTCGGCGAGCTGGCGATGTCCTTGCGGTAGATGATGTTGACCGCGCCCTCGGGGCCCATCACGGCGATCTCCGCCGTCGGCCAGGCGACGTTGTAGTCGGCCAGCATGTGCTTCGAGTTCATCACGTCGTAGGCGCCGCCGTAGGCCTTGCGGGTGACGACCGTGAGCTTCGGCACCGTCGCCTCGGTGAAGGCGTAGAGCAGCTTGGCACCGTGGCGGATGATCCCGTTCCACTCCTGATCGGTGCCGGGGAGGAAGCCGGGAACATCGGTGAAGGTGAGGATCGGGATGTTGTAGCAATCGCAGGTGCGCACGAACCGGGCCGCCTTCTCGGAGGCCTCGATGTCGAGCACGCCGGCGAGGAAGGCGGGCTGGTTGCCGACGATCCCGACCGGATAGCCGTCGAGGCGGGAGAAGCCGCAGACGATGTTCTTCGCGAAGTGCTCGTGGACCTCGAAGAACTCCTCGTCGTCGACGACCCGGGCGACCACGTCGCGCATGTCGTAGGGCTTCTGCGGATCGTCGGGGACGAGGGTGTCGAGCTCGGGGTCTTCGCGCTCGGGGTCGTCCGAGGGCTCGAACCGCGGCGGCGCCTCGAGGTTGTTCGAGGGCAGGAAGCTCATCAGGTAGCGCACGTCCTCGAGGCAGCTCTCCTCGTCCTCGGAGGCGAAATGGGCGACCCCCGACTTCGAGTTGTGGCTCATCGCCCCGCCCAGCTCCTCGAACTCGACTTCCTCGCCGGTCACGGTTTTGATCACTTCCGGGCCGGTGATGAACATGTGCGAGGTCTCTTTGACCATGAAGATGAAGTCGGTCATCGCCGGCGAGTAGACGGCGCCGCCGGCGCAGGGACCCATGATCACGCTGATCTGCGGGATCACCCCGGAGCACTTGACGTTGCGGACGAAGACGTCGCCGTAGGCACCGAGCGAGACGACGCCCTCCTGGATCCGCGCCCCTCCGGAGTCGTTGATCCCGATCACCGGCGCCCCGACCTGGGCAGCCAGGTCCATGACCTTGCACATCTTCTCCGCCATCACCTCGCCGAGACTGCCGCCGAAGACGGTGAAGTCCTGGGAGAAGACGAAGACGGTGCGACCGTCGATCGTGCCGTGGCCGGTGACGACGGCATCTCCCCAGGGCCGGTTTTTCTGCATCTCGAAGTCGTAGGTGCGGTGCCGCACGAAGGTGTCGAGCTCCTCGAAGGAGCCGGGGTCGAGCAGCTTCTCGATCCGCTCGCGGGCGGTCATCTTGCCCTTCGCGTGCTGCTTCTCAACCGCCGCCTCGGAAGCGGAGTTGACCGCTGCCTCGCGCAGCTCACGCAGGTAGGAGAGCTTCTCCTCGTGGGTTTCCGGGTTTCTCTCGCGCATTGGTGGTCGGCGCCCGCCGGGGAGGACCTTGGGACGGGGCCGCGGCATTCTATTTGCGGCGGCTTCGCGGTGCCCTCAGACAGACGAAGGGCCCGCCGAAGCGGACCCTTCGATTCCACGATGCAGAGGCGGATATTAGATTTCCGCGCAGATCACGAACGAGACGATCGACCTGCTGCTTGATCTACGGGTTCGGCGACCGCCTGGCTGGCGATGTCGGGTCTTTACTGCGCCGTCAGCTGAAGGGTCGCCGCTGCGGCTCCGCGAGGCGGTCGAGGACGGCCTCGAGATCGGCCTCCGCCAGCCCGGTCTCCGCGGACGCGCGGATCGCGACGCGGGTGCCGAAGCCCTTCTCGGCCATCGACACCTCGACTCCCTCGACCTCCCGGATCAGCTCGGTCAACTCCGGCTCGGACTTCATCAGCGTCCTCGATACCTCGATCATGCTCGCCGCTTCCACCGGCTGGGCTCGGTTCCTCCCCGCCTGAGGAGATGGGACGAACCGTTCAGGCCACGATTGATGAGTTAGACCGCTTATAGCGAGGTCAACTCATCAATCGTCTTAGAAGAACGCGCCGCCCTTGTATTCGCCGAAGACCTCGCGCATCGCGCCGCAGACCTCGCCGATCGAGGCTTCGGTCTTGAGCGCGGCGCGGATCGGGTGCAGGAGGTTGCCGTCACCGCGGGCGACGTCGCGCAGGGACTCCAGCCTGGCCTCGACCTCGGCCTGGTCGCGGTTCTCCTTAAAGGCCTTGAGCCGGGCAAGCTGGCGCTGCTCGGCCTCGGGGTCGACCTTGAGGATGTCGACGTCGTCGACCTGGTCGGTGACGAACTTGTTGACGCCGACGATCACGTCCTGGCCGCTCTTGTAGCGCTCGTGGTAGCTGAGAGCCGACTCCTCGATCTCGCGCTGCATGAACTCCAGCGCCTCGACCGAGCCACCGAGCTCTTCGACCTTCTCCATCAGCTCCTTGGCGCGCAGTTCGATCTCGTCGGTCAGCGACTCGACGAAGTAGGAGCCGGCGAAAGGGTCGACGGTGTCGGCGGCGCCCGACTCGTAGGCGATCACCTGCTGGGTGCGCAGGGCGATCCGGGCCGAGCGCTCGGTCGGCAGCGCCAGCGCCTCGTCGAAGCCGTTGGTGTGCAGCGACTGGGTGCCGCCGCAGACCGCGGCGAAGCCCTGCAGGGCGACACGGATGATGTTGACCTCGGGCTGCTGCGCCTGCAGCGTCACCCCGCCGGTCTGGGTGTGGAAGCGGATCTGCATCGATTTCGGGTTCTCAGCCCCGAACCGCTCCTTGACGATCTCGGCCCACATCCGCCGCACTGCGCGGAACTTGGCGATCTCCTGGAAGACGTTGTTGTGGCCGTTGAAGAAGAAGGCCAGCCGCGGCGCGAATTCGTCGATCTTCAGGCCCCGGGCCAGCGCCGCCTCGACGTAGGCGATCGCGTTGGAGAGGGTGAAGGCGACCTCCTGCACAGCCGAGCAGCCCTTCTCGCGGATGTGGTACCCGGAGATCGAGATCGTGTTCCATTTCGGCACCTTCTCGTTGCAGTACTCGAAGATGTCGGTCGTCAGCCGCATCGTCGGCTCGGCCGGGTAGATGTAGTTCCCCCGCGCCATGTACTCCTTCAGCACGTCGTTCTGGACGGTGCCGCGCAGCTTCTCGCTGGGCACGCCCTGTTCCTCGCCGACCAGCTCGTAGAGCAGCAGCAGGATCGCCGCCGGAGCATTGATCGTCATCGAGGTCGAGACGCCGTCGAGCGGGATCTGGTCGAAGCAGATCCGCATGTCCTCGATCGTGTCGATCGGCACCCCGGTGCGGCCGACCTCGCCGTGGCAGAGCGGGTCGTCGGAGTCGCGGCCGAGCTGGGTCGGCAGGTCGAAGGCCATCGAGAGCCCGGTCGAGCCGTGCTCGATCAGGTAGCGGTAGCGCTCGTTGGTGTCCTCGGGAGAGGCGAAGCCGGCGTACTGGCGCATCGTCCAGAGCCGGTCGCGGTACATCCGCTCGTGGATCCCGCGGGTGAACGGCGGCGCGCCCGGCTCGCCGAGGCGCTCCTCGAGGTTCGGCGCGACGTCGCCCTCGTCGTAGAGGGGCCCGATCTCGATCCCGGAGTCGGTGAAGACGTGCTCGTCGTCGGGCCCGACCAGGGGCGCAATCGTGCGGTGGGCCTCGGAGGCGCCGGATCCGTCAGCTGCAGACATCTGCCGGGAGGATATTGAGCCGGCTCAGTCGCCGGCGCCGACGAGCCGCTCGACGCCGCTCTGCTCGATCGTCCGCCGCAGGCCTTCGGTCAGCTCGACCGCCGGCTCCCAGTCGAGCAGGTCGCGGGCGCGGCCGATGTCCGGCTGGCGCTGCTGCGGGTCGTCGGTGGGCAGCGGCTCGTAGACGATCTCCGAGCGCGAGTCGGTCACCTCGATGACCGCCTTGGCCAGTTCCAGCAGCGTGAACTCGTTCGGGTTGCCGATGTTGACCGGCATGTGGATGTCGGACTCGGCGAGGCGGACGATGCCGTCGATCAGGTCGTCGACGTAACAGAAGCTGCGCGTCTGGCTGCCGTCGCCGAAGACGGTGATCGGCCGGTCCTGCAGCGCCTGGCGCAGGAAGGTCGGGATCGCGCGGCCGTCGTGGGCGCGCATCCGCGGGCCGTAGGTGTTGAAGATCCGCACCATCGCCGTGTCGACACCCTGCTGGCGGTGGTAGGCCATCGTCAACGCCTCGGCGTAGCGCTTCGCCTCGTCGTAGACGCCGCGCGGGCCGATCGGGTTGACGTGGCCCCAGTAGTCCTCCTGCTGCGGGTGGACCTGGGGGTCGCCGTAGACCTCGCTGGTCGAGGCGATCAGGAAGCGGGCGCGCTTGACCTTGGCGACGCCGAGCATGTGGTGGGTCCCGTGAGAGCCGACCTTGAGCGTGTGCAGCGGCAGCCGCAGGTAGTCGATCGGGCTGGCCGGCGAGGCGAGGTGGTAGACGAAGTCGACCGCCTCGGGGATGTCGACGTACTCGGTGATGTCGACGTTGCGGAAGTCGAACCGCTCGTCACGGATCTGGGCGATGTTCTCCAGCGACCCGGTCTCGAGGTTGTCGATGCAGATCACCCGGTGCCCGTCGCCGAGCAGCCGTTCGCAGAGGTGGGATCCGAGGAAGCCGGCGCCGCCGGTGACTACGCAAGTGCTCATCGGGCGATCCTAGCGAGACGCGCCCCGGCGGACGCCGCCGCGCCTGCCACCGCAATTTCCGGCTTTCGGTTTGGGGAATCCGTCCAGGAGGGGGGAGAGAAATTCCGCGCTCGGGCTTCGCGCTGGCAGTGTCCGGTGCGAAGAACTGAAGCGGCAGGGGGAATTCGAGCGGTGAACCAGATCGGCGCCGAGCAGGGGACGCTGCGGCCAAGAGCAGGGAGTGACGCTGCCCGCAAGCGCGCCGCCGTCGAAATCTACGCGCAGAACGAGACGGTTCTGCGACGCACCGCGCGCCGCTACTCGCTCTGCGCCGACGACGTCGAGGAAGCGCTGCAGCGCAGCCTGGAGATCCTGCTCTCCAAAGCGCCCAGCGACGACCCGCTGGAACTGATCAAGTGGACCCAGACGGTGGTCAAGCACGAGGCGCTGGCGGTCCGCAAGGAGCGGGAGCGGGACCTCGCCGGCCCGGCGGCAAGGCCAGCTGGCGGCGAGGACTGGGTCGCCCTCCTCCCCACCGGCGCGGACGGGCCGGCCGAGCAGGCCGAGCGGCGCGAGGAGATCGCCCGCAGCCGGGAGGCACTGCAGGCGTTGAAGCCGCAGGAGCTGCGCGCCCTGACCCTGTTCGGCGAGGGCTACTCCTACGCCGAGATCGGCGAGATCACCAGCTGGAGCCACACCAAGATCAACCGCTGCCTGGCCGAGGGCCGCGAGCGGTTCCGCCGCCTGATCGCCCACAGCGAGGCGGGTGGACGCTGCCGGGAGTTGCAGCCGCTGCTCTCCTCCTTCTGCGACGGCGAGGCCTCACCCGAACAGGTCGCCGAGCTGCGCGAGCACCTGCGGGCGTGCGGCCACTGCCGGGCGACGCTGCGGGCCTACCGGGCGGCGCCGGCCGCCGCGGCGGCGCTGGCCCCGCTCCCGCTCCACCGCGGCCTTGTCGAACGGGCGCAGGAGGCGGTTTCCAACCTGGCGGGGCGCTTCTCCGGCGGCGAGCCCGTCTCCCAGGTCGCAACCGGCGGCGCGGGCGGAGGCGCGATCGCCTTCGTCAAGGTGGCCGCGGTCTGCATCGGCACGGCAGGAGGCGCCGCCGCCTGCGTCGCCGGCGGGCTCCTCCCGTCCCCGCTGGCAGAAGACGAGCCTCAGCGACCGCGGCTCGAGCGCCGGCTGGCAGACGGGCCGGTACGACACCCGGCGCCTTCGCCCCAGGTGGAGTACGAGCCTGCCCAGGCCGAGCCGAAGCCGGCGCACGAGCCGAAACCGGATCGGGCCGGCGCCCCTCGGCAACCGCTCGAAGTCGAGCCGGCCGCCAGCGAACCAGCTCCGGTCGAAAGTCCAGCGGTCGAAGCGACCCCGGTTGCCGAACCGGCTCCCGAGCCGGCGCCGGTCGAAGGCGGCGGTGGCAACCCGGCCGGGGAGTTCGGCCCGTGAGACCGCCGACCGCGACGCTGCTCGCGGCCCTGGTCGCGCTCGCGCTCACCGCTCCGGCGGAGGCGACGTCTGCGACCGGCAGACTGGCCCCCGCGGCAGGGTCCTCCTGGCAGGCGGACCCGGCTTTCCCGATCGAGTGGGACCCGATCGCCCCGGCGAACCCGACCGGAGCCGACTACCGGATCTACGACTCGCGGGGCCGGGTCGTGCAGGCCTTCGAGCAACCGCTGGCCAAAATGCTGTGGGACGTAGAAGTGCCCACCATCCCGGACGCCTACACCCTCGAGGCCTGGGTGGTGAACGGCTCCGGCGATGCCGGCCCCCACTCGACCGCGACGCTGCGCTTCGACAACGGCGCCCCGCCGCCGCCCGGGCTCGAATCTCCTCCGGGCTGGATCCGGAGCAGCCAGCCGGCCGAGGTGGGCGTCACCGCGCCATCGGGCCCGCTACCGCTTTCCGGCCTCGGCGGTTTCGCGATCGCAGTCGACCGCACCGGCGTCAGGGCCCCCTGCGCCCGGGTCGACCGCTGCCTCGCCGCCGAGCTCGACCTGGCCGGCGACCAAGGCGGTGGCATCTCGCTCGGAACCCTGCCGGAGGGGACCAACTTCATCCGTGCCGTGGCCGTTTCGGGCGCCGGAGTGCCCTCTGAGGTGACGACGGCGGTCCTTCGCGTCGACGGCAGCGCTCCCGCCCTGTCGCTCGAGGGAGCGCCGGCGAGCTGGAGCAACCGGCCCGTGCTGGTCGCCGCCCGCGCCGCCGACGCGCTTTCCGGGATGGCCGCCGCCGGACCGCTCGGTCCCTTCACCGCGATCGCCGTCGACGGCGCACCCCCGGCACGGGCGCTCGGCGGCGCGATCGGCGCCTGGGTCGGCGGCAGCGGTCATCACACCATCGAGTACCTCGCCCGCGATGCGGCGGGGAACATCAGCGGCAACAGCACCGGGACGGTCCGGATCGACGAAGACCCGCCCGGCGTCGCCTTCGCCGCCACCCAGGATCCGGCCGAACCGGAGCGGATCGAAGCGACCGTCAGCGACCCGCTTTCCGGCCCGAGCCCGAACCTGGGCTCGATCGCTCTGCGGCTCTCCGGCACCCGGGCCCGCTTCCAGTCGCTGCCGACCCGCGTGTCCGGCGGGCGCCTCGTCGCCCACTGGGAGTCGGACTCCGCGCCGCCGGGGAAGTACGAATTCCTTGCCACCGCCTACGACGCCGCCGGCAATTCCAGCACCGGTTCCGGGCGCGCCCGCGGCGGGCGCATGGTCCTGGTCAACCCGCTGAAGGCGCAGGTCGAGCTGGCGGCCGACCTCTCCCGCCTGCGTTTCAGCGGGCGCCTGGTCCGGGTCGGCGGCGGCCCGGTCGCGGCTCAGGAGGTGGTCGTTACCGAGACCTTCGCCCGCGGATCGCTGCCACCGCAACGAAGCACGGTCGTCGGCACCGACCGCCGAGGAGCCTTCTCGCTGCAGCTCGGGCCAGGGCCGAGCCGGGAGGTCGTCGCCCGTTTTGCCGGCACGCCCCTGCTCAGCCGGGCCGCCAGCGACACCACCCAGCTCAGCGCGGCGACCGGGGTCCGGTTCCGGGCGTCCGCGCCAACCGCCCGGGTCGGCGGCAAGCCGGTCGTCTTCGACGGCACGGTCCGGCGCCGGGGCGCTGCCGCCGTCGCCGGTCTCCCGGTCGAACTGCAGTTCCGCTTCCGGGGCGGCACCTGGAGCGAGTTCCGCACCGTCGAGGCAGACGCCCGTGGCCGCTTCCGCTACCGCTACCGGTTCAACGACGACGACAGCCGCGGCGTCCGCTTCCAGTTCCGCGCCTACATAAAAGGCCGCGAGGGCTGGCCCTACGGACCAGGCACCTCGCGGCCTGTAAGCGTCACCGGCCGGTAGCCGGCTGAGAGCGCTCTAGCGGAGCGCGGCGAGCTGGTCGCTGACGCTGCCGACCAGGCCCTGGGCGCTGCCGACGACGCCCTGGGCGCGGGAGGACTGGTCCTCGATCGCCTTGCGGACGCGCTGCTCGACCTCGTTGCGGTTGCGCTTGATCGTCGTCTCGACGTCACGCTGGCGCTTGCGGGCCTCGCGCTCGACCTGGTTGCGGGTCTTGCGCGCCTCGGTGATCGCTTTGCGGCGGGCGCTGGTGCCACGACGCTCGGTCCGCTTCAGCGATTTACGCAGGCTGCTGCGGTAGCTCTTGACCTGTTTCTGCGCCTTGCTGCGGTCGGTCCAGGGCTCGACCAGGTCGGCGACCCGGTCACTGACGGAGAGGGCGGCGCCGACGGGGAAGTCGACAGCGGCCTCGACCACGGTCTGGACCTGGTTTTTCTCAGCAGCGGCGGTCTTGCCGACTGCGCGCTTGGAAGCAGCAGCGGTTTTGACCGCTGATTTTTTCGCTTCGGTGGTCGCGCGTTTTGCCTGAGTTTTCGATTTGCTGCCGTTTTTGCTCGTTGCCATCTGAAGAAAACACTCCTCGATAAGGGGGGTTTGGGGCTGGGGAAGCCCGAGTGTAGCGAACGTAAGTTCGTAGGAACAGGTGTTTGTAAACCGCTTGGGAAAAAGGGTTACGCGGTCTTCGCGAGCTGCGCGGCACGGACCGTGGCGAGGCCGTCCTCGCCGTTGGCGGCGGCGACCGGGTAGCGCGAGTCGAGATCGAGCATCGCCTCCGACAGCTCGCCGTCGCCGAAGGCGACCGCGCCACCGGCCTCGCGGACGATCAGCTGGGCGGCGGCGGCGTCGACCGAACGGCAGGGGCGCAGGCTCAGCATCGCGTCGAAGCGGCCGGCGGCGACGTAGGCGGCGGTGATCGCGATCGCCCCGACCACCCGCAGGCGGTAGGCCCGCCCGGCGAGCGCCTCCAGCGCGGGCAGCGACCACTCCGGCTCGGCCGACTCGACGCCGACGACCTCGAGCCGCTCGGCCTCGGGCGAGACCCGGATCGGCGAGCCGTTCCGCCGCGCGCCGGCCCCGCGGGCGGCGAGGAACTCCTCGTCGGCGCCGAAGTCGTGGACGAAGCCGAACTCGACGTCCGCCATCGACGGACCGGATGCGACCGCGATCGAGACCGCGAAGGAGGGGATCGTGCGGCGGGCGTTGAGCGAGCCGTCGATCGGGTCGATCACCACCCGCTGCTCGCCGCCGGAGTTGAAGGTGACCTCGCCGCGCTCCTCGGAGACGGCGACGAAGGAGGCACCGGCGGCGGCCAGCTTCTCCAGCTCGGCGAAGACGACGTCCTCGCAGCGGCGGTCGATCACCAGGGTGTGGTCGCCGCCCTCGCCCACCCCCTCGTAGACGGTGCGCTCCTCGCTGGTCGGCGCCGCGGCGAAGATCGGGCGCTGGGCGGCGACGATGCGGCGGCAGATCGCCGGCCAGTCCGCGGAGAGGAGGTCCATCGCGCAGATGCTAGAGATACAGCGGCCAGGCGCTAGCTTTGGGCGGTGCCCGAGGATCACTCCACTATCGAGGCAGCCGCCTCCGAGCGCGAGCGCGCCGTCGCCCACGGCGAGGGGGCGCTGCTGATCCTCGGCGCCCCGGGCACCGGCAAGACCGAGCTGCTCGCCCGCCGCCTCTCCCACCTGGTCGCGGCCGGGACCCGGCCGGAGGGCGTGCTGATGATCGCCTCCCGCCAGGCCACCGCCGGCCGCCTGCGGGAACGCTGCGAGGCGCTGCTGGAGGGTTCCTTCGAGGAGCTCTGGGTCGGCAGCTGGGACACGATCGGGGAGCGGATCCTGCGCGACCATCCCGAGGAGGCCGGGCTCGACCCCTTCTTCGACGTCCTCAGCCGCGCCGAGCGACTGGCGATGCTGCTCGACCGCCTCGACCGGCTGCCGCTTCGCCGCCATGAGATCCGCGGCAACCCGGCCGGGCTGCTGGCGCGTCTGCTGGCGCGGATCGACGAGCTGAAGGCCGAGCGGGTGGGTCCGACCACGCTCTCGGAGCGGGCGCAGGCGCGGGAGGCCGGCGCCGGCGACGAGGCCGAGCGCGAGGCGGCGCGGCGCGAGCTCGAGTTCGCCGAGCTCTACGCCGCCCACGACCGGATCCTGGCCGAGTCCGGCAGCCTCGACCGCGGCGACGTCGTCCTCGCCCTCGACTGCCTCCTGGTCGAGCGCCCGGACGTGCGGCGGCGGATCGCCGAGCGCTTCCGCTTCCTCGCCGTCGACGAACTCGAGGAGACGACGCCGGCGCAGCGGGCGGTGCTGGAGTCGCTCGCCGCCGACAACCCGAACCAGGTCTTCGTCCTCGAGCAGGGCGATACCGAGACCGAGGGCAGGCTCGGCGACGAGTGGTTCGCCGGGCTGCACCCGGACGGCGAGCGGATCCTGCTCGAGCGCCGCTTCCGCGACCCGAAGCTCGCGTTTTGGCGCTGCGGCAACGAGCGCGCGCAGGCCCAGGCAGTGGCGCGCGAGGTCGAGCATCTGGTCGCCGCCGGCACCGCGGCGGAAGAGGTCTGCGTCCTCGTCGCCGACCCCGGCAAGCAGGGTGTCGCCGTCGCCGCGGCGATGGAAGAGCGCGGCATTCCCCTCCACCTCTCCGGGCCGACGGCGCTGTTCCAGCGGCCGGAGGTGCGCGACGCGATCGCCTGGCTGCGAGTGCTCGCCGCTCCCGACGACTCCGCCGCCGCGGCACGGGCGCTGACCCGGCCGCCGGTCGAGCTGCGCTCCGCCGACCTGGCGCGGCTGACGACGATCGCCAGGCGTCGCAAGCTGGACATGGTCGCCGGCTGCGAAGCGGCGCTCGACAGCCCCCAGTTCCAGCCCGAGGCGCGCGAGCGGATCACCACCTTCCTCAAGCTCTACAACAGCGCCGCGGCGGTGATGGAGGAACGGCGGGCGGACGTCTTCGTGCGGCGGCTGATCGAGCTGGTCGGCCTGCGGCGGCAGCGGCTCTTCGCCGCCCAGCCGGAGGTCGCCGAGCGCCTGCTCGGGCTCTCGCACCTGGCGGAGCTGGCGACCGCCTGGTCGCGGCGCGAGCCGCACGGTTCGACCCGCGGCTTCGTCGCCTACCTCAGCGCCGTCGCCGAGGCCGGAGTCGAGCGCGAGGACGCCGAGCAGCCGCGCTCGCCCGGGGCGGTGAACGTGATGGCGGCGGCCGCGGTCAAGGGGCTCGGCTTCGACCGCGTCTTCGTCCTCGGCCTCGCGGAGGAGCACGACTGGGAGCAGATCGGCTGGCCGGCGCGCAGCGGGCTCGTCCTCTCGCGGCTGGAGCGCGGCGGCGACGGGGAGGCGGCGCGTCCCTCCCATTACTACGAGCGGGCGCTGCAGCGGGCCGGTGGCGAGGAGGAGGCGCACGAGGAGGAGATGTTCGGCCCGGCCGAGGGGCTGCACGCGACCTACCGGGCGCTGCGCGAGCAGGTGCTGGAGGACTCCTGGCGGGCGGGTCGGGAGCTGTCGGAGCCGCGGCTCGACACCGCGATCGACGTCAACCGGGCGATCGCCCGCTACCTCGAGCTGCTGAAGCTGGCGGCGCTGACGCAGCGGCCGGGAGACGAGCCGACCGCGGAGGCGATCGAGGCGGTCAACGGGCTGCTGCGCCAGGTGGCGAGCGCCGAGCAGCAGGCCGAGCTGGACGCCTCCTCGCTCGACGCCTACCTGCTCGACTCCGAGCGCGAGCGCGGCCGCCGCCTGGACCTGGTCGCGGCGCGAGAGGAGCCCTCGCTGGCGGCCTTCCTGCCGCGGCGCGGCGACGGCAAGCTCAGCCTCTCGGCCTCCGACCTGACGCTCTACCTGACCTGCCCGCTGAAGTACAAGTTCGCCCGCGTCTTCGGCATCCCCCAGGAGCCGACGATCAACCAGCGCTTCGGGATCCTCTTCCACAACGTCCTCGAGCGCTTCCACAAGGAGCCGCCGGACAACCCCGAGCACGGGCTGCGGGAGCTGAACCGGCTGTTCGAGTCCGGCTGGCGGCGGACCGGGTTCGGCTCCAGCGACGACGAGCTGCAGTTCCGCGACCGCGCCCGCGAGGCGCTGCGCCGCTACTGGGAGAACGAGCGCGAGTCGGAGGGCGAGCCGGTCTGGCTGGAGCGCAAGTTCGACTTCAAGGTAGGTGACCACCACGTCCGTGGCCGCGTCGACCGGGTCGACCGCCTGCGCGACGGCGGCTACGAGGTGATCGACTACAAGACCGGCGAGCGCAAGAGCGAGGAAGACCTCGACGCCGACCTGCAGCTCGCCCTCTACCGGATGGCCGCCCGCGAGGCCTGGGGGATCGAGGTCGGCGCCGGCAGCTACTACTACGTGCTCGACGGCGACAAGGTAACCGCGCCGACCAAGCCCGACGACGCCGAGCGAGTGGAGCGCACCGTGCTCCAGGTTGGAGAGGGAATCCTCGGCCAGGACTTCGAGCCCCGCCCCTCTCCCACCGTCTGCAGCTGGTGCGACTACCGCCTCATCTGCCCCGCGGCCGAAGCCTGAGGCGGTTCAGCTCGAGACAGAGGCTCCTGGACTGGCTGGAGATCCTGGTTAGGAGATCAAGAGGAGTCTTTTCCGCGCTGTCTCAGGAAGCGCTGGAAGTCCTGAGCGAGGGTGTCGGCTGAGGGGAGCTCGCCTTCGTCGTCGAGCAGCTCGGATTGCTCGGCCTCGATCCGCGAGACCAGGTCCTCGATCTCGGGGTTGGCGGCGACGGCGCGGCCGATCTGCTCTTCGTAGTCGACCGTCTCCTCCTCCAGCTCGGCCGCCTCGACGGCGATTCCACTCAGGCCCTCGAGCCGGCGCAGCAGAGCGAGCGCGGCCTTCGGGTTGGGGACGGCGGCGACGTAGTGCGGCACCGCGGCCCAGAGCGAAGCGGAGTCGATGCCGCCTTGGCGGCAGAGGTCGTGGACGACGCCGACGATCCCGGTCGGCCCCTCGTAGTTGGAGCGCTCGAGGTCGAGCTCCTCGACCAGCTCGGCGCTGGAGGCGAGCCCGGTGATCGGCACCGGCAGGGTGTGGGAGACCTCGGCGATCAGCGCCCCGAGGGTGACGACCATCTCCACCCCGAGCGTGTCGGCGGCGGTCGCGATCGTTTCCGAGAAGGTGCGCCAGCGCAGGTTCGGCTCGGTCCCGTCGAGCAGGACCACGTCGCGGTCGGCGCTGGGGACGCGGGCGGCGTAGAGGTTGTTCTCCGGCCACTCGATGCGGCGGGTCTGGCCTTCGTCGAGGACGATCGTCGGCCGCGTCGACTGGAAGTCGAAGTACTCCTCGGGATCGACCCGCGCGACCAGATCGGCCTCGAGCGAGGTGACGATCGCGGTCAGCGCGGTCGAGGCGGACGCCGCGGCGTCGTTCCAGCCACGAAAGGCGCAGACCATCACCGGCGAGCGCAGGTGGGGCAAATCCCCTTCCCAGTTGAGCGAATCCACGCTTACGAGCGTAGACCATGGAACCCGCGCAGAAGCGCTCTACGCCGAGCGCGCGCGGCGCACCAGCTGGGCCGCCATGAACAGCGCCAGGGCGGCGAAGGAGAGCTGCAGAACGCGTTCGGAGACGTTGTTGGAGATCGCGACGCCGACGATGACGCCGAGCGGCGAGAGGACAGCGATGATCGCCGCCTCGCGGAGGCGGACGTTGCCGTAGCCGTGCTGGCGGTAGGCGCCGACGATCGCGACGAGGACGATCATCAGCAGCGAGGTCGACTCGGCCTCGACCTGGCTGAGGCCGATGAAGACCGTCAGCGCCGGCACGAAGAGGACGCCGCCGCCGACCCCGACCAAGCCGCCGGTGAGTCCGCCGAAGAGGCAGATGAGGACCGCGGCGAGCTCATCCATGGCGAGCTCCGCTCACGAGAGGATCAGCTCCACGGCCATTGCCACCAGCAGCGCGGCGAAGAGGTAGGAGACGGTGCGCTGGGGAATCCGCTGCTGGATCGCGGTGCCGACCACGACGCCGACGATCGCCGGAATCGCCAGCAGCAGGCCGGTGCCGACGTGGACGTTGCCGTAGATGCCCCCCTGCGCGATCGCCCCGAGCAGGCCGATGACGACGATCGCCGCGAGGCTGGTGCCGGTGGCGAGCCGCTCGCCGTAGGCGAACCAGAAGATCAGCAACGGCACGATCACCGTCCCGCCGCCGACCCCGAAGAGACCGCTGAAGGCGCCCGCGAGGGTGCCGATCGCCGCCAGCTTCCAGATCTCGTGGTCCGGCGTCGCGGTGCTGGCGGGCATCTCGCGATACTAGAGGCGTGCCCCACGACCCAGAGAGCGGGGGTGGCGACTGGGCGGCGCGCCTGGCGCCACTGCGCCGCGAGCCCGAGCGGGCGGCGATTCTCACCGACGTCGACGGGACCCTGGCGCCGATCGTCGAGCGGGCCGAGGACGCGGCGGTGCCGCCGGCGGCACGCGAGGCGCTGGCGGCGCTGAGCGAGCGCTACGGGCTGGTCGGCTGCATCTCCGGGCGGCAGGCGGAGGAGGCGCGGCGGCTGGTCGGGCTCGACTCGCTCGCCTACGCCGGCAACCACGGGCTGGAGCTGCTGCTGCCGGGCGCCGACGCGGTGCAGCCGGACCCCTCGGTCGCCGGGCGCGAGGCCGAAGCGGCCGAGTTCCTCGCCGCGGTCGACGGGGAACGGCTGGCGGTCGGGCTGCGGCGGGAGGACAAGGGCCCGATCCAGGCTCTGCACTGGCGCGGCAGCGCCGACGAGGAGGCGGCCGAGGCGCGCGCCCACGAGATCGCGATCGAGGCGGGAAAGGCCGGGCTCGAACCGCGCTGGGGCCGCAAGGTGCTCGAGCTGCGGCCGAAGGGCGGTGGCGGCAAGGACGGCGCCGTCGCCTCGCTGCTCGCCGACCAGCGGCTCGACCGCGCCGTCTACGCCGGCGACGACCGCACCGACCTCGACGCCTTCCGCCGGCTGCGCGAGCTGCAGGGCGAGGGACGGTTGACCGCCGCCGTCTGCGTCGGCGTCCTCTCGGCCGAGGCGCCGGCCGAGCTGGAGGAGGAGTCCGATGTGACCGTCAGCAGCCTCGACGGCTGGCTCGCGATCCTCGAGTGGCTGGCGGCGACAGGAGAGCGGGCCTGATGCCGTACACCGACCTGCTCCGCGTCAGCGTCTTCATCACCGCCGCCGAGGCGACGGCGCTGGGGGCGATCACGGCGGTGGCCGCCAACCGCGACGCGGAAACGACGATCGTCCTCGTCGCCGCCGCCTGGTGGCTGGTCTCGCTGGCGATCGGCTTCTACCTGAGCCGGCCGCAGCGCGCCGCCGACGACGTCCGCGACGCCCTCGCCCGCGCCAGGACCGCCACCTCGCTGCCCGACCAGAGCCCGACCCGGATCGCTTTCACCCGCCTCTGGCCGATCGCCCTGACCGCGGTCGCCGCGGGCGTGCTCGGCATCTTCTTCCCCGGCGTCGCCGCGGTCGGCGCCGGTTACGCCCTGATCGTCTCCCTCGCCTGGCACACCCGCGAGGCCGCGGTGCTGGGGATCGAGCAGCGCGACGGGGTCAAGTACTACGTCGTCCCCTCCCACCCGCTGAAACCGATCGAGCTGGTGCGAGCGCCGGGTCTGCGGGGCGACGAGATCGGCGCGGTCTGAGGTGTGCCCGTCATTTGCACCGCCATGCGGAACAAATGACGGGAGCGCTCGACTCAGGCCTTGATCAGTTTTCTGAACCCCGCCCAGCCGCGGGTGTTGGCGACGTCGGCGGCGGTCAGCCAGGCGCGGCGGGCGGTGGCCACGGCGTAGGCCATGTTGTCGAGGGTGTCGACGCCGTGGGCGTCGGTGTTGAGGACGATCTTGACTCCCGCCTCGACCGCGAGGCGGGCGTGGAGGTCGGAGAGGTCGCGGCGGTTGGGGTTGCCGTTGATCTCGATCATCGTCCCGGTCCGGGCCGCCGCCTCGGCGACCGCCTCGACGTCGATCCCGTAGGGCTCGCGGCGGCCGATCAGCCTGCCGGTGAGATGGCCGATGCAGTCGACGTCCGGGTTCTCGATCGCAGTGAGTACCCGCTCGGTCATCTGCTGCTTGGAGACGTTGAAGGAGGTGTGGACGCTGGCGACGACCCAGTCGAGCTCCGCGACCAGGTCGTCGGGGTAGTCGAGTGAGCCGTCGAGGCCGATGTTGATCTCCGAGCCGGAAAGGAGGCGGAAGCCGCGCTTGCCCTTGTTCCAGGCGCGCACCTCCTCGATCCGCTCCCAGAGCCGCTCGGGGGTGACGTGGTCGCCAAAGCCGTGGCTGGCGGAGTGGTCGGTGATCGCCAGGTACCCGTAGCCACGGTCGCGGGCCGCCGCGGCCATCTCCTCGAGGGAGTTGCGGCCGTCGGAGAGAGTGGTGTGGGAGTGGAGATCGCCCTTGACGTCGCCGAGCTCGATCAGGTCCGGCAGGTTGCCTTCGCGCGCCGCCTTCAGCTCGCCGCGGCCCTCGCGCAGCTCCGGCTCGACGTAGGCGTAGCCGAGCCGCTCGTAGACCTCCGCCTCGGTCGCGCAGGTCGCGACCTCGCCGCTCTCGGTCTCGGCGATCCCGTGCTCGGAGACCGAGAGGCCCCGGGAGACCGCCTCTTCGCGCAGCTGCACGTTGTGGGCCTGGGAGCCGGTGAAGTGCTGCAGCAGATTGCCGAAGGCGGCCGGCGGGACGATCCGCAGGTCGACCGAGACGCCGTTGTGGGTCTGGGCGCGGACGCCGTTGGGGCCGGGGTTGCCGGCGGCGGCGATCAGCGGGTGGGAGGCGAGGTGCTCGGCCAGGGCCGCCGGCTCCTCGGCGGTGGCGATCAGGTCGATGTCCTTGCAGGTCTCGGCCCAGCGCCGGACCGAGCCGGCGACCTCGACCTGGTTGGCGGCCGGGTGCTCGCGCAGCGCCGCCGCCAGCTCCTCGGCGATCGGCCTCACCTTCGAGAGCAGCAGGCGGCCGGGGCCCTCGCCGGGCTCTCCGAGGCGCTCCAGCGCGGCGAGGATGTTCTCCTCGGCTTTCGCCCCGAGCCCTTTGAGGTCGCGGATCCTTTCCCCCTCGGCCGCGGCCTGGAGATCCTCCATCGAGGCGATCTCCAGCTCTTCGAACAGCCGGCGGGCGGTTTTCGGGCCGACGCCGGGCACCCGGGTCACCTCGATCAGGGTCGGCGGGAACTTCGCCTTCAGCTTGACCGCGGCGGGGATCTCGCCGGTCTCGATCAGCGCGTCGATCTTTTCCGCCAGCGTCTTGCCGACGCCGGGGACGTCGGTCGCCTTGCCCTCCGCGGCCAGCTCGGCGACCGAGACCGGGCTCTCGCGAATCGCCTTGGCGGCCGTGCTGTAGGCGAGGACGCGGTATTTGACCGCGCCGTCGAGCTCGTAGAGGACCCCCAGTTCTTCCAGCGCGGCGGCGATCTCGGCATTCGTCACCCGCCAAGGAATACCATCGCGGGGGTGACGGGTAGGGAGAGCGGACGCTCTCCGGGCCTCTGGACAGTGCCGCTATACTTTCTGAAGTATTGAGCTGAAGCCGAAACCGCGATTGGGAGATCGAACAGTGACTGGCAAATTGACCGACGTGACCGACGCCACCTTCAAAGCTGACGTGCTCGACTCCGACGGCCCTGTGCTCGTCGACTTCTGGGCGCCCTGGTGCGGCCCGTGCCGCGTCGTCCACCCGGTCCTGGAGGAGATCGACGCCGAGCGCGACGACCTCAAGATCGTCTCGATCAACGTCGACGAGAACCAGCAGACCGCGGCCAACTACGAGGTTCTCTCGATCCCGACGATGATCCTCTTCAAGGACGGCGCGATCGCCAAGAAAGTGGTCGGGGCGATGCCGAAGCGCCGCCTCGAGGCCGAGCTGGAGCCGGCGCTCGCCTAGAGCGGGCGCCCTCCCTCCCATGCCTTTCGTTCACGTCCACTGGTACGAGGGCCGCTCCGACGAGCAGAAGGCGGAGATCGCCAAGCGGATCGAAGCGGCCCTGATCGAGGTCGCCGGCGTCGCTCCGGATCACTGCTGGGTGAAGTTCGACGACTCGAAGAGATCGGACTTCATCATCGGCGAGAAGCCGAACGAGTAGCTAGGCCGCGACCCGGTCGGCGATCGTCACCTTGCGGTCGGGAGCGGCCAGTGCCGCTTCCGCGGCGGAGACCAGGCAGTCCGCGTCGAGTTTGTAGCGATCGGCTACGGCTTTCAGAAGGTGGAGGTTGTCGCCTGGACAGAGCAACCCGATGTTCGCTACACGGCCTTTTGAAAAGGCGATAGTGCAGTAGCTCTCGTCGAACTCCCCACCGTCGTCCCAATAGTCCACATCGAGCAGGTCGATCGAAACGGCATTCGCCTGACTGTCGTAATCGGCTTTCATAGATGCCTCCTAGGATGCAGGGTGATCACAACATTCGGTTCGTCCGCGGCCACCACGACCCGGACCAATTCGCCACGGATATAGCCAACATAGCGAGGGTTACAACTCTCATCAGCATCTACTTTCACTGGATCTGAGACGATCGCCACAGCCTCTCGCTGAGACCACCGATTTCGGCGCAGCTGATTCTTCGCGTGATGGCTGAATTCCACGCCCCGCTAAGGGCGTGACTGCCACATCTCTCCCCCTCAGAAAAGCATTCGAGCCAGGAAATCCCGCTCGATGGGGGTGCTGACTCCTTCGTAGAGATCGAAGTGACCGTGCGGGAGGGTCTCGAGCTCCGCGTTCGGGGCGCGGTCGGCGAGCTCGGCGGCGGGTCCCGGAGGGCAGAGTGCGTCGTGCTCTCCGGCGATCACCAGGAGCGGCGCTTTGACCTTGGGCGCCAAGCGGAGCGGGTGGGGCGTGCGGAGGCGCGGGCGGAGGACGACTCGGTTCTCCCAGACGACGCCCCCCGGTAGTTCGGCGCGGTTTCCCGCTGGGTCGAGCTGGGCCTCGGGCGGGAGCATCGCCGCCTCGCGGGTGGCGGCTTCCTCGCGCACGAGGATCGCGGTGGTGCCGGGCTCGCCGCCGACGGCGACGCCCTTCGGGTCGCGGCCGAGCGCCATCCGCAGGCGATCGGCGAGGGCGGCGCGGACGAGACGGAGGATCGGGGTGCCGGCGGAGCGCTGGGTGGTGCGGCCGGGGACGAAGGGGGCGAGGCAGACGACGGCGCGGATTTCGGCGTCGTCGGCAACTGCCGCGAGCACCTGGGCACAGCTGGCCGAGGCGCCCCAGAGCGCCAGCCTCCCGGAATCGATCTCCTCGCGCTGCCGGGCGAAGGCCAGCGCCGCACCGAGGTCATCGGCCTGACGACGAACGTCGAAGAGCTGGCGGGGCTCGCCATCGCTGGCGCCGAAGCCGCGGCAGTCGAACTGCAGGGTCGCGACGCCGGCTGCGGCGAATGCCTCTCCCCGTCCCGCGTAGCAGCGCATCTGCCGCAGGCCGGCGGTCGAGTGCAGCATCGTCACGCAGGGGTGAGGACCATCGCCCTCGGGCAGGTGCAGCCAACCGGCGCAGCGCTCCCCACCGACCTCGAGCTCGACCTCATCGACGCGTTCGGCCATCCCGGTAGAGCCCCCCTTCGAACAGCTCGACGTTCGCCTCGACCCAGCGCCGCAGGTTGTCCTCGTCCAGCAGCGAACCGCCCAAAGCCTCCTGCTCGAGCAGGGTGCGGAAGCTGAGCGGCGCCCAGATCAGGAAGAAGTGCTGCAGGGTCGCCCAGAGCGGATCCGCGTCCTCGCGCAGCGCCCCCTTCTCCGCCAGCGCGTCGACCTCCGCCCGGCCGCCGTCGATCATCAGGCGGAAGAGCCGGGCGCTGCCCGGCGTCCCCTCGACCAGCGCGCGACCGAGGTAGGCGCAGACCTCCGGTTGCTTGCGCATCACCGCCGCGGTCTGCTCGGCCCGCTGTCGCAGCAGCTCAGGTCCCTCGGCACTCTGCCCCCCCGCGTAGGCCTTCCCGAACCCACCGACCGCCAGCTCGTCGACGGCGGCGACGAGACCCTCCTTGCTGCCGAAGTGATGGATGACGAGAGCGGGCGAGACTTCCGCGCCCCTGGCGACTCGACGCAACGAGGTCGCCTCGATTCCCTCCGCCGCGAACACCTGCATCGCCTGCCGGAGGATCGCGTCGCGACCAGAGGTTCGAACGTTGACTGAACACATGTTCAGCCCGGCACTGTACAGGTGTTCAGTCTGGGATGGGCTAAGCGCGGCTGACGCCGATGCTGAGCTCGCGGCCGTCGATCTTCGCCGCGGCGCCGTTGCTGGCGTCGTAGCTGACCGAGGTGGCGAGGACCTCGTTGGCGAGGTAGTCCTGGTGGGCCCGGGCGGCCGCGATCAGGTCGGGGTCGCCGGCGAGGGTGAGGTCGATGCGGTCGGTGATCTGGAGACCGGCGGCTTTGCGGGCGTTCTGGACGGCGTGGACGATCTCGCGGGCGAGGCCCTCGCGGCGCAGCTCGTCGTCGAGCTCGAGCTGGAGGGCGACGGCGTGGCCGGCCTCGGCCTCGACCTCGTAGCCGTCAAGCGGTTCGAGGGCGAGGGTGACGTCATCGGTGCCGAGGGTGTGGTCGGCGCCCTCGATCGAGATCCCGATCTCGCCGCCCTCGGCGAGGACCGAGGCGACGTGGGCCGCGTCGAGCGCTCCGACCGCGGCTGCAACCTGCGGCATCTTCTTGCCGAAGCGCGGGCCGAGGGCGCGGTAGTTGGGCTTGGCCGAGTAGCTGACCAGCTCTGAGGTGTCGGTGACGAAGTCGAGCTCCTTGACGTTGAGCTCGGCGGTGACGAGGTCGGCGCGGGCTTCGATCGCCGCCCGCTCGGCGTCGTTGGCGACGATCACCGCGCGGCGCAGCGGCTGGCGCACCTTCGCCTTCGCCTGGGCGCGGGCGGCGCGGCCGAGTTCGACCGTGAGGCGGACGGCCTCCATCCCCTGCTCGAGCCCGGGGTCGGCGAGGCTGGCGTCGGCCTCGGGGAAGTCGCGCAGGTGGACCGATGGCTCGGCGCCGTCGCCGCTGAGGTTGCGGTGGATCTCGTCGGCGAGGAAGGGCGTGAACGGGGCCAGCATCGCCACCGTCTCCAGCAGGCAGTGGCGCAGGGTGGCGAACGCGGCTCTATCTCCGTCCCAGAAGCGGCGGCGCGAGAGCCGCACGTACCAGTTGGAGAGCTCCTCGACGAACTCGGCGATCGCCCGGCCGGCCGTGGTGCAGTCGTAGTCGTCCATCCGCTCGCGCACGGTCGTCGTCGTTGCCTGCAGCCGGGACAAAGCCCAGCGGTCGAGGTCGTTGGCGGTCTCCGGCGTCGCCTCGAAGTCCCTCGCGACGAGCCCCTCGGCGTTCGCGTAGAGGACCCAGAAGGAATAGGTGTTCCAGAGGGTGAGGAGGAACTGGCGGACCGATTCGCCGACCGTGTCGACACTGAACCGGTACCCCGCCCAGGGCTGCTGCGCGGTCAGGTAGTACCAGCGGAAGGCGTCGGCGCCGTGCGCGTTCAGCACGTCCCAGGGGTCGACCACGTTGCCGCGGCTCTTCGACATCTTCTGGCCCTCGGCGTCGAGGATCAGCCCGAGGCAGACGCAGTTGCGGTAGCTGGAGGTGTCGAACAGCAGGGTCGACTCGGCCAGCAGGGTGTAGAACCAGCCGCGGGTCTGGTCCTGGGCCTCGCAGATGTAGTCGGCCGGGAAGCGCTCCTCGAACTCCTCTTTGCCCTCGAACGGGTAGTGGAACTGGGCGAAGGGCATCGCGCCGCTGTCGTACCAGGTGTCGATCACCGAGACGACGCGTCGCATCTCGCCGCCGCAGTCGGAGCAGTCGAGGACGACCTCGTCGATGTAGGGCCGGTGCAGGTCCCCGGGGACCTCGCCACGCGCCCGCTCGCGCAGCTCGGCGACCGAGCCGGCGCAGAAGCGGCCGTCGCAGTCCTCGCCGCTGCATTCCCAGATCGGCAGCGGCGTCCCCCAGTAGCGGTCGCGGGATAGCGCCCAGTCGACGTTGTTCTCCAGCCATTTGCCGAAGCGCCCGTACTTGATGTGCTCGGGGTGCCAGCCGATCTCCTCGTTGTTGGCGAGCAGCTGGTCGCGGGCCTGGGAGGTGGCGACGTACCAGCTCGACTTCGCGTAGTAGAGGAGCGGCGTGCCGCAGCGCCAGCAGTGCGGGTAGGAGTGCTCGTAGACCTGCTCGCGGAAGAGCAGGCCGCGGGCCTCGAGATCGGCGATCAGGGCGGCGGTGACCTCGGGGTCCTTGACGAACCCGCCCTCGAAGCCGGCGACGCGGCGATCGAATTTGCCGTCGAGGCCGACCGGGTTGTAGAGCGTGCTGGCGTTGGTCGGATCGAACAGCTCGTTCTCGGCGGCGACCTTGTAGTCGTCTTCGCCGAATGCCGGGGCGATATGGACCAGGCCCGTCCCATCCTCGGTGGTGACGAAGTCTCCGCCGACGACCGGGAAGCCACCGGGCTCTCGATCCTGCAGGTTGAAGACCGGGCCCTGGTAGTGCTTGCCCACAAGCTCGCCGCCTGGGAAGCGGTCGCGGATCTCTGCACCCTCACCCAGAACCTTCTCCACCAGTGGCTCGGCCAGGATCAGCGTCTCGCCTCCCAGTTGCGCCCGCACGTAGGTCACATCGGGCGCCACCGCCACAGCCTCGTTCCCTGGAAGGGTCCATGGCGTCGTCGTCCACACGAGCAGGGACGCGTCCTCGCCGACCAGCGGAAAGCGCACATATATAGAGGGGTCCTCGACGTCCTCGTAGCCCTGCGCGACCTCGTGCGAGGAGAGCGCGGTGCCGCAGCGCGGGCAGTAGGGAACGACCTTGTGGCCCTCGTAGAGCCGGTCCTCGTCCCAGAGCTTCTTCAACGACCACCAGACCGACTCGATGTAGTCGTCCTCCATGGTCACGTAGGGGTCGTCGAGGTCGACCCAGAACCCGATCCGCTCTGTCAGCTTGTTCCAGTCGTCGACGTACTCGAAGACCGACTCGCGGCAGCGGCGGTTGAACTCGGCGATCCCGAGCTCCTCGACCTCCTGCTTGGAGGAGATGCCGAGCTGCTTTTCGACCTCGAGCTCGACCGGCAGACCGTGGCAGTCCCAGCCCGCCTTGCGCGGCACCCGGTACCCGCACATCGACTTGTAGCGCGGGTAGACGTCCTTGAAGACGCGGGCGAAGACGTGGTGGGAACCGGGGCGGCCGTTGGCGGTCGGCGGCCCCTCGTAGAAGCTCCAGACCGGGGCGTCCGCGCGAGCCGCGAGCGAGCGGGAGAAAACGTCCTCCTCGCGCCAGCGCGCGAGGACGCGCTCCTCCAGCTCGGGGAAGGACTGCTTGGGGTCGACGGGCTCGAATCCGGGCATGAAGGTCAGGATTCTAGGAGGGGTCGCCCGAACCTCCGGTCCGGCTCACCAGACGAGGACGAAGTCGTCGGCGTCCTCGGGGTTGACGTAGACCGGCAGGACCAGCCCCTGCTGCATCCGCGAAGCGGCGAAGACGGGCATGATCTCCCGCCGCTTCACCTCGCGGGTCCCGTGACCGGGCACCGCGAGGTCGAGCCGCAGGCTCATCAGCGGCATCTCGTTGACTTCGGCGTGGCTGTCGGCGTGGAGCACGGTCGCGGTGCCGCGCAGCCCCTGCCGGAAGATCCAGTCCTGGTGGGCGGCCTTGCGCTGCTGGCGCCGGGCGTACCAGAGGAGCCCGGCGGCGACGAGGACCCAGATCACGCCGACCGAGGCGAGGATCCCGGCGACTTCGCCCGGGACGCCGGCCAGGATCGGGACGATCGCGAAGGCGGCTCCGGCGAGGCCGAAGAAGGCGATCAGGCCGACGCCGACCCTGTTCAGCTGCACCTACTCCTCACACTCCTCGCGGATCCGGGTGGCGACGTGGGCGGTCGCCTCGCAGAGGGCGGCGAGGCCGGCGGCGCCCGGGTCGTCGCTCTCGACGCTGCCGAGCAGGGCGCCGTAGGCGAGCTCGAAGGAGAAGTCGGCCGGCGGCTTGGTCCCCAGCCAGTCGACGAGGCTGGGCGAAAACAGCTGCCGCAGCCACATCGGATCCTGGAAGGGGCTGGTCGCGACCTCGTAGCGCTCGTTCAGCGCCGTGCTCTCGGTCCAGAGCTTCGAGTGGCGGGTCTCGAAGCCGTAGAACTCGTCGTCGCGGGTGCTGCGGCCGCGACGGATGCAGAAGACGCGCGGCGCGAAGGCCGTCGCCGCCGGCACCTCGGTCAGGGCCACCTGGAAGCGGAACTTCCTGTTGCGCTGATAGGCGAGCTGGCCGACGACGCCGTCCACGCCCTCGCCGAGCGCGCCGCGCAGCGCCGGCTGCAGTCCCGCCCCCTTCGCCTCGACCAGCAGCGGCGTCAGCTGACCCGGATCGAAGCCCGGCAGCTGCCCGAGGCCGCGATCGGCGGCAAGCTCGACGTAGGCGGAGTCGACGGCGGACACGGCCGCAGCGTATGGATGCGGGCGGCGTTAGGGTGCCCGCCATGGACAGATATGACTTGAACGGAAAAGTCGCGCTGGTGACCGGCGCCGCCCGCGGGATCGGCTTCGAGACGGCGCGGCAGATGCACCTGCGCGGCGCCTCGGTGGCGGTGCTCGACCTCGACGCGGACGAGGCGCGCGAGGCGGCGGAGCGGATCGGCCCGCGGGCGATCGGGCTCTCCGGCGACGTCACCGATCAGAGCGCGATGATGAACGCCGTCGCCGAGATCGTCGAAAAGCTCGGCGGGCTCGACATCGCAGTCGCCAACGCCGGCATCGCCCAGAAGCAGTTCGCGACCGTGCGCGGCATCTCCGGCGAGGAATGGGAGCGGGTCTTCGAGGTCGACATGCTCGGCGTCTGGCGGACGGTGCGGGCGGCGCTGCCGCAGATCGTCGAGCGCAAGGGCCAGATGATCGTCGTCTCCTCCGTCTACGCCTTCGCCAACGGCTTCGGCAACAGCCCCTACGCGGTCGCCAAGGCGGGGGTCGAGTCGCTGGGACGGGCGCTGCGGGTGGAGCTCGCGGCGCACGGCGCCAGCGCCAGCGTCGCCTACTTCGGCTGGGTCGACACCAAACTCGTGCAGGACGCCTTCGCCCAGGAGGATTCCGAGCGGGTCCGCAAGCTCAGCCCCGACTGGCTGATGAAACGGATCACCCCGGCTGAAGCCGGCGCCGGGCTGGTCCGGGGAATCGAGGAACGGGCGCCGCGGATCTTCGTCCCCAAGTGGTGGCGCTACGTGTCGGCGCTGCGCGGCATCGTCAACCCGCTGCTCGACAAGCGGATGGAGAGCGAACCGAAATACGCCGAGCTGGTCCACCACATCGACGGAAAAACGGTCGATTCGCCCTAAGTCGGGAGCCTCGCTTGGCGGACGATGACAACCTCGCATTCACGCTAGCCAAGGCATTGATCACGGGTGGGGCCAACCTCGCCCTTCCAGGCGTCGGTTCCCTGCTGGCGATCGGAGCAAGCCGGTTCAAAGGCGACAGGAGGCAGTTCGAGAAGGCAGTCAACGCCGAGCTCCTGGCGGCGGCGCGCGAAGCTCAGGAGGGCTGCAAGGAGGGATTTATCGCCCAGATGAGGCGGCGTGCATCTCCATCCCGCATTCGGGAAAACCGAGCTTTGAAGAAGCTCCGCAGTTTCGAGTCGCTGGCGCAGAGTGGGGATCAGAGCCGCGAACCCGCAGCGCCGGACGAACCATCCCCATCGGACGAGGGAGGGACCCTGTCGGCACTGGGACGGGAGCAGCTCGAGCTCGCGAGGCATCGAGGATTCGTGCCGGGATGCTGGCAGGATGAGTTCGCCACATTTCTCAAGGCAGCGGCCAGGGACGGTCTCGCCGAACCCGCCCGCAGGAAAGGCTGGCGCTCGTTGATCGGAATCGAGGACGGCCCCGACCCGACCGGACCGGAGCTGACTTCATGGGCAAAGCATGTGACCGAAATCTTCGCCCTGCGCATGGAGGTGAACCCGAAGCTGAATCCGGTCGCCAGCGCGCTTCGCACAAGCGAACGAGATGCGGTCCAGCGTGCCCTCCTCTGGAGGCTGGATCAGCAGCGGCGGTCCCTTCAGCTCATAGCCTTTGCCCTTGTCGCGTTTCTCGCGGCCCTCGGGATCGAGGCGGACATCCTGCTGGATTGAAGCGGTCGGACCCTCAGCCGGCCGTCAGCCGCTCCAGCAGGCAGACGACCGACTCGTAGGGCTCGCCGGTGGCGCGGGTCATCGCGATCTCGCAGGTGCGGTTGCTGGAGAGGTGGGCGTCGAAGCTGCGGCCGGACAGCTCTTCGGCCTGGAGCCGGGTCGCCGACGCGGTCAGCTCCGGATGGGAGATGCCGCGGTCGCCGGCGAACCCGCAGCAGGTTGCCGAAGGTGGAACGTAGACGTCCTCGGCGAGGGCGGAGGCGAGCTCGCGCAGCGGGTGAGTCAAGCCGAGCCTCCGGGTCGCGCAGGTCGGGTGGACGGCGGCGGCGTCGACCTTCTCGCCGATCTCGAGGGCGGGCACCAACCGCAGCGCCCAGGCAACCGAATCGACGATCTCCAGCTTCCCCAGCCGCTCCGCGTTCTCCTCGCCGAGCACCCCCTCGGCAGGTTCGGCGATCGCCCCAGTGCACGAGGCGGCATCGATCACAACCGGCAACGCCCCTTCCCCGCTCCAAGCCCAGAGCCGCTCCACCATCTCATTCGCCTTGTGCGCCTGAGCAGCAGCAAATCCTTTAGAGCCCCACGGCAGACCGCAACAGCTCCCATCCACATCATCTGGAATCCAAACCGGTGACCCAGCCCGAGCCGAAACCGCGACGAGCGCCCCGATCGGATTCCCATCGAAGATCCGATTCGTACAGCTCGGCACGTACACCGCCGCGGCCTCACCTGGAGGCGAGGGTGACCCCCGCCGGGCACTCAACATCGAGCCATTAGCGAGATGTGCCCGGCGGGGGTCACCCTCGCCTCCCCAGCGCGCTGGCCTTGGGAGTCCCTTCCCCCGCTTGGTCCTTCGAGCCAGTGGTCCCCCGACTTTCAGCCCAACCCGCGAAGCCTTCTCGACCGCCTTCCACCGCTTAGCCGCCGCCAAGGCACGCTTTTCCGCCCGCTCGCCGTGCTGGGCGACTCGCATCTCTTTCACCATCCGCCCGGTGTCGATCCCCAGCGGACAGGCGATCTGGCAGGACCCGTCGGTGGCGCAGGTCTCCAGCGCGTCGTAGTCGTACTCGGCGAGCAGCGCCCGCTGCACCGGCGACCCCTCGGGCTGGCGCGCCATCTCGCGCCGCAGGACGATCCGCTGCCGCGGCGTCGTCGTCAGGTTGCGGCTCGGGCAGACCGGCTCGCAGAAGCCGCACTCGACGCAGGTGCTCGCCCCGCCCCACTCCTCGATCGCCGGCGTGGTTTTCAGGTTGCGCAGGTGGACGCCGGGGTCGCGGCTGAGGAGGACGTCGGGTGAGAGCACCGCGTCGGGATCGGCCAGCCGCTTCACCCGCCACATCAGCTCGGTTGCCTTCTCCCCCCACTCGCGCTCTACATAAGGAGCCATGTTGACCCCGGTCCCGTGCTCGGCCTTGAGCGAGCCGTCGTACTTGCCGACGATCAGCTCGACCAGGCCGGCCATGAAGGCCTCGTAGCGGTCGAGGTCGTCCGGTTTGGCGAAGTCCGGCGTCAGCATGAAGTGCAGGTTCCCGGCCGAGGCATGGCCGGCGACCCCGGCGAGGAAGCCGTGCTCGCCGAGCAGCGCCTGCAGGTCTTTCGCCCCCTCGGCGATCCGCTCCGGCGGCACGCATACGTCCTCGACGATCAGCGCCGTCCCCTCCGGCCGCACCCGACCGATCAGGCCGTGCAGCCCCTCGCGCACCCGCCAGGCGAGCTCGATCGCCTCCGGATCGCGGGTGAAATCGATCGGGCGGATGGTCTCGTGGGAGCCGAGGATCGCTTCGGCGCGGAGCACCTGCGCGGCGAGCTCGCCCTCGTCGGCGGCGCCGAACTCGACCAGCAGCACCGCCGACTCCGGCGGCAGCTCTTTCCACTCCTGCGGCGCCCCGACCATGTTCCAGGCGGCGGTGATCAGCGCCGGCGCGACCATCAGCTCGACCGCGGTGGCGCCCGAGGCGACCAGGTCCTGCACCGGGGCGATCGCCTCGTCGATGCCCGGGAAATGGACCCAGGCGGTGGTCGTCGCCGGCGGCTGCGGCACCGTCTCGAAGACGACCTCGGCGACGAAGGCCAGCGTCCCCTCCGAGCCGACCAGGAGGCGGCGGAAGATCTCCAGCGGCTCGTCGGCGTCGAGGAAGGCGCAGAGGCGGTAGCCGGTGGTGTTCTTGATCGCGAACTTGCGACGGATGCGGTCGGCGAGCTCGGCGTCGGCGCGGATCTCGTCGCGGATCGCCTCCAGCCCGGCAACCAGCGCCGGCTCCTCTGCGGCGAAGCGCTCGGCGGCGCCGGGCGCACCCGTGTCGATCTTCGTCCCCGACGGGAGGACGAAGGTCAGCTCCCGCACCGTCGAGTAGGAGTCCTTGGTGGTGCCGCAGCGCATCCCGCCCGAGTTGTTGGCGACGACGCCGCCGACCGTGCAGGTGTCGGTGCTGGCCGGGTCGGGGCCGAGCTTGCGGCCGTAAGGGGCGAGGACGCGGTTGCCGTGGCCGAGGATCGTGCCCGGCTTGACCCGCGCCCGGGCGCCGTCGTCCTCGACCGCCACGCCGCCGAAGTGCTTGCGGACGTCGACGAGGATGCCGTCGGTCTGGCCCTGGCCGTTGAGGCTGGTGCCGCCGGCGCGGAAGGTGACGGGGATCCCCTGCTCGCGGCCGAAGCGCAGCACCTTCGCCACGTCGCCGGCGCCGCGCGCCTCGACCACCGCCCGCGGGAAGCGCCGGTAGGGGCTGGCGTCGGAGGCGTAGGCGATGAGGTCCGAAGCGCGGTGCAGGACCCGGCCGGCGCCGAGCAGCTGCTCGAGCTCGCGCCGCAGCGACGGGTCGACGCCGCCCGCCAGCTCGTCCGGAGCGCGATCGGCGACCGGCTGGCTCGGCGGCGGCGGAACCTCGCGGGTGCGCTGCAGCAGGGCCATCGCTAGATCATCTCTCTAGAACAGGGACATGCCCTGGGAGACCGGGACTTCGACCAGCTCCGGCTGCGAGGAGGCGAGCGCGGTGCCGAGCGCCCCGGCGACCTCGTCGCGCCCCCGCGGCCGGTGCGCCTTCACCCCGTAGCCCTCGGCGACCGAGGCGACGTCGAGCTTCGGCAGGTCGAGGCCCGGCGCGCCCTGCACCTGCTCGACTTCGGCGAACCACTTGAGGATCGCGTACTCGGCGTTCTGCAGAACCAAGAAGGTGACCGGCGCCTGGTAGGCGATGGCGCTCCAGAAGGCGGTGATCGCGTACTGGGCCGAGCCCTCGCCGAGCACGCAGACGACCGGGCGGTCCGGCTGGGCGAGCTGAACCCCGACCGAGGCGGCGAGGCCGAAGCCGAGGCCGCCGCCGGCGGCGAAGTAGTAGCTGCCGGGACGCGAGATGCGGAGCTGGTTGCGCAGCGCCAGGGTGCTGGAGGGCGACTCGAGGACGACGATCGCGTCGTCGGGCATCACCTCGGCCAGGGCACTGTGGACGGTCGAGGGGTTGAGCGGATCCTCGGCCGGGATTTCCTGCGGGCCAGGGTTCGGCTCCGGAGCCGGGCGCGAGGACTCGGGCACCGCCTCGACCAGCGCCGCCAGGGTGAGGCCGACGTCGGCGACGATCGCGTCGCCCATCGGCGCCCGCACCGCCTCGTCGTGGTCGCTGGTGATCGCCACCAGCCGCGCCCCCTCGGGCAGCAGCGGCCCGGGGATGTGCGGGTAGTAGGGGAAGACCGAGCTGCCGACGACGACGATCAGGTCGTGGCCCTCGAGCGTCTGGCCGACCGGGCCGATCGCCGGCGGCAGGACGCCGCGGAAGTTGGGGTGGTTCTCGGGGAAGCCGAGGCGGTGGCCGCCGGTGGCCGGGGAGGCCCAGACCGGCAGGCGCTGGCGCTCGGCGAGGGCGACGGCGAGGTCCCAGGCGCCGGCGGTGTCGACGTCGGGCCCGGCGACCAGGACCGGGTTGGCGGCCTGGTCGAGAGCCTCGGCGAGGGCGCGGACCGCCTCGGGGTTGGCCGTGGCGCGGCCGTCGACCTTGCGCTCGATCGCGGCCCGGGCGTCCTTCTCGTCGACCTCGGCGTACCAGTCGTCCATCGGCAGCGAGACGAAGACCGGGCCCCGCGGCGCCAGCCCGGCGAGGTGGGCTCCGTGGGCGAGTGCCAGCGGCACGTCCTCGGCCCGCGGCGGCTCGTAGGACCACTTGACCAGCGGGTGCGGCATCCGGGTCGCGTCGCGGTTGGTGAGGTTGGCCTGCAGGGTGATCTGCGCCCGCGCCTGCTGGCCGGCGGTGATCAGCAGCGGCGAGTGGTTGGCCTGGGCGTTGAAGATCGCCCCCATCGCGTTGCCGACGCCCGGCGCGGTGTGGAGGTTGACGACGGTGGTCTTGCCCGAAGCCTGCGCGTAGCCGTCGGCCATCCCGACCACGACCGCCTCCTGCAGGCCCAGCACGTAGCGGAAGTCCGCGGGGAAGTCGGCGAGCATCGGCAGCTCGGTCGAGCCCGGGTTGCCGAACATCGTCGTCATCCCGTGGGCGCGGAAAAGGTCAAAGGTTGCTTCGCGGACAGTCGGCATGAATCGAACCCTATCCGGCCGTGTTCCAACTACCTCATGTCGGTGAGACTTCCGGGGCAGGATTCAAGCGGCGACCGTCGTAGGGCCGATAGGGCGGGAGTGAGCCACCGCCTCCTCGCCAACGCCTGGGTCAAGCTCCTGGCCGTCTTCGTCGCGTCGCTCGCCCCCCTCTTCGCGGTCGTCGCCTACGCCGAGGCCGCGCCCCCCGGACCGCCCCGGGTCCTCTACGGCCCCGGCGAAATCGTCCCGATCCCGGCCTCGATCCCCCACGCCGAAGGCGACATGGTCGATCGCCGGATCATCCCCAACCTGCGCTGGATCGCCAAACGGTTCCCGATCTACGTCACCGACGGCTACTCCGGCCCGCTGCCGAACGGCGAACGCGCCGGCTGCGACGGCTGCCACGTCAAGAACTCCGATCACTACAACGGGCTCGCGGTCGACATCGTTCCCATCAATCCGAGCTCCAAATGCGACGCCAACTGGACCGGGATCACCCGCCTCGCCCTCTGGGCCGAGCCGGAACAGAACAAACCGGTGCCGCCGTTCCGCTGGGTCGGCTACGACGGCGACGCCGGCCACGGCTGCGGCCACCACCTGCACCTCTCCTGGAACCACGCGATCGCGCCGATGTTCCAGCTCGCCGAATGGGTCGAAGCCTTCCCGGTCACGAGCGGCGAAGTCGAAGCCGCGGCGCCGAAGAAACGCCGGGCGAAGCCGAAAGCCCCCGCCGGCCCGCCCGGCGGCATCGCCCAGATGTCGACCGGCGGCGTCTCAGCCCGGGTCGGCGACTAGACGTGTCTGAGTTTTCCCGTCATATCTGACGGTCCAGCTCAGACACCCCCAGGCTGGTCCCTAGGATGCGCGGAATGCGTGTGCGCTTCGTGACCCTGGGAGTGTGTCTCGTCACGGTCTTTGCCGGCTGCGGCGACCAGGACGACTCGACGCCGGTTGCCTGCCTGGAAGGCGCCGCCGCCTACGAGCAGGCGCTGCGGGCGGCGCCCGGCGAGGTGCGGCTTGAGGGCGAGACGCCGATCAGCGATTGCCTCGCCCCCAACCAGACCGCCGGCGACCTGGCCCGGGTCGGCGAAGCGATGATCGAGACGGCGACCGCCCTCAACGCCGAGGCGCGGGCGGAACCGGGCGGCGAGGCGAACCTCCAGCTCGGCTACCTGCTCGGCGCGGCCCAGCGCGGCTCCGAGGAGAGCGAAGGGATCCACTCCGACCTCGTCCGCCGGCTCACCGTCGCGGCGCGTTACGCGCCCGGCGACCAGCCGATCCCGCCGCGGTTCGTCCGTGCCTACCGCGAAGGCTTCGACGCCGGCCGCTCCGGCGGCTGAGCGCGGCCGGAGCTACTCGGCCGAGACCGGCCGCTGGTCCATGCCCAGCTCGCGCCGCGCCTTCTGGGCGAGCGTGACGGTCGCCTTGCGCAGGCCGGAGGGCTCCTCGATCGGCTCCTCGTAGAGGACCCGGACCTGCCGCTCCCCTGTCGGGGTCTCGACCTGCAGGTCGAGACCGGTGCGGTCGGCGTCGAGGCAGCGGGCGGCCGTCGCGTCGGGGGCGTCGCCGAGGGCCTGCGCCATCTCCAGCAGGGCGTCGGCGTGGTCCTCGTTGAGGTGGTCGATGGCGCGCTCGGCGCCCTGGCTGACGGGATCGTCTGGCTTCATAGTTAGGGCACCCTAATACAGTCGGCCGGCACCGCGCCCGCACCCCACGGTCAATACGCTCCGGGGACTCGAACTTTTCCGATGGAGGCTTCCTTGACTGAGCAGCTCTGGGGTGGCGAGACCACCAAGGCCGTAGACAACTTCCCCGTCTCGGGCGAGCCGGTGCCGGTGCCGGTGGTGCGCTGGCTGGGCCGGATCAAGTCCGCCGCCGCCGATGCCAACGGCGCGCTCGGCCTGCTCGACGCCGACCTGGCGGCGCAGATCGCCGCTGCCGGCCAGGCCGTCGCCGAGGGCGAGCATGACGACCAGTTCCCCGTCGACGTCTTCCAGACCGGCTCCGGCACCTCCTCGAACATGAACGCCAACGAGGTGATCGCCAACCTCGCCGGCGACGAGGCCCATCCCAACGACCACGTCAACATGGGCCAGTCCTCCAACGACGTCTTCCCCTCCGCCGTGCACCTGGCGGCGCTGGACGAGGTCAGCCGCGATCTGCTGCCCTCGATGGGCGCCCTCGAGGCGGCGCTGGAAGTGAAAGCGAAGGAGTTCGCCGACGTCGTCAAGGCCGGCCGCACCCACCTGATGGACGCGGTCCCGGTCACCCTCGGCCAGGAGTTCGGCGGCTACGCCGCGCAGGTCCGGCTCGGCGTGCAGCGGGTCGAGGGGACGCTGCGGCGGGTCGGCCAGATCCCGCTCGGCGGCACCGCCACCGGCACCGGCCTCAACACCCACCCCGAGTTCGCCGCCAAGGTGCGCGAGAAGCTCGCCGCCGACACCGGCCTGGCGATCTCCCCTCCGCTCGACGCTTTCGAGGCGCAGGGCAACCGCGACTCCCTGGTCGAGCTCTCGGGTGCGCTCAAGGTCTACGCCGTCTCGCTCAACAAGATCGCCAACGACCTGGCGCTGATGGGCTCCGGCCCCCGCGCCGGCCTCGCCGAGCTGCGCCTGCCGGAGCTGCAGAAGGGCTCCTCGATAATGCCCGGCAAGGTCAACCCGGTGATCCCGGAGGTGGTGATCCAGGTCGCTGCCCAGGTGATCGGTAACGACGCCGCGATCACCGTCGCCGGCAGTCAGGGCCAGTTCGAGCTCAACGTCCGGGTGCCGCTGATCGCCCGCAACCTGCTCGACTCGATCAAGCTGCTGGCCAGCGCCTCGCGCCTCCTCAGCGACAAATGCGTCGCCGGGGTCGAGGCCAACGAGGAGATGACCAACCGCCACGCCGAGGCGACCCTCGCCACGGCCACCGCGCTCAACCCCCACATCGGCTACGACCGCGCCGCCGACATCGTCAAGGCGGCGGCCGAGTCAGGCCGGTCGCTGCGCGAGGTCGCGCTGGAGCAGGGCGTGGAGACCTCGGTGCTGGAGGAGGCGCTGGATCACCGGCGGATGGCTCGGCCGCACGAGTAGGGGTGGGTTTGGCGTTTGCTGAACCGCTCTAGCGCGGGTCGTCTACGAGCAGCTCTACGTTTCGGTCCTGCGGATTGCCTTCGCCGAGCGGGGCTCCGGACTGGAGGTCGTTGAAGCTCATGGTGCGGGCTGCGGAGGCGAGGTCGTTGAAGTCCATCGACGAGGCGGGGGTGCCGGGTGCCGGCGCCGCGACCTGGCCGACGTGGTCGAGGATCGTGCCGAAGATCGAGAGGGTGCCGTCGTGGTTGTCGAAGACCTCGAGCAGGCGGCTCTGCTGGGGCCAGTCGGCCTCGGCCGCCACCCGGATGCTCCAGAAGCCGCCTTCGCCACCGGGGTCGGGGAAGGCGTTGACGACGTTGTCGTGCGAGTGGCCCGCCACCCAGGCGATCGCGTTGGGGAATTCGTGCAGGAGGCCGACCATGTCGGCCTCGAGGTGGATCGGGAACGAGAGCCGCGGATCGAGGTCGCAGCCGGGGTTGATGTCGTGCCCGTGCGAGTCGTTGACCGTGCACGGCGGGGCCACCTCGTCGGCGATGTCGGCGACCAGGCTCTCGGGAGCGTGGTGGCTGAACAGGACCACCAGCTGATCGGCGGCGGTCGCTGCTTCGAGCTGTCCCCGCAGCCATTTGAACTGGGGGTCGTCGATGTTGCCGTCGGAGGTCGATTTGCCGGTCGGGGTGAGGATCGTGCCCGCCTCGGCGACGGTGTCGAGGGCGACGAAGCGCATCCCCGGCGCCGGGCTCCAGGCGTAGTAGCCGGCGGCGCCTTTGGAGGCGGTTTCCTGGGCGGCGTCGATCAGGTCGAAGCCGTGGCCGTCGGCCTGCGAGCCCGCCTTGAAGATGTCCTTGTACTGCTTCTTGGAGACGAAGCGGCGGTTCGGGTCGCCGGGGACGAGGATCGTGTTCTGCGGGCTGGTCAGGAACGAGGTGAGCAGCGTCACCGGGTTGAACAAAGCGCTCAGCAGGGCGCTCGCGTTTTCGGGGTTGGAGACCGGCCCGATCGGCTTCAGGCAGCCGGTCGCGACCTGCTCGAAGGCCGCATTGGCGGCGGCGTTGCCCTGGACCAGCGCGTCGTGGTTGCCGAAGGCGACATATGAGGGGACGTCGAGCCCTTCGGCGGTGAAGGCCTGCTGCGCCTTGTCCATCAGGCCCGGGTATTTCGGCCAGGCGGCGTGCGGTCCTTTCGGCACGTCGGGGTCGTAGAACTCCGGGAATGGCCCCTCGATGTAGTCGTCGTAGTCCTGGACGCCGGTGTAGCGGGCGGCCTCGGCGGCGCCGGGGACGAAGAGGTTGGGGCAGAGCGGGTGCGAGTAGGTCGCTTTGTTGACGCCGCTGTTGGGATTGAGGTTGCCACCCTCGAGCAGGGTCCGCACCCACTGCGTCTCGTTCAGCTGCTGGCTGTCGGCCGAGTCGCCGGTGTTGATCGTGAACTCCATCGCCCGGCGGGCGCCGCTGCCGTCGGCGACCGGACTGGCGGCGGCGAAGCGGTTGACCTGGCGAATCATCGCCTCGTCGATCTGGGGCTCGAGCGCCTCCCATGGCCGCCAGGCGGCGCCGAAGGGGAGGTTGAGCGGGGTCGAGAGCGGGTCGATCACCTCGAGCCGCGCCGGCGACTCCTCGTCGGCGAGCTGGAAGTCGGAGAGCTGGCCGAAGTAGACGAGCGAGGTGCGCCGCGTGTCGCGCCCACTCTGCGCCGCGCCGAGTTCTTCGCGCACGGCGTAGGGCTCACCGGGGCCGAGCTGGAGGAAGTCGAAGGCGCCACTGGTCGCCGGGACCAGGCGCTGTTCGAGGGTCGTCTTGCCTTCCGTATCGGAGACCGCCGCAACGGCGTTCGGTGCCACGGCGATCGCGGCAAGCGCCGCGATCGCCCCCACGAACCTCACAACCTCCCGGATTCCCATGCGGGTGAGAGTACCCACTTTTAAGCGGGAAATGTTTTGCGGTGGTTACCGACTACCCCTGCAAGGTGACGAAGCGCTCCTCGGTCAGCTCGTAGACCGCGTAGGCCGGGCCCTCGCGGGTGTTGCCGGAGTCCTTGACGCCGCCGTAGGGCTGCTGGTCGGTGCGGAAGGTCGGCACCTCGTTGATGAGGACGCCGCCGAACTCGAGGGTGCGGCCGGCCTGGAGGCCGCGGCCGATGTCGCGGGTGAAGACGCCGGCCTGGAGGCCGAACTTGGAGTCGTTGGCGAGGCGGAGGGCCTCGTCGAACTCGGTGAAGGTGTCGATCGTCGCCACCGGCCCGAAGATCTCCTCGCACCAGACCTTGGCCTCTTTCGGCGGCGCCTTCAGCAGGGTCGGCGCCAGGCAACGACCCTCGTCGACCAGCTCGCCACCGGTCAGCAGCTCGGCCCCGCCGGCGATCGCCTCGTCGACCCAGGTCTTGACCCGGTCGCGGTCGTCGGGGGTGATCAGCGGCCCGACGTCGGTCCCCGCGTCGAGCGGGTCGCCGACCGTCAGCTTCTCGACGTTGGCGATGAGGCGCGCGGTGAACTCCTCGGCCACCGCCTCGTGGACGAGGATCCGCTGGATCGAGATGCAGCTCTGGCCGGCGTGGGAGAAGGCGTGGATCTGGGCTTTGTCGGCCGCCGCTTCCCAGTCGCCGTCGTCGGCGACGATCAGCGGCGCGTTGGAGCCGAGCTCCAGGTTGACCTTCTTGTGCGGGACCTTGGAGCGGATGTCCCAGCCGACCGGGGCCGAGCCGGTGAAGGTGATCGCCTTGGTCAGCGGGTGCTCGACGATCTTGTTGCCGACCTTCGACCCGGGGCCGGGGATGACCGAGAGCCAGTTCTCCGGCAGCCCCGCCTCGACCAGGATCGCGGCCAGCTTCAGGGCCGAGATCGGCGTCTGCCCGGCTGGCTTGAGGACCACCGCGTTGCCGGCTGCGATCGCCGGGCCGAGCTTGTGGGCGACCAGGTTGAGGGGGAAGTTGAAGGGGCTGATCGCGCCGACGACGCCGTAGGGCACGCGCAGCATCACGCCCCACTTGCCGACCCCCGCCGGGGCGGCGTCCATCGGCACCGTGCCGCCGGTCAGCTTGCGCGCCTCGACGGCGGAGAACTCGAGCGTGGAGACGCAGCGTTCGGCCTCGACCGTCGCCGTCTTGATCGGCTTGCCGGCCTCGGCGGCGATCGCCGCCGCCAGCTCGTCGCGGCGCTCGGCGACCAGCTCGGCCGCTCGCTCCAGCACCGCCGCCCGCCGGTGCTGGGGGAAGTCGGCGGTCTCGAACGCCTCGTGGGCGGCCTCGATCGCCCGCTCGACCAGCGCTTCGTCGCCCTGCGCGACCCGGCCGACGAGGCTGCCGTCGTACGGGCTCTTGACCTCGCTCCACTCGCCGGTCTCCGTCCACTCGCCGGCGGCGAGGAGCTTGTGGTCCGTAGCCATCACCTATTCAGATTACGTCCCCGGAGAGGCAGGCCGCTACTCCTCTTCGTTGAATCTGTTGGCTCAGAGATGTCCAAGATCATCAACAGGACCTTCGTCAAGCTCCTCATCGCATTCGCCGCTCTGACCTCCGCCTACCCGGTGGCGGCGCAGGCCAGTGTCAGCTGGGTCGTCCACGGCCGCGGCTTCGGCCACGGGGTCGGGATGAGCGCCTACGGCGCCTACGGCTTCGCCAAGGCCGGCAAGAACTACCGCTTCATCCTCGGCCACTACTACCGCGGGACCACGATCGGGACGCTCGAAAAGCCGCGGGTCGTCCGCGTCCTTCTGAGCATCTCCCCCGCCGACGTCGAATTCAGCGGCGCCACCAGCGCCTGCGGCGAGATCCTCGACCCGGCCCGCAGCTACGAGGCGCACCGGGCCGGCGGCGGCGTCAGGCTGCGCAGCTCCGGCGGCAAACCGCTCGCCAACTGCGGCCGCAAGCTGCGCGCCGCCGGCCGCGGCAAGATCGCGATATCCGGGGTCGGGACCTTCCGCGGCGCCCTGGAGACGGTGCCGACCGAAAGCGACGCCGGCTCGCTCAACATCGTCAACGCCCTGGCGCTGGAGCAGTACGTGAAAGGGGTGATGCCGAACGAGGTGCCGCCCTCCTGGCCCTACGAGGAGCTGAAAGCGCAAGCGCTGGCGGTGCGCTCGATCGCCCTCACCGGCGACGTCGGCGGCAACGGCTTCGACCTCTACGCCGACACCCGCAGCCAGGTCTACGAGGGGCTGGAAAGCGAGTACGACCGCACCAACCAGGCGGTCGACGCGACCCGCGGCCAGGTCGTGATGTACGGCAATGACGTCGCCCAGACGCTCTACTCGGCCTGCTCGGGCGGCCACACCGAGAGCGCGGTCAACGTCTTCGGCTCCCCCGTCCCCTACCTGGTCGGCGTCCCCGACCCATATGACTACTACTGCCCGATGCACGAGTGGACGCTCGACTTCAGCGGCCCGGAAATCAGCTCCCGCCTCGGCGGCTACCTGCAGGGCAAGCTGAAACAGGTCGTGATCACCAAAACCGGCGTCTCGCCGCGGATCATCAGCGCCAAGTTGATCGGAACCGGCGGCACGACGACCGTCACCGGCTCCCAGCTCTCGGTCGCGCTCGGCGGCTACGACACCTGGATGACCTTCCAGAAGGTCGTCTCGAAATAGGCACCTGTCGCCTTTGTCCTCCCCGTGGGGGACAAAGGCGACACTCAGCCGTCGGGGTAGGGCTGGATCGGGATGCCGTGGTCGGTCTCGCGCATCCCCAGCTCGTAGGCGCCGCCGCCGTTCAGGGTCAGCTGGCGGGCTGGCTGGCCGGGGCGTTCGACGGTCAGCTCGAGGTCGGCGACCGAGCAGTTGACGGTGTTGTGCTCCGGCCCCTTGGGGTCGGCGTAGACCCAGCCGACGAAGTCCTTCTCCGGCGCCGAGACGCGGCCGCGGACCATGACGTCCTTGCCGGGGAGGACGAAGCTGCAGACCGAGGGCCGCTCGTCGATCTCGGCCGAGCGGATCGCGCCGAGGCCGCCGAGGCGGTGGGCGATGCCGTCGAGGACCAGCATCCCGGAGGGGATCCAGGGGCTGACGCGGGAGCCGAGGCGGACGCGGGCGGCGCCGGCGTCGAAGTAGGTGTCGGGGGCGTCGGCGAAGCCGGTGCCCTCGAGCCAGACCCAGCGCTCGGCGTGCTCGGTCCCCCAGTTGTGACCGATCATCCCCGGCCAGCCGCTCAGCTCCCACGGTTCGCCGTCGACCTCGAGCCGGCCGTCGAAGCGGGCGTCGGGGTAGGGCGCGAGGAACTTGGTTTTCGGCAGCGGCGCCTTGTAGAGCCAGTCGGCCGGCAGGTACTTGCAGGGCTCGGCCGTACCGCCGAAGGTGAAGGACCAGGCGGCGCTGAGCGCCTCGGTGTCGACCGAGCCCTCGGCCCGGCCGGGGCCGATAGTCGCGTCGGCGACCCGGATCCACTCGCCCGCCGGGGCCTCCAGCTGCGCCGCCGGCACCGTCACCTTGGTCGCCCGCGGCCCGTCGGCCTCGCGGTCGAAGAGGCAGAACCAGATCGAGCCGCTGGGCTCGGCGCCGGGACGCTTGTGGACCGTGTGCCGGATCCAGACGCCTTTGCCGCCCCCCGGCTGGCAGGCCTTGACATAGAAGCTCTCGTAGTGGCCGGCTTTCAAGGCCACCTCCGGGAACCGCGCCCGTTCCTCCATGGCCCAACCTTAAAGGCGTGTCGACTCATGGGTCCACTTGGGCGCCTAAAGCGGCACGACGGCTTCAGTCCTCCTCGTCGCGCAGCGGCGGGGGCGGCGGCGATTCGAAGCCGAGCATCGACACCGTCGCCGTCAGCACCTCCTCGCCCGAGGCTGCCAGCCGGTCGCCCGCGTCGAGGCGGATCTGGGTCAGCTCCTCGAAGGTCGCCGCGAGCTTGGCGATCACTTCGCTCCAGCCGCGCTCGTCGAGCTGCATCGGCATCCAGGTCAGGTGGCGGTCAGGGCGCGCGTCGAAGGTGTCCTCGGCGATCGCCCGATCGGCACGCGCGACCATTCCCTGCAGGGAGACGCGTGAGAGCTGGCGCCGGGTCGGCCGCGGCATGCCTTCGAACTCGGCATCGTCGAAGTAGACGCGGGCGAGCCCTTCGTAGACGTGCTCGACGGCGCCGCGGCGCGGAATCGATTCGATCACCTCCAGGCAGCCTTCCTTCTGCAGCTCGCGGAAGTGGTAGGAGGCGAGCGAGAGGGCCTGCTGGTAGGTCGTGTAGTGCTCCTTCGGAATCAGCCCTTCCTCGACGAACTGGCTGGGGCTGCGCGGGCCTTCGTTGAGGGCTTCGAGAATTCGCACCCGCAGCGGGTGCTTGAGCGCGTTGCCGATCGTCTCTCTGCGCCGCTTTGCCTCACCTTCGCTCCCCGCCATCCCCAAGCCCTTTCGATTGATCGACTGACCAGCAGGCATGACGATAGGGCATAAATGCTCGGAAGAAGCGAGAAAATGGCAGGGTAGAGCCCTTTACTGAGCCCACTCGAAGCAATAAAAACCCATGCATCGCCGCGAAGGACGCTTCCGGTGAGGGAAGGAGGTGATGCATTGTGAGGCTCAGCGGATGCAGTGAGGCGTACCCGGCAACCTCGATTCACAAGGGGGGCTGAGGGCTCTCGGTTGCCGCCCCGATGCGATCGGCGGGGCGGTGCCGGGGCGTGTCAGACCTTGATCGTGATCACGTCGCCGTCCTGGACGAGGTAGTCGCGACCCTCGATCCGCAGCAGGCCCTTGTCGCGCGCCGGCGCGTAGCCGCCGCACTCGACCAGCTGCTGCCAGCCGATCACCTCGGCTTTGACGAACGCTTCCATGATCTCGGTGTGGATCGTCCCCGCCGACTCCAGCGCGGTGGCGCCGCGGTGCAGCGGCCGGGCGACCGCCTCCTTGTCCTCGCCGGCGGTGAAGAAGGTGATCAGCTCCAGCAGCTCGTAGGCGGCGCGGACCAGGCGCGACAGGCCCGAGCCCCCGACCCCGTAGGACTCGCGCATCTCCTCGGCTTCGGCCGGGTCGAGCTCGGCCAGCTCGCCCTCGATCCGGGCGCTGACCGCGACCACGCCGGCGCCGACCGAGTTGGCGTGGGAGATGACGGCTTCCGGCGGCTCGGCGTCGCCCTCGTCGACGTTGGCGACGTAGAGGATCGGCTTCGTGGTCAGCGCCTGCAGGTTCTGGGCCGCCAGCGGTGCGGCATCGGGAATCGGGACCGAGCGCGCCGGCTTGCCGGCGGCGAGCGCCTCGTACACCGCCTCCAGCCAGCCGTGCTCGGCGATCGCCTCGGCGTCGCCCGACTTCGCCTGCTTGCCGACCCGGCCGAGGCGGCGCTCGACCTGCTCGTAGTCGGCGAGGACCAGCTCGGTCTCGATCGTCTCGATGTCGGCCAGCGGGTCGACCCGGCCGTCGGGGTGCGGGACGTCGGATTCGGTGTGGCAGCGAACGACGTGGCAGATCGCGTCGGTCTCGCGGATCGAGGCGAGGAACTGGTTGCCGAGCCCCTCCCCTTCGGAGGCTCCCTTGACCAGGCCGGCGATGTCGTGGAAGTCGATTTTGGCCGGCACCAGCTCGGAGCTCTTGACCGTTGCGGCGACCTGCTCCAGGCGCTCGTCCGGGACCAGGGCGACGGCGACGTTGGGCTCGATCGTCGTGAACGGGTAGTCGCCGGTCTGGGCGCCGCCCTTGGTCAGGGCGTTGAAGAGGGTGGACTTGCCCGCGTTCGGCAGGCCGACGATCCCGACCTTCATGAGGGCAACGGGACGATCAGGCCGAGGACGACGCCGAGCAGGGCGCCGGCGACGTCATCGGACGGGTAGTGCATGCCGAGGTAGGGGCGACCGAGCGCCAGCGCGAAGGCGACGACGAAGGCTGCGCCCATCGCCGGATCGACCCGGACCATCGCCGTCGCCACGGCGAAGGACGAGGTGGCGTGGGCGGAGGGGAAGCTGAGGCTGCTGGGCGCGCCGCCGAGCGGCGGCAGACCATCGAGCACCGGCCGCGGCCGCTTCACCACCAGCTTGATCGCGTAGTTGAGGCCGATCGCGAGAGGACCGAGCAGAGCGCAGACCAGCCACTGCTCCCAGCGCGAGTTGTCGAGCACCGCCAGCGCGGCGCCGAGCAGGAACCAGACGAGGGCGTTGTTGCCGGCCTTGCCGAGAGCGATCGCGGCGTCCTCCACGGCGGGGCTGTGGCCGTGGGTCCGCATCCAGCGCAGCAGCTTCAGATCCAGTTCCTGCATCGGCGCGGGACAATATGGGAGATGCCTACCGTCCCCGGCTTCGTCCACACCCCCGGCAACCACTGCGGCTCGACCGCGCTGCGCAACCTGCTCGCCTTCCACGGCGCGGAGATCAGCGAGGAGATGGCCTTCGGGCTCGGCGCCGGGGCGGGCTTCTACTACCTGGCGCTCGACGACACCTCGCCGAGCCGCTGGTTCAACGGTCGCACCGCGCGGCTGGAGGAGAGCTTCCGCGAGCTGACCGGAGCTGCCCTGGAGATGCGCACCTTCGCCGCCGAGGAAGGGGCGGCGGCCTGGGACGCGGCGGCGACCGAGATCGACACCGGCAGCCCCGCCCTCCTCCTCACCGACATCTACTACCTGGACCATTACGGCAACTCGGCCCACTTCCCCGGGCACGCGGTGGTGCTGGCGGGCTACGACGAGGAGGTCGCGCATCTCTCCGACACCGGCTTCGAGGAGCTGCAGACGACGCGGCTCGAGAACCTGGCGCGAGCCCGCCACAGCGGCCATCCCGCCTACCCGCTGGAAGGCCACATGTTCACCGTCGCCGAGGCGATCGACCGCGGGCAGCTCGAGGCGGCGGTGCCGCGGGCGATCGAGCGGGCGGCGAGCGAGATGCTGGAGCCGCCGTTCGGCGAGTTCGGCGGCGTGCCGGCGCTGGAGCGCCTCGCGGCCGAGGCCGGCGCCTGGCCCGAGACGGTCGAGGACTGGCAGTGGTGCGCCCGCTTCGCCTACCAGGTGATCGAGCGCCGCGGCACCGGCGGCGGCTGCTTCCGGCTGATGTATGCGCGCTTCCTGGCGGAGGCCGGCCGCGACGAGGCGCCGCTGGCGGCCGAGGCGGCGGCGCGGTGGACCGCCCTGGCGGAAGCTTTCCGGGTCGCGAGCGAAGACGACGAGCCGCGACCGGAGCCGTGGGACGCGGTCGGCGCCGGCGCCACCAGGGTGTTAGAGGCGGAGCGCCGCCTCTGGACGTCCCTCTGACCGCTCCGGTTTGTCGCACCAACCGCGGGGTACCGAGGCTCCATGACCATCGGAGCGAGCATCTTCCTCATCGCCGTGGGCGCGATCCTCAAGTTCGCGACCAACTTCCACGTCCAGGGCGTCTCCGTCGACACCGTCGGCCTGATCCTGATGATCGCCGGAGCCGCCGGCCTCGTCCTCGGCCTCTTCCAGGAAGTCATCTGGTCCCGCCGCAACCGCCCCGTCGCGCCGGGCGAAGCGCCGCCGGTGGAAGAACGGCGGGAAGTCAGGGAACAGCCGCCGCGTTACTGACAACCAGGAGGCCGGTCGATGCGAGGTGGCGGCGGAGGCGTCCACCTCCGCCGCCGTCGGATGCTTCACGCTGAGGCAGCTCTGCTGACGCAGCCGGGGGCATCCAACTCTCTCGTGACGATGGGCTCGCAGAACTGCCCGTCACCTGCTTTCAACATCGGCCTCTTCGATTGCGACAGCATCGATATAGCCCTCGTCAAGGTGTGCAGAATGGTTATGAAGTCGCTCTCCACATAGCGGACAGCTCTCCATCGGCCTCCCCATCAGTTCAGCCAGATTGCGGAACGCCCCTTGGCCGACTTCGAGGACCTCTCGGACGTTTCTGGATACCCCGCGCCAACGCTCCGCGCCTATACGGGGTTCATTCCCACTTAATTGCTGAGCTCGTTCGGCTTCGACCTCCCGACCCACCACGTACAGGACATCCTGAAGATCACGGAGGCGACGGATCGTCTGCCGAAAATGAACATCGGCATCGGCTTCATCCATTGCCCGCCGCATCTTCATTCGTCGCTGCTTTCGCTCTGCCTCTAAGTCTCGCTTGATATCGCTTGACCTCGCCCTGGCCCGCCGCCAGGAGCGGCTGCGGTCAAGCTGGGCGAGAAGCGCCGCATTCACCTCTTCGTCAGCGAGCAGGTAAACGGCGATGTTGGCCCGCTCCCCAGGGCTTTTGGCCACCAGGCGACCAATCGTCCGTCGCTCGACCATGTCCCGGTGGGCTTGACGCACCTCCGCCTGCCGCTCGGGTGGGCATATACGCCAGCGCGAGTGTTCCCGTTTACTCTGTTTCGGGAGCGGCTCGACCAGGCCTTGCTCCCACAGCGTGTTGCGGGCGCCGGAGGCTCTTCCGGCCGTCAGGCCGGTCAGCTCCGCGATCTCCCGATCAGTCCGATCCTCCCCATCCCGCATGACTCGGAGGACCGCCTCTCGACTGCTCTCCTGTTTGCTCATCGGATCCCTTCTGCAGACCTGTCCCGCCGGCCGTATCAGACCGGCGGGACTTCATCGACTAGGACTCTGCGCCCGCGGCCAGCTTCTTCCGGGACTCATTGCCGGCGGACCCGATCGTCAGCTCGCGATCGATCCGACCCATCTCCATCCCCAGCTGATCGGCCACCTGCCCCTGAAGCTTTGGATGCCGCTCGATGATCATGCTGAGGTCGCGTCGAAGCGAGCTGGCCCGCCGGACCAAGGACTGGATCTCCTTGTCGACCGCGTCCTCCATGATCAGAATCTCGTTGTCAGTGAGATAGAAGGCGGGGGTCCGGTCGGCAAAACGATAGACCCGACAGCGACAGACGACGAGGGTGCTTTCCTCGCGTTCGAGCTGAAGCTGCAGAAACCCCGAGCGCCGCGTCTGGGTCAACCCCCAGACATCGGACTTGAGCTTCTTCAAGGCTGCCTCGGAGACCCGATCGAGATCAGCCGCCTGTTCTCCAGCCCCGGGGCCAGAGGGAAATACATGCGAGTAGAAGCCGCCGTTCGTAAGCGCTTTCTTCGAACGCTCCGCCTTCGAGCCGACGACGCACTCCTCCATCGCAATTCTAAAGGCCGCTTCCTTCATCACCGCGTCAGCGGGCTCGCCGTCCTCGCCGACATAACCCTCCGCTCGATAGGCGTCTTCAATTGCCTTGTCGACCTCCCGCTCGAACTGCGAGAAGAGGTCGTCGTAGTTCTCAACCTGAGACATGTGGCTCCAATCTCCTGAGCCATCGTGATGGGTCAGGGTCGCTTTGCAGTCAAGGTAGCAGGCGTTCCCATAGCCGACCAGACCGTCCCGCCGCCTCGCAATTAGGATTCTTCCGTGGCTGCCCAGGACGATGTCAGGGAGCGGGAGATGCGCACCCTGTTCAACCTCACCAAGCCCGAGGAGTACGGCCGGGCCGACATCGACGGTGTCCTCGAACTGGAAGGCACCGGGGTGCCCGCCGCATTGCATGGCAGGGAGATCTCCTTCGAGCTGAAGTCGTCAACCGGCGGCCGGCCGAACATCTCCACGGTGAGGGACTTCGGCCTGCACTACATCGAGAAGTGGCGCAAGCTTCATTGGCTCTTCGGTGTCTACGACGTCGAAGGCGGGGAAACCAAGCTCCAGTACTGCCTCTATGGGTCTCCCCTGAAAATGAAACCTTGGTTCGATCGCATGGCGGCTTACATCTCTCCAGACGTCGCCCTCGCGGAGTGCGTCCCGGAGCTGATCGACGATGAGATCTTGACGAGGGTGGTGGGCAGCGGCGAAGACTTCGCCTTCGAGAACGCGAAGCTCCTTCTGAAGAACCAGTTGAACCGGCAGGGCTATCGCGACATGGCCGATCTCGAAGGAGAACGATTTTCCCGAGAGGCCATGCTCGAGCTTCTCCAAGCGCGCTGCCGCTACGTGATCGAGCGCGGCTCAACGCTCAATAACCCTCACATCCCACCCAGCTATTTCGAAGCTTGGGAGAAGATTGACCGGAATCACGCAGCCAGGCTGCGCGAACTCGTCTGCGAGGCACTGCAGGATTAGCCATCCGCCGCCGCGCACCGTAGCTTCCATCCGACTTCGATGGACAGAACCGGCGACAGATGAGCCAATACGAGCTGGGAACCGATGCTCCCTGGTACCAGGGCCGGCAGCTGACGGATCAGCAGAGAGAAACATTCAGGGCCAGGTCGCAGCAGTCTCACCGCGCAAAGGTCAAGGCACTGGCCGGAGATGCCATGCCCATCCACCCGGTCAACATCCCCATCCTCGACCCGCGCACGCTGATGCCCCAGCTTGCTCCGCACGGACTCACCGCCCTCTCGCTTTTCAGCGGCGGCGGCGGTCTTGACCTGGGTTTCGATCGAGCCGGCTATCACCACGTGGCCTCCTTCGACACGCTCCCTGCCGCCGGTGAGACCCTGACCTGCAATCGACCTGACTGGACGGTGCATGCCGGCGAGACAGGAGACGTGCGCGCCGTCGGCTGGCGCGACTATCGGGGCGCTGTGGACATCCTCCACGGCGGTCCGCCTTGCCAGCCGTTCTCCACGGCTGGCAGGCAACGGGGTGCGCGCGATGGCCGCAACCTGCTTCCCGAGTTCGTCAAAAGCGTCCTGGCCACCCGTCCCCGGGCCTTTATCGCCGAGAACGTGGCGGCTCTGTCGGGACCGAAATTCGAGGGCTATCTCAAACGCGCCTTCTATCGACCTTTATCCAAGAGCTACTACATCGACACCTTCTTGATGAGCGCCCAGGATTATGGGGTGCCGCAGATTCGGCGCCGCGTTGTCTTCGTCGGATTCCGCCGTCAACGCGATTTCCAGCGTTTCCAGAGGCCCGTGCCGACGCACTGCGCACCCGGGGCGGAGGCAGACGACGCACCGATGACGCTGGGAGCGCGCGCGGCACTCGGCTTGCCGTCGACTGGATATGACGCTCTCGCCCCGACGATTCGCAGCACCCTGACCGGCCCCCGCCACACCACTTCCGTACTCAGCAGCGCGTCTGCGCAGCGCAGCTGGGCCAAGCTCGAGATCTGGCCCAACGGCGTTGCCGCCGACCGCGCCGCGGCCAGCATCTTTCCGGCGAAGAACGGCCACTTCAGGATGAGCGTTGCCGACTGCGCCCTCCTGCAGGGATTCCCCGAGGACTGGAACTTCCATGGGGCGACCTACATGGCGTTGGGTCAGTTGGGCAATTCGGTCGCCCCCCCGGTCGGTTACGCAGCGGCGACTGCAGCCGCCAAAGCCCTTCACGGGCGCAGCTGGTCGCCGTCCCGCTAGGCTTGCTCAAGTGACCAGGAGCGCCTCTCCCAGCAGTCTCTGCGCGCGGGAAACGATGAGGGCGAACCGCCGCTCCGACACCCAGCCGGAGATCGCTCTTCGCTCGGAACTTCAACGGCGAGGCCTGCGCTTTCGCAAAGACCTCCCCCTCGATCTTCGCGGCGGGCGCGTCCGACCCGATGTCGTCTTCACCCGAGCGAAGGTCGCAATTTTCGTCGATGGATGTTTTTGGCACTGCTGCCCAGACCATGGCCAGGTTCCCAACGCAAACCGCAGCTATTGGGAGCAAAAGCTGGCCCGCAACGTCAAACGCGACCGACGAAACGACGCAGTCCTCCGAAACGAGGGATGGAAAGTGCTCCGGTTCTACGAACACGTGACCGTGGAGCATGCCGCCGACGAGACCGTGAAGGCAGTGAAATCGCGGTCTTCCTGAAGCCGTCGGCTGCCCCGGTTCAGGGCTGCACCGAAGCGGGAGCGACGGGACTCGAACCCGCGACCTCCGGCGTGACAGGCCGGCGCTCTAACCAGCTGAGCTACGCCCCCAGGAACACTGCGGCGGGCCATCGGGGTGCGGCCCGGAGGCAACGCTAGCGCAATTCCGCCGCGAGGTACCTAGGCCGTGACGTGCGAAAGGGCGTGCAGCGTCTCCTCGATCCCGGCCCGCATCAGCTCGAGGTCCGGCACCGTGTCGGGGTCGGCATTGACCCCGAAGTAGACCGTGCCGTTGTAGCCCACCGCCGCGACCCCGACGGACTGACCGCAGAAGAGGGGGACGGCTGGGATGACCCGGCGCATCTCGGCACCGAGCCCGTAGAGCGCGAAGGGGAAGGCGGGGACGTTGGCGATCGTCAGGTTGAAGAGACGGGGCGTGAAGGCCAGCCGGGCGATCACGCTCTGGACCAGGGCCGGGCTCACCCGGATCAGCCCTGTGACGGTGTCGGCGCCGGGGACGGTCCCTTCGCGCTTGCGCTCGCTGGAGGTGGCGACCATCTTCCGGTAGCGGAGCAGCGGGTCGGGCTCGCCCACCTCCATGTCGACGAACAGGGAGGAGGCGTCGCCGCTGGCGAGCATCTGGGTCGAGTGGCCGAGGGTGGCCAGGACGACCGCCCGGAGCTGGTCGACCTCCTCCCCGCGAGCCTCGAAGAGCCGCCGCAGGCCGCCGGCGGTGGCGGTCATCACCACGTCGTTGACCGTCCCCCCGTACTCCGTCCGCACCCGCTTCAGCTCCTCCAGCGACAGCTCCGCCGCCGCCAGCGACCGCTTCGCTCCAGTCCCTTCGTTGAGGCTGGTGCGAGGCGCCAGGTCGAGCTCGTTGCCAGCCAGGACCTCGGCGATCGCACGGGACTGCGAGAGGATCTCGGTCACGTCACGGGGCTTGACCTGGGCATCGGTGCCGCCGCCGATCCCTTCGCCGACGACACCGCGCAGCCGGTTCAGCACCCCGAGCTCCGACTCCTCGCCGAAGGAGGAGATCAGGTTCGCCAGCATGGTCACACCCTCCTCCGGTTCGGGCTCGGCGTCGAGCAGGGCGGCCACCAGATTCGCCGTGCTGAACCCGTCGACCAGACAGTGGTGGACCTTCCAGGCGAGCGCCCAGCGGCCCCCCTCCAGCCCTTCCAGCAGCACCACTTCCCAGAGCGGACGCGAACGATCCAGACGCACCGAGAAGTAGTCGCCGAGCCATGCCATCAGCTCCGCCTCGCCCCCCGGCCCGGGCAGGTTCGCGCGGCGAATCTGCTGACCGACGTCGAAGTCGGGGTCGGGCAGCCAGACCGGCAGCGAGAACCCCTCGATCCGCGGCGTCGAGAGGCGGCGGCGCAGCACCGAGAAATCCTCCAAGCGGTCCTGGGCCTGCGCGCGCAGCCGCTCCAGCGAGGGCCGGCTGCCCCCGGGCAACCGGTCGAAGACCATCGCCCAGCCGAGGTGCATATGAGCTGCGCGGTCTCCTTCCTCGATCTCGAGGAAGGTGGCGTCGAGCGGGCTCAGGTAACTGCGCATCTCAACCGACCTCCAGGCTCTCCACCTCGGCCTCGGCCGACCCGGGCACCGCGTAGGCGGCCTCGCCGGCGGTGATCGCTTCGAGGATCTCCCGCAGATCGGCGATCCGGTCGGCGCCATAGCGCTCCTCCCACCGTTTCTCGATCCGCTCGAGGATGTCGAAGCCGTAGTCCTGAGCCTCCTCGCCTCGCTCGGTCATGCAGATCAGCTTCGCCCGGCGGTCGGCGGGGTCGGGGACGCGCTCGACATAGCCCCGCTCAACCAGGTCGTCGACCACTTCCCCGACCGCCTGCTTCGTCCTGTTCCCCCGCTCGGCAATCTCGGTCAAGCGCAGCCCCGGCTCCCTCACGTGGCGGAACACGGAGCCGTGGACCGGCCGCAGGTCGCTGAACTCGCTGATCCGCATCTCCCTGCGAAACTCGCTGATCATCACGTCGAAGACGACTTCCAGGAGCCCGTTGAGAGGGAGATCGACCGTAGGCTTATTTGGGTAATTTGACATCTTGTCAGGGAACCTTACAAGGTTTCCTGACGATTTAGAATGCCTCCTTTAGGCTGCCGCCGGTGAGACTGGTCACGTACGACGCAGGGGACGGCCCGCGCGCCGGGATACTCGAGGACGACCGGGTCCTCGACGCCTGGGCGCTGCTCGGCGATCCGCACCGGGGAAGCCTGCGGGAGCTGATCGCCGCGGAGCGGGTCGAGGAGCTGCGCGGCCGGCTCGGCGACGGCGGGGCACCATCCCACCCACGCCCGGCGGTCGCGCTGCTGGCGCCGATCCCCGACCCGGGGAAGATCGTCTGCATCGGCCTCAACTACCGCAAGCACGCCGTCGAGGTCGGGGTCGAGGAGCTGCCGGAGATGCCGACGATCTTCGCCAAGTACGCGAACGCGCTGGTGCCCGACGGGGCGACGGTGCGGGCGCCGACCGCGAAGACCGACTACGAGGCCGAGGTGGCGTTCGTCGTCGGCCGCCGCGCCAAGGACGTCGCCGAGGACGAAGCGCTCGATTACGTCGCCGGCTACACCCTGCTCAACGACCTCTCCGCCCGCGACCTGCAGGGGGCGACCCCGCAGTGGATGCCCGGCAAGATCTTCGACGGCGCCGCGCCCTGCGGGCCTTATCTAGTCACGCCCGACGAGGCGGGGCCGGCGGATGCGATCGCGATCCGCCTCACCCTCAACGGCGAGGAGATGCAGAACGGCGCCACCGACGACCTCATCTTCAGCGTCCCGCAACTGGTCGCGCAGCTCTCCCGCCTGATGACCTTGGAGCCGGGCGACATCGTCTCCACCGGCACCCCCGAGGGAGTCGGCATGGGCCGCAAGCCGCGGGTCTGGCTCGCCGACGGCGACGAGATCGCGATCGAGTCGCCGACCCTGGGCCGGCTCGTCACTCGAATCAGCGCTTAGGACCCGAAGGGATCTCGTAGGCCTCGGCCGGCAGGCGGGCCGAGAGGGGACGGGTTGCCGCACGCACTCGTCCCCGCATACCGGGGACAAGTGCGTTGGCTCCCGCTGAGGCGCTCGCCCCGGCGGCGGTCCAGCGCGGACGGTAGGGGGTGAAGGCGAGGAGGGCGTTCCAGGTGTCGGTGTCGACGATCGCGTTGGCCGGCATCCCGCGGGCTTCCTTGAAGAGGCGCACCGCGCGGGCGGTCTGGGTGCCGAAGAAGCCCGTCACCGGCAGGTCGGCGCCGGCGGCGATCAGGTGCTCCTGCGCCCAGACGACGAGGTCGCCGCGGCTCTTGCGTTTCAGCAGCGGGTGGACGACTTCCTGGCGGTAGCCGGCGACCGGCAGGTTGGCGCTGTCGGCGCCGAGCGCCCCCCACTCCCGGCCGTCGGTCTCCTGCCAGGACCACCAGCTCGGCGGCAGCCCGCCGAAGCTGGCGGCGAAGCGGCGGAAGAGCTTGATCCCGGCGCCGCCGGGCGCTTCGTAGGTCTGGCCGATCGGGTAGATCGGGTGGCCGTAGACGCGGTTGTAGAGGTAGGTGTGCTCGTAGACCTCGCGCACCGAGGTGCCGATCGTCCTCCAGTACATCTGCGGCTGGTTGTAGGTGGCCCCGCCCGGACCGAGGAAGACCGAGTACGGGAACGAGGGGTGGTAGTCCACATAAGGGAAGGCGGCGAGGGAGATCGGGAAGGTGTCGCCGACCCGGGCGCGCAGGTCGCGGACGTAGCGGTCGGCGGCGGCGTACTTGCCCTCGTAGTCGGCCTCGGCGTCGATCGCGAAGCAGTCGGCGCCGCGCTTGACCGCGGCGGCGGCGACCTTGGCCTCGGCGACCGGGGCGTCGCCGTAGACGAACTGCCAGGCGCAGACGCTGAGCCCGGCGCGGTGCAGCGCCTGGACGAGGCCGGTGCTGAACTGGCCCCAGTAGGTGCCGCCGTCGCCGGACTTGACGTAGACGGTGCCGACGTCGTTGCGCTTCGCGCGGGCGACGATCGCGCCGATGCTGCCGGCCTCCGAGCGGGAGACGTACCAGACCCACATCCCCTGCCGGTCGAAGGCGGAGTTGCTGAGGTTGCCGCCGCCTTCGACCTGGCCGGCGCCGCCGGTCTCGGCCGCCCCCCAGGCGGGGACGAGCGTCGCCGCGACGAGCGCGGCGACGGCAACGGACAGCGCCAGCGCGCCGCGACTCCTCTGAGGCAGGGAACTCACAACCGGTTCAACACGGTAGAGCCCATGCCGCTGCGGGTACCGGATCGGAGACCCGATGCAACCGATCCCGCCACGACCCCGTATGGAGGGGCGATGAAGATCGCGATCATCGGGACGGGCATCGCCGGGCTGGTGGCTGCCCACAGGCTGCATCCCGCCCACGAGATCGTCGTCTACGAGGCGGGCGACCGGATCGGGGGACACACCCACACGGTTCCGGTCGAGACCGCCGAGGGGACCCACTGGATCGACACCGGCTTCATCGTCTTCAACGACCGCAACTACCCCAACTTCGAAGCGCTGCTGGACGAGCTGGGGGTGGCGAGCCAGGCCTCGCACATGGGCTTCTCGGTCTCCGACGGGCGCGGCCGCTTCGAGTACTCCGGCACGCCGTGGGGCATCTTCGCCCGCCCCGCCCACCTGCTCAGCCCGAGCTTCCTCGGGATGCTGCGCGACTGGCGCCGGTTCAACCGCGAGGCGCAGGCGCTGATCGGGATCAACGGGACCGCGCCTTCGCTCGGCCACTGGCTCGAGCAGCAGGGCTTCTCCCGGCACTTCGTCGAGCGGCTGATCGTCCCCCAGGCGAGCGCCGTCTGGTCCGCCGACCCGGCGCAGATGTGGAGCTTCCCGGCCAGCTTCATGGCCGAGTTCTTCGAGAACCACGGCATGTACAGCCTCCGCAACCGGCCCCGGTGGCGGACCGTGAGCGGCGGCTCGCGCAGCTACGTGGAGGCGATCTCGGCACCGTGGCGGGACCGGGTGCGGACGGGTGCGGCGGTGCGGCGGATCGAACGGCTGGCCGGCGGCGTGCGGGTCGAGGCCGAGGGCTGTGAGGCGGAGGAGTTCGACCGTGTGGTGATCGCCACCCACTCCGACCAGGCGCTGAGGATGCTCGGCGATCCGAGCGAGGCCGAGCGGGAGATCCTCGCCGCGATCCCCTACCAGCGCAACGAAGCCGTCCTCCACACCGATGCCTCGCTGATGCCGCGGCGGCGTGCCACCTGGTCGAGCTGGAACTTCCACCTCAGCGAGGAGCCGGCGCCGGGCACGACGGTCACCTACTGGATGAACAAGCTGCAGCGGCTGCGCAGCCGCGAGCACTACTTCGTCACCCTCAACCAGGGCGAGCGGATCGACCCGGCGAAGGCGATCCGCCGCATCTCCTACGACCACCCCGTCTACACCAAGGAGGGGGTCGCCGCACAGGCCCGCCACGCCGAGATCAGTGGCAGCGAGCGCACCCATTACTGCGGCGCCTACTGGGGCTGGGGCTTCCACGAGGACGGCGTCGTCAGCGCCCACCGCGCCTGCGACGAGATCGCATGGTCCCCCAGCCGCGTCGTTTCCACCCTTTCCCCTCCTCCAGCAAGGGAAAGGGTGGAAACGACGGAGGAGGAGCTGGCGGCGTGAGCGCTTCGGCCGCCTACGAGGGCTGGGTCCGCCACCGGCGCTTCGAGCCGGTCGAGCACGAGTTCCGCTACCCGCTCTTCCTCATGTACCTGGACCTGGCCGAACTGCCGCAGGTGCTCGACCCCTATCCCTTCGTCTCGGCCCGGCGGCGCGCCCTCGCTCGCTTCCGCCGGCGGGACTTCATGGGCGACCCGGCGCAGCCGCACGACCAGTGCGCCCGCGAGACCGTCGCGGCGGTCACCGGCGAGCGCCCCACCGGACCGGTCCGCCTGCTCGCCGGCCTGCGCTGCTTCGGCCACTCCTTCAACCCGGTCTCCTTCTACTACTGCTTCGACGAGGGCGGCCAGCGGGTGGATGCAGTCGTGGCCGACGTGCGGAACATCCCCTGGGGCGAGCGTCATCCCTACGTCTTGGCACGGCGCGGGCGCCGAGGTACGGTCCTTGGAGAGGAGCTCGACAAGAGCTTTCACGTCTCCCCGCTGATGGGTATGGACCAGACCTACTCCTTCCGCGCCTCAGAGCCCGGCGAGAGCATCGCCGTCCATATCGAGTCGCGCCCGCGGGCAGGCGAGGGCGGTAAGAGCTTCGACGCGACCCTCAACCTCCGCCGCCGCGAGCTCAGCCGCAGCACGCTCACCCGCCTCCTCGCCCGCTACCCAGCGATGTCGCTGCAGGTGGTGGCGAAGATCTACGCGCAGTCGCTGCGGCTGAAGCTGAAGGGAGCGAGGTACCACCCGCACCCGCAGGGAGCCAGCCCAAGGGGGTTCGTCTCGCCGTGAGGGACGCACTCGCCAGGGCCGGCGTCGAGACCGTCCTCGGCCGCGTCCGCAGCGGCCGCATCGACGTCGTCGAAGGCTCGCGCGAACGCAGCTTCGGTCCGCCCGACGCGGAACTCACGGCCACCGTCCAGATCAACGACCCCGCCGCCTGGCGGGGACCGCTGCGCGGCAGCGTCGGCCTCGGCGAGGGCTTTGTCGACGGCCGCTGGGAGACCGACGACCTCGTCTCCCTGATCCGGATCGCCGCCCGCGAGCTGCATGAGATGGACGGGGTCCGCGGTCTCGTCGCCCGCCCCCGCGGCCTCTGGCACCGGGCCCGCCATCTCGTCCCCGAAAACACCCGTGGCGGCGCCCGCCGGAACATCTCCGCCCACTACGACCTCGGCAACGACCTCTTCGCCGCCTTCCTCGACGAGCGGATGATGTATAGCTGCGCCTACTTCCCGGACCCGGCGGCAAGCCTCGAGCAGGCGCAGCTCGCCAAGCTCGACCGGATCTGCGACCGCCTCCGGCTCGGGCCGGAGAACCACCTGCTGGAGATCGGGACCGGCTGGGGCGGGATGGCGATCCACGCGGCCCGGCGCAACGGCTGCCGGGTGACGACCACGACGATCTCCCGCGAGCAGCACGAGCTGGCGACCCGGCGGGTCCGCGCAGCCGGCCTCGCCGACCAGGTCACCGTCCTCCTGCAGGACTACCGCGACCTCGACGGCCGCTTCGACCGGCTGGTCAGCGTCGAGATGATCGAGGCGGTCGGCTGGCAGTACTTCGACGACTACTTCCGCGCCTGCGACCGGCTGCTCAGCGACGACGGGCTGATGCTGCTGCAGGCGATCACCATCGACGACCGCATCTACGGGCTCGAAAAGGGAGCCAGGAGCTTCGCCAACACCCACGTCTTCCCCGGCGGCTGCCTCCCCTCCCAGGGGCTGATCGCCGGCTGCCTCGAGCGCGTCACCGACATGAAGCAGGTCTGGGTCGACGACATCACCACCCACTACCCGCCGACCCTGGCCGCCTGGCGCGAGCGCTTCTTCGCCGCCTGGGAGCGGCTGCGCGGCCGCGGCTACGACGAGCGCTTCCGTCGCCTCTGGGACTTCTACCTCTCCTCCTCGGAGGCGGGCTTCCGCGAGCGACGGATCGGCGACGTGCAGGCGTTGTTCGCTAAACCTGGCGCCCGGTGAGCAAGCAACTCCTGCTGATCCACGGACTGGGCGGCACCCGCAGCATCTGGGAGCCGGTGACCCCCCTGCTGGAGGGCGAGCGCGAGGTGCACGCGGTCGACATGCCGGGCTTCGGCCAGACCCCGCCGCTGCCGGAGGGAGAGGAAGCGACCGCGGCGAACCTCGCCCGCGCCGTCCACGAGGAGTGCCAGCGGCAGGGAGTCGAGCGCCCGCACGTCGCCGGCAACTCGCTCGGCGGCTGGGTGGCGCTGGAAATGGGCCGCTTCGGCTGGGCGGCCTCGGTCACGACCCTCTCCCCCGCCGGGCTCTGGTCGCGGCCGCTGGGCGAACCGTCGAGCGGCGGGGCGCGGATGCTGCTGCGCGGCTCGCCCTGGGTCAAAGTGGCCCGCCCGCTTCTCTCGCTCGCCCTGCGCTTCCCGCAGACTCGCCGCGCCGCCTTCAAGTCGATCGCCGCCCACCCCGAGCGGATCCCTCCCGACGCCGCTCACGAGCTCGCCCTCGGCTGGCTCGACGGCGAGGGCTACGACGCCGCCAACCGGGCGATGCGCAACCACGTCTTCGACCCGGGCGGCTACCCCGAGGACGTGCCGGTGACGATCGCCTGGTGCGAGCTCGACCGCCTGCTCGGCCCGCCGAAGCCGCATCGCCGCCCCGCCGGCGCCCGCTTCCTCGTCCTCCCCGAGGTCGGCCACACGCCGACCTGGGACGACCCCGAGCTCGTCGCCCGCACCCTGCTCGAGGGCAGCGCCCGGGACGTGTCTGAGTTTGACCCACATATCTGACGGTTAATCTCAGACACCCCCAACGCGGACCCCAGGAGGAACAGTGATCGTCGAGAGGACCGAGAACCCGATGTGGCTGTCGAACGCCTACCTGGTCGCCGACCCCGACCGCGGCACCGGCGTCCTGATCGACGGCAACGACGACCTGGGTCCGCTGCTGGAGCGGGCCGAGCGGGACGGGATCGAGATCACCCACGTCCTCGTCACCCACCCGCACGGCGACCACGTCGCCGGTCTCGCCGAGGCGCGGGCGCAGCTCGGCAACCCGCCGCTGGTGGCGCACGCGGCCTGCGCGGCCGAGCTCGACGACGAGGTCGCGATCGTCCTCGCCGACGGCGAGAAGCTCGAGGCCGGCGGGCTCGAGGTCGAAGCGATCTACACCCCGGGCCACGCCGCCGGCCACCTCGCCTTCCTCGTCAACGAGACCGACGTCTTCACCGCCGACGTCCTCTTCAAGGGGACGGTTGGCGGGACGATGGCCCCCGGTGCCAGCGGCTTCGCCGACCTCCAGGCCTCGGTGATGCGGCTGATGGAGCTGCCGCCGAACACCACCGTCCACCCCGGTCACAAGGAGCCGACGACGATCGCCGCCGAGTGGGAAGGGAACCCCTTCGTGCGGATCTGGCGCGGCCTCGACTCGACCGGCGAAGAGGGAGTGACGGTCTGGGACCGGCCGGCGACGCTGAAGCTCTGGGCCCCCGACTACGACGGCGGCAACAAGGCCTGGGTCGTCTTCGGCGATTCAGGCGAGGACGCCATCGTCGGCGGCTCGCAGGTCGAGAAATAGCGAGACCGCAAAAAGCACCTCAGGGGTGCCTTTTCGCGGTCTCGATGTTGCTGCGGGTCAGCGGATGACCGCTTCCATCAGGATCCAGCAGCCGTCGGTCTCGGTCGCGGGGCGGAAGGAGCTGCCCAGCGGCGGGGTGTAGATGAGGGTGTTGTCGCCGCCCGAGGAGCAGCGGACCATCGAGGTGATGTTGCCCTTCAGCGCCAGCTGCTGGCCTTTCTTCACCGGGACGTTGACGTCGAAGCTCTCGACCCGGTAGCTGCCCGATTCGCCGTTGGCTTCGGTCTGGCCCTGGTAGCTGATCCGGGGGCCGTTGTAGACGACCTTCGCCTCGTTCGTGCCGAACAGGGTCGAGCGCTTGACCTTGGCGATCTGCAGCTTGAAGCTGCCGGGACCGCCGGCGATCAGCCTGATCTTCTTGATCGTGCCGGTCTTCGGAGCGAGCTCGCCGCCGTCGGGGCGGCCGTAGGCTTCGTTCTGCACCATCGTGCAGGGGCCGGGGGCTTCCTGGCTGCACCTGAGGCCGGGGAGCGAGTTGGACGGCTGCACCGTCGGGTTCAGCTTGGAGCCGAACTTCACCGGCGCGGCGGCGCCGATGGCCGGGACGATCATCATCGCCACGGCGGCGATCGCGGCGAGGATGCCGGCACGAAGGAAGAGGCTGGCGGGCTTGGTGCTCTGGTCGATGGTGATGGAGCGGGTCATTTCGAATCCTCCTGGGTCTTGGTTGGTCGACTTGATGTCGTGGACCCAGGTTCGCCCGGATCGACCGCCGCTCCCAGGGACCCCAGGGGTGAACCTCCTCACCCCTCTACTACTCCCCTCTACAACTCGCGCCGATTCACGATCCCGCTCTGGAACGCCCGTTCGGCCAGCGCCACGCGCTTCTGGTTCTGCGGCAGATCCCCCACCTCGAGCTTCTCGAACAGCGCCCGCATGTGGGTCTTGACCGCGTCGACACCGAGGTGCAGCTCTTCGCCGATCTGCTGATTGGTCGCCGGGGTCGCGAACGAGTCGCCGTCCTTGTATGGACGGCAGAGGGCGAGCAGGACCTTGCGCTGTGCGGGCGAGACCGTCGCCGCACCAGGCACCTCGCCGGCGATCGCCGTCTCCTCCGGCGCGTCCTCGCCGGGCCGGCGGTAGACGACCGCCGTCCTCCCGAACCGCAGCGCGTCGCCGTCGCGCAGGTGGCGCCGGCCGTGGACCCGCTCCTCGTTGACGAAGGAGCCGTTGCGGGAGAGGCCGTCGTCGACCAGCGTGCACTCGTCCCGCACCACCTCGATCTGCGCGTGCAGGACCGAGACCTCCTCGTCCCAGCCGAGCTGCACGTCGGCCGAGCCGGCGCGGCCGACCCAGAGCTCGACATCGGTTTCGAGCGGCAGAATCGCCTGCGCGCCGCCCCCGTCGCGGAAGACGAGGAACGGCCGCCCCGTCCGTTCGGCCTCGATCTGCGCCTTCAGCTCGGGCGCGCTGACGCTCGGTCGCTCCATCGTTTCCTGATCCTAGGGATGAAAAGGACAGCTATTTCGGCACGTCCCAGGCACGATCTTTAGTCCTGCAAGGCAAATTGGACGAACGTTCGATTTGGATTCTGCACATTTGTCACCACACTCCATCGGATGGCCACTGACGTACAAGAATTCTTCTTCAACTGGTATCCGGTCTTCGGCGTCATCTTCATGGCGATGCTGCTCTTCGTCTTCCTGAAAATGATGCGGGGGATGATGGGGACGACGAAGCCGGAGACGGTCAAGGCATCCCGCACCGAGCCCGTGCTCTGGGAGCAGGTCCAGGGAGTCGACGCGGCCAAAGCCGAGCTGATGGACGTCGCCGCCTGGCTGCGCGAACCGGACCGGTTCTCCGCCCTCGGCGCCAAGGCGCCGCGCGGCGTCCTCCTCCACGGCCCGCCCGGCACCGGCAAGACGATGCTGGCCCGCGCCGTCGCCGCCCAGGCCGGGGTCGACTTCTTCGCCGCCTCCGGCTCCAGCTTCGTCGAGATGTTCGTCGGCCGCGGCGCCGCCCGCATCCGCCGCCTCTTCAAGGAGGCGCGCAAGTCCGGTCGCGCCGTCATCTTCATCGACGAGCTCGACGCGATCGGCGGCTCGCGCAGCTCCGGCGGCGGCGACGGCGGCAGCAGCGAGCGCGAGCAGGCGCTGAACCAGTTGCTGGTCGAGCTCGACGGCTTCGAGAAAGACCCGGGGATGGTGATCGTGATCGCCGCCTCCAACTACGTCAGCAAGCTCGACAGGGCCCTGCTGCGCCCCGGCCGTTTCGACCGCCTCGTGCTGGTTGCGCCGCCCGACCGCGACGGTCGCGAAGCAATCCTCCGCAGCCACGCCAAGGACAAGCCGCTGGCCGCCGACCTCGACCTTGGCGACGTCGCCCGCAAGACGACCGGGATGACCGGCGCCCAGCTCGCCAACGCGCTCAACGAGGGCGCGATCATCGCCGGCCGCGCCGGCCGCTACTCGATGAGCCGCGAGGACCTCGACGAGGCGCTGCTGCGCCAGGCCGTCGGCTCCCAGCAGGCGCGCCGGCTCAACTCGAAGGAGCGGCGGATCGTCGCCTACCACGAGGCCGGCCACGCGCTCTGCCGCCGCCTGCTCGGGCTCGACCCGCCGGAGATCCTCAGCATCGTCCCGCGCGGCCCGGCGCTCGGCTTCGTCGCCCACTCGCCGCAGGAGGACAGCTACCTGAAGTCGCGCGAGGAACTGCTCGACGAGGTGGTGACGCTGCTCGGCGGTCGCGCCGCCGAGGAGATCGTGCTGGGCGAGACCTACTCGGGCGCCGCCGACGACCTCAACCGCGTCCACCTGGTCTGCAAGCAGATGGTCTCCGAGTTCGGGATGGGCGTCGCCCGCGATCACGACGGCCCAGCGCCGATCGCCCTGCCGACCGGCGATTACGCCGTCTCCGACCAGACCCGCCGCGAGGTCGACCAGGCGGCGATGACGCTGGCACGCGAGGCCTACCGCCGGGCGCGGGCGCTGCTCGCCGCCAACCTCGAGGTGCTCGACCACCTGGCCGTGCTGGCACTGGAGCGGGAGACGCTGACCCGCGAGGAACTGGACGAGATCTTCGCTGCGCACGAGCTGCGCGGGCTGGCGGAGACGCCCGGGTCGGGGGCGGCGATGGTGGCGATGAGCCGCGAAACGCCGCCGGGCCCCACCGCTTAACAAATCCTTCCTGGCCAGCCGGCCAGTTTCCGCGCTACCCTTGCGCGATGGCGATCGGGGACCAGTACTACTTCCCGCCGGGGAAGTCGATGGCGCGCCGCGTCCACGGCGAGCGCTCGGTCGGCCTCCTCTATGGCCAGCGGGCACTCTTGATCGGGGCGCTGGAACCGCTCACCTACACCGGCACGATGCTCAGCACCAACGCCGGCGATCATCCCTTCACCCGCCTCGCCCGCACCGCGAAGATCCAGGAGACGGTGTTCCTCGGCACCAAAGCCGAAGCCGACAAAGCGCTCGGCGCGGTCCACCGCCTGCACGACCGGATCAAAGGCGAGCTGCCCGAGGCCGCCGGTGCCCACGCCGCCGGTGCCGCCTACTCGGCCTTCGACCCGGAGCTGATGCTGTGGACGCTGGCGGTGATCGCCGACTCCGGCCGGGCGATGTACGAGACCATGGTCAGCCCGCTGAACCCGGAGGAGCGCGAAGCCCTCTGGCAGGACTACGTCCACTTCGGCGAGCTCTTCCTCCTCCCCCGCGACTCCGTGCCCGCCACCTACCGCGAGTTCGACGCCTGGTTCGCGGAGAAACTCGCCTCGCCCGACCTCTACGCCACCGAGCACGCGCTGGAGATGGCGCCGCTGGTCGCCTTCCGCCAGCCGGTGCCGATCACCGCCCGCGGCAACCTCGCCCTGCAGAACTTGGTGATCAAGGGAACGGTGCCGCCGCGGGTGCGCGAGATCTTCGGCATCCCCTGGAGCAGCACCCAGGAGACCGCCTTCCAGGCCTTCACCGCCTCCCACCGCCGCGCCCGCCGGGCTTTCCCGCGCCGCATGCGCCGCGGCCGCAACGACTACTTCTTCAACGTCGTCACCCAGCGCGAGAAGCGCCGTGGCGGCACCCGCACCCCGCTCTCGCGCGCCGCCTGAGCGCCGCCCTATTCGCCAAACTCCCGGCTCATGCTCGAGCTGCTCGCCGTCGCGGCGGCCGGAGCCGCGGCGGGGGCGGCGAACTCCGTTGCCGGCGGCGGCGCCCTGATCACCTTCCCGACGATGGTCGCGCTCGGCCTGCCGCCGCTCTCGGCCAACGTCACCAACACGGTCGGGATCGTCCCCGCCTCGATCGGCGGCGCCGCCGGCTATGCCGACCTGCTGCGCGAGCAGGGGGAGCGCTTCGCCCGCCTCCTGCCGCCGCTGCTGCTCGGCGCCGTGGCCGGCTCGGCCGCCCTTCTCCTCACCTCGAACGAGGCCTTCGAAGCGATCGTGCCGGTGCTGATCGCCGCTTCCTGCCTGCTGCTCCTGCTGCAGCCGCGCCTGGTGCCCCACATCGCCCACGCCGGCAACGAGCGCTCCCCCTACCTGATCGCCGGCGTCGCCTTCTGCGGCGCCTACAACGCCTACTTCGGCTCGGCGGTCAGCATCCTCCTCTTCGCGATCCTCGCCCTCTTCGTCGCCGACACCCTCCAGCACCTGAACGGGATGAAGATCCTCCTCGCCGGCTGCTCGAACCTCCTCGCCGCCGTGATCTTCGCCTTCCTCGCCCCGGTCGAGTGGAGCTACGCAGCGGTGCTGATGGTCTCCTCGCTGATCGGGGGCCGGGTCGGCGCCCACTACGCGCGGCGCATCCCCGCCGACCCGCTGCGGATCTCGATCGCGGTCGTCGGGCTGGTCGTCGCGGCGGTGCTCGCGGTCGAGGCCTTCGGCTGACCCCCCGTCGCAGCTAGACCAGCCCGATGGCCTGCAGCGCTTCCTCCCAGTCGTCGTGGGCGCGGCCACGGCGCAGCAGCCCGTCCTCCAGCTCGAAGCTCCAGGAGACCTCGACGGCAAATGTCTGGGCGCCGCGGGTGTCGAAGACGATGCCGCGGACGGCGCCGCGCTCGCCGGCGGTCACCCGGTCGCGGATCTGGATGTCGAGGTGCTCGAGTTCTCTGCCGAACTGCGAGAGCCAGAGGTGGGCCGCTTCGTGGCCCCGGTACATCCGCTCGCCGCTCCAGACCGTCGGCGTCCACTCGATCCTCGGGTGGAGCAGCTTCAGGACCTGGGCGGGACTGCCCTCCTGCAGGGCCTCGAAGACGCGCTCGATCGCGGTCTGCCGGGTTTGGATTGGACGATCCACATGGGCGGTACTGGGCTCGAACCAGTGACCTTTCGGGTGTAAACCGAATGCTCTCCCAACTGAGCTAACCGCCCGCGGGACATCCATTATGGCTCGGCGGAGGCGCCGGTTGAACCCCAGGCGGCGGGGGCACGTATGCGGAGGTATGACGACTCCGATGCAGCGGCCAGGGTTCTGGGTTCTCACCGTCGCGGCGGCGATCCTGCTCTTGGCGCTCGTCGCGGGCAAGGGGGCGGCGGCCGGGCCGACCGCCGGCACCAGCGCGGCGAAGACCGTCTCGATCGTCAACTTCGCCTTCAAGCCGCGCACCCTGACGGTGAACCGCGGCGCCCGCGTCGCCTTCACCAACACCGCCAACACGGCCCACACGGCGACCAAGGGCGACAGCTTCGACACCAAGCGGATCGCCCCCGGACAGACGAAGTCGGTCCAGTTCAACCGCCGCGGCACCTTCGCCTACCACTGCAAGATCCACCCCTTCATGAAGGGCAAGGTCGTCGTCGAATAGCCTCGGCGGGGATGGACGCACCCACTCTCTGGCGGGCGGCGCTGCTGCAGCTGGCGGCGGTGGCGGTGCTCTCGATCGCCCTCGGCCTCGCCCTGCCCCACTCCTTCTTCGAGGACTGGGGCTGGCTCACCGGCCCGGCCGCCTGGATGCTCTGCGCCGCCTTCACCGCACGGGTGCTGGCCCTGCCGCCGGGCGCCACGCTGCTCGGCGCGGCCCTCGCCGGCCTCCCCAGCCTGCTCGCCGTCCTCGTCGGCCTGCACTGGGCCGGAGCGCTCCTGGCGGTCGGACTGTTCGCGCTCTGGTGCGCCCGGCTGCGAGACCAGCAGCTTGACGCCGACCTCGGTGCCGGCAGGTAGTTCGCGGCCCGGCTGGCGGAACTGCCTGACGACCCGGGCACCGCGCGAGCGCTCGCCGCGCACCTCGCCGAGAGCGCACTGCGAGCGGCGGAGCTGGCGGCGGGCGGCTCTGAGGGTGCGGCCGGCGAGGCCGGGGACGGTGCAGGTGGGAGCGGGCGGTGGGGTCGACTGTTCGGTGAGGGGGCCCATATCTACGGGATAGGTCTGAAAGCCGCCCTCCCAGCCAGATCCCTGGGAGATGGGGTAGTCGAACGGCGCCCCTCCGGCGGCCGAATTTCCTCCACGGTGATGGACGGTGAGAGTGATGATGTTCGGCTGGGTGACCGCGATAGTCGTCGGCACGGTCGCCCCATCGGCCGCGTGAGCCCGCCCGGCGGTGATCGTCGTCGCGAGCGTTTCGGTGTCGGTCCAATAGACACCGACGTGGGTATCGTCGATCGTCCGCAGTTCCTCTTCGTCAGCGAGTTTTACCGCCCAGGAGAATTCCTCCGGCCCGTCAGGCCCTTGGATGGAGTGAAAACTCATCAGGCCGTCAAACGGTGGAGGTGGTGGTTCCTCCGCCGCGACCACGGCCACGGCCGCACTGAGCAACAAAGCCGCCACCAACACACTCACCGCAAATGCTTTCCTCACTCCACCGCCAGCCGTCTGATTGCTTCGTCCCTGTCGGCGTAGACCATGCCCGCGTCGGTCAGGCCCGCCACGGTGAAGATCCGCAGCACCTGCTCCGAACAGCCGTAGAGGACCAGTCGGCCGCCTTCGGATTCGAGCTGGCGGCGCACCTGGAGGAAGAGGGCGATGCCGGTCGAGTCGACGAACTCGCAGCGCTCGAGGTCGACGAGCACGGCGTCGTTGTCGCCCGCGACCCGCTGCAGCACCGCCTGCAGGCGCTCGGCGCTCCAGAGGTCGAGCTCGCCCTCGAGCTGCAGCTCGCGGCGGCTCGCGCCGAGGTCGCGCTCGACGATCTGCAGTAACTGCTGGCCCCCCGCCATATTCGCCATTGTCACAGGCGCGCGACGCCGCTTCCCGGCCGGATCCTCGTCAACCGGCCAGCGCGCGGACGATCGCGGCCGCCGGCTTGACGTCGTCGATCCGGGCGACGGTCTCCCCCGCGTAGAGCGCGCCGGCGTCGACCAGCGTCGCCGGCCCGTCGTCGGTCGGACCGGCCGGGGTGAGCAGCCGGCTGCCCGGACGCTGCCGCCGCATCATCCCCAGCTGCACCGCCGGCGGCGTGTAGCGCGCGCCGGGCGCAAGGAGGTGGTTGAGGGCGCGATTCGTCCCCGGCGCCCGAACGAGTCGGCGTTCGTCCTTTCCCCCGCTGGAGGTGGGGAAAGGACGAACGCCGCCCAGCCACCGCTCCGTCGCTGCGTTGGGGACCACCCGGTGCGGGGCCGGCCAGGCGGCGCCGAAGAGGTCGGTGAGGATCGTCTCGCGCGCAGCCACCAGTCGCTCCCTGTACGCCGGGTGGGCGCGGCTCTCCTCGGCGAGGAGGAAGCGGGTGCCGGCGACCGCGGCGCTTGCGCCCGCCTCCAGCGCCACGCGCACATCGCTCGCCTCGGCAATTCCCCCGGCGAGCAGCAGCGGGTAGTCCGCCGGCAGCGCGGCGCGCGCCTGCTCCAGCAGCTTCAGCGCGGGCGCGGTGCCGCGCACGTGGCCGCCGGCCTCGACGCCCTGGACGATCGCCCCGTCGGCGCCGGCCGCCCGCGCCGCCCGCGCCTCGGCGACCGAGCCGCACTGGTGCAGCCAGACCCCGGGAATGCGGCGGCGCGGCTTCCCCCAGAAGGTGACGACGACGTCCGCCCCCGCGGCCGCCTCGAACCAGTCCCGGCGCGCGAACGGCAGCAGCAGGTTGACCGCCAGCGGTCGCCCGGTCAGCGCTCGCGCCGCCGCCAGCTCGCGGCGGATCGCCTCCGCGCCACTGACGGCGATCGTCCCCAGCCCGCCGGCCCCGGAGACCGCCGCCGCCAGCTCGTGCCGGCTGAGGCCGCCGCCCATCCCCGCCTGGACGACCGGCAGCTCCACCCCGAGGCGTTCGAGCAGCGACGGCACGCGGCCAGGCTAGCCGGATACGTCGGCCTCGGCCCAGACCTCGAGCACCAGCCTCAGCCACTCCGCCTCGACGCCGAGTGCCCAGGCGTGAGCCCCGTCCGGCGCCTGCGACCGATCCCCCTGCGGGACCGGTCGCAGGATGTCCCCCTTGACCAGCGTCTTCAGGTGGTAGGCCACTCGGCTCACCCGCTGGTCCGTCGCCACGGCGAGTTCCTGCGCGGTGGCGACGTCAACCGGCCCCTCGAGATAGGCGTAGAGGATCCGCCGCCGCAGCGGGTGGTTCACGGCGTGGATCAGCTCGGAGGCGGTGGGCGGCATGGAGAGCCGGGAGGCCAAGCGGTCAGCCCATTTCCGGCGCTCAAGATGTTAAGGGATAAATACCCTAACACTGGAGTCTTTTAATAGAGAGGCTCCGAGGCGATGCCGCCTCCGCGTCGCAGCAAACCCCGCTCACCCGAGCACGCAGCCCTCGGCGACGCCCTCCGCCAGCTTCGCCACGAGGCGGGGATGAGCCAGGAGCAGCTGGCCGAGGGCGCCCAGACCGACCTCACCCAGGTCGGCGGCATCGAGCGCGGCGTGCGCAACCCCAGCTACACGACGCTGGTGCGCCTGGCCGGCGCGCTGGGGACGAGCGTCGGGGCACTGACGACGCTGGCCGACGAGTTGCGGGGATAAACAAAAGGCCGGCCTCAGGTAGAGAGGCCGGCTGAACTACAGGAGGCGCAGGGGTTGCTTCAGCCCGCGGGCGTGCAGGGAAAGGGATGCGAGATGTGGAGGGTGGTGTCGTCGACGAACTTTGCTTCGCCCTTGGCCATCCAGACTCCGTTCGGGCAGCCCGCCGTAAGGAAGCTCTTCTTCTTGCCCCGGTAGGTGAACCGGCGGCCGACCTTCAACTCGAAGCTGGTGACCGAGCCAGCGCCGCCGGCGATCTTGGGGACCGTCGCCTGGATGCGAAGGCCGAAGCGGTTCTCGTGGATCCGCGTCACCGTCGCTCTGGTGACGATCGCGGTTGGCGCCGGCACGTCGACATAGGCGTGAAGTAGAAGGGTGGTCGTCGCGCCCTTCTGGCCGCCGTTGAAGAGGATCAGTGGGCCGGTCGAGCGGAAGGGCGGCTGTTCGGGGAAGGCGACCTCGACTTCCGCCTCTCCCGAGCCGACGATCGCTTCGCCGCAGGCGCGTCTGGCCACGGCCGAGGTCGTCGTCTGCAGCTGTCCCACCCGGCAGGTCGCCAGGCCTGCCGAATCGATCGAGATGTTCTTCTCGATTTTCAGATCCATCGACTCGAAGGCGGGCGGATGGCTGCCGTCGCGGGTGCTGATCTCGGCATTGAGGCGCGCGGTAACCGGTGCTTTGCCGTGCCGTGGCAGCTTGGTCGGCGTGATGCCACCGTCGTCGGCGACGCAGATGTTGCCGGCGCACCAAACCTTGCGGTTGGGGCTGCCGGTCGCTAACGCTGCGAATACCAGGGCGAGGGCGGCGACCAAGACGGCGAGGCGAATCAGCGGTCTGCTCATGGTCTGATCCTGCCCCGCCGGGGCTGTCCTCGACCTCCCCGATTTGCTCCTCCTCAGACCGGCGCGTTGATCAAAGTGGGAAAGCGGCGCTGGAGCTACTCGTCGAGACGCAGGGCGATCTCGAGGTCCGCCTCGGCGCCCTTGATCGGGCGGCCGAGCAGCTCCTCCACCGCACCAAGACGGTTCCGCACGGTGCGCCGGTCGACCCCCAGCGCCGCCGCGGTCGAGGAGACGTTGCGCTCCGCCTCGAAGTAGGCGCGCAGGGTCTCGCGGGCAACCTTGCCGCCGTCGCGGGCCCGTTCCAGCGGCGTCAGGTAGAGCTGTCGCAGCGAGGTGGCGATCAGGTCGTCACTGGCGATCGCCGCCAGCAGGGCGACGTCGGCGTAGCGGACCACCCGCTCGCCCCGGCGTTCGGCGATCGGCAGCGCCGCCTTCGCCTGCAGGTGGCTGAACCGCCAGCCGCCCAGGCCCTCGCCGGGCTCACCGACGGTGACGACGACGTCCTCGGGGACCTCGCCGAGCGCCTCCACCGCCCGCTCGGCGCTCAGCTGCCGGCGGCCGCCGAGCCAGCAGGCCCAGGCCGGCTCCTCCTCGCGCTCCACCGCGAGCAGGCGACGGTCGATGGCGACGGCGAGACCGCGCACCAGCTCCTCCGCCCCCTCCCCCCGCGCCATCAGCGCCAGATGGTGGCCCTCGAGCTCGTAGCCCAGCTCGGAGTTGTCGACCAGCTCGCCGGCGAGCAGCCGCTTGGTGGTCTCCCGCCGCCGCTCGGCCGGCGTGGTCGGCCGGTTCTCGGCCTCGCGGGCGTACTCGGCGCTGACCGCGGCGATCAGCCGGTCGCCGACGGTCGCCTGCACCGCCAGCAGCTGGCGCAGCGCCGAGCTCGGCACCTCGGCCCGCTCCGCCTCGTTGACGAGGAAGTCGCCGAAGAGGACGTTGCCGGCGAAGTAGCGCCGCAGCACGGTGTCGAGCGAGACGCCGTCGCGGGCGTCGAGTCTGGCGTGGGCGAGCAGGGCGGTGGGGATCGGCGGGGCCTGCCGTTCGCCCGCCTCCAGCACCGTCAGCCGGTACTCGATCGCGGCGGCCATGGCGCCGTTCAGCCCCTGCAGGTAGGAGGGGTCGGCGACGTTGCGCGGGTCGGAGATCGAGTAGACGCGGGTCGCGACCGCTCCCTGCAGCTCCGCCAGCCGCTCACGCAGTCGCGCGGCGAGCGCCGCCCGTATCTCGGTCGCGGAGGCGGTGTGCGCGGGGCGCGTCATGATCCCCGCAATCGTGGCACGCCTGGCCAGCAAGAGCTTGATCTCGGCGGCGCTGGTCGCGGTGGCGGCAGTCTTCGTCCTCGCCTCCTGCGGATCGGCATCGGAGGATGGCGAGGCGCGCGTCGGGTTCGCCGGCTGCGGCCCGGAGAGCGTCGCCCACCACCTCGCCGGCTTCTTCAACGCGGTCAGTGCCCGCCGCGACGAGCGCGTCGGCCGCTACCTCGCGCCGCGGGGCGAGTTCCTCAGATTCACCGTCTACGACCTGGTCGGCTCCGGCGGCGGCCGCGACGACTCCCGCAGCCCGCGCGAGCTGCACGACAGCCTCGTCGCGGCGATCCCGAAGAACCACGTCGCCGAGATGCTCGCGGTGGAAGTCGGCAGGACCGCCCCGTTCGCCGGGGATTACGTCGAGCGGGCGGGTCCCCGCGAGACGGTGGGCGTCCAGGTCGTTGCCCGGATCGGCGAGGACCGCTTCCTCTCCGGCAAGCTCGGGATCGAGTGCGGGGCCGGCCGCATCTACGCCGGAGCGATGAACATGAAACGCCGGCTCGAGGCCCGCACCGCCTGCGGCCACGCGATCGGCGCCGGCGCCGAGCCCGCCTTCTGCCGGATCGACTAGCGCGCCCGCCCGGTCTCCGCCGCCCCTCCTGTCAAGTCCCGTACATTGCCGCCTTGCCAGCCCGCGGCTATCGTGACTGCGGGATGGCCTCGACCGACCCTGCTGCCCGGCCCCCTGAGCCGCTCTTCCCCACTCTGGCCGGGGTCCAGCGGCGGATGCCGGCCGACCAGGTGGCCCGCCACCAGAAGGCCCGCCTGGAGGGGGCGATGGTCGAGGCAGTCGCCAGGCACGGCTTCGCCGGCACCACCCTGCGGGAGCTGGTCAGCCTCGCCGGAGTTTCCAAGAGCACCTTCTACGAGCACTTCGAGAGCAAGCAGGACTGCTTCCTCGCCACCTTCGACGAGATCGTCAGCCAACTCGCGCTGCGGGTGGGCGACGCATATCGCTCCGGCGGCGATTTCCGCGAGCGCCTCGTCGCCGGCCTGCGCGCCTTCATGGACCTGGCGGTCGAGGAGCCGGCCGCCGCGAGCCTGGCCGCGGTCGAGTCGCTCACCCTCGGCGCCGCCGGGGTGGAGCACCGGGAGCGCGCCTCCGAAGCCTTCGAAGCGCTAATCCAGCAGAGCTTCGACAGCTCGCCGTCCGATGCGGTCGTCGCTCCGGTCGCCGTGTGGGCGATCGTCGGCGGGGTTCGCGGCGTCGCCTATCGGCGCCTGCGGCAGAACAAGCCCGAGGAGCTGCCGCCCCTGGTCGACGAGCTGGCCGACTGGGCCCTCCGCTACCAGCGGCCCGACAGCGAGATCACCCAGCGGGGGATGGCGGCCGCGAGCCGCCCCAGCGCTCCGCCCGAACAGAGTGAGGAGGAGACGAACGTCCCCGGCTGGGACGAGCCGCCGGACAGCCGCATCAGCCGCCGCACCCTCACCCAGCGCGAGCGGATCATCCGCGGCGCCGCCAGGGTCGTGGTCGAGAGCGGCTACGCGGCGCTCAGCATCCCCTCGATCTCGGGCGCCGCCGGGATCTCGAACCAGACCTTCTACGAACACTTCGACAGCAAACGCGATGCATTCCTCGCCGCCTTCGACGTCCTCGTCGGTCAGGCGTTCGAAGCCGGGGCGGTCGCCTTCGCTCGCGAGGGGGATCAGCCGGAGGCGGTGGGAGCGGGGATGCGGGCGCTGCTCGAGTACATCGCCGCGGACGAGCTGTTCGCCCGCCTCGCGTTCTTCGAGCTGCCGACCGCGGGGCCGGTGGCGCTCGACCGGGCCGACGCGATGATGGACAACTTCGGCGCCTTCCTCGACCAGGGCAGAATGCCGGCCTCCCTGGGCGAGCCGCTCTCGACGGCGATCCTCGAGGCGATCCCGACCGGCACCTGGGCGACGATCCAGCACGAGATCGCCCACGGCCGGCGAGAGGGTCTGCCCGAGCTGGCGCCCGAGCTGACCCGGATCGCGCTCGCGCCGTTCGACCGCGGCTGAGCGCCCGGCGCGAGATCAGGCGGTTGCCGGTAGAGGGCGAGGAAGACCTTGGTCAGCTCGTCCTCCAGCCGCGGCAGCTGCACCTGTTCTTCCGCCAGGAGCGTGTCGGTGACCAGGGCGAAGGCCCCCGCGACCAGAACCGCGAAGACCCGGGCCAGGGAGCTGCCTTCGACCACCGAGTCGAGGATCGTCGAGAGACCGGCGCGGACCCTATTCGGCCATTCCTCGCCCTCGTCGCAAGCGTGGGCGGCCTCGAGCCAGAGCCGTTCGAAGAAGTCCTCCTGGGCTGCGTAGCCCGACCGTGGCGTCTCGCCCTGTTGAAAGTCCCCGCCGACCATCGTTTGCGAGGCGCACCCTAGGCTCCAGGTGGGCACTCTGCCAAGTGCGGTACACCAACTTACGGGCGCTGCGCACGATCGGACACCTCCATTTATAGAGGCCTCCTCGCATGACCGCCGCCCGACCGGGGTACCCGGAGCCCGAACCCAAGAGAAAGGCTCAAACGATGGGAATCCTCGACAAGCTGACCGGCAGGGCGAAGCAGGCGGCGGGCGACCTCGCCGGCGACAGCGGCCTCCACCGCCAGGGCAAACGGGAGGAGCGCAAGGGTGAGAAGAAGGAGCAACTCGACCACGCCCAGGACAAAGCAGCGGAGAAGGCCGAAGAGGTGGCGGATCTCGAGCGCAAAACCTGAGCCCGCCCCCGCGTCAACTCAGAAGATGGACGGCTTCGCTGCGCTGATAGGGCGAAACTGGAGGAGGTAGAGGGTCCCGTGGAGCTGAGCCCACTCCACCTCACAGGGACCCCTCGCGAGCCGTTCGCACTCCGCCGCCAAGGCGGCAACCGCCCTGACCGCCGCGGAGTCCAGTGAGGGACGGTCGCGGCGGTTCGCATCGATCGGCATCGCCTGGACGGTGCCATCGACAAAGCGAAGTTCGCTGGTCTTCCTTGCGGGCGTGACGAGTGGGTCGGAATCGACCTGCTCGAGGAGGAAGCGATCCGGCGTGACGGTCCCTGAGACCACAGGCTCGCCCAAACCCCATACGGACTCGATCAGGAAAACCCGGCGACCGTCCACCGGATGTCGACTGAACGCAACCCCGGCTGCGTCGGCGAGGACCATCGACTGCACGACGGCGGCCATCCGCGCCGGCCCGGCGAGCCCGTGCTTGGACCGGTAGGAGAGCGCCCGGGGAGAGTGCGCCGACTCACCCACCTTCCTCAGCGCGTCGTACACCCCACGAGCCGGAACACCGAGCATCGTGCCGTAGACGCCAGCGGATACCGTCTCGGCGGAGTCCTCGTCGACGGCTGAAGAGCGCACCGCAAACAGCTCCTGCCGGTCGTCCCCAAGCGCGCGGTCGACCTCGGCCCTCAGCGCCGCCTGGCCCAACTCCGACATGCCGACCGTCGTAACCGCGAACCCCGGGGGAACGGGGAGCTCCGCCGCGGCGGCAGCCGCCAGGGCCGACGCCTTTCCTCCCACGAGCGTTACGGGGAAATCGCCTCTGAGCGGGACTACGAGCTCAGTCTCAGGCATTCTCGGGAGGTGGATAGGCGCAAAGCGGGTCCGGCAGGAAGTTGCGGATGCCGCCGCGGGGATCGTCGGCGTCCCCGTCCTCCCTCGGAATCATGTGCCAGTGCAGGTGCTCGATGGTCTGGCCGGCTGCCGCACCGTCGTTCAGCCCCACGTTGACCCCGGCTGCGTCCCATTCGTCGCCCAGAAGCTCGCGGCCACGCAAAAGCAACTCACCGAGGTCGGCGAAGTCCTCCGGGGTCAATTCGTCGAGCCGCTGCAGGTGACGCCGGGGCGCCAGCAAGAGGTGGCCGGCCCTGACCGGGAACCCGTCGTAGATGGCGAAGAAGCGGTCGTTGTGGAGAACACGGAGGGTGCGCTCGCGGTTGCAGAGGAGGCAGCCCTGCTGGGGCTCGACCGTGACCCTGCCGGCCGCTCCGTCGACCTCGACCACGTCTCCCGGGCCGATGCGCAGGCTCGCAAAACCGGTAGACACCACGCAGGGGATCCCCAGCTCGCGGGCGATGTTGGCGGCATGCGAGGCGATGCCGCCCTCGTCGGTGACGATCGCCGCGGCGCCGACCAGAGCCGGGGTGAGGTCCGGGGTGGTCAGGTGCGCGACGAGCACGTACCGGCCGGCGTCCCCGGCGGCACGCCGGAGCTCCCCGTCGACCACGACCGCGGCGGGGCCGCGGGCAACGCCGCTGCCGGCGGGCGTGCCCATCAGCTGGATCGGGCTCATCCCCGCCCCTGCAGCGTCCCGGTGGCAGCTGCGAGCTCGTCGAGGTAGGAGTCGGTGTAGGAGGGCGGTGGTTCGTCTGCCTGCGCCGCCTCTACGGCAGCGGCGGCGGCCTGCCGCCAGGGATCCGGCGCGATGCCGCCAGCCGCCAGCACAGCCACCGCGGGCTCGAGAAACCATCCCGCCACCTGCTGCTCGGCCCGCACCGATCCGAGGTCCCGATGCTCGGCCCGCAGGCGCGGCAGGTCGCCGGCGATCGCGCCGACCAAGGCGCCGACCTCATGGTCGTCGAGTGAGCGACCGCCCTCGCCGCCGAGCACGGCGGCCCCGGTCAACTCGCTCGGAGGGGGCAGCCGTTCGACGTCCCCGCGGATCCGGTCGTATTTCGTTTCCCGGCAGGCTCCGGGACGGTACTGCGTACAGACGCGCACGGAGTCGAATCCCAGCACCTCCGCCGGCAGCCGCGTGAACTTCCGCAGAACCAGGTCGCGATCGCCGCCGGCAAGAGGCTCGTAGACCGCGTACCCGTGGTCGTGCTGGCCCAGGAAGAGGAAGTCCACGTACTCCCTCAGGAAGACGGCCGCCCGAGCCGCGGCCACGGGCTCGACGGATCCTGCCGCCAGAGCCGGCTCGCAGGCGTCCAGCTGCCCGGCGGGAATCGCGGCCGAGCCGCTTGCCCTCGCCGCGAACCCGGCGCCGATCCGCTCGAGCAGGTCCAGGTCCAGGCGGTCGACCTCGTCGCCCCGCAGGGCACCGACCACGACGACGTGGAAGCTGCGGAAGGCCCGCGCCGGGCTGCCGAGCCGTGCCTGCACGGCGCTGTCGTCGAAGTCCATGGCCTCCGCGGCGGTCGCGAACATCTCGTAGAAGGTGGGGGCCACAGCGAGCAGAACCCGATAGATGTTCTGCACCGAGAAGGGGAAGTGGCCCTCCCGCTCTCGCTCGCGGATTCGCTCGCGGAAAGCGTCGGTGAGCAGCGTCTGTTCGTAGCGCTGCAGGAGCTGCTGGAGGCCGGTCGTCGTCAGCTCAGCCATCGAAGCTCTGGATCGTCTCCCGGATCTGATCGGTCCCGGGGAAGACTTCCCAGTCCCACTCCCCCTCCATCCCACACTGGGCGACGAGGTCGCGCCGCAGATACTGGGACATCGCGGTCGGGGCGTCGCAGACATAGCTCTCCCCCGAGGGCTGGCGCAGGAACAGGTACGGGCCGCGGCCGGAGCCGATCTGCTCGTGGGCGGTCTCCAGCACCCCGCCTCCCGGACGGGTCTCGAAATCTCGCTTCATCCCGGGGAGCAGGTCGACGCCGGTCGGGCAGGGCACGACATGCAGGTGGGCGTGGTCGGTGCAGCTGCCGCCCCGCTCGACGAAGCTGGCCGGGCCGTGCTCGAACATCAGCGTCCCCCGTCCGTAGACCCCCTGTATCCAGCGCTCGGCCCGGCCGAGCAAGCCGTCGAGCTCGGCGGAGAACCGCTCCGACAGATGGCCGAAGGAGAGGACATGGGCTCGCGGCACCGCCAGCATGTAGCCGGGCATCAGCGAGCCGACGCCGGGGATCATCACGAAGTTCTCGGTCTCGGCCAGCAGGTAGGAGGTGCCGACGTCCGGGCCGAGCAACCGGCGCAGCAGGTTGTGCTCGTCCCTGCCTTCGATCTCTGCGCAAAAGGTGCAGAGATCGCGAAGGTCACCCGCCAGGGAGGACTCGGCATCGGCCTGAACGTCGGTCATTGCAGCAGAGGGAGTTGGCGACTGACATCGGACTCGGCCGTGCTCGGCTGCATCTCGATCACCCGGCAGCGCAGATCGGCGAGGTCGAGCGCTGCCGCACCCCCACCGTCGTCGAGCACGACCAGGCTTCCAACCGCGCCGAGAACCTCACCGGCGACCGTGCTCCCCGGGCGCAGGGGCAGGCTCTGCAGGTACGAGTAGGTACGGGCACGGCGGGCAAGAGCCGGCTGGCGCATCGGCTCAGGAGGGTGGAGCGCCTCGTGCATCGAGTCGGGCAAGGCACGGCTGATCTCGTCCAAAGCGGCAAGGACCCGCGCCTCGGCCTCGGCCTCGTTCACCTGCGAACCGAGCAGGGCGAGCTTCTCGCGGCGGCGCATCGCGGTCGGGTAGCCGAGGTCCGCCACCGCGCGCTCGAGCTGCTTGATCTCGGGCCCGGGCGCGGTGGCCACGTAGGCCGCTACGAGCGCGCCCTGCTCGACCAGGCGGGCGCGGCGGCGTTGCTTGGAGGCGGTACCGACCTTTACCTCCTCGCCCCCGAAGGTCGCGAGGTAGAGGTGGTGGGTTCCGGTGCAGTACCGGTGGACCGCGGGAGCCAGTGGCGGGCAGGAGAGGCCATCGCAGCGAATGCACTCCGCAAACCCTTCGCGAGCCCTGCAGACCGCACACTGCGTCCCGCTCTCCAGCACCGTCCTCTCCTCACAGGGCAGGCGCCGCAATTGCTCGAAGTCGATGCGGCCGGCGCAGCGCCGATCGTCGAAGATCCGGAAGGCGATCGCCGAGCCGATCGAAACGTTCTCCATCCGGCCCGAATCGGGATCGTGGAGTTCGAGGCAGACCTCCTCCTCGGCCCAGGCGTAGCCAGCCATGATCCATTTCCGTTCGAGCAGGTCCGCGTTCAAAACAGCCCCAGCCAGGCCTCGGTGTCGATCGAGTTACGACCGCAGTTCAGGTAGAAGGGGTGGGCGAACTCGTACCGCCGGTAGACCTCCTGCAGGACCTGCCCCATGGCACGGACCGAGCTGGCGTCGGGGACGGGGTGTTGCTCCAAGGGCGTCCCGGGATCGGCGTGGAAGACGTTGACGACCGGGGTCACGCCATCGGCGGCAAGCTCGAACAGGCCCCGCTCCAAGCTCTCCAACGGCTCGAGGCCGCCGACCAGGATCGAGTAGACGGAGCCCTCCCCGAGCTCCTCGGCCGCCCGCCTCAGCGCCGCGGCGATGTGCTCCTGCCCGCCGTACACCGTCTTCCCAGGGCAGTACTTCCGAAACAGGTCGGGGTCGCAGACCTCGTAGTTCATCGCCACCCCGACGCCGCTGCCCTTCAGCTCCGCCAGGCGGCCGAGGTCACGCGGTGGGTAGACGATCAGGTGGACTTCGACGTCCCTCCCGGAGGCCTTCACGGCCCGCGCCGCGACGCGGGCCAGCCGCGCGTAGTGAGAGAAGCTCCGGTCCTGGTCGGGGAAGTTGCCTCCGTTGACCATCACCTGGGTGATCGGACAGGCGGTGTCCTCGAGCGCCAGCGAAAGCGCCTCCTCGATCCGGGCCTCGGAGATGACGTCGAGGAAGTCGACCCCGAGGTCGCGGTTCTGGGAAATGGAGCAGTAGCCGCAGGGCTTCCCTATGTCGACCAGCCGGCAGCTCCCGAAGGCAAACACCCCAAGCGAGCCACCGCCGTACAGAGTCACCACGTTCTTCACCGCCTCCCCGCTCGAGAGGGCGCGATCGTAGAAGGCGGGGGTGCGAGGGAAGTCGACTGGGATGCATCGGTCCCCGGACCCCCGGCGGACGACGAAGCCCTCGTCGTCGCTCCAGTCCAGGGTCCAGGGAGAGTCGAGCCGGATCGTCACCGCGCAGACCAGGCGGTCAGGGAGCAGAAAGAGCTCTTGGGGAAGCAGCCGCTGGCGGAACTCGAGGGGATCGGAGTTGCCGTAGGCGCGACGTTTGGCCAGGTACGGCTCTCCGTAATGGGACGAGAAGGCCGGCGAGAGGTTGACCCCGTGATGCAGCAGTTCCGCCTTCACGTCCACCAGTGCCATCCGCGGGTCGGACGTCGGTGCTTCAGGCATCGTTGATCAGCTCCCAGTCGCCCCGATGCAGCCAGGATGCGTGCTCACCGGCCAGCCTGTCGGCGTGGGCGGAATCGAGATCCTCGAGCAGAGGCGCGATGCGGACGCCGACCTCCTCGCGCAGCAACGTCATCCGGCGCTCGGCAAGCGCCCCGCAGGCCACCGGGTCGAGGTCTCCGGCGAGACCGATCATCTCCCCGAGGAGCTCGTAGGACGACTGCTTCAGGAGACCCCGCAGGGAGCGGATCCCCTGCCCTTGCTCGTGCCCGAAGATCTTCTCGAGGCTCTTCAGCGCGTAGTCGAGGCTGAAGCTGCGATCGATCCACCGCTGGGACCACTCGCTCATCAGGCCGATCGCGGGGTCCGCGTAGGCGGCGTTGCGGCGTCCCATCAGCGGCTGAACCTCGCGGGCCAGCCCCGCCTCTTCCACGGCCCCCAGGTAGGGCGATCCGACCAGGCACTCCATCGAGACCAGCATGTAGGAGATTTCGTCGTAGAAGTGCTTGCAGGGGGCGGCCGCCGCGACGTAGTCGGGATCGCGCACCGCTTCGTAGAGCTCGCCGGGTGACAGCAACGGGTCGGGAGGCAGGATCACGTCCCGGCGGCCCTGGAAACGGTAACTCTCGACCAGCTCCTCCATGGTCATCAGCGGATCGAAGGTGATGTACGTGATCCGAATCGGCACACCCATCGCGGTGAGGGTGCGGATCGCCAGCACGTTCTGCTCCGCCGTGGTGTGCTTGTTGAAGCGATGCAGGATGGTGTCCACCCCTGACTCGACCCCGAAGAGGCAGCGCCCCAGCCCCTGCCTCAGCAATGCACGCCAGAACTCGATCCTGCGGAGGTGCCAGTCACGGTTGCGGTCGGGCCTGGCGACCTGGTCGACGCGGGTGCTCGTCTCCCAGGTGAAACCAGCGCGATCGAGCTGCGCCGCCACCGCCTCGCAACGATCGAGCGCCTCCCCCTTCTTGTCGTAACCGACGAACTCCTCGTCGACCAGGAAGATTTTGCGGCTCAGGGTGGGGCGCTTCTCGTAGAGGGGCTCGATCGCGGCGAGAATGGTCTCCAGAGATTTCTCCTCGCCACTCCAGAGGCCCTTGTGGCTGCGAGGGCAAAAGGAGCACGCGTGAGTGCAGCCTCTGCTCGACTCCAGCTGCATCACGCCCCCTTCGTCGAGGGTGCGTTCCAGCAGGTCCAGCTCAGGCATGAAGCTGTCCGCGTCGAGGTGGGTGGGACGCAGCCTGGAACGCTCGCTCCCGTTGCCCAGGACGCCGCGGATCTCCCCGCGCTCGATCTCGCCGTGCCAGTGGCGGACGATGTCCTCCATTGCCTGCTCGCCAGGACCGTCCGCCACCAGGATGCCCGGGTACTCCTCGCAGAGCAGGTCGGCGTTCAGGGCGGCGAGGCTCCCTCCGAGAACGGTGGAGCCCGGGCTCACCTCACCCTCCGCGAACAGCCGATCGAGGAGTTCGCGCATCAGGTCGTACTGCCCGAAGGTCGCCGATACGCCGACGAGATCGGGTCCCAGGTCGCACACCCTCCGAGCGACGTCGCCGACCTCGAGCCCGAACTGCATATCGATCAGCTCGACCTGGCCCATGAAGCCGCTTCGCACGGCCCGCGCCACATCCGACACTCCCAGCGCGAAGCGGGGAAGCGGGAAAATGGAGGGCTTGAACAGGGAGACCAGCACCATTCGCGGTCGAGTGAGCCGCTCGATCGCATAGCTGCTCGGGTGCGCGACGGTCACGCTCCCGTCCAAGTCATCGAGTGCGAGCTCACCCCGCAGTGCTGCGGGCAGCGAGGATTCCCGCCAACTCGGAGCCAAGAGAGTCGCGGCCACCCATTTCCCCGAGCCAACCGCGATCAGCAGAGCCCGGTCGTCGTAGGGGCCGGCCACGACCACGTCGCTCTCCACCACCCCAAGCCGCTCCGCCACCGCCATCCGAAGGCGCGAGGGCTGCAGCCACAGATCCACCCCCAGAGGCAGATCGAGGTCAACCTCAACACCAGCCTCCCGCCCCCAAAGCCGCATGGTCTCAAGGACCCGCCCCTGCCAGAGCCGCTCTATCGGTCCCCTCAAGTCTTTACGCAGGTATCCGTTCGTACCCAAGCACTGAGTATGCCATCCCGGACAGGGCGGCTCGCAAAGAGCAGATTGAAGATCCGACCTTCGGCTTGAAAGGAGGAGGGACGTTGGCATCAGGAGCCGGATCGCGAGGGCGATGTGACCGAGATGAGACTCTCTGCTGTGCCCTCACCGGTCGTGGCGCGCCACACGGCAAGGCCCGTAGAACTTCGCCGGTTGATTAGTCGCGCTTACCGCGCCGACTGAACGGTTCGGCAAATATGCGTCTCGGCGAAAGCGCCCGTGGTTGGGGCTCGCTGGGGCGTAGAGGCGATACCTCATCCGCGCCGACCGCGAAGGCAGGAGGGCAGTCGGTCGCCGCGAACATCAGGGTAGGGCGTTAGAGCGTCCTGGCTCAACTCGGAGACCGAAACTCGCTTGGGAGGGCGAGCAGCGGATCCGTGCACCCTCACCACCCCCACTCCCACCCTCCCAGCCTGACGCTGATCGACGGCGGCCAGTCCTCCCCCCAGGGGTTGGTGCCGCTGCCCCCGGGCTCCGGCGAATGGGACGAGCGCTCCGCGCCGAGCACCTTCCCCCGTCGCCCCGGCGATCACCTCGAGCTCCGGACCTTCAACGCTGAGGGCACGATCCGCGAGATCCGCCGCGCCGCCCGCGAGCGAGGACTCAACCCCGACACCGCGATCACGCTCGTCTGCGAGCGCAGGTTCGCCAGCGCCGAGCTCGAAGCCAGCGCGACGGCCGCCTTGGACGAAGCCGCGATGACGACGACCGAGGCACCGCTCTCGATGTGGGGGGCCAACCGGGCCTACCTGCGCTCGCTCCGCCACGGCGATCCGCTCGAGCGCGCCTCTCGAGTCCCTCTGGGTGTGCCAGATGCGGCGGTGCCAATCCGTCTTCTCGATCGTCTCGGCGATGGTGAAGTCCTCGCCGACCCGCTCGTACACGGCGAGCTGGAGAGCGCCATCGACTGGGAGGTGGCCGCGCTCTGCGTAGGAAAGCTGATCGGCGAATGGGCCCTCAGCACAGCCCTCTCCGCGAGAATCGCTAGCGGCCTCCTCGCCGCAGCCCGCTAGCCGGTCTTTCGGAGCCAGATGTCGGCAGGCAGCGCCGGCGCCTCCGCGGCAGCGGGCAACTCAGCCGCGGCGTGCCAGCCGCGATGGAGCACTCCCAACTCGAGCCGAGTGCGGTGGGATTCGGCCTCCGCCACGATCTCACGGAGCTCCTCGCGAGCGCCATCGGCTCCGAGAGCGGCGATCTCCCTCACCAGTTCCTCGGCGTCCGCACGGTTGTGCGCGTGGCGTTCGGGCTGGCGGTGGGGCACGGCGTCAGGGATGTGGTGGCCACACTCGCAAGGGAATTCTGAGAACAGGCGGCGGAGCGGCTCTTCATGCTTGGGACCGAGTTTGGTGGTACCGCGGATCGCGCGATGGAAGGCGTGCACACCCCAGCCGTCGTCATCCTCGGAGTCCTCACCCTCGCCCTCGACCGACTCCGGCGGCTGGGGCGGCGGGAAGGGCATTTGGGTGCGGCCCCAGCCCTGACAGGCGGCGGCGACGCCGTTTCGCATTGCCGCCTCCCATAGACGGCCAAGGCCGCCGACGAGGCACGGCGTGGCGCTCGCCGCCTGGAGGCCGGTGGCCAAGGTGTGCACCCGCTCATACTGCACCCTGCTCGAGGTGAAGTCCCAAACCCAGATCCAGAAGAGATCGGCGCCGACCTCTCGATATCCCGAGATCAACTCGGTGATGCCCGTCATCGTGAGGGTGCTCGCATTGACGGCGATCCCGACCGCGACGCTTCGCTCGCCGGTGGTGCCCGGCCCATCGACGGCCCCGGTCGTCTCGGCGAGTTCGACGAACTCGTGGGCAAGCGCGATATCGAGAAGGCGACCGCGGCTCAGCGCATCTTCCTCGCGGACCCGGTGGTAGGGCGAGAGCAGGATGCTCCCCCCTGCGGCGATCTGGGCGTTTCGGTGGCGGGCGACAAGCTCGGAGCGAGCGGCAGGGGTGAGGGCGTCCTCGCTCGGCCGCAAACGCCGCTTCCGGTCGAGCTCGAGGCCAAGGCGACGGAACTCGCCGCCGCGGTGATCGTCATCGGGCTCGAGCTGTTCACGCCAAGCCTCCGTGTCTACGAGGACGCCGCGGCCATCCTTGCGGGCGGCAGCGAGCGTATTACCGAGGTGGGCGGCACCGATCACCGACGTCGCGATCGCGCCGATCGGGCTCTCGGACTCCAAATCGCGCCCGTGTGGAGCAGTGTTTCGGCTGATCCACTGGACGAGTGGACGCGGCCCTGCTGGCGCTGCATTCGAGGGTTTCGTCACGAGCGTATCGTCGCCATCGCCGCGGACGGCAAAGACGCGCTCGCGGGCGAACGGCAGATAAATCGACGGCTGCCCGGCTGCGCCCAGCTACTGTGAATCTTCCTGTGGTGGACAGGCGTGATCTGCCGCGCTTGAGGCTGATCTTTAACGCTTCGTGCGCCGCGGAAACAGCGGCATCCACGGAACGTCTTGATAATGACCTTCTTTCCAGAGGCACGTCAGCGTCTGACTTGGCGTGTTGTACCCGAAGAGAACTAAGTACGCGTTGTTGCCGTACCCAAGCGCTCTGTCTGCCGCCCAAGCTTCATCGTGACCACTCTCAGGATCTAGCAAGAGGGCTTCTCCAACAGACCGGCATACCTCTTCGAGGTCTTTCCGATCCCCATTAACGGAAGTAAACGCCCGGGGAGCGGTTTCATCTTGGACGAAGACAACTGCCTCTAGACCGAGCTCCGCCGCACGTTTTTCCAACAGTTCCTTGCCCTCCCTTTGCCCGGCCGCGAACACGAAAGCTAGCTTCCTTTTCGCAAAGGTTGCAGCTGCATCCTCATCCAGGGCGGGCCGCTCCTCTCGCAGACTCGTAGTAGGAGTCGCGCCAAGCCACGCCTCCAAAATGCTGACCGACTGCTGGCCGCTGCCAATAAAATCCTCCACGAAGACAAGTGGAAGGTCAGGGCGTGATAGGGCATCCCCCACCGATAGGACGGACATACCAGCGTGGCCCTGGCTGTCGCCCGACCAGTATGCCGTCACAGCAGAACTGTCCTTCGGCTCCCCAAGAGGACAAATTGCCCCACCACGACACGGTTTGCCCTCCTCTGACTCAATGAAATTATTAAATGCGGCAACTACCTGGGGGCGGCCGATCAAGCGCAGCTCCTCCAATAGCTCCAGTGGCTGCTCGCCAAGGTCAGGTGAAAACTGCCGCAGCCACGCAAACACCCTCTCGGGACTGAGGAGGGAGTGTTTCTTTTCGACCGCGCCGCCCCGAACCGGACCCTCGTATCCTTTCAATCTCGCGCAAAACTCGTCCACCCTCTGGGAAATATCAGCTTTCTTCAGACGCTCCGGCATCGGGCGAACGTCATAGGCGATTCCGTTGTAATAACCAGCTTGGTGCAATTGAAGCTTAAGGGTCGTTAGAGACTCGTCGGGCTGCTTTGCGTACATCTGCATCGTCCTAGGAGTACGAATCTGGTAGTCGCGTCGCAGTACCTTCTCAGCCGCAACATATGCGAACAGTGCAAGATCGCTGGGTGCGAACACATATCCAGCATCTCTAGTAAGGGTATAGGCGCTGGCCCAACGCACGGTCTCGGCATAGTCATCTTGGAACCGAATGACCTTACTCGGCCCGGAATGGTCTGAAATGAGATATGCCCGTGCACTGTCGTTCGTCTCTGGAGATGCATACAGCGGATCCAGCCATATATAAGGCTTGAGGTCCGGGTAGCGCTCCAGCAGGCCGCCATCGACGGCTGCTATTGCGGTCCGCATCTCCTCCACGATTGCATCGATGAGAGTACCCCGCTGAACAAAATCACTGCCACTCTCGCGCGCCAGTCTCTCCAAGCCCGCGTAGTGGTCAGGATCGGCCCGATAGGGATCTAAGGGCATCCCGAGAGAGAAGGCGTAGGCTCGAACGAATAGATCGCGACGGCGAAGGCGATCAGCAAGATCGATAGCCACCGTGGCTGATCCTTTCTCATCTTCCTCAAGAGGGCGCTCGATGACCTCCTCAATCCGCTGTTTGCTTAAGTAGGCGAAGTCATCATCTCGAAGGCGGTACGGCAGGATCGTCGTGGCCTCAGGCTCAATCTCGTTCAACTGCTGATAAAGGCTGGCAACCATCGCCTCAATGGCTCGCACCTTGTGATGGCGGTACAACTTGTCTTCCTGCAAGGTTCGACCGAGAATGAGCTCGTCAACCGTTCGACCCCCGGAAAAGGCGATTCCAGTTAACACGTAATAGGGCAGGTTGTCGGCAACCGTTGCTGCAATCTCCCGTCGTAGCTGATTTGGCGGAACCTCCACGGCACGAACCTTCTGCACAAGTCGGGGAATATCCGTTACTACCGGCACTCCAGTCATATGAGCGTCCCGCGTCATGTAGTCGAGCTTGTCAGCGTCGAAAGGTCCCGAGATGAGCTCATGGAGAAGCGGGACCTGGTCGGAAATGCATTCGCCTACGATCGCTCGCTGCATAGTGTTAATGGCGTTGTCGGTAGATCCAAGCCCATGATCTGGCACAAGTTGCTGCGAACGAGTCAGCAATGCGCGAAAGGCGGGACTACCGATGATGTAGTAAGAAGCAATCTCGGCGAAGCTTGCATCCTCAATCCCAAGCTCTGAAGCAAAGTCGAGGCGCACATTCTCGACCTGTTCGAAGGTGCTCAAGGCATTCTCTGACACATGAGAAAGAGCGCCATGTCCTACGTCGTGACAAAGAGCGGTCAGCCGCAGGAGAGCAAGCTGTTCCCCCGTCACAGCGTCCCCCGCTCCCGTGTAATGATCATTGAGAGAATCGACCAGTCCCTCAATTTGATGCACAACACCAAGAGTATGTTGAAGTCGCGTATGGGTGGCGGCGGGATAGACAAGGTGGACCACCCCTAACTGCGAGACGTTTCGAAGACGCTGCAGTAGCGGGCTATCAAGGATTAGTAGCTCCAATGGGTGCAGAAGGATCGTTCCCCAAACGGGGTCGTTAAACTCCTTGGAATCAGAGGGTCCCGTGGAGAGACCGGCAACGTACCCGTCGAGGTAAGACGAGGTCCAAGCCTCCAGCGAGTCGCGGAAGGGAGTCAGATCAGGAGACAGTCGCGGCTTCGCCGGCATATCCGCCAACGAACCGCTCTGCGAGACGCTCGTAAAGGTCAGGGGCGCCTGGAAGGCCTTTGAGAATTCGCCGTGCCTCCTCGGTACCTAGCTTGATCCGGATGTCCTGATACTCCGGGTTATCGAAGCTAATGAGGTCTCGCTGCGCCGCTCGCGCTAACGCACCTTGGACCGTAAGGGAGTCGCGGTGAATCGGATGGGGCTTGATCCGGAATCGCAGCTGGACATCCTCCTGCTCGGCATTTTCAGCGAGATAGTCGAAGAGGCCCTTGATGACCGGATCAAACTGATCGATCCTGATCGAAAGCGTCTTTTCCCCCCGCTCTGCGAGAGCTGCAAAGAGCCCCGCAAAGAAGTCATCTGCGGTGATCCGGCTAGGCATGCCCCCCCAAGCTAACGGGTTGGACCTTCCGCCGAAAGCCCCAATCTCGTTGCAATACCCATTTTCGAGTGTTCGCAGGATTTCTTTCCATTTGGCTTCTGTCTGCGATCACGCGGTTCATTCCATCAGTGAGAGCGGCGGCTTTGCAGGGAATCTGCATATATACATAGAATATCTGCCCCTCCGGACGTCAATGAAGCCAAGGCCAAAACAAGATCAAGCCGTTATTGAGATGTTTGCCCGTCGCCTCAGAGAGCTACGGGAGGGACGGCCGCATCCTACGCGTTTATCTGCATATATGCCGATCGAGGTGGTTGCCGGACGAGCCGGCCTAGATGGCAGCTACTGGGGACGCTTGGAGCGAGCCGAAAATGACCCGACGCTGACCTCTCTCTTGCGCATCCAGCAAGGCCTAGAGCTTGACTCGATCGAGGCCCTCTTAGGCCAGACCGGAAGCGAGAAGCTCGGTGTGAATCTGCGACCGAGTTAGCGCAGAAGGACCGAGCAGCTACGACTCGATGGCTAGCCGGACTGCACTGAAGCTGACCCCTGTCGCGTGCGTGTAGCGCGCCAACATCGTCTCTACTCGGTGACCTGCGATCTCGGCCAGGTCCGCGTCGTTCACGCCTGCGGCTCGCAGATGCGTGACATAGGAGTGGCGGCACTCGTGGGGACGGATGTCTAGGCCAGAGGCTTCCTGGGCTGGTCCCCAAAGGTCGCGGTAGAAGTTCCGCTCTCGCCACATGCGGCCGGTCGAGGTCGTGAAGAGCAGCTCGCTCCCATCGCTGACCTGGAGCTGGGCTTCGAGCATCCAGGCGAGAGTTGCCGGCACCGGGACGACACGGCCGGCGTCGGGCTCTCCGTGGTCGGTCTTCGTCCCCTCGAGGATCTGGCCCTCGTGTGCGGTGCGGCGGACCTGGAGGGTCTCGCCGTCGAAGTCTTCGCGCCGGAGCGGCAGCACCTCCCCCAGCCTCAGGCCGCAGTCGGTGAAGACGCGGACCATTGCCTCGTAGCGACCCGCCGCTTTGGCGAAGCGGTGCATTTCCTCGAAGGTGAAGACGCGGATCGGCCTCGGCTTCTTCTTCGCTCTTGGGTCGTTGGCTCGAATGCGGACACCCTTGAAGGGGTTGAGGTCGCAGACTTCGTCCGTGATCGCGTCCTCGGCCATTGCCGAGAGGGCACGAAGGATGCCGACCGCTCCGGTGGTGGCTCGACCTTCGACTCTCAGCATGTGGTCAACCAGGGCGAGGGTGTGACGCCGGCGCAGCTCGCGGAGCAGCCAGTCCTTCAAGGGGATGCCCTCGACCTTCACGTCGGCGATGCGGCTAATGCGGTGGTCGTTCGTGGCGTTGGTGCGCTCCGAGCGCGGATGCCTCTCGGTCCAGGTGGCGGCGTAGTCGCCAAGGGTGTCCGGTCGATCCGAGAGGCCGTATGCCTCGTCAATCGCCTTCTGGGCTTCGCCTTTGCGCTTGAAGGTGCCCTTGCCCCGGTTCCAGCTCGGCTTGGCGATGTAGCGCCTGCCGTCTCGGCCGGTATAGCGGGCCATCCACACGATCTCGCCGGATGGGTTGCGGCGTTTGACTGGCGTCTCCCGCCTCATGACGCCTCGTCTCTGTGCCGCGCAAGGAAGTCCTCGACGTCGGCGGGGTCGATGCGGCGAGCGGCACCGAGCTTGTAGCTGGGCAGCTCGCCGCGCCTGATCCAGTTGCGGATCGTCCGGTCTGAGACCGCGAGGAAGTCGGCAAGGGTGCGCTCGGTGAAGAAGGTCGGGGAGGACGATTTCCGCTCCATGCCACCTAAGTGCCTTCTGCGAGCAGTGAGTTCCGCGTGGCTCTTCTCCATGCCACCGAAATGCCGTCCGCGGCGCGAACGCCCCCGGCAGTTGCGCCGGACTCCGTCTACGACCACCACCGGGAGCGCCTCCCCACCCGCCAAACGCGCGGCGCAGCCGCGCCACAATTGGCGGTGGGGAGGCCGACCGAAGGTCAGGGAGTCCGACTGAACGACAAGCGCCGTTTCAGGCACGAAAATCGAACTCCCGTTCGGGGTTCATAATGTGTCTAGGGGTTGCAGTTGGAGGTCCGAGGTCGAGTGGCGTCGGCACTACGCCTCCTTGTCTTCTTCTTCGGACCTCTTGAGGGCTTCCAGGATGGGGCGGTCTTCCTCTAGGCGTTTCTGGAGGCGCTCCATGAACTCGGTGTCTTTGCGTCGCTCTTCGATGTGTTCCTTCAGCGACCGCACCAACAGCGCTTTCCGCGCCCACGGCACCACGTCCACCAGCCCGGTCGCCGCATAGAAGTGCTCGACCGCACCACGCGCCGGTCGCTGGCCGACCAGAAGTACCGCGCGGTGCTTGGCGAGGACGCGGACATGGCAAGCGACGGTCGCCAGCGGTTCCTTCGTGTAGTCGGCGAGTTCCTTGGGGCTCAGGGGCTTTTCGGATTCGACATAGAGCGCCAGCAGGCGCCGACGCAGCGGGTGCTGGAGGAGGAAGATCATCCGCCCTTCGGCCGCTTTGATTCCTGCGTCTACTTCGCCTTGATCCATCGCCTTCACCCCGCAGTCACGGCGAAAGTGCCCGAGGCGGAAGGTCCCGGGCTGATCCATTCGATCCCCGCCACCAGCTCGCCCACCGGGACCCCCAGGGAGAAGGCGAGCTTCAAGAGCGTGTCCACGCGCGGTAGGCGGACACCGTTCTCGACCATCCCGATCTCGGTTCGGTGCAGGCCGGCCAGCGCGCCCAGCTCTTCCTGAGAGAAGCCAGCGCGGCGACGGGCCATGAAGACGTTGCGGCCGATGCGCTCGGCCGCCTGACGATCCACCTGCCTCCCGTCGCTCATTCGGCTTCCTCCAGCGCGTGGAAGTAGGCGGCTGCCCGCGTCGGCAGGACTAGCTCGTCGACACGGTGGAGCAGGCCGACTGCGATCAGGTCGCGCACAGCGCGCTCGATCCGATCCTGCTCTTGGAAATCGCTGGAGGCGGCCGTCAGCTCGCGGGTCAACTCCGCGAGCGTCAGCGACTCCGGGTAGATGAGCAGAACCTGCCTGAGGACCCGCGCCTGGTCGCGGTCGTCCACGGTGGCGGTCGTGGCGCGTTCATCATCGCCCGCGCCTTTAGGCTTGTTGCGCATGGGAAGCATTCCTTCCTGTGCCATGCCCCCGGCTGTTCCACCAGCGCGGGGGCGCTTTTGACTTATCGGGTCAGGCTATCACCAACTGTCTAGGAAACCTAGACAGTTGGCTACTCGCCTTTGATGATCTGCGCAACGCGCGAGCGGTGAAGCCCGACCTCCTCGCCGATCTCCCGCAGCGACAGCCCTTCCTTCTGGGCCTGAGCGAAGGCTTTGCGCCGTGCCTTCTGGGTCGCGGCGGAATCGCGCTCGTACTGCTTCTGAGCGGCGCGGACAGCCTTTCGAGCTTCGGCCTTTTCCTGCGGCATCTCGGAGACCCTAGTACCCGCCCGAAAATGTGACCTGGATGTGACACAGACGCGCCGGAACCGCGCGGAATCGCCAGGACGCCGCCGGAACGTCGATCCACCACTGAACCGAAGACTTGGCTCTGCACCTGGCAACGCGCAGCACAGAGCGGAACACCAAGGAATGCGCCCGACCGGATTCGAACCGGCGACCTTCGGCTTGAAAGACCGACTTGGTTTCCTCTGAGGACGCTCTAGCAAGCCAAACTCGCCTCAGAAAACATCGAAGGGACCGTCCAAGGGACCGAGATTCAGCCGACTTTCGAGAAGGGTTCCGCTAAGCCTCCTTTTCCTGCCGTTCGCGCTCTACGAGGAAGCATCGGCAAGCCCGCCGAACCACGCCCTGACGTTCTCGTCAGCCTCCGAATGAGATCAGCACCTCGAGTCCGCGACTTTCTGCCTGATCGATCCATGCAGACGCCTCGTTGTAGGCGGACTCGTGGCCAGGCAACGCGGCGTCCCAAGGGACGATGTGTCGGACCATTTGAACGCCGGTGGCGCTGAAGGCACCCCAGGTGGGCGCCAGACCACTGCTCGAGGTCCTCGTCGGCGATGCCGGTGATTGCAGCAGCTTGCGCTTGAGCCGGAACCAGCCAGCAGGTCAGGAGCATGATCAAAGCGATGAAGCTCCGAGAGCGAGGGGCGACCTGCCCCCAGCTCACCCCTGCCGCTTTCCTGCCGTGCGCTCGCTCACTCATTCCTCCTTGATCGCCGTTCAAAGCCGGGCAGGCCGCGCAAGGTTATGTAGTAGTGGTTTTGTCATGGATGGATGGTGGTTTTCATTTTGTGTCCTCGGTCTCTCGATCGCCCGTCGCCCGAAGCGATACAAAACCGGTGTCTGTCCTTGACAGGACTGGCATTTAGCACTAGATTTGCGAAAGCGGCGAGGAGGCTCCCCGCCTTCGACGCGTCGAGGCCGTTCCCCGCGGCTCCGTTGCACAGCCGCATCACCCCAAGGTCACCTTGCTGTCCCTGGCGAGCTGGCCTTCCCGGGGCAACGACTCCGGAACCCCGGTGCCGTTGCCTCGGGCCTTCGGGCTTCAGCCCTACTCCCCCATCCCCGTGAACGACAGGCTCCCCAGCCTCTCCCCGGCGGCGAAGACCCCCCTGCCGCCGGCATAGGCTTCGTCGAAGGCCGCCGCGGCGGTGGCGGTGAGGGCCAGGGAGGCGCCGGCGAGAGTGATCGAGCGCGCCTTGGGATCGGCGCCGAGGGCCGCCCCCAGCACCGAGAGGGTGGCGATCTCGCTGCGGCCCACCGCTCCCCGGTAGGGCGGCGAGGGACGAACCTCGAGCTCGGCGGTGAGGATCCCGGACCCGAGGTCCAGGCGCGGTTCGGACCAGAAGACCTGGCCGCCTCCCAGCTGCAGGCCATCCAGGGCGCCGAGGGTCTCCACCACCCCCGAGGCGGCGTCGGTGGCAAGGGTGCCGCGGAGGATCGGGAAGGTGAATTCCCCGCCGGGGCGTTCGGCGGGGAAGACCGGGTTCAAGGCGACGAAGAGGGAGTCGAGCTTGGCGCGGAAGGCGGGGTCGGGGGTGAAGGAGACGCGGCCCGTGTTGCGCAGCGCGATCGCGGCGGGGACGGCGGTGCTGCGGGCCGAGGCGAAGGGGATGGCGGCGCCGAAGTCCTCGGGCAGGCGGAGCTTCTTGGCGAGGCGCCCGGCGACCTTCTCGCTGAGGGTCAGCGAGCGGACCCCGACCTTCGTGGCAAAGCCCGCCCGGGAGGTGGAGGTGCTCTTTGCGGTGCCGAGCTTCAGCTGGCTGCCGCCGACCTTGGCGGAGAGGGGCGAGCGGCGCTGGGTGGTTTTCACCATCAGCGCCTTGATCGGGATGCTGCGGCTCCCGGCCCGCAGGACCAGCACTCCCTCGTGGTGGAGGAAGCCGACCCCGTCGGTGGGGTCGAGGCGGCCGCCGGCGATCGGGAAGGTGGCGGTCGTGCCCTTCAGCTTTGCCGGGGCGAGCGCCTCCAGGGTCACCCCGCTGCGCTTCATCTCGGCCAGGAAGCCCTTGCCGAGGGTGAGGGAGGTGGTGCCCGAGCCGAGCTCCTCGTAGGTGGCCGGGGCGCTGGCGGGGGCGGCGAGGCAGAGCCCGAGGCAGGCGAGCCAGAGCGCGCGCCTCATTCCCGCACCCCGCAGCTCTTTTGGATCGCCAGGCCGATCGGCTTGCGGTCGGCGAAGTAGAAGCTGGCGTGGGCGAGGGGGAAGACGGTCCCCGCGGTGCCCTTGGGGGCGGGGCAGCCGGCGTTGAAGAAGCTCCGCCTCTGCCCGCGGAAGGTGAATTTGCGGCGCAGGGTCAGCTTGATGCGGTCGACGAAGCCCCATTCCCCCAGCGCCTCGGGGAAGGAGGCCCGCAGTTCGGTGCCGTAGGGGCCCTCGGAGACGCGGCGGATCGCGAAGGCGACCGTGAAGGAGCTGGCGAAGGGTTTGGTGGTGTAGATGTGGGCGAGGACCGCCGGGCGGCCGCCGTGGGCGCCGTTGAAGACCAGGAGGCGGCCGCGGGTCGGATAGGGGCGCTGGTCGGGGAGGACGATCTTCGCCCAGAAGCGCCCCGAGCCGACCAGGGCCTCGGCGCAGCGCCCAAGCGCCCGCTGGGTCGAGGTGGCGGCGATCTCCTCGGCCCCGCAGACCGCGAGGCCGGTGCGGTCGAGCAGGCCGTGGCGGTTGACGCGGATCCTCATCGCTTCGAGCTGGGGGGGCAGGGAGCCCTCGCGGGTGGCGATGTGGCCGGCGATGAAAACGGCGATCGGGGCGGTGCCGGTGCGGGGGAGCTTGTTGGGCTGGACCTGGGCCCTGACCGTGACCCGCAGGCCGCCCTGCTGGACGGTGTCGGCGGCGGCGAGGCTGGCGATGCCGAGGGCCAAGAGCCCGACCGCGATCGCCGCCGCCCGTCCTCTGCCCACCTAGCGCCGCTTGCCCTTCCCGCACCTGGTCTTCAGGACCGGGCGCAGGTCGTGGGCCTTGCCGTTTTGGCCGTCCATCTCGACCTTGGCGCGCTGGTCGCGGGCGCAGAGGTTGACCGAGTTTTCGAGCAGGCTCTTCTCGCCGCCTTTCATCCGCAGGACGAATTTGCTCACCGGGGCGTCGGGGACCGCGGCGAAGGTGGTGCGGATGCCGCCGCCCTTGCCCGAGTCCACGTAGCCCTCGAGCTCGATGTCGATCACCCCGCGCAGGGAGGCGACCAGGTCGGGGAGCTTCCGCTCGCCGCCGTTGGAGCGCAGGTAGACCGGGCCTTCCAGGGGCTGGTCGAGGAGCGGCGTCCAGGCCCTGGCGTAGCCGTAGACGGAGTTGGCCGGGCAGCCGCGCCCCGCACCGCCGGCGGCGGCGAACTGCACCCGCGTGCAGCTGGTGCCGAGGTGGGACTGGGCGAGGAACAGGGCCTTTGGCATCTGCACCCGGGTGCGGCCGATGTTGGCATCGCCCGGTCGGGCTTTGAGTTCTGCCCGCAGGGCGGGGAACTGGCTGCGCTTGGTGCCGCCCCGCAGAGCGATCTTCAGCTTCGGCGCGAAGTCCAGGGCGGCGCAGTTGGCCGCCTGGAAGCGGGTGGTGACCGTCACCGGCTCGTCGTCGGCGGGGCTCGCGAAGTCAAGCCCCGAGCCGAGCACCGTGGAGGCGACCGAGGTCGGGGTGCAGTCGGTCGGGTTGAGGGTGAAGTCGGGCCGCTCGACGTAGACGCGGATGTCGCGCAGCTTGGTCGGGATCCCGTCGATGATGTGGGGGAGGGGATCGGAGCCGGTCGGGTCGACGAAGACTTCGGCGGTCTTCGGGTTGACCCGCAGGGCCAGGCGCACGACCACGGTGCCGAGGTCGAAGGGGCCGACCTTGGCGGCGGTGACCGAGACCATGCTGAGGGCCGAGCCGTTGTAGGGGCCGGCCAGGTAGACCTTGCCGGGGACGTAGGCCTGCACCGGCCCCACCCCCGCTCCGACCAGGGTGCGGCCGACCTCGGAGGCCGCGGGGCAGGCGGGGCTTGCGAGCTCGGTGGCGCCGCTCCGGGCCGGGCTCTGGGCGGCGGCGATCGCCGTCTCGGGGCAGTAGGGGATCCCGGCCAGCTTGCCGGAGAGCCCCGGCGGCAGCTTGATCGAGAAGTTGGTGAACTGCTGTTCGGCGTCGGTCCTGAACAGGCGCAGGTCGAACGGCGAGTAGGAGCCGGCGTTGTTGTTGCGGGTGCCGGCGATCAGCCCCGGCTTGAACGGCGGCTTGCCGCCGGTGGGGCAGGGCGCGCCGCCGATCCCGCGGGCGATCTCGAAGGAGCTCTTGGAGAGGAGCGGCGGGCCGTCGGGGTCGGAGTGGCCGGTGAACTCGGCCACCGTCTCGTAGGTCCCGCAGGCCGCCGGGGTGACCAGCGGCGCCCGCGAGCCCTCCTTGAAGCGCAGGTCGAAGGAGGAGAAGGGCAGCTGGGGCAGGTCGGAGAAGGTGGCGGCGATCTGGCCGGTCTCGGGGTCGGTCGCGACCTTGCCCGGGAGCTTGATCAGGATCCCGCGCTGGGGTTCTTCGAGCACGGTGTAGAGGGCCAGGAGGGAGCCGAAGGGGTTCTCGTAGGGGGTGGCGATGTAGACGTCGCCGGGGATCGTCTCCTCCAGCAGCGGGGTCTTCACCTCCACGGTGCCGATCTTGGAGTCCGAGGGGCAGCCCTTGTCGGTGGGGTGGAAGGAGAGCTCGGTGGAGTCGTACTGGGCCGGGCTGCAGGCTCCCAGGCCCTCGGCCTGGGAGGGGTTGACGGTCATCCCCTCGGGGAAGGCGACCTTGACCTCTTTGACGTCGGAGGTCGTGATCCCCCCGGGACTCTGCAGGTTGGGGTTCGGCACCTCGACGTGGACGTCGAGGCCAGAGGGCGTCTCGGTGTCGATCGCGGTCGGCTGGGCGGTCAGCTTGCCCTTGACCGGGACTTCGTCGCAGCCGGTCACCGGCAGCTCCGGCCCCCAGCGCAACGACGGGTCGTTGTCCACCGGGCTGTGTGGATAGCCGGGCGCGGCATGGGAGACGATCGACGAGCTGCGCCAGGCCGGATCGGAGAGGTTCGGATACCGCGTGGCGTCGAAGCTCCCCGGGTTGAACCAGGAGTCGGCGTGAATCGCCCACGGCATCCCCAGCCCCGTGCAGGAGGTCGGCATACGGAGGAAGGACGTGGTGGAACCGGTGGCGCAGGTTGGTCCGGCAATAGGGGCGGGCTGACCGGGACAGGCGCGCTCGGGCGTATGGCTGGGGTCGCCCGGCACTCCCCAGAAAGTGATGTCGCTGCCGATCACGGTGAGGCCCTGGCTGATGCCGCGCGAGCCAACCACCAGGCCGTAATCGCCCCCCCGGCGCACGCTGGCTTGGAGGGTGATGACGCTGCCCAGCACGTTGAATCCAAAATGCGCCGCGGCACCGGGCGGAGGCACCAGATTGAACAGCGGCAACGGGCCAGCAAAAGACGGGAAAAACTGGCTTTTCAAGTGAACAACAACGCTCCCTACCTGTGAGCCAGCGCTGCAGAGTGACGTTGGGGTGCTGCCCTCCGTCACCGCGAGATCGCTGACCCTGCACTGCTCGACCCCGCCTGGATTGCCGACGAAACCTGGCGGCAGGTCGACAAGCGCGCTGCGGGCCGGTTGAATCGGCTCGCGTTCGCCAATCTCCGGATTGGGGTGCGTGGCGCTGTTGAAGTCGACTGAGGTCTTTACCTCATAGGGATGTGCGGCGGCGGCCGTGAACTCCCCCCCTGCCGCGTTGCCGATCCTCACGTCGAAGGCATCGATCCCGAATGGGGGCAGGATGGCGGAGACCCGGGTCGGATCGAGGGTGATCGCCGTGTTGGCTGCGCCAGCGCCCGAGATCGCGAAGCTGCTACTGAAGGTGCCGGTCGTTTCCGGTGCGACTGAGACTGCGACAAGTATGCGGCGAAACTCCCCGGCTCCCTGGCGGTGACCGACATTGACACAGTGGAGACTGCTGTCTCCAACCGAAGCCCCGGGACATTGCCAGCCGGGGGGATCCGAGAAGCCTGGGAATTCCGCCGAAACGAACGTCACTCCTGCAGGCAGCTCTGCTTCGAACACTGCCGGTGAAAGGGAGCCCAGCGCGTCAGCATCACCGACGTTCTCGGCCTGAATCAGATACCGCAGCTCAGGAGTACCGGGATTCCCGTCTCCGGGTGAGGTGGTCGTGTTTGCCATCGCGTTGATCTCCCAGAGCGGCGCTGCGCTCGCTGCGGTTGCGCCTGCTGCCTGGGCCGCAACCAGCAAGCCGAGGACTAGAAGAAGCGCGCGAAGATGGGTCCTGATAGCTCTCACAGTCCTGCCCTCCGGTTCTGGCTGTTACCTCGGTTCTGCGGCTTGGCGCCCTTCTTCACGCAGCGGCGCTTCTTGGCGGCCGCTTTGCCGGCCTTCTTCCCGCAGCGGCGCGGCGGCTTCCCGCCCTGCTTGACGTTGCCCTGTCCGGTGAAGCCCGAGCTCGCCGGCGTCGCGTCGCTCAACTGCAGCGGCGGGGGCTGGCAGGCGTCTCCCTGGCAACCAGGTGGCGGTGGTACTGGCTCTGGCACCCCTCCACCAGTCCGAGCGGCATAGATGTCATAGGAGCTGTCTAGATCCCAGGCCGAGAGCGGCTCGCGAGTGGCGATGAAGGCCGTGGATCCGTCGGGCGTGGCCTCAAGAAAGAATGAGGCGGAGGAGCTTTCGCCACTCGAGAGCAGTCGCACGTTCCCCGTCCGAGCATCGAATTCGTAGGCGTCGGCACAACTCTCCGATGCGATCGCCCCGAACCCCGGGCAGGGACCATTGGTGTCGGCCGGGACGAGCCTCTCGGTGGTGGTGAAGAAGGACCGACGGCCGGATGACGACAGGGCATTGTTCAGGGTGATGAGCTGGGCGGCCGTGCCCTGGAGACCAGCACCACGGTATTGCACCACCGCGTCGCCGCTGATCGTCTTGCCCCACGGATTGCAGGACATACACTCGAGCCGCCCACTGGCAGCGTCGTAGTGAAAGAGCTCGCGGCAGCCGGACCCAGTCGAGACTCGGATAGTGCAATTGTCAGCATCTTCCTGACCTCCGAATCCTCCCCGGCCCGCAAGTCCGACAGTGGAGGTCGACGTGAACAACAGGTGCCGCCCATCGGGCGAAACTCGGCTTGCCTTCTGCTCATTGTTGAACAACCCTGATTTAAGGCCGTTGAGAACGTTGTCGGTTTCCGTAGGGAGAGAGCCAATCAGACGCAACGTCCCTTCATGCCAGGCATAGAGAGTGAATTGGCCTGCATTCTCCCCTTCAGTAAGGGACCCGACTGCCGTGAAGTACACATAGCTGCCATTTTCACTACTGCCGACCACGGTTTTGACTTCGTTACCCATGTCACTACTGCGAGAGATCAGGGTCAGGTGGTGGCCCTGCTGATCGGCCATTACCGAGTACATGTAGAGATCGGGGAGGTGATCTTGGTCCTCGTCGACCAGCGACTCGGCGGTCGTGAAGAACGTTCTTGCGCCGTCAGCGGAGGCGGTCCAGATCTGAGCATCCTCAAGCGGTTCCTCGGGAGTGGCTCGCTCCGAGACATTCAGCTGTACGGTCCGCACCCCATCTTCGCGGATATAGACCTTGCCGCCGCTGAGCCCGGAAGGCGCCTGGAAGAAGCTCCGTGAGCCATCGTCGGAGATCATGTCGAACTGGTAGAACCCGGTGCCCAGGCCAGCCTGCGAGGAAGACGCGGGTTCACAAGGGCTTGCCGACCCCTCCTCGCACTCGGTCTCGCCGGCGGGGGGTATGCGCCCCGCCAGCCGCACCTCCCCGTCAACACTTTCGTAGACCTTCGGCGTGAAGGGGAGAGCTTGTGCGTCGTCGGTGAGGTTGAACCTATGTTGGAACAACACATGGCTCAAATCTTCTGAGGTGTCAGCGACGTTGACTTTCTCCCTGCCCAAGAATTCGTTGAAGGGGAGTAGCACCACCGACGGGCTCAACATCCGTGCAGGTGAACCGGATTGACTGCGGAGACCGTCGAGCCGGTAGAGCTTCTGGTAGTCCTCCATGTTCGGTTCGTCGGTCAGTGGCCTCCAGCCTTTGTAGAGCGCACTCTGAAGGTCGGGGGTGAAAAAGGAGAAGGACGGTCCGATCACATTGCTGACCGCTTCGGCACTCAAGGATCCCTGTCGCGGCGTGATCGCGTGGGTGGCCCAGCCACTGGTGCCCGGAGCAGCGGTCCGTGCGGCGATGTACTGAACGTCGACGGCGGTGCCTTTAGCATTGGCGAAAGCGCCAAGCGAGGCGAAGGAGACGGCGCTGCCATCGTCTGCTGGCCAGGTCTTGTCGGAGAGTGGCATCACGTCGTTGCCGTTCTTGTCCGGCGGGCTCACCATCTCCCAGGCTCGGCAATCGGGCAGGTGGGCCGCGCCGAGGGCCTCGGAGTTCGAGCACGGCTCCGGCGCGACAACGGTGGCGAAGCTGCGGTCGGGCCCCTCGGTAACGCCGAACTCGTTCTCGGCCACGAGGCGGAAGTGGTAGGTCGTCTGCGGCGATAGGCCCACCAGTTCTCGGAAGACGTAGCGGTTGAGTGAGCCGCCGCCGGCGCTGGCGTCTTTCGAAGCGGGGAAGGCCGTGCAGGGGTTGGATGAGCAGTCCCCGGAGCCCCACTCGAAGTAGTAGGTGGTCGGCGAGTTGCGGGGATTGATCTGCCCGTTGATCCCGGCCTGGTTGTGCTGGATCGGACCGGCCTCGAAAGCTTCGACCGTTGGCGGCAGGCCGGCGGTCTGGAACGTGGTGCTGGCTTCGGTGGTACCACCCGCGTTGGTCGCTTTGAGCGTCACGGTGTATTCGGTGTTGGGCTGCAGGTGGTTGGCCGCGTCATTGACCGCTTCGGGCTCGTCGTCTGCTAACACCGTTCCGCCCTCCGGCCCGATGGGACACTCGGGCACGCAGACGAAACTCCATTTGACGTCGAAGGCGGGGTCCTGCGGGGCCGCGCCTGGGGCGTTGGGATCGATCGAGCCGGAGAACTCGGCCGTGGTCGCGTCGAAGCTGGTGACCGGGTCGATCACGACGATCGGATCGGCGACCGGGTCGGTGGTGAAGTCGGGGCCGGCAGCTTCGGTGTTAGCCGCAAAGCTCAGGTAATGGACGAAGAGGCGGGTTTCGTATTCGGTGCCGGGGACGAGGCCGGTGGCCTGGGCGCTGACCGGGATCGGATCGGTGCCTTTTGCCGCCTCGCCTTCGATGTAATTGCCGTCGGCGGTCTGCCAGTTTCCCTCGCCTTTGGGCGAGTACTGCAGTTCCCAGCGGAGGTAGAGGATTTCTTCGCCGATCTCGTTGACGTTGCCCCCTTCGGGATCAACGGTGCCGTGGAGGGTGGCAGTCGTGTATTTGACCCCGGTGACCGGTTCGGTGGTCAGGGCCGGTGCGGTGGCCGGGTCGGTGGTGAAGGTCGGAAGCGGAGAGGCGGTCTCGACGGTGCCGGCGGCGTTTTCGGCTTGGAGGCGGTACTCGTAGGTTTCGCTCGACGCACCGAAGACGATCGCTTCGACCGGGATCGAACCGGCTTCTTCGATCGTGCCTCCGCCGCCGAACAACCATTCCTCGGTCCCGACGGGGCGGTACTGGAGCCGCCAGGTGGTGGGCCCGTCGCCGCTCGCCCAGCCGGCGTCGACCTCGCCCGAGAGCCGGGCACTGGTGATGCCGACTTCGGCGGCCGCCTCGCCCGAGACCACGGGCAGGGTGTCGGCGCGGGCAACCCCCGTACCGAGGGCAAGGGTCAGCAGCATGGTCGCAGCGACGGCGGTGGCCCAGCGGTGGCGTCTCACTCGATACCTCTCCTTGTCCCTCGGGCCTCCCTGTGGCCCGACTATCTGTCCGCCGCCTCCGCGAGGCGACGCCCTGCGCCCCAACCCAGTGGGACGGCAGCAAAGTACAGACAGGTATTCGGTTATGTCAAGGACAGAAGACGGTTTTAGAAAACCGTCCTTATCCGTACCCGCACCGGGTGTCCGGAGAGCGAGCGATCACCAGTCATGCGGCGCCGGGGATCTAGAAAAGAGCGCTACCTGATGTGGCTCAGGTCAGCTCTGCCCGATCGCCAGCCGCCGCGCCTCGCCAGCGCCCAGATAAGGCGTCAACGCAAACTGGACGACGTCGGGGAGAAGCTCGCCAAGCGACTCTGCCTGGCCCGCTTTCACCTGCCGGGCGATCAGGTTGTTGATCGCCCCGAGCACCCCCCGCTCGGTAGTGGGCGGCAGCTCGTCCGAGCCCTCGGGTCGCAGCTCTCGGCCCGCGCTCAGGTACGGTGCCGCGCTGTCGATCGCGGCCTTGTAGCGCTCGGCGATCGCCGGCCCGGCGACGAACGGCTCGGCGGTGAGCAGACGGGCGACCGGCGGGTCCTCGGCCAGATGGTGGAGCCAGGCGACGAGCGCGGCGCGGACCTGCAGCGGCCACTCCCGCTCCGACTCGAAGGCCTCGCGGAGGACGGCGCCGAGACGCTGCAGGGCCAGATCGAAGGCGGCCGCGTAACAGTCCTCGATCGTCTCGAAGTATTTGTAGAAGGTGCGGCTGGAGACGCTGGCCCCCTCGATCGTCGCGGTGATCGTCGCATTGTCGAAGCCGACCTCGTCGATCAGAGCGATGAAGGAGGCAATGAGGCGTTCGCGCTGGTTGTGGGCGACGAACTCGGGCGGCAGGCCGTGACGCCCGTGCGGCAGGCGGGCCAGCTCGTCGGGGGCGTCCGGGCTCTCCCCCGGCAGTTTGCTCAACACAACGGCAGCATCTTAGGCCCCGCGGCGGTTAGGTCGGGCCGCGGAGCTCCTCGAGGCCTGCCTCAGTGCCGAAGAAGGCGCTCACCGCGAGGAACCTGAGCTCCGGGAGCTGAGCGGCCAGGTCGAGGCCATCCTCGCCGGTAAAGCGACGGTAGACGCGATCGAACAGCGTGCCGACGATCCAGCCTGCGGTCGCAGGCGGCACCCGCTGCGGGTCGTCGAGCTCCGAGCGGGCGTCATCGACGAACTGGGTGAGCCGGAGGACGAAGCCCCGGCGCCGCTCGGCCAGTTGGCCGCCGAACCCGAGCACCTCGACGGCCATGAACTTGGCCTGCCGCGGGTAGGCCTCGATCAACCGCATCGTCTCCGCAGTGGCGAGGCGGAAGCGGTCGCGCCACTCGGGAACATCGGCGCAGGCGGCGGCAAGCCGAAGGAGATATTCCCTCTCGAGCTGGTCCCAGGCGGCGAGGGCACAGTCCACCAGGTCGTCGAAGTGCCGGTCGAAGGCGCCGGGCAGCCCGGCGCGCCGCTCGACCACAGCCGCCGCAACGTCCTCGTATCCGCGTTCGGCGGCGAGCTCGACGAAGGCAGCCACCATCCGTTCGCGCTCGCGGCGCGGCGCGTCCCCCGCCTCGCTCACCGGCACGTCCCCCGGAGGCGAGCGAAACCGCTCTTGCAGTCGGCTAGCCGGTGGGCGCCGAGCCCAGGCCGTCGCTGCCGGCGAAGGGCACGAGGGCGAACGCGGTCAGCTGCGGCAACAGCCGGCTGAGCCGTTTCGGCCGGTTCTCGAGCAGCGCGTAGTAGAGGAGCCAGTAGAGGCCGCCGACCACGGTCTCCTCGACGGTCTCCGGTAGGTCGGGCGCCGGAGCGTCGCCCCGGCCGCGATGAAGCTGCGCGGCGAACTCCTGGATCAACCGCTCGAACCGGTCGTTGATCGCCGAGCCCACCACCGGCCCGTCGACGATGCAGGCGCGAGCGGCGTCCCGATTGTCTTCCAGGTAGGCCAGCAGAGCGGTGAGGCCGGTGCGAACCCGATCGGGGAACTCTGCTTCGGCGTCCTTGCAGGCCTCTTGGACGGCGACCACGGCCCCCTCCGTGGCCTCGTCGTACAGGGCGAAGAAGCAATCCTGCTTGGAGGAGAAGTTCTCGTAGAAGCGGGCGCGAGCGATCGCCGCCCGCTTGACGATGTCGGCGACGGAGACCTGCCGATAGCCGCGCTCGGCGATTATCGACGCCGCTCCGGCGAGGATCCGTTGCCGCTGGTGATGGGTCACCACCTCTTGGCGCAGCTGGTGCCCTCCAGGCTGCATGCGGGGACGTCCTCCTGATGCGGGCATGAAGCGAGAATATCCGGCCAGGGCCTTTCCGCAGCGCCGCAACTGCGAAGGGCTCGGTTCGGTGAGTAGTTCGTTCCCGCATCTGCCGCGCTGTTGACGTCTTCGACGCCACCCCTGAGTGCGGGACCATAGCTTTTCCTAGACACAGACGTATTCCATTCTTTATCGAACTGAACGTGCGGCCAGGGACTACTATCTCCAAGGCTTGAGCCACACGATGACAGGCAGGGACCTTCTCTCGGCCACCGAGCGGGACCGGATCCTGAGGGCCATGGCTGATTGCTGTGCCGAGCACGGCTTTCGGGAAACGTCGATTGAGGCGGTTATCGAGCGGGCCGATGTGCGGCGGGATGACTTCAACGCCCACTTCGTCGATTTGGAGGATTGCGCTCTGGGAGCGCTGAACAAAGCGATTTCCGAGGCTTGGACGGCGCTCTCGACCGTGGGGTCTGGACGGGCGAACCCGGAGCGGCTGCAGGCTCAGGTACTGTCGATAGTTCACCTGATCACGAGCGAGCCGGCCTTCGCCCGGCTGGCCTGCATCGAGTCCCGCCAGCTTGGGACCTCACGCATGCGGGATGCCTACAAGTCGGCCACTCACGTCCTCGCGCTGATGCTCGAGCGGGTCGAACCGGGGAGCGGCCAGCGCCCGCCCGCCAGTTGCGCGCGTGCGTCGCTCGGGGGAGCCGAGGCGCTGGTCAGGCGCGATCTGAGCCAGGGGAATATAGGACGGGTGGGCTGCCATCTGACAGACTTCGCCTACGCGATCCTGGTCCCATTCGTAGGCCAGGCGGAGGCGCTCCGTCAATCAAGGGTGGTGGCCGACTCGGCCACCGAGGAGGGATGATGGAGAGCGAGCAACGGGGAATGTTGTACTGGACGATGATGGCCGAGCTGGCCGCCAAGGGATACCGGGAGGCGTCGGTGACCGGCCCGATCGAGGCCGCCGGCATCACGATCGACGAGTTCGAAGCTGAGTTCGGCGACAAGGACGGGTGCCTGTTCGCGGCCTACGGGCACCTGACGGAGGAGGTGGTCGGCCACGCAACCAGCGGGTGTGACAGTGGCGAGGCATGGCCCGAGCGAATCCGCAATGGCCTGGGAGCGCTGCTGGACGCGATCGCGGCCGAGCCCGAGATTGCGAGAGCGATGACGCGTCACTTCCCCGGCATCCGCCCCGCCACCTATGAGCGCTACGTCGAGCTGCTGTCCCGGTTCGTCCCCTATATGCGCGAGGGACGCGAATATTCGAGCGTCGACGAGGAACTGCCGGGCGAGGTGGAGCTGCTGGCGGTTGGCGCGGCGGAGGCGATCATCTTCGGCGAGATCGACGCTGGCCGCGCGGAGAGACTTCCGGACATGCTGCCGGAAATCCTCTTCTCGGTCTTGGTCCCGTTCATGGGCCCCGACCGGGCGGGAGACGAGATGCGAAGCGCCGCGGCTGCGATCTAGGACTGCTCATGGACTCCACCGAGACCCGATTCGACTTCGCCCCCGACCGGATCGTGGAAACGGTGGTCGCGTTGTGTGCCGAGCACGGCTACCGGGAGATCAACGGCGAGCACGTTGCTCAACACCTGGGCTCAACGACCGGGCTGGATTCGGATTGGGGCGAGGTCGAGGTCGAGCGGTGCCTGGTGACCGCCGAGAACGCTCTGCTGGCCGATGTGGCGACAGCGGTCTCCGGCGCATACTCGCCGGATCGCTCCGAGTGGGAAAACGTGGTTCACGGAGTCTTGGCGATCCTCGAACTGCTGGCCGAAAAGCCGGCTACCGCGCATCTCGGGACGACCCTGGCGAGACAGATGGCCCCGCCCGAAGTGAACGAGATTTACAAATCCGGGCACCGGATGCTGACCGCGATGCTGGACAGGGGTTGGGTCTATTCCACCCAGGCCGCCCAGCCCTCGACGGCTTCCACCGGATCGCTCGGCGGAGCCGAGGCGCTGCTCCGGCGGGAGATCTCGGCTGGCCGCGCCACGGGGCTGCCTCAGCACCTGCCTGCGCTCGTCTACGGCGCCACTGTTGCGTTCCTCGGGCAGGAGGAGGCAATGCGACTCGCCCGCAGCGCACGGGATCTGATCCGCGACACGCGATGGGATCCCGCCAAACCATGAAACTGACCGAGCGCAGCGTCCTCTCTCCTTCCGAGCGCGAACGCCTCGTCCGCGCAATCGCCGATCTCTGCGCCGAGCAGGGTTACGAGGCGACGACCGAGGAGCAGGTGATCGAGCGGGCGGGGGTCGAGGCCACGACCTTTGAGGAACTGTTCGGCGACAAGCAGACCTGCGCCACCGCGGCGATCGACGCGATCCTCGCCGAGGTTATGACCACGGTTTCCACCAGCTATTCGGCCGACCTGGCCGAGCGTGACAGCTACCTGCTTGCAATCCGGGCGATCCTCGAATTGCTTGCCGCGCAACCTTCCTTCACCCACATCTCCTTCATTTGCGCTCGACAGATGGGCCCGCCGCAGCTAGACGACGGGCTCGAGGCCGGAGCGCGGATGCTGAGTGCGATGCTCGAGCGACTCGGCGGCGACGCCGGTGCCAGCGCCGCGCCGCCACGGGCAGCACGAGCGGCTCTGGGAGCCGCGGAAGCGGTCGTACGCCGGGAGATCGCCGCCGGACGCACGGAGCGGCTGCCGGCGCTCCTGCCCGACTTCGTCTACAGCGCCGCGGTTCCGTTCCTCGGCCAGGAGGAGGCGCTGCGACTGGCCAGGCGCGGGCGCGAGCTGCTTGCCGGGACGCGGTGGGAGAGGCCTAGCTGAGGAAGCGCCGCTCGACCCCGTCGAGGACGGTCTGCAGGCCGAGGTCGAAGCGCTCAATCGTCGCGCGGCTACGGAGGTTGTCGGGCAGGGCGGCGAGCTCGGGGAACTCGACCACGTCGCTCCTGGCGATGGCCGCTTCCATCTCCTCGGGTTCGACGGTGCCGACGGTCCGAAACGAGTAGCCGATCACGTAGTCGTTGACGATCCCGTTGACCTGCCACACATCCGCCTCTTCGAGCTGCAAGCCGGCGACGGCTCGGGCCATCTGCTTCGCGAGCTTGATCGAGTTGGGACCGGGAGGCGGGCGGGTGACGAAGATGAAGATCATCCACGGGTGCGACCCGTACATGGCGTACATGGAGCGAGCTGACACCGCAATGGCTTCCCGCCAGTCGGTGGGCAGGGGCTGCGGGACCAGCATCTCCCCGACCATCTCGTTGTTCATCGAAGCGAGCAGCTCACGCTTGCTGGCGAAATGGTTGTAGAGGCTCATCGCCCGGGCGTCGAGCTCGGCCGCGACGCGTCGGATCGAAACGGCCTCAAGCCCCTCGGCATCGGCGAGACGAATCGCGGCTCCGGTGATCGCCTCAGGCGTCAGACGGGGACGTTTATTGGGAGCTGCACTGTACGTCAAAGGTGCTACAGTGTAGCGCTAGGCGGCCACTAAATACGGTGGCCGACAGGGGGCCACTCTCCGACGAACAGCATTAGGGGGATGTCGTGAACGAACGAGTGGCGGTACAGGGCAAGACGGAGGGCGAGGGGACCCGCGTGCTGCGAGCGCTCACCGAGCTGTGCGACGAGCTGGGCGCTGGGCTCCCGCTCGAAGAGGGCGGCCAACAGAATCACCCGGTCGGGTGGCCGCCGGTGAGGATGCCGCGCGAGGAGGATGAGTTGCTGCTGGCCGGCATCCTCGAGGCGCTGTCACGATTGGCCGACTTTCATCGCCGGCGACCGGGAGAGGGAGAACCAGCCGTCCGCGCCGTGCTCGACGGCGCCCATATGACCATCCGCAGCGAGATCCTCACCGGCAACAGCAGCGAGCTGAACCAACTGCTCCCTGCTCTCGCGTTCCTGGTCGTGCTGCCGCTCACAGGCGAGGGACCGGCGCATCATGTCGCCGAGCGGGCGACGCAGTTGATCAGCTGTCCCTAGTAGGCGCTTGTCGCGAGTTCAGGAGCCCGCTTACCCGCTGCTCTGACGCTCCAGCAAGCGCTGGTAGCGCAGGAACCCCGCCCTGTTCAGACGCCAGGTCCTGCGATCGGATGCACCGATTTCCACCCGCAGCCTTTCCGGGCTGAACCCGTAGCTGCTGGATGCGCATGGCCAGAATTGCTGTGAAACGCCGACTCGGACCTGTCCGAGTCCGGCCTGGCGCAGGCGAGCTCTCGCGAGGACCCCGAACCTCTCCGGCGCGATGCACCGCAGGCTCGCCTTTTCGAAGAGGCCCGAGAGCGAATCGGCGGCCCGTTCCGCCAGATGCGAGACCTCGTCTTCGTGCCGGCTGGTGGTGATGACCTCGATCGCCCTGCCCCTGGATTCGACCGATTTCGCGCAGGGGCCGTCGTCGGAGATTCGCACCGGGACGTCCGAGTACCCGGCGGCGGCCAGCAGCTCGCGTGCCCGCTCGGCGAGCGGCTCGGGCGAGCGGCAGTGTCCCGCCTCGAGAACCTGCATGCGTCGCGCCAGAATCCGGTTCCACGAGGTGTAGGCCTTGGCGGCTTCGCGCCCGGGGGCCGCATAGTCCTTGGGCAGCGGCTCCAGCTCCAGCTCCTCGCAGACCGCGTCGGGGCCGGGGAACACCCGGATGGCATCGCCCGGACGGGCGCAGGCGACCAGGTGGGGTGGGTAGGAGTCATGCGGGTAGTCGATCTTTCCTTCGCGACCGAGCCGCCTCAGAGTCGTATCGACAACTCCTTCCCGCCAGTACTTCTCACACTTCGCCACCGGATCTGCCGCTGCGCGGGTGACGATTACCGAGAGCCTTGGACCGTGCAGACGAGCTTCGCTGTAGCAGCCGACGCCGGCCTGAAAGGAGATCTCCTCGGCGGAGAAAACCCCGGTCGCCCAGGCAGCGCCCGCGCCCAACGCGACCAGCGCAACCACCGCGACCGCAAGCCGCCGCCGGAGGAGGAGGTTGCGACCCGGCCGCAGCTCCGCTTCGAGGACGCGCCGACGACCCGCGATCGTCGCGTCGTCCGGCAGCAGGGACGAGATGTCCGGCTTATCAATCATGGCAGCGAATCCTCGGCGGCAGTTGGAGTCGGTGAGAGTTCGGCGAAGGCGTCGCCGAGGCGAGAGCGGGCTCGCGCCAGGCGCGAGCGGACCGTTCCGATCGGGATCCCCAGCGCGGCTGCGGTCTCCGCGTAGGTCAGATCGCCCCAGGCAAGCAGAGCGAGCACCTCGCGCTCCCGCGCCGGGAGAGCCCGGATCGCAGCTCCGGCCTGCCGGACCTGGAGAAGGGCATCGACGCTGGCGATCACCTCGTCCTCGTGGCCGGGGGTTTGGTGCGGGACGGCGTGGCCGATCCGTTCGAGCGCGAGCGTGACGCCGCTGCGTTCGCCAATAGTTGCGCAAGACATTGGTAGCGACGCCGAGCAGGAGCGGGACGGCGCTTTCGGTCGTCAGGTCAAGCCGGCGCCGCTGGCGCCAGGTCTCGAGGAACGCGGTAGCGGTGACGTCCTCGGCCAGCTGCAGAGCGGCGGTGCGCCACAGGCAGTAAGCGTGAATGGCCCGGGCATGCCGCTGATAGATCTCAGCGAAAGACGCCGCGTCTCCACCTTGCGCACGTCGCCACAGCTCAACGTCTGTCGAGGCCACCATCTAGTTACTTATGTCCGCACGGGAATAACCGGTTCCGCATATCCGGCACGCCGGCGGGTTTAGCCGAAAGTCCCCGGCCGCTAACCGCGCCCCCTACTTGTGGGGCCGCGGCCCCAGCTTGAGGTGAACCTTGCCGTTGGCAGGACTCGACCCCACCGCCGGGTTCGAGGACTTGACGACGAGGACGCGCCCTTTGCCTTTTATCCGCCTCGGCTTTCCAACTTTGCCGAGCTTGCAACCCGCCGCCGCGAGCGCCGCTTTCGCCCGTGGCAGCGTCTTCCCGGTCAGCCCAGGAACGACGCAAGCGGGGGGCGGTGGTCCATTCAGGCGCGTGTAGGAGATCGGTGCCGAGCAGCCCGAGGCATTGCCGACCGCATCGGTGGCCGTCGCCGAGAAGGTGGCGGTGGTGCCCTCCGGGACCGCAACGGCCAGGCCGGGTGAGGCAAGTCCTGGAGCACTTCCAAACCCGAGCCCCGGCGAGGCAAGCTCGGAGGCGCCGCCAATCGCGATCGGCGTGCCAGCGCAGGTCGAGTTCCCATACAGACGCACGGTCGAGCCCGCCTCGGCGGTGCCAAGAATCCGGGGATTGCCACTCGGGCCCGGAGAGGAAGGATCGGTCCCTTTGAGCTGGGGTGCCGACGGCGCAACGATGTCGTCTTGGTCAAGCCAGATCCCCCCTGAGCCACCGATCCGGTCCTCGACGTCTTCGCAGAAGACGGTGTCCCCGCCGGGCCCCGACTCGACCGGCGTTGCATGCATGTCGGTCCATTGGCCCGCAATCGCTCCTTCACCTGCGAGCCCGCCGGAGAAGGTCGCGCCGGCGCGAGGTGCCGCACCGCCGCTACTTCCACTCGTCGAGACGGTCAGGACCGCGGGGACCGTCGAAATGGTGCATTCCCGTCCGTCCGACGTAAGCGTTCCGCCGGCCTCGCCGCTGAGGGTCAGCGCTCCGCTCGCCTGGTCGAAGCTCCCCGTGATGATCCCAATATCGAATTCGACGGTGACGTCTGCGTCGATGGGGTCGGTGATGAACGTCGAGAAGTCGGGGACCTGCAGGACGCCGTCGGCGATCGACCCGCTAGGAGGATGGATCTGGGCCGTGAGGGGCGCCCTATCGGGTGCGCCGAACAAGGCGGCGTCGGAAAGCTGAACCCCGACGTTGGCGCGGGCTTCGGTGAAGTTCATCGACAAAGGCTCGGCATTCGCCGAAGAGGTACCAAGGCCCAAGGCGAAGAGCAAGACGAGCCCGAAAATCGCGCTGACCCTTCCGAGATATTCCGCTGCTTCACCCGCCACGCCGGTCCTTCTCAAAGGGTTCATCTTCGATCCTTTCCCGTGTTCCTCCCACCTGGGTAGATCCCAGGGATCTAGGACAGGCTACATATATATCTAGGAAGAACAATAGTTTCGCCGAAGATCGGCGGCAGTAGGCGAAGGCGGTCGTATCCGCTGCTCGGTCCGGATCGGGGTTGACCGCGGTGATCACCACACGGTCTGTGCCATAGGCGGCAAGCGCAAACGGGAGCGCATCCTCCGGCTCTAACGAGCCGATCAGGTGTGCGAACTCACCCGGCCTTGGCAACCCGATCGCGTTCCTTCGAATCGCTTGCCGGCAACTGAATCAGTGACGCCGGATTGTCGACGGTCAGCTCCCGGTTGATCGCCCATCTATAGAGAGAGCGGATGGCGTTGACCACGGCGGCGATCCGGGAGCTAGACAACCCTTCGCGACGGAAATCGTCAACCGCTCCTTGAATCTCGCCGCGGCCGAAAGCGTCAAAGGGTTCGTGCCGGATCCCGTTCGGCAATGAGGAGTCAAGATTGAGGATGGCCTTGGGCTTGTAGGGCCTCCCAACTTGGTCAGAGCGACGCCCGCTTTGCAGTCTGCGATGAACTGGTCGTGCGCCTCCATAAGCCTGACGCGGGATGGACACTGACGTCTTCCCCCTCGAGCGATCTCACGATCGATCCAGTCTTCGAGCTCCCACCTTCGGTAGAGCTTCAGTCGACCCGATCTGACGGACGGCAGCTCTGCCTGCACATGGCGCTGGAAGTGACTGAGGCTCATCCCCAAGGACCTGGCCGCCTCTTTGCGGGACATGAGCAGTGATTGATTCATGGCTCGTCTCCTTCGACGCCACCGCTGCCATCTACCTGCTCGGACCTGACGCTATCGGCGAACCGCTGGGCCTCCACAGCGCAAAGCGCTCGGCAGGAGAGCGCCCATCGGAGCACTCCTAGGTGGCGCGTGAACTCTCGGATCAGGCCCGACTCAGAGACAGTGCCTGTCAACCTCAGAGTCGATGTCGGGGATTCCAACCGAAGGGACCGAGACAGCCGCAGAACGCCGCCTTTTGGCCTGTCTGGGCACAGCGAGCCTTTATTTGGCGCAGCGTCGAAACCGACGCTTTTTGATACCTCGAAACCTCACAGACTTGGCTCTAGAAAGCCGTCTACTCATGCGCCCGACCGGATTCGAACCGGCGACCTTCGGCTTGAAAGACCGACGCTCTTTGGGCCCCCGAAAGGACCCGTTGACCACTGAGCTACGGGCGCTCGGGGAGAACGATACCCGCGCAAGGGGTTCTGAGCGTTGCCGGCGTGGCTAGGGTTGGGCTATGGATCTTGGGATCGAGGGGAAAGTCGCCTTGGTGATGGGCGCGAGCAAGGGGATCGGGCGCGGGATCGCTGAGGTGCTGGCGCGGGAAGGGGCTCGGGTCGCTATCGCGAGCCGCTCGCAGGAGCGCCTCGACGCCGCCGCTGCCGAGATCGGCGAGGCCGCCACGCCCTTCGTCGCCGACGCCACCGACCTGGATCGGCTGGCCCGCCTCCCGCTCGAGATCGCCGAAGCGCTCGGCTCGGTCGACATCCTCGTCACCAACACCGGCGGCCCGCCGCCGGGCGGCGCCCTCGACCACGGCTTCGAGGAATGGGAGCAGGCCTACCGCTCGCTGGTGCTCGCCCCGCGGATCCTCGCCGGCGCCGTCGTCCCCGGCATGCGCGGCGAGGGCTGGGGCCGGATCGTCAACGTCGGCTCCACCACCACGGTCGAGGTCAACCCCGCCCTCGGCCTCTCCAACGCCAACCGGATGGCCACCGTCGGCTTCCTCAAGACCCTCGCCCGCGAGGTCGCCGGGGACGGGATCACGGTCAACACCGTCGCCACCGGCCGCTTCGCCACCGACCGCATGGCCGAGCTCGGCGGCTCGATCGAGAACGTGGAAGCCGCCGCCCGCGAGGAAGTCCCCGCCGGACGCCTCGGCACCGTCGAGGAGTACGGCGACCTCGTCGCCTTCCTCTGCTCCAACCGCGCCGCCTACATCACCGGCACCGTCGTCCCGATCGACGGCGGCCTGCTGCGCACGACCTCTTAAGAGGTCAGTTTTCCCGCGCGGATCCGCGTGGCCATGTCCTTCGACTCCTCGCGGTAGACGCTGCCGTCCTCGAACTCGATCACGGGATATTTGTTCTGCCCGGAGAGCTGCTCGAGGTCGTTGCGTTTGCCGGGAAGCAGTGGCCCCTTCACGACCTCGTACTCGATCCCCTGCTCGTCGAGCGCCTGCTGAACCTTCCAGCACGGATGGGCGCCGAACTTCGCGAACATCAGCGAGCACCTGTGGAGTTTCACGGCCATCGGGTCACCCTAACGGTTCAGGACCCATCCGCAAGCTCGCGCATCGCCGGGTAGATGATCACGTCTCTAAGAGTCTTCGCCTCGGTCATGATCATCAGCAGGCGGTCGATTCCCAGGCCGCAGCCGCTGGCCGGCGGCATCCCGTATTCGAGCGCCCGCACGAACTCTTCGTCGTTCGGGTGGGGGTCGGCCTCCGCCCCGGTCTCCTGCCGTTCGCGCTGTTTGACGAAGCGAACCCGCTGCTCGACGGGATCGTTCAGGTCGGTCCCGCCGCCGACGATCTCCATCCCGGCGACGATCCCGTCGAACGCCTCGCAGACGCGCGGGCTCTCCGGGTGCACCTTGACCAGCGGCCAGATGTCGATCGGCAGATCGATGATGTAGGTCGGCTGGACAAGCTTCGGCTCGACGAACTTTCCCTGCAGGGTGTCGACCACCCCGGCCCAGTCGTCGTTCTCGTCGACCGCGTCGCCCGCCGCCTCGGCCAGTTCGTCGCGGCTCGCCTCGTAGATGTCGAGCCCGATCTCCCGCTGCAGCTCGTCCCGCAACCGCACCCGCGGCCAGGGCGCTGCGAAGTCGATCTCGACCCCGTCGCGCATCACCTTGGTCGTCCCCATCACCTTCCCGACGACGCTCGAGACCAGCACCTCGATGAACTCCATGACGCCGTTGTAGTCGGCGCCCCCCACGAACATCTCCAGCATCGTGAACTCGGGGTTGTGCTGGGGCGACATCCCCTCGTTGCGGAAGAACTTGCCGAA
>Ga0157380_10000018_pt1 | contig 116537 bp, 87 predicted proteins | sample S35metaG_FD_119757 | JGI IMG/M metagenome (GOLD analysis project Ga0157380, IMG submission 119757) | Switchgrass rhizosphere microbial communities from Kellogg Biological Station, Michigan, USA - S3-5 metaG | ecosystem: Host-associated > Plants > Roots > Rhizosphere > Soil | place: USA...
GCCAAACTTACAGCAAGAAAACTGAATCCAATTCAAATCGTTTCCAACCTAAAATAGGCTAAAACCGTTGTGTAACTAAGCTTTCAAAGAACTAATAAATAAAACGTTAGGACGCTAGTGAGTTATGAGTGGGGAGTTATGAGTCGGGTGCAATCAGCTAATAGCCAATAGCCATTAGCTATTACTGATGATGCTCAGGCGTCTTTATCTTTTCTCCAGACGAAATACAAACCGATAGCAAGAATAATGATGAGGCTGAAAATGAGGTTGGTGACTAAATTTAAGATGGAGTTGTTGTCCAGGTTGCCATTACCACGCTTGTAAAAAAGTCCGGCCGACATAAGCGTACCGATAAAAACGGAAATGATAATAATGGTGATTCTGCGCCTGTTGCTCATAATTTTCGGGCAAAAGTACAAAGAGTTCTGAGTTCTGAGTAAATGGACTAAATTTTCCGGTCAGCTAACACTAATCTTTGTCTTCCTTATCTTCCATTTTGCTTTTGCCAAGCACCTTGCCATCAGCGGTGAAGAGCACGTCAATGGTTTCGCCTTCTTTTTCGAGTTCGGCTTCAAAGCAATTGCCATGCTTTTCGCTTTCTATTTTGCTGGCTTCCCTGATGTTGTAACCGGAAAATTCTTTTCTGATTGCTGCGGCTACTGGAGCGGGCAGTTCATCTACGCCGATTTCTGTTTCCGTTTCCTGCCATTTACCGTTTTTGTCGAGGTTGACTGACACTTTTTTTCCGTTAAGCCTGTATGTTGCCTCATAAGTATTGGAACTTTCCTGTTCCCAGGTAACCTGTTCGGCTTTTGGGAACTTGGTGCTGAAGGCCGAAACCACGGCAGAAGGCACTTTGCCGGCATCGATTTTTTGTGCATGAGCTATATAGCCCGCTAATATTGCTGCAAACAAGAGTAAGATGTTTTTTTTCATTTTTCAGAATTTCCAGAGAGTTCTTAAAAGTAATCATTTATTTTATTAAACCGGTTTTTACAGGTATCCGGGCAATACAAATCGTTTCATATTTTAGGGTATCCTCTATAAACCTCTTATACTGCTTTGCGCAAAATTTTTTAAATCCTCATTTACGCCGGTTTTAAAAATTTCGCGCGTCTTGTCTAAGAAAGTTTCCAGAGGCACCCTTGGTTTTATAAATAAAGTAAATTTCCTAAAATAATACCACTTGAATCCACTAAAAATTGTTGCAATTAGTAGGTTAATAGAGATACCTTTTAAGTTAAAGCTAAATTACGCTCAATAAAATACATGTCAACTTCCCCTTTATTCTTTGCATCAATTTTTCCACGGTGTGTGCAGCTGAATTGATCTTTAATCAATGCATAGGTGCTGCTGCTGATGTTAATTTTTCCTGCTTCACCGCTTGATTCCATGCGTGAAGCCATGTTAACGGTGTCGCCCCAGATATCATAGGCGAATTTTTTTACCCCGACAATTCCCGCTACAACAGGGCCGGTATGAATACCTGTCCGTATTTCAAAAACCACTTTCCCTTCCCTTTTTCTTTGCTCCATATGCTGCTGCATGAACTGCAGGATCTCCAATGCCGCTGTCACCATATCGGTGGCATGGGTTAGATTGACAACCGGCAAGCCGCCTGCACACATATAGCTGTCGCCAATGGTTTTTATTTTTTCGATGCCAAATTTATCCATGATGTGGTCAAATGCTTTGAAACAGGTATGAATTTCGTTAACCAGTTCGGATGGCGTAAGTGTTTCCGATACTTTGGTAAAGTTTTTAAAATCAGTAAACATCACGGTGACGTGGTCAAACTGCTTCGCTTCAGCACGTCCGTTTTTTTTAAGTTCTTCGGCAACTTCCGATGGAAGAATATTGAGGAGCAATTCATCGCTGCGTTTTTTTCCATTTGAAATTTTATTCCTTTGAATAAAGATCACGCCTGCAAATAGCAACACCGCTGCAAATCCACCGATGAACCCGTTGCGAACCAGTTTTTGTTTCTGCAATTCTTTTTGTGCCATGGCATCTTTCATTTGCTGCGCTGCTTTGGCCAGTGATTCTTTTTTATCAAAATCATATTGCATTTGTAACTGCACTGTTTTTTTGGTGTTCTCTTCATTAAACATATTATCCCGGGCGCTTATATACATTTTGTAATGTTCAAGGGCCTTCATAAAATCACCCTGTGCGCTATCCAGCATCGCCATGTGCTGATAGCTTAGCTTTAAATATTCCTGGTTGCCAATTTCTTTGGCAAGGGTCAATGCCTTATTGATATATTGTGAAGCTTCGTTATGCTTTTTGAGCCTGATATACATATAGCCGATGTTGTTGTACGACATCGTGATTCCATCTTTATCTCCGGATTCTTCCCGGAGTTTTAAAGAGATGAAATGATTTTTTAATGCTTCCGTATAATTATTCAGCCGTCCATAAACTTCACCGATGTTGTTGTATGAAGCGGCTATGCCTTCCTTATCCCCGATTTCCTCTTCTGCTTTTAATGCAGCGAAATGGTTTGTCAATGCACCGGAATAATTGCCTTGCGCATCATAAATATTCCCGATCCCCGTGTAGGAATAAGCGACGATAAGTTTGTTTCCGGTTTGCCCGGCAATTTTTAAGCAGGTGAAATAATTTTTTAAAGCTTCCGGAAAATTTCCCAGCAGAAAATAAACACTGCCAATAGAGATGTGTGATTCAGCGATTCCGTTTTCATTTTTTATTTCTTCTTCTATTTTTAAGGAAGCCAGGTAATTTTTTAATGCCTCAGGAAAATTTCCCTGGTCATAACAGATATTTCCGATGTTATTATACGAGGCAGCGATGCCTTGTTTGTCTCCTATTTCTTCTCTTATGAGCAATGCCTTTTTATGAAACGACAGGGCTGCAATATAATCTCCATTAAAATTGTTGATATTGCCCATGCCATTCAAAGCATTCCCCATTCCCTTTTTATATCCGATTTGTTCCGACAAGCTAAGGGATTGCATGGTATATTCCATTGCCTTGCCGGGATTGTTGCCCCAGTATGCTTTGGAAAGCTGATATAAAATTTTGGCAGCAGTGGTGTCGGATAACGATGGAGGGTTTTTACCAGGTCCCGGATTGGAGATGTTTTGGCTTTTGAGCTGGAGCAGCAGGGAGTCAATGAGGTGTTGGTCCTGTCCTGGGGAATCGTACTGAAAAGAGAACACCATTAGAATTAAAGTGAGTGTTTTTTTCATATCCGGTTATTTTTGTAAAACACATGAAATTTATTGGTCCCCTCAGGGGTCTCTGAATTTTATTTTTCCATAAGATCATTTATTTTCAATTAGCCGAAACCACAAGAACGGGTTAGCTGCAACAATTTTTGGAAATGGTTTAATAAACCTGTACATGTGATTGTATTCAGCCAGGCTTTTTTTTTCCGATTTTAAATAGAATTCTTAAAAGTAATAATTTATTTGATGAAACCTATTGCCACAAGTATTCGGAAAAATCATATCACGCTAATAACAAAACGGGGAAACAGCTTGGTTAACTGATTCCCCGTATGAAAGGAAACTTATCTTGTAAGAACTATTTTTTTCGTTTCCGATTTATTGGCTGAAATTATCTGCACAAAATAAACCCCTTCCGGTAATTTAGAATCGATCTGCAAGGACAAGTCGGTGTCGTCATGCATGGAATGATAGACCACTGCTCCCGACTGACTGATGATTTTTACTTCCTTAATCATTTCATTACTTGTAATTTCAATATCTCCTGATGTGGGATTAGGATAAACATTAATTTCATCGGGTTCCAGAGTTTCGGCAATTCCGTTTCCGGTTTTGTTGCAGTTATTCTGCAGGAAAAGGGTGCCTGTCAAAATTTCAACGGTATCGGCATCCAGCGTGGCGATAAGACTAAGAAGGACTTTCTGATTATTCGCCCGTAACCTTATGTGAATAAATTCAGCATAAGCCTGTCCGCCCTGCAAGCTGTGATGTTCCATGTAAAAATGCTTTGGATTTAACCAGGAACCAGTATGCTCATGCGCTGTCCCGAAATTGTCAACAGATGACCAGCGAATCAATCCGTCTGCAGCGCTTAACCCGATCAGGTTAACGCCTTTAAAATCGCCCAGTGCCGGATCGCTGAAGTCTTCTATCATGTAAAGGGCAAGTCCGTCAAGATCAGATTTGAAATCAGTATGATAACTGAGATTGAACGACTGACCTCCTAAAATAAGGGTTACCGGTCCTTCCCAATATCCTTCAAGCTGAAGTGTACGTGACCATTGAACCGGAACCTGGGAATAGACCGGTTGGAATACAAGTGCAATGACTGCGGCAACGAGGCCTGATTTGAATAGCTTTTTCATTTTTTTTGAGTTTTTAATTGTTTGATGATTGTTGATTTAACCCATAGATACCCGGGTTCGCAAAAAGTTCGGCCGGAAGAAAAATATTTTTTTCACCGGCCGAAATCAGTCAATTAATAAATCAGGGGCGACGTGAATCAAAAATGTGCACCATTTCCACCTTATTATTTTTCCTGAAGAGGATAAGAGCCGTTAGTGGAGCACAACGATCAGGATAATCCGGATGATTGAGATTGGGACCTTCCATCACCGTGATATTTCCGCTGGTTGCAATATCACATGCAGTGAACCGGCTGCCATAAAAAATGTCTTTATCGATTTCATCTTCCAGAATTTCCCTTCCGGTACCGGACTTTCCGCTGGTAAAACGGATATTAAGCGCTGGAATAAGGTGGTTAAAAAATTCATTCCTTGCGTGGCGGTCATCATAGACTTTATTCCACCTGTCGGAATAAAAACCCGACCATTGCTGCGATTCCCTTAAAGCGTTATCATCAGCATCATCCTTGCAGATAAAATGTTGTGACAATTTTTCTCTTGCAGCAGAAAGACGGCTGCGCACCGTGCCGACAGGAATGCTGAGCACTTCAGCAATATTTACATAACTTTTTATACTGGTGAAATAGCGAAGCATCACGCAGGAACGCACTTCGTCAGACAGAAAGCGCAGGGCTTCATAAATTCGTTCTTTGTTGGATATATTTTCAAAGTGTTCGTCAATGGAGCTATGAAGCAATAAATCGTTCGATAAATGATGGTCGGTCAGTTCGGTAAGTCTTTCCCTGCTCAACAATCGGTAACAGTTGTTCACAAGAATTCTTTTGAGCCATGGATAAAATAATGACGGATCTCTCAGCGATGATAAATGCATAAATGCGGAAATAAAAGTGTCCTGTACAACGTCCTTTGTAAACGGGGACTTCCCGCAAATGCGTAGCGCATGTGCGTACAGCCTGGGACGAAACCATTCAAACAAAACACCAGTTGCCGCAGCATCACCATTCAACGCGGCCGGAATTTTTTCTTTGATGGAGTCAGGTATATTTATCATTACATCACTAAAGCAGGTTTCCTTTTTAAAGATACAGCAGCTGTTCTTTTCATAGTAGTAATACCTGGAAAGGAATAGTGCTGGTTACTTTTCAAAAGTAGTACCTGCTCATCTGATTGCAATACCATATATATGGTACAACCTCTTCCATCGGGATCAGGAGAGACTTAATGGCGCAACAGGACTATTTCTGTGATTTAATTAATTTTTCCAACGCCTTCAGATGGTCATCGAATTCCCGGGTTCCTTTTTTAGTCATGAAGTACCTGGTATTGGGTTTCCTGTCGATGAAAGATTTTTTCACACCGATAAATTCCTCTTTTTCCAGCGCTTTAATATGGCTGGCCAGGTTGCCATCGGTTACATCAAGGTATTCTTTCAGTGCATTAAAATCAAGCATGTCATTAACAGCAAGGGCCGACATGATACCGAGCCTGATCCTGCTTTCGAATGCTTTATGTAAACCATTAATTGATATTTTCACCTTTCGTACCTGTAGTGTATAAAAATACCGTAAATAATATGGGACACCCCGAATCCCAAAGCCCAGCATAATAATCCATATTCAACGGTATATGCGCCGATCAGGCCCAGGCTAATTTCAACAAGCCCTAAAATTCTTACTTCCTCATAGGTAAACTTGCTTGCGTTATACAAGGCAAGACCATAAAACAATAAAGTAAATGGAGCTATCAGTCCAATTATTCCATTGGAGATCAAAATAAGAATCAACAGCCCGCCGGCAACCAGTGGAACTGCCATGTTGATCAGCAATCGCCTGGAGGTGGCGTTCCAGAGTTTTTCACCTTTTTTACCGGCATTTTTTACTGAAAAAAAAACAGCGGTAATGATGGCCAGCACTAAAATGCCCAGGGCTAAAAAAATAATCTTCAGCAGGTATGCCGGATTTAAGAGGGAAAAGACCTGGCCGGGATTAAAATCAAAAATTTTCCATGCAATCCATGCTCCCGTTAATGCATAAATACCGGCCATGACGCCGGCCCAGCCGGAGAGTGACAGAAATTTGGAAGACCGCTCCATCATGGAACGGATCTCAGTGATATCCCGGATGTAATCCTGTTGTTCTTTCATATAAAAGTACTTTATGTTGCAATGCTAATTAAAGTCTGCTGTCCTGCAAAATAATGATGCGAACAACCCGGAGCTTTACCCGAACTGAAACAGGAAAGGGAATATAAAAATCACGATGATGATCCAGGCCACATAAACCGGAAGAAACCGTGCAATTGCATTTTCAGCTTCGCTGATGGAGGCTTTGCCTGAAACAAGTTTAAAGAGCCTGAATGTTACCATCAGCAGATTGATCAGCATCAGGATATTCGCGCCGCAGATGGCAAGCCTGTTGGGTGTGATTCCCCATTCGGAAATCCGGAATAAAATGGCAGAAAGGGCAATGCAGTTTACGATAACTGTTACAATGGATAATGCCAGCAGGATGATCCGGCCTGTGGAGTTTTCCTCTTTTTTCGTTTCTTCTGCTACCGAAAAAAGGATCAGGGCCATGACGCCAATCAGGAGAAAATTAAATATCATTAAAAAATCCCTGTCGTTATACGGATCTTTTCCGGTAAACATCATGGCTGTGAGGTATACCACCAGCATGATAAGCACCAGCGGAGAGAATATTTTAGCGATAACAGGTGAAATTTTGCTGACCAGCTGCGGGTTGGACTGGGTAATATAGGTTCCGACGACGGGCACTGCCGCCAGTCCGAATACGGCGATGTAATCCTGATAAAAAATCTCAATATGATAACCGATCACTTCAAACAGCCCGATCGTTATGCCGGAGAGCGCAACGCCTGCTATCAGGATCAGGCCGCTCATGATGGCCAGTTCACCGTTGTAACGCAGGAAGTCAAGCCTTTTGGCATTGCTTCCGGTATCGTCGCCTACATAAGTGAATCCCAGTAAGGCCCATAATAAAACCGGCAGATGGATGCACGATAAAATGAGAGTGTCACTCTTATCACTGGCCGGAAGCATGTTGATGAAAATGGCTGCGATCAGCGTGGTCACCAGTCCGGCAACCATTTTAGTTGCTGAAAGCTGCTTCCTCCAGATAAAATAAGCGGTGAGTACGGGGAAAACAACGAGGCCGATATTGCGCTGGAAAAACAGGTCCTCGTTGATGTGCAGGATGGCAGGAAGCTTTGCAATCAGGCCGGCCACCAGCGAGGCAATGATTACGAATAGCAGCTCTGTACGGCTTCCCCAGGAGATTTCCGGGCTTTCGTATTTGAGCCTTTCCTGCCAGAAGGAGGCCAGCGTATGGTCGGTTAATTCAGGGTAAAGCAAACGGAATTCCGACCGGAAAGCCGCCTTGTTGTCCCTGTACAATTTTTCAAGCCGGCCCGGATTGTCCAGGTTGGCCAGGATGTCGTTTCTGTTCATTGGATAGATCATTTGCTGCTGTATGTTGGTAATTAAAAAGTACTTTGAAACGCAAAGTTAATACAAATTGTTACCCGTTGCAAGAAAAATTTAAAAAAAACCTGCAACATGAATATTAAGTTCAGACCCGAGGTGCACTTGAAAGCTTTTGCGATGAAACACAGACGTTAATAAACTAAACCCGATCCCGCCAGAGCGGGAGCGGGCCAGGTGAAAAATTGAAACACTGGTGCCTGTTTTCAAAAGCAGATCATCAGCTGATGAAACGCCAGTCTACTTTTTGTTTTTAATATATTCAATCAACTCAGTCTTGCTCGAGCTGAATGAAAGTGCATCGTTTACCAGGAAATAACCCTCTTTTTCAGAGCAGTAATCATAAGCGAATTTGGCAAGGGCAAGTTTATCGCTTTCGAAAGACATAAGGCTGACCAGCTCCTTTATTTGAGAAGGAAGGAAACACTTTTTAGCGCTTACAATCTGTTTTGCTACAGCAAGCTTTGTACTGCTGCTGCTTTCATGACTGATGGCAGCCGTCATTTCTTCCAGCTCCGCAGGCAGGGTAATGCAGGGCGGACCCGGATCATCAACGGGAGCGACCGGCGGCGGTACCGGATAAACATCGGGGTCGGGAGGAATATTTCCTATGGAACGGCTGTCAATAAAATGATAAAGCCTGAAAGCTGCAGCATTTGTTTTGAATGCATCCAGCACATCGTAATAATTTTTACGATCGAAGCAATGCTGCCAGGCAATTTTAGCAAGCTGCAGCTTGTAGCCGTCACCGGTAAAACGCATGGCCAGCTGTGTGATCTGCTGGCTGGTTAAACAGTTTGCCTGAACAAATGCTTTGGCGGCTTCAAACCGGCTTTCATCGTTGGGGCGGTTGCGGACCTGGTCGAGCTTCTGCTGGAACAGCACATTGGAAACGGGACCATTACAGTCTTGTGCAGCGATAAAACCAGTTGTGAAAATTAAAAATGTAAAGAATGTTATTTTTTTCATCGTAAATTTTTATAAAACAAACCTACAGAAAAAGTTTAAAGTTTAAAGTTTAAAGTTGGAAAAGGTGTGCAATCCTAAATAACTTTAAACTTTAAACCTTAAACTATAAACTCATCGGTCCACAAATATCTCTCCTTCCCTGTAACTTTTTTGGGGGCCGGATCGCCTTAAGTTAAAATCCCATTAACTAACTAAAAATTCAAATCATGAAAAACAAAGCAACCTTATATGTTTCGGCCATTATTTTCATCATGCTGGCTGTTGCATCATTCACCAGCCTTTCGATGGCAGGCAGTACTGTAAAAACCGAAGACAGGGCAGTTTCCGGATTCACCAAGCTTGACATCGGGGGCAGCTTTACCATAGAGCTGACACAGGGTGACAAAGAATCATTAAAAGTAGAGGCTGATGAGGACCAGCTGGCAGATGTGGTAACGGAGGTAAAAGACGGAATGTTAAGAATTGATCAGAAAGGCAAAGGCTGGCACAACAAAGGGAAAGTCAAAATTTACCTGACTTTTAAAGACCTTGAATCCATTTCAACTTCAGGTGCGATTGACCTGCAGGGTAAAGGCATGATGAAATTCAGCAAGCTGGAGCTGGAAATGAGCGGTTCGGCCAAAATAGACATGCTGCTGGAAGCCAGTTCGGTTGAAGTTGACCTGAGCGGAAGCAGCACCATCAGGCTTTCGGGCAAGGGTGACAACATGAATGTGGAAATTTCAGGCGCAGGCGAACTGGAAGCCGGTGAACTGGTTTGCCAGGAATTTGAGCTTGAAATTTCAGGATCGGGTGATGCAACGGTTAATGTTTCCAAAAAGCTCGATGTAACCATCTCTGGTTCAGGTTCGGTTTCGTATAAGGGCAACCCTGATATTAAGAAAAGCGTTTCCGGAGTCGGATCGATCAAAAAAATCGGCTGATCACTCAAACCATTTTTTGTACATCACATAATTATCGGCAATTCTTTTATTTAATTCCTTAAAGTGTTCCGGTTCGAGGGTCTTTACCTTGCGGGCCGGAACACCTGCATAAATACAGCCTGCTTCCACAACCGTATTTTCAAGCACCACAGCGCCGGCGGCAATCACCGAACCTGCATGCACCACTGCATGATCCATCACGATGGCGCCCATGCCCACCAGCACATGATCGTGAAGCGTACATCCGTGCACCAGCGCGTGGTGGCCAATGGAAACCTGGTTTCCGATCACTGTTTTCGCTTTCTGATAAGTGCAGTGTATGATGGCTCCGTCCTGGATATTGACCCTGTTTCCAATGGTAATGGAATGGACGTCGCCCCTTACCACGGCATTGAACCAAACGCTGCATTCATCGCCCATCACCACTTCGCCAACGATCGTTGCATTTTCGGCCAGGAAACAGTCTTTGCCGAATATGGGATGGATTCCCCGAACGGGTTTAATTAATGCCATTTTGATTTCTTTTTGCAAAGATATCGGGTTAGTTTAAACTGTAAGGTTTAAAGTTTAAAGTTTTTGACGAAAATTGTGCGTTTGTCCCCTTTAGGGGAATGACATGCGGCTAATCGGAAACGTGTATTTAAAAGGGGTTGCGCGGGCCGGGAAGTATTGAATGTTTAGAAAGTTTCAACACAATGGCAATAGCAAATAGACAACGGCCATTCATTCATTCCTCATCGTTCATCATTTGCCGCGCTTGTCACTTCAGGGTAAAAATCACCACTGATTTCCTTATTTGCTTTAAAAACAATAAATTTGAGCTTTCTACTTTGTTCAAAGGACTATGCATCAACGGAAAGTAATCATCCTGGCCTTATTTATTATTTTAACAGGATTGTCCTGCAGGAAGCCCAAATCATATCCTGACGAGCCCATCATCGCATTCACCAGATTTACCACTGAAAAAGACGCCCAGGGACTGGATAGGGAAGGCCATATTTACTTTTCATTTACCGATGGTGACGGCGATATCGGCCTTCGTCCCGGCGATACGCTGGCGCCTTATGATACCTGCAGCAAGTACCAGTTCAACTTTTTTATGAAGATATTTGAAAGGAAAAACGGCGTATTCAGGCAGTTCGTTTTCAGGAAAAATTTTGCACCCTGTATGAACGTCGACCTTTATAATATCTGCAACACCAACTTCAGCTACATGCTTGATTCAACTTACAATGCCATTATCAAAGACATTACCCCCGAAGGAAAATCAAAATCGCTCAGTGGTGATGTGAAGATGGATCTGCCTTTCCTGATTCCCTGTGTGACCATGGACACCATTAAATTCCAGATTTATATTGTCGACAGGGCCCTGCATGAAAGCAATGTAATTGAATCGCCGGAGTATATTATTTCCACGCAGTAACGTCTTCCTGGAATTTTCATTCCCGATTAGTGGGTGGAACATGCAACCCTTTCAGGGTCGAATGTTTAAACGAATTTCTTCATTAACGTATTAGAGACAAACAGGTCGTAGTGCTCCGATATTTTTCCTGATCAGCATAAAAACTTACAGTAGAAACTTAATTGGCAGATTATACTGAACGCTTACAGCCTTTCCGCTCTGCTTACCCGGTGTCCAGGCAGGCATTGATTTAACAACCCTTAGGGCTTCAGCATCCAGTTCAGGACTTACACCTCTTATTACTTTAACGTCCTGAAGTTCACCCTTTTCATTCACAACAAAGGTGACATAAACGGTTCCGGAAATTTTGTCTTTCCTGGCCTGATCAGCATAAACTATATTTTCTGTCAAGTATTTCTTCATGGCTTCGTCACCTCCCGGGTAGACAGGCATTTGCTCCACGATGGTATATACTGGCTGATCTGTTGCAGCATTTTTCTCCTGCGCTTTATCTTGTGCAACTCCGGATAAAGTACATGCTGTAATTAAAATAAGTGATAAAATGGTTTTCATGGTCATATAGTTAAGGGTTCAATTAGTAAACACACAAAATGTAAATCAATCAAATGTAAAAATAATCTATGGATAGTTTTGTAAAAAGTCTGTGAAAATCCATGAGCTGGAATGCCCCTGTTTCGTTTTAAAGTCTCTCTGTCCCTAAAACAAATTACCACAGATCAAAACAAATGACCTGTGGTAATCTGATCAAGTGAATTTAATCAATAGAACGCAAATCCGTTGGGAGCGATGCCTGTGGTTTTTGTTGAAAGTGGCATGCCGAGATTGTTGTACCGGTACATGGTTCCGTTCTGGGTAAAGTCAGGTGCAAACCCGCCGTAGATATCTCCTGATACCGGGTTGATGCCGAGTCCATAAAATTCCTTGTTAACAATTGGAGCCGCCGGAAGCGCTGCATCAGTATTTTTCATTTTATAAACCTTGCCATTGTATCCGTCTGTCCCTTTTAAATAATACAGGTAGGATCCGTCACCACTGACAGCAAGCTTTACCGGATGATCTGAAGATGCCATGTGCAGCGTTTTATCAACAGCCAGCGTTGCCGGATTGATGCGAACCAGCGAGCCGGCCCTGTCATCAGCTGTACCTCCGGCGAAATCCGGTCCGATTGTACCGCCGCAGAGCACCCAGAGCTTGCCGTCTGCATCTTTTTTAATGCTGTTGGGGTTCAGCCCCACTTCAATAGTAGTGATCACTGCATTGGTATTGGCATCAATAACGGTGACGGTGCTGTCATTTCCCCATCCGCCAATGTTTGTAACAAATACTTTCCCGTTCACCAGTATCATTTGTTCAGGACCGGCGCCTGTGGGAATGCTATCGATAATAGCCAGCGTGGTCAGGTCAACAACTTTCACCTTGTCTGAAAACCAGTCGCTCACATAGCCTTTGGTGCTGTTGACACCTAAGAAATATCTCGGCCCCATTAAACCGTTGGTCGTTCCGAAATCAACAAAGTCGGCCATATTGACCACCACCATTTTTTGGGAGTTGTTGACGCAGATGTATCCTTTTTCACCGAAAATGGTCATGCTCTGCACCACATCACCCAATGGAAATACATTGACGTATCCAAACAGGTCATTCCCGATGCTGTCGGCATCAGGGCTGTAAAAATCAATGGTGCCGTTTCCGTTTCCGAAAGCACCTTCGTCAATAACATAAACTGTTTTATCTTTCACAGGCGGGTTGATGGGTTCGTTATCATCATCTTTTTTCCTGCAGCCGCTTATCAGCAGAACCGCCAGGGACAACAAGCAGCATGGTATCAAAATGTTCTTTTTCATATGATTTTTTTTAGACGTTATATTTTTTTAAGATGTGTAAAGTTGAATTGAAATCCGGCAGTGAATGAACGAAGCGGTGAAGCATGCCATGGGATCTGCTGATATTCCTCGTTCCAGAGGTTGTTTATTTTCATAAACAGATGCAGGCTGAACGATTTCATGTAAATTGTTTTTCCGGCAGAGATGCCGGCCACAGTGTAAGCAGGAAGTAAATCTTCATTGTCGGTCTGTATGTAACGCAAACCCGTAAACGTTTGAAAGTACGACAGTTCAAACCCCCTGTATGCCATGCTGGCCATCGCATTGCCGTTACAAAGCGGCACGTAGATCAGCTGTTTTCCTTCGACAGCCTCTCCCTGCACGTCGCTGACGTCTTCATTGGTGCTCTTCGTATAGGCAAACCCCGCCGTGAGCGTGCAGGAAATATTTTGAATGTTGAATCTCGATGACAGGCTGCTTTCCAGTCCTCTTGCATAAACCTTATTCAGGTTGGTGGCTTTGTAAATGCCCGTGCTGTCGATGGGATACCATTGTATCCAGTTATTCACCAGCATGGCATAAGCAGTGACTGAAATTTCCAGTAATTCTTTTTTGAAGGGTTTGTATGACAGACCGGCATCGCCGCCCCAGCCTGATTCAGGCTGCAGGCCGGCATTTCCACCAGGCTTCCAGTATTTTTCATTGAGCGACGGCAGGTTATATTGCTTTCCTGCATTGGCCCTCAGCACCAGGTGACGGATGCCTGAATAAGATATTCCGGCGGAAGGCACCAATGGTGCGGCAACATCTTTCGTAGCTTCTTTTCTTACATTCAGCCTGCATTGCAACGAAGGCCAGGGGCTGTAGTTCAGCCCGCCAAATAAGGAGAAACGGTCGTCACGCTTTTTTTCGCCATACTCGCTGATGTCGGCCTGGTATGAATTAAAGCTGCATCCCGCATCAGCTTCGAGATTGTTTAAAAGGAAGACTTTTGCATCAGCTTCTCCTTTGTAACTCTTTACCTTATACGCTGAATGGATACCGGAGCGTGTATCCGAATATTCCTGGAATTCATCAAAGTAAGCGCCTTTCACCGAAAGGGCCACCCTGTTCATCTGCACTGCGTACGACAGGAAAGTCCTGAATATGCTGTCTTTAAGATATGCCTCGCCGACTGAAGTCGTCATCGGCGGAGCCTGTTCCCTTCCAGTAACCTGGTACCAGAGCCCTCCTTCCAGCATGCTGTTGGTGCTCAGCTTATAACCAAGCTGTTGCGTAAAACCATAATTCACCACTTCAGCATGTTGCAGGGTTTCTTCCGGAAACCCTTTTTTTGCTTTGTTGATAAAATGAAACTGGTTTTTGTTCTGCTGGTAAAAAAGCTGTGAACGGGAGCTGAGCCTTGCATTCCCAGTCCTGCTTTGAAGCGCAGTATAGTAATTTCCGGCATCGGTATAAATTCCGGTGACGCCGGCAACGGTGCTTCCTGTAAAATCAGGATTAAAATCCAGGCTGATCAGTCCGCCCAAAGAAGCGGTGCCGTTTACCGCACTGCTGCCACCGTGATAAATACTGATTTGATCGGCAAGGTTGGCAGGTACCAGTGAAAGATCGCACAGGCCAAGGCTGGGAGAGTTCACCAGCAATCCGTTCCAGAGCACCCCGGTGTGTGAAGCGCCTGTTCCCCTGAAGGAAGCGGTGGCTATTTCACCCGGGCCGTAATCTTTAACCGCTACCGTGCTGTGGTTGGCGCAAAGGGTGGCCAGCGTTTCTTCACGGTTTATGCCGATGATGCCTGAATCGATTTTGGTGATGTGAATGCCGGTCATAAAGGAAAAAGTGCGGCTTGCAGATATCTCCACCGGTGAAATACGTATAGTATCACCGTTAGTCTGGGCGAAAACCCGGAAGCCGTTCAGCAGGCAAATGCCCGGCAATAACAAATACATTGCCTTTTTCATGGACGGCAGCAGCAAAAACAGGAAATCCTGCAGATAAAATGTTCAATAGCCATGGGCTGTATAACCTGAATGTTTTTCCTCCGAAAACAAATTATATCGGCCAGGGCAGGTATTCTGACTTGTTCCCCTTGTTGTTGATCTTCCCGGTCCGGTGAGCGGAGCAGTGACTAAAACTAACAACAGGTTAACGGAACTTACAGCAGCGGGGACTGTTCCGGATTATCACCGGATTCCCTTGAGCCGGATCATACAATCCGGTTACCCTGGCACGGCAAAAGTAATAAATTTGAAACAGAAAGCAAGATTCAACCATTCCGGGTAAATGGCTCGATTGATTTTTATGATCAGCATGATTAGATTTTGTAGGTCTATGGAGATTGTTAAATAATGAGGAATTACTTCCTTACGTAATCAAAAAGTCCCCTACAGGGGATTTAGGGGTTGTACAGGCCGGAATGCCGTCTATTTATTTTTTAAGGTCTCCACTTACTGACATTTCTTTCTTTTCAGGGTCTCCACTTACGGACAATAAAAATAAACCGTGAGCTACCGTGGGACCATGAAATATAACAATAATCCGGTAGCTAGCGCGGGCACCAGAAATATAGCAAAGAGAAATAGTTAAATTAGCATGGAATTGTGCACAGTCGCCCTTTAGGGCCACGGGGGAGCGAGGGCATGAGAAACCGGACTTATCAAAGTGACGCCCATTCAACTACCCCATCAGCGATTCAATGGCATTCTTTAAAGCAGCAGACGAAGGCAGCCTGATGCCCTGGTAAGGAGCTGATTCTTTCAGCGCAGTTTCAAGTCTGAAATCACGTTGCTTCATGCTGAAGAATATCTTTCTGCTTTTCAGGTAATCAGCAAGATATTCCTGTTCGGTTTGACCGGGAGTGGGGATGAGGATGGCTTTTTTACCAACCGCCGCCAGGTCCATGATGCTGGAATAGCCTGACCGGCAAATGACGGATCCTGATGACAGCAATGCCTGTTGCATCTCCGGTGCAGGAAGGTGATTCACGATGGTCAGATTTCTTTCGGTCTTCCTGGTTGTATCGGTTATGTCAGTTCCCCTGACCAGTAATATTTTGGAATGGTTTCCGCTGAGCTGTTTTATCATCAGCGTTTCCAGCATCGTTCGCTGTGGCTCGGGTCCTGATAAAATGACAAGCAAATCGTATTGTTTCTCAGCAACGGAAATTTCTCCGGGCGTTGCAAACCGGGACAGCGGTCCGGTAAATCTTTTTTTGAAAGGTGTTTGCATCCCATGCGAAAGTGCTCCGCTCAGGTTCACATCACCTTCCGAATCCGGTATCCAGCATTCATCAAACCTGCCGATCTTTTTCCAGACAGCTGACCTGAGGATGGCGCCGGCCCAGCCGAAACCTGCGGGTGGCCTGACCTGCAGCTGATGCGTGATAAGCACGGACCTGATCCTCTTGCTCCATACCCCGTAACGGTTATCAGCAATGACAGCATCGATCTGGTGTGAATCAATTAATTTTTCCAGCACCTCATGCTCTTCCGAAATGGTTTTAAGGATGGACGGCGTTTGAAAAAGCATCTGTAAAGGCATGAATGCCCCGGCTGAATAACGGATGCTATACGAAGGAAGCACCGCTGATTCAAGTGTTGGAAATTCAATCCTGAGCAGCTCCAAGGCAGCACCGTCGGAGGCAATCATCACATCAGCATCCTGCGCAAGCAGCTCCCTGATCACAGGAATGCAGCGGGTGGCATGGCCAAGCCCCCAGTGCAACGGAGCCACCAGGATTTTTTTCTTTTTGTTCAAAGGATCAGCAATTGTATCGACAAACCTACCGAATTCTGCTTTCCCTGACAATTAAAATTGAAACCGGAATTGAAATTATGTAATACTTTCGCTGCAAAATTCGGGATGTGATCCCTGACGGAAGAAAATACCGGGGCGACTTTCAGATCATCAAAAAAATATGGGTAAGAATAAACTAAAACGCTGGGCCGAGCTGGAAAAGTTCGACAGGGTTTTTCAGCCGGGTGTGGAAGTGGGAAATTTCGGTACGCTGCTGAAGGGGAAATGGAACAGTGATGTTTTTCATAACAACAATCCCATCACGCTGGAGCTTGGCTGTGGCAGGGGGGAGTATACGGTGAACATGGCGCTGCGTCACCCGGAGAAAAATTTTATCGGCGTGGATATCAAAGGAGCCCGGTTGTGGCGCGGGGCAAAAACATCGCATGAGGAGAACATGCTGCATGTGGCCTTTTTAAGGACGCAGATTGAATTGATTGAATATTTTTTTGCTCCCGGTGAAGTCAGTGAAATCTGGATTACCTTCCCAGATCCCCAGCCCAAACAGATCAGGGAGAACAAGAGGCTGACCAGTCCGGCTTTCCTTTCACGTTACAAAAACATGCTCCAATCGGGCGGCCTGCTTCACCTGAAAACTGATGATACCGGCTTGTTTGAGTATACGCTTGATGTGCTGAAGCAGGAGCAGGGCGAGCTTTTATACCAGAGTGCGGACCTGAATCATGAAAAAGAGCCTCCCCCTCACATGGACATCCAGACGACCTATGAAAAAATATTTACTGAAAAGGGAATGACTATCAAATACCTGCGTTATTGCTTTCAACGCGTTGCGCGAAATTTTTAAAATCCTCATTTACGCATAAGGAGTAGAGGCGCCATGCATGGCGCCTCTACTCCGGTTTTAAAAATTTCGCGCGCCTTGTCTAAGAGGGTTTTATGGGCACCCTTGGGTTTATGCAAAGGAAAATTGCTGAATAACTTCATTTGATTTGTGTAATGATTTAATTATCAGTTAACAGGTTGGCAGGTTGGCAAGGTGCTCATAACTCCCCACTCATAACTCATAACCAATCAAATATTTTACTATTTTCGCGGCTGAAATGACGACCATCAAAAAGATCTTTTTATTTGCACTGCTTGCAGGTCTTTCTTTAAAAGGCATATCGCAGCAGGCATCTGTGGAGACCATTCCGGCAGGGGAGGAAGACGTCATTACTGAAAATACAAAAGGTTATTATTCACAGGTATTCGGTTTCCAGGTTAAAACCCTGGGTCCCCCGGGATTATTTGACCTGATTGCCAACTGGATAGGCACCCCTTATTGTTATTCGGGAAAATCAGCCAGCGGGATCGACTGTTCGGGATTTGTAAGCATGCTGTACCAGCAGTATTATCACATGCCCTTCTCAGGCAATGCTGCGGAAATGTATTCCAGAATTACACCTGTAAAAAAGCACCACCTCCAGGCAGGCGACCTCGTGTTTTTTAAGATCCGTAAAAAACGGATTTCCCATGTGGGTATTTATATCGGAGAAAATAAGTTTGCACATGCCAGCACTACCAATGGCGTAATCATCAGCGACCTGGATCAGCCCTATTATAAAAAATATTTTGTAAAAGGCGGTAAGGTAAAAAACACTTTTTAGCACAACCCGACCTGCCTGATGGAGCTCTCCAAAACCCTTATTCTGAACCGTGTTCAGATCGAACAGAAAATTCAGCGTATCGCCTACGAAATTTACGAGGATAATTTTGAAGAAAAAGAAGTGATCATTGCCGGCATCATGAACAGCGGTTTCGTGATGGCCAAAAGGCTGCAGGAAACGCTTAAAAAAATATGCAAGCTGAAAACCGTGCTGGTGGAAATCAACATTGATAAATCGAACCAGCATCACCGGGCCGTGATCAATATGAAAGACACTGAATTAAAAGGCAAAGTCATTATCCTGGTGGATGATGTGCTGAATTCAGGTAAGACCCTGATCTACAGCCTGCGTGCCTTTCTTGATGCCGACATCAAAAAAATACGCACCGTGCTATTGGTCGACCGCGACCACAAACGCTATCCCATCATTGCCGATTTTGTAGGTATCACCCTTTCCACTACGCTGCAGGAGCACATTACCGTGGAGCTTGCCCCGGGAAAGGAAGCTGTTTACCTGAGCTGAGAAAACCGATTTTTATTTTTAGTGGTGCCTCGTTTCAATTTAATATTCTGCATCTGATTATGAAATTGAATCCTGAAATTGTTGTCAATTCATTAGCTTTAGCGCAAAAGATGTTTTGTCGGACCACGGCCCTGAACTAGAAACTAGAAACTAGGAACTACCTTGTTTTACTCCGTGCTGCCTGATCATTTCAGCCAGCTCATCAACTTTTATGCTTTCACCTTTTATAACAATGCCGGCCTGTTCATATACGGGTTCCCGTTGCTGGAGCTCCTTAACGATGTATTCCATAAGTGGGAGATCCGGCATTTCAGCAATGAGCGGCCGGGTTGCCTTGGAAGGCGCCAGCCGGTGAAAAAGGCTTCCGGCCGTTAGCCTGAGGTAAACCGTTAGTCCGTTTTTATTCATTTCCTGCATGTTCTCAAAAAAGCAGGGTGTACCTCCTCCGCAGGCTACTACAGTATCTTTCATTTTAAAAGTGGAGCGAAGCACTTCCTGCTCACATTCCCTGAAAAAGTCTTGTCCCTGCTCCGCAAAAATCTGACTGATCGACATTTTGGTTTTTCTCACGATCAGCTCATCCAGATCTGCAAAAGCAAGATCCAGTTTCTTTGCCAGCTTTTCACCGACCGTGGTTTTACCGCTACCCATAAAGCCGATCAGGTATACAAGCATGTCTGTTTCTATTTTTTCTTTGGGAAGCGCATTTTATATTCCACATCCACTTTGCCTGAGCTGATGTCGGTAAGCTTCCCCTTAAGCAGTTGTTTTTTAAAAGGTGAAAGCTTGTCGGTGAACAGCAAACCTTCAATGTGGTCGTATTCATGCTGAATAATGCGTGCGGCAAGACCGCTGAAAGTTTTGGTATGCTCCCTGAAATTTTCGTCGTAGTATTTCATCCGCACATATTCAAACCGGCTGACATCTTCCCTGATTCCCGGAATGCTCAGGCAGCCTTCGTTAAAGGCCCACTTATCGCCTTCCTCTTCCAGCACCTGTGCATTGATAAAAACCATTTTAAAATCGCCCATCTCTTTTTCATCGGCTTCAAATGGTTTCCCATCGGTTACAAAAATGCGCAGCGATTCGCCTATCTGCGGAGCGGCAAGCCCTACACCAGAGGCGGCATACATGGTTTCAAACATGTCGCTGATCAGCTGTTCCAGCCCGGGATGTCCTTTCTTTACCGGAAGCGCTTTTTTTCTAAGCACCGGATCACCATACGCTACGATGGGCAATATCATCATTTTTTCTTTTAGCTGTTATTAAATCATCCTTGTCATTGGCGTGCATCCCTGCTTTCGAGGTACGACTGCAAAATAATGGTTGCACTGATCATGTCAATTAACTTTTTATCACGACGGTCTTTTTTTTTCAGCCCGCTGTCGATCATGGTCTGAAAGGCCATCCTGGAAGTAAAACGTTCATCTGCGCTGATGATCGTCAGCTGCGGAAATGCTGCCTTCAGCTTTTTAATGAAATCTGCAACAGCTTTTGCAGCAGATGAAGGTGTATTATCCATTTTTTTTGGATCGCCGATCACCACACAAGCAACTGTTTCTTTTTCCAGGTAAGTCTTTAAATAAGCAAGGAGCTGATGGGTCGGCAAAGTGATCAGGCCGTTTGCTATCCTTTGTTCCGGATCTGTGACCGCCAGGCCCGTTCTCCTGGTGCCGTAATCAATTGCCAGAATTCGCGCCATGCCCGGCAAAAATAGGAAATGTTTTGAAAAGTTCCGGAATGGACAATTTCAGTAAAATGCTATTTGCCACCTGTCATTTTTTTTATCTCATTCAGTTTCAACAGCGCTTCCACAGGAGTGAGCGAATTGATGTCCAGGTGCATGATCTGATCGCGGATCTGTTCCAGCAACGGATCATCAAGCTTAAAAAAGCTGAGCTGGAAAGCATCTTTGGCAGCATGTTCTGCAGCGGTTTTTTTCAGCGAAGCGCTGCTGTGTGATTCTTCCAGCGTCTCCAGCATCTGCTGCGCTTTCCTGATCACACCTGAAGGCATGCCCGCCAGTTTGGCCACATGGATGCCGAAGCTGTGCTCGCTTCCGCCTGGAACCAGCTTGCGCATAAAGAGAATGCGTCCATCCATTTCTTTGATGGAGACATTGAAATTTTTAATGCGTGGCATGGTGGCTGCCATTTCATTCAGCTCATGATAATGGGTGGCAAACAATGTTTTCGGGCGTGCATGCGGATGCTCGTGCAGGAATTCAGCAATGGCCCAGGCAATGGAAATGCCGTCATACGTGCTGGTGCCGCGACCGATCTCATCGAGCAGGATCAGGCTTCTTTCTGAAATATTATTGAGGATGCTTGCCGTTTCATTCATCTCCACCATGAAAGTGGATTCTCCGGAGGAGATATTATCTGAGGCGCCAACCCGCGTAAAAATTTTATCAATCAACCCGATCTCAGCTGATTTTGCCGGTACAAAGCATCCCATCTGCGCCATCAGCACAATGAGCGCAGTTTGCCGGAGCAGGGCCGATTTACCTGACATGTTCGGGCCGGTAATGATGATGATCTGCTGAGTCTGGTTATCGAGGTAGATGTTATTCGCAATATAATGTTCTCCCACAGGCATTTGCTTTTCAAGCACGGGATGTCGTCCGTCCCTGATATCAAGCACAAGCGTTTCGTTGAGATGTGGCCGCACATAATTGTTCTGGAGGGCTGTTTGTGCAAATGAATAAAGGCAGTCCATCCGTGCAATGCAGGAAGCATTCAGCTGCATGGGATGGATATATTCTTCAAGCGAAACAACCAGGTCGTTATAAAGCTGTTCTTCCAGTGCAATGATTTTTTCTTCCGCACCCAGAATTTTTTCTTCGTATTCTTTCAGTTCAGAAGTGACATAACGTTCTCCATTGGAAACGGTCTGCTTACGTGTCCATTCTGCGGGCACTTTATGCTTGTGTGTATTGGTCACTTCAAGGTAATAACCGAACACATTGTTAAAAGAAATTTTCAGGGATCCGATTCCGGTGCGTTCGCTTTCCGTCTGTTGCAGCTTCAGCAAATAATCTTTTCCTGAATGCGCTATGCTCCTGAGCTCATCCAGTTCGGCAGAAACACCCCTGGCAATCACGCCGCCTTTGTTTGCCAGGGCAGGCGGTTCAGCAACCAGGGTGGAAGTTATTTTCTGCAGCATGAGGTGGCATGGATTCAGCTGCTCTGCAAGCCGCATGAGCACTTCATTGCCTGTTGCAAGGCATAGCGCTTTAAGGGGTGCAATAGCTTCCAGCGCACGTTTCAGCTGGCTGATCTCCCGTGGTGCGATCCGTTTGACGGCAATTTTGGTGATGATGCGTTCCAGATCGCCGACCTGTCGCATGAATTGTGAAAGCTGATCGGTAAAAGGAGTGTTGTTGATGAAGTAATGAACTGATTCCAGTCTTTCTTCAATGGGCTTAAGATCTTTCAGCGGAAGCTGGATCCACCTGCGCAGCATGCGCGCGCCCATGGGAGAAAGGGTTTTGTCAAGCACATCAATCAGCGTCCTCGCTTTTTCATGCGGCGAATGGACCAGCTCCAGGTTGCGGATGGTAAATTTATCGAGCCACACATATTTGTTTTCATCAATGCGGGATACCGAAGAAATATGCTTGAGGCTGTCGAGCTTGGTTTGTGACAGGTAATGCAGCACGGCGCCGGCCGAAATGGTTGCCAAACCCAGGTCCTCAATACCAAAGCCTTTAAGGGAGGAAGTCTGAAACTGGCGAAGCATCGTTTCCCTTGCATATTCAAACCCGAATACCCATTCATCAACCGGATAAGAATAATACCGGTTGCCGAAATGGTTTTCAAGTTCTTTCTTTTGTGTCCTCGAATAAATAACTTCAGATGGATTAAAGCTTTGCAGCAGCTTCTCGATGTAATGCCTGTCACCCTCGGCACATAAAAATTCACCGGTGCTCACATCAGCGAATGCCACACCGTAATTCTTTTCGCCGAAAAGGATGGCGCACAAAAAATTATTGGTGGTATGATCCAGTATCTTATCACTGAAAGTAACACCGGGCGTCACCAGCTCGGTCACACCGCGTTTCACAATGGTCTTTGTCGTTTTGGGGTCTTCCAGCTGGTCGCAGATGGCTACGCGCTGACCGGCCCTGACCAGCTTGGGCAGATAGGTATCAAGCGCATGGTAAGGGAAACCGGCAAGGTCTATGGTTGCGGCGGAGCCGTTGGCACGCCTGGTTAAAACAATGCCGAGGATGCCTGCAGTTTTTACGGCATCTTCATTAAAGGTCTCATAAAAATCACCGACCCTGAAAAGCAATAAGGCATCAGGATACTTTGCCTTGATGGCATTGTACTGTTTCATCAATGGCGTTTCGGGAGATTTAAGGTCGGCCTGGACTTTCAAGGGATATTTTATTTTTCTTTGCAAAGAAACTGTTTTTACCCTGACGAAAATAGCACAAATCTTAAAAAATAAAAATGCAGAAATTAAAAAATGAAGGGCTCAACCGGATGGATGTGGAACAGTTCAGAACCAGTGAGAAAACACCACTGATTATCGTACTCGACCAGGTCAGAAGCGCTTTAAATGTGGGTTCGGTGTTCCGTACGGCCGATGCCTTCCTGGTGGAACAGCTTTATCTGTGCGGCATTACAGCAGTTCCGCCGCATAAAGATATTTTAAAATCGGCCCTGGGATCAACCGAAACCGTCGGCTGGAAGTATTTTGAAAAAACGACTGATGCTGTAGCTGAACTGAAGAAATCAGGATATAAAATAATTGCGGTGGAACAGGCTGTGGAAAGCATTTCACTGCAGGATTTTAAAGTAAGTGAAAAAGAAAAAATTGCAGTTGTTTTCGGCCATGAAGTGAACGGAGTGGATGAAGCAGTGTTGAAATTATGTGACGCCTGTGTTGAAGTGCCCCAATTCGGCACCAAACATTCATTGAATATTGCTGTGTGTGCAGGGATTGTGGTATGGGATATTTTTGTGAAGTTCAGGAAAATAAATACCTGATTTCTGTTATATGAATTGTTTTGGTTAATTTAAGGGCCGGAATAATAAATTAAAATTTTTCACTATGAAAAAAACAGCCCTGCTCAGCTGTTTAATTTTGTTTGTACTGTTAACCAGTTGCAAGAAAAAAGACAAACAGGATATTACAGTCAAAGGTCATATCAGATACAATGATGCCAATGCAACACCGGTAACGAATGCCATGCTTAGCCTCTCCATTGATTATGATGATTCCGGCCCGAAACATGGACATACCAATATGCTTGGTACGACAAGTACTGATGCCAATGGTTATTATGAGATTTCAGCAGAAGCAGTTATTCCTGATCATACATTTAGAAAATACGGCCTTGTTTATATTGATGCAGGTTATGGTTTTAACGTGAATTATCTTACCGGAGAAAAAAAGTATACAAGCGGTATAGCATACCTGGATGCGAATATTGATGATGGAAATAAAGTGGTAACAACCGACCTTGTATTTCCTGCTTTCAATGCCATAAAATTTCACATCAAAAATACTTCGCCTGTTAATGCAAATGATGTATTCCATTCCATCATACTAAACAATTCATATAACATTAATTTGGAAGCCACCGGGCAATCGGTGGATACTACGATTTTATATTACCCAAATAGCTATATTGATGTGCTTCATTATGATGTAAATACAAAGAACTATATGTACTATTCGGCCAGCTATTTAAAAAATGGTGTTTACCAAACGCTGCCGGATGATTCAGTCCTTTTAAAGCCACTTGAAATTGTAAATGTGGATTTGTTTTATTGATCAACAGGTAATTTCAGTTGGCCGCTTTTTTTATTTATAAATAAAGAACCATTTTATTCAATTACTTTTGCACCGCTAAAAAGTTTCAACATGATTCAGAAAGAATACGACACGATGGTTCAGAATGAACACGACTTTGCAGTTCAGAATTGCAAACTCACTGATATTGCCAATGAATTCGGCACACCCCTGTATGTGTACGACGCAGAAAAAATAATTTCCCAGTACAGGAAATTAAAAAATGCGTTTGCCGGCGTTCCTGTAAAAATAAAATACGCCTGCAAGGCCCTGAACAACATCAATGTTTTGAAGCTTTTGCGAAAGGAAGGATCCGGACTCGATGTGGTTTCGATCGAAGAGGCGCGGCTGGGATTGCTTGCAGGCTATAAGCCCGATGAGATTTTATTTACACCCAATTGTGTTTCATTCGAAGAAATACAGCAGGGTGTTGAGCTGGGTGTGACCATCAACATCGATAATATTTCCATTCTTGAACAGTTCGGTCATCATTACGGAAATAAGGTTCCGTGCTGCATCAGGCTCAACCCGCATATTGTTGCCGGAGGTAATGTGCATATACAAACCGGTCATATTGATTCCAAGTTCGGAATTTCCATTCACCAGCTCCGCCATGTTTTGAGGATCGTTGAAAAAGAGAACATGCTGATCAATGGTTTGCATATGCATACGGGTTCCGATATTCTCGATTCAGGAGTTTTTATCCGCGGCGCTGAACTGTTGTTCGAAGCAGCAGAAAATTTTAAAGACCTTGCTTTTGTAGATTTTGGAAGCGGTTTTAAAGTGGCTTACAAGGAAGGAGATGTTACCACTGACATTGACGAACTCGGGAAAGCCATTACCGCAAGCTTCAAATCATTTTGCAAGGAATACGGCCGCGACCTGGAGCTCTGGTTTGAACCGGGAAAATTTATTGTCAGTGAGTGCGGGGTGCTGCTGGTCAATGTGAATGTGATCAAGCAGACAACAGCCACCGTTTTCGCAGGCGTTAATTCCGGTCAGAATCATTTGATACGTCCGATGTTTTATGATGCCTATCATCACATTGTCAATATTTCCAACCCCGAAGGCACGTCAAGGATTTATACGGTGGTCGGAAACATTTGCGAAACGGATACTTTCGGCTGGGACAGGAAATTAAATGAAGTACGTGAAGGCGATGTGCTGGCCATCCTTAATGCCGGCGCCTATGGATTTACCATGAGCAACAACTACAATGCACGCATGCGACCTGCCGAAGTGCTTATCCATGAAGGCAAAGCAAAGCTGATCAGAAAAAGGGAAACGCTGGAGCAGCTGCTGACAAACCAGGTTGATCTGGGGTTTTGATCAGTTAAACTAAAAACTAAAAGTTAAAGATACGCGGTTCTTTTATTTTTTTATGATGTGTGAGGATTCCATCCAAGCGTCAGCAGCAGGACGGCAAATCCCAATACATAGGCAACCACGATATGCCAGCCTTCTTTCAGCCAGGTGATAACTGATTTTGCCTCTTCCGATTTGCCTGCAACAGCCACGCCTGCTGAAGAGCCGAACCAGAGCATGGAGCCGCCAAAGCCAACGGCATAAGCAAGCACGCCCCAGTCGTAACCGCCCTGGTCAATGGCAAGCCGTGTCAACGGAATGTTGTCAAAAAAGGCGGATACAAATCCCAATACAAAAGTGGAATGCCAGGTTGGTGCTGGCAATGAATTTACGGGCATCAGTGATGCAGCCATCACCAGGCAGATGAGAAAAATGCTTCCGGCGGCTGCTTTCCGCAATTCAATCCAGCGTGTTGAAACGAAAATACCAGCAACTAATATGACGACCCAGACTCCTACTGCAGGAAAATCAATCCAGATATTGGTTATCACCGCACCGGCCAGGATGCAGGCTACCACGATGATCCTGGGGAAGCTGATGGGTATGTTTGCAGCTGAATCTCTGATGATTGGCTGGTATCGCTGCTGACGGAGGGAACCAATAATGCCGAAAAACAGAATGGCAGTTCCGGAAGCAATAAAGGCATGGAGGACGTCGATTGCAGAAATTCCGGCAATCCACATCATGGTCGTGGTGGTGTCGCCCAGCACACTGCCCGCTCCTCCGGCATTGCTTGCTGCAACAATGGCCGCGAGGAAACCAACCTGCACCCTGCCGTTATAAACTTTATTTGCCACGGTGGCCCCGATGAGTGCAGCTGCAATATTGTCGAGGAATGCCGACAAAATAAAAATCATGATCAGCAGCAGGAATCCGCCTTTCCAGTCGTTCGGCAGCACTGATGGCAAAAAATCCGGCAATTTTGATTCTTCAAAATGGGCTCCCAGGATTGCAAACCCGGTAAGCAGTCCGAATAAATTTAAAAGGATTTTCCATTCTCCATGTCCGTCGGCGCCGATAAAATGGCCGATGAAATCGTACTCATGTAAAAAGAAGCGGTAAGCGATAATCAGTACCAGTCCGGTGACTGCAATAAGCAGGTTATACCTGCTGAATAAGGCAATGCAAAAAAGGGTCAGACCAAAAAGGATGAATTCAACGGGGATTGAAAAAATGGTCATCTGGCCCGCGTATTGATTTTTTGATGTCTTTCATCCATCGGATCTTCAAAGATGATTTGAGTAGTGGCATTGGCGAAAGAGCAGCCATGCCTGGCCATCATTTCCATCAGCCTGAAATTAACGTCCTCTTTCACTGCCATATAATCCTCCCATTCAACAGCCCTTACGAGAAACTGGATGGCTATGTCGATGGAGGTCGGACTGAATCCGGAAAGAAAAACACCTGCATTGGGTTCTACCAGCTCCCGTTTTTCCAGGTAGCTCCTGATGTCGCTGATGAGGCCGTTGATCTGATCCGGTGTTGATGCATAAGAGAGATTCAGTAAGAATTTTGCCCTGAAAAGATTGCGCAGCGTCATGTTTTCAACACCGCTGGCGATAACGGTTTTATTTGGAACAGTAACAAAAGTTTTTTCCTGTGTACGTATACGGGTGCTGCGGAAACCGATTTTTTCCACATGACCTGTTACTTTGTCAATCCTGATGAGATCACCCATGGTAAAAGGCTTGTCGAGGAAAATAGTGACGGAGCCAAGCAGGTTTTCCAGCGATTCCTTGGCGGCAAGCGCAACAGCAATTCCACCGATTCCAAGGCCGGCAATAATGGATGCCACATTCACCTGGAAGATGCTGCCAAGGATGAAGAGCAGTCCGAAGAGCGCAATTACAATTTTAATGGATTCCTTGATGAATGGCACCAGCTGATCATCGGTTTTGGTATAGGTGAGGGAGGCCCGGTGAAACAGGATCAGTCCGAAATAATCAGTCAGCCTTAAAAAGATCCATGTGATGGAAATGGCGATCAGGATCAGGAAGGTTTTAAAAATAACCATCTTGAAGCCAAAAACCTCCTTTGGGGCCAGGTTCCATTCGTTGGGATATACCATCCTGTCAAAGGCCAGGTAGAAAATAACCAGCATGATAAACATGTTGAATGGCGCCATCAGCAATTCGACGAACTTTTCAGGTCCTACACCTGACGAATATTTGGCACAAATACGGTACAGCAGCCTGGTTAAAAACCTGGAAATGATATGTTTGAAAACAATGCCGGTCAGGATAATGACCACCAGCCATACATAGCTTTCTACCGGGTTTCCGAGAAACTCCTTTGCAAAAACCGGATGTGACAATATGAACAAATGCATGTGAGGAATTTTTTTACCGACTGTAAATTTACACTTAGTTATTGGTATAATTTTAACTCCGGTTAAGTTCGTCAGGCGAAAGAATCCGCCCTCATCATTTTTTGACAAAGCACCAGTCTGACCGGCTTTGCCGAAAAAAATTGTTGATTGAATTAATTTTTTTTTTGCGTGTGTAAAATAAAAGTTTTTTACTTTTGTGAATAAGGGAAACCTTTTTACCAGTACCATTTTACTATCTTAAGAGCAATTTTGATTTACTAAAATGAAATCAACCAAAAAAACCAAAACCAAGACAAAAAAAGCTACATCCGACGAATTGAGGAAACCCACTAAAATGGCCCCGGCAAAGGAAAAGGAAAAAAACAATTGGAAAAGCCAGGCAAGTGATGATTTTGATGACCTCGAAGAGCCTGTGATGGACGACAATTTCAAAGGCTTCGATGAGTTTTCAGACGAAGCTGATGAGGATGATGACGATTATTAATCGCTTTTGCTGATTAACAGAAAAGATTTTTTTTGAATGCATGTCAGGGGCTGTAAATTGCTCCGGATGAGCTGTTTTTTAAAGCGCCCGTCACCGAAGACCAGGTATTTTCATCATTTCTCCACCTGAGCAGGCCCAGGAATGCAAAGATGACAGCCTCTTTGAAAGCGACCAGGTTCCTGTCAGGGATTACCAGCTCCACAGGCGATGTTTTCCGGATCCGTTCAACAAGATAGGTATTGAAGGCCCCACCACCCGTTACCAGCATGGTGTTGTTTTGCTGCCTGCCTGCTTTCATCATGGCCGCCCGTAACTGAATGCATATGTGTTCAACAACCGTTGAAAGCTTGTCCTCAACCGGAATGGCTGTTTCATCCAGCAGTGGTCTGAATTCCGACTCAAACCATTCGGCCCCCAGCGATTTTGGAAAAGCCTTTTTGTAATAGGGAAGCCTGTTCATCCGCTCCAGCAGCTTTTCATTTACTTTGCCTGATGCGGCCATGCGGCCATCTTTGTCATATTCTTTTTTGACCCCCGAAGCCAGGTAATTCAATGCCATGTTCACAGGACAGATGTCATAGGCCAGTCTCCTGCCTTTGTCATCATAGGATATGTTTGCAATGCCGCCAAGGTTGAGGCAGTAAGCAAAATCGCCAAAGAGAAGCTTGTCGCCTGCAGGCACCAGGGGAGCGCCCTGTCCTTTTTTTGCAACATCGGTGCTTCTGAAATCGCATACCACGGGCAGTCCGGTAATGGCAGCAATGGCGGCGCCATTTCCAATCTGCGCACTGAGCTTATTTGCCGGCTGGTGAAAAATCGTATGACCGTGAGAGGCAACCAGGCCAGCTTTCAGCTTATGTTTCCTGATGAAAGCATTGGTGAGCTTTGCCAAATGGTGACCAAGATTCACGTCCGTCAGTGCATAATCCAGTGCAGATGATGAAATCAATCCCGATAATTTTTTTTTCCAGCCGGGAGGATAAGGTTTGGTTTCTGCAGCAAGCAGCTTAAAACTCCATTTTCCCCTGTCTGATCTGAACCTGCAACAGGCGAGGTCAACGCCGTCGAGGGAGGTCCCCGACATGATTCCTATAACCGTGTAACTGTCTGCCATTTAAGAACTTTTATACCGGCAGCAAGGATAATTATTTTTGTGTTTTCATGGTTATTAGGGGCAAAAAAATTATTTTTGGCCTTCCATTAAAAAATCCAACCACCGAGCTGATGAAATTTGAACTTAGCGAAGAGCACCTGATGATTCAAAAGGCTGCACGTGACTTCGCCCAAAATGAACTATTACCTGGTGTTATTGAGCGGGATGAGCAGCAGAAGTTTCCGGAAAAACAGGTAAAAAAGCTTGGCGAGCTTGGTTTTTTAGGTATGATGGTGGATCCGAAGTATGGCGGAAGCGGGATGGACACGATTTCTTATGTTTTAGCCATGGAGGAAATATCCAAGGTGGATGCTTCGGTTTCAGTGGTGATGAGCGTAAATAATTCATTGGTTTGCTGGGGTTTGGAGCAGTATGGAACAGAGGCCCAAAAACAGAAATACCTGGTACCGCTGGCCAAGGGCGAAATCATCGGGGCCTTTTGCCTCTCAGAGCCTGAAGCAGGTTCTGACGCCACTTCACAGCAGACCACAGCCATCGATAAAGGCGATCATTATTTGCTTAACGGGACCAAGAACTGGATCACCAATGGTAATACCGCTTCGGTTTACCTGGTGATGGCTCAAACCGACGCTGCGAAAGGCCATAAGGGGATCAATGCCCTGATCGTGGAAAAGGGAATGCCCGGATTTATGGTAGGTCCAAAGGAAAACAAGCTTGGAATAAGGGGATCTGACACCCATTCACTCATGTTTACCGATGTGAAAGTACCCAAAGAAAACAGGATCGGTGAAGATGGCTTTGGCTTTAAGTTCGCCATGAAAACGCTGACCGGTGGCCGGATCGGTATTGCCTCGCAGGCATTGGGAATTGCTTCAGGAGCTTATGAGCTTGCTTTAAAGTATTCAAAACAACGCAAGGCTTTTGGGAAGGAAATATCCAGGCACCAGGCCATTCAGTTCAAGCTGGCTGACATGGCGACGGAAATTGAAGCGGCCCGGCTGCTTTGTCTGAAAGCGGCATGGTTGAAAGACCAGCATGGCAACTATGACCTGGCCAGCTCAATGGCCAAGCTTTTTTCTTCGAAAGTGGCCATGGACACCACCATTGAAGCTGTACAGATCCACGGCGGGTACGGGTTTGTAAAGGAATTTCATGTGGAGCGCCTCATGCGTGATGCAAAAATTACCCAGATATATGAAGGCACTTCTGAAGTACAGAAGATTGTTATTTCCAGAGCAGTTTTAAAAGACTGATTTTAATAAAACGACGGGTCTTTGCAAACAAAAATGTCTTCCAACAAGTATAAGCCTATAAATTTTTTATGCATGCATAGAAGAGAGCTCTTATTATTCGCTGTTATCCTTACCATATTTACTTCCTGTATCCCTCAGCGCAAGCTTGTTTATTTTCAGGGTGGTGTTCCTGTACCTGATACGACGAACTATCGCGATTTTGAAATGACCATCTCCAAAAATGATTTCCTGACCTTCCAGATTTTTGTTGATAATCCTGCAGGGCTTCCCGGGCTGGAGACATCGGTTGACAAGCAGGTTATCGACAACCGATCGGCCTATGAGAAAAGCATCGTGGTGGATAAAGAAGGAAACATTGAACTTCCGCTGATTGGAAAAGTGAATGTTGCAGGACTTACCCTGTCGGCAGCCAAAGACACGCTGATCACACACTTTAAGATTTTTCTCGACAACCCGGTAATCGTGCTTAAAAAGCTGAGCTTTAAAATTTCCCTCCTTGGCGAGTTTAACAAACCGGGACTCTATTATGTTCCGAATGAGAAGCTGACATTTACCGAAGCGCTTGGCATGGGCGGGGATCTGACCATATTTGCCGACAGGAAGGATGCAAAAATTTACCGCAAGGATGGAGTTGGTTACAGGGAGATCAAAGTTGATTTAACCACTCCGGATATGCTGGCGCCTGATAAAATGTATGTGTATCCTGATGATGTGATTTATATCAAGGCCACAAAACGGAAATCAATTGCCACCATCGGACCCTCTGTTGCTGTTATCGCTCAGATAATATCCTCGACGGTATTGATTCTTACCCTCCTATTAAAAATATGATAAATGGTTAGTCCAACCGTCAAGAAGAAATTACAGGAAGATGAAATTGACCTGGGGGTGCTTGTCAAAGCCCTTCGGTCCAAATGGCATTATTACCTTTTTGCATTTTTTATCTGCACCAGCCTTGCTGTGGCATACATCAAGTTTTCACTGCCCGTATACGAAGTGCAATCCAGCGTGCTGGTGCAGGATCCAAAATCCACCCAGAAAAATATTGAAGACATCCTCAGCGGTGATATCCTTGGAAATCCCAATACGCTCGCTACGGAGATCGGAATCCTGGGATCGCATACCGTTATTGAAAACACCATCAAAGAATTGAATCTTCAGGTGAGCTATATTGCCACCAACTCCTTCCCGGCAACGCCGTTATACAACAATTGTATTTTTAAAGTAAGCCACAGCGGTGTCCATGTCGCCTTTTATGACATACCATGGAAAGTCCGTATCATCAGCAATAAAAAATACAACCTTGCGGTCGACTGTGACTGGAAAGGAGTATCTGATTTTTCACTTGATAAAGAGTTTACTTTTGGCGAACCCGTGAAAACGCCGTATTTCAATATTACGCTCACTTATATCGACAGCATTGCACATAAAAAGGACAGCCTTGGACACAGTCTTACCGGCACCTATGAATTCGTAATCAATTCAACGGTGGCGCAGGTAAGTGATATACGTCAGGAGCTTACGGTTGAGCCTTTGGACAAGGATGCAAATATTGCAGCCATGACGTATAGGGATAATGTTGCCCAGCGCGCGCTTGATGTGCTCAACACCATTGGCAAGGTTTATCTCGAGCTTGATGTACAGGACAAGGCCGCTGTAGCCTCACTTACTTTAAAATTTGTTGATCAGCAGCTCGACACAACGAGCAATGAGCTTTCCAGCATTGAAGAGCAGCTTCAGAATTACAAGGAGCTGAACAGCACGGTAAACCTGAGTGATGAGGCCAAAGCCTATCTGGATAAGATGAATACAATGGATGTGGATCGCGTCAAGGCGGAAATTGATCTGAAATCGCTTGACAACATTGAAGCCTACATCAAACAAAATACGGACCTTACCCAGCTTGCACCATCAAGCATGGGATTGCCTGATCCGCTGCTCATCCAGCTCATTCAGACATACCAGGAGCTGCAGAACAAAAGAAGAACCCTGGCATACGGGATGAAAAACACTTCTCCCAATGTGAAGATCATTGATGCCCAGATTGAGGATGTGAAAAACAACCTGCTGGAAAACATCAACTCCATTCGTCGCAACATTAACGTTACGTACCAGTCGCTCAGGGTACAGATCGCAGCTTATGAAGCGAATATCAAAAAGGTGCCGCAGAAAGAAAGGGACCTGCTGGCCATCCAGCGCAGGTTTGATGTGAACCAGAATATTTACATATACCTGCTTCAGAAAAAAGCGGAAACAGGAATTGCCAAAGCGACCGCTGTATCCGATAACAAGATCCTTGATGCGGCAAACCTGGAAGAAGTTCCTGTTGCTCCGAACAAAAAGCTCATCCTGGTGATCGGCGTTTTTCTTTCCATGTTCTTCCCGACTGCATTCATCCTGTTGCAGAATTTTACAAAAACCAGCATCAGCAACAGGGAGGAGCTGACAAGGCTCACTTCCATTCCCGTGATCGGCGTGGTGGGACACATGAACACTGCCGATAACCTGGTGGTGAATCACAAGCCAAAATCCAGCATGGCCGAGGCATTCAGGTCCGTACGGACCAACCTTCGTTTTTTCGGAGTCAATGACAACAAGAAAGTAATCCTGATCACTTCTTCGGTAAGCGGTGAAGGAAAGTCATTCGTCAGCCTTAACCTGTCATCCATTTTTGCCATGCAGGGCTTCCGTGTTATTGTAGTCGGACTGGATCTCCGCAAGCCCAAATTGTTTCAGGATCTGGGAATCTCCAATGATGTAGGCATGAGCTCTTACCTGATCGGGCAGGCTTCGCTTGAACAGGTGATTAAGAAAACCAACATCCAGAATCTGGATCTGATTCCTGCCGGTCCTGTTCCTCCCAATCCTGCTGAGCTGATTGCCAAAGAGGAAATGGCTTTGTTTTTTGACAAGCTGAGGAGCATGTATGATTATGTTATTGTAGATACAGCGCCGCTCGGCATTGTATCTGATGCTTACACTGTAATGAAGTATTCCGATATCAATGTTTACATTGTGCGGGAAGAATTCTCCCGCCGCGAGTTTATCCGCACCCTCAACGATGAAGTGGATGAGGGAAGACTGCATAACCTTTGCCTGCTGCTGAATGATTCTGATTTTAAAAGATCTTATGGTTATGCTTATGGTCATAACTACGGTTATGCAAATAACGGTGCAGGATATTATGAGGATGACGCGGAAAGCAAAGGGTTCTTCTCCAGGTTTTTCAAAAAGGTCTGACGGCAGATTGCTGAGGCCGGCTGCATCATTGCAAAGCGAAAAGAAATATGTTAGCCGGAAAAATATACTGATAGGGCATTCAAATGAAAAAACCGGTTAAAAAAAAATCGGCGCCGCCTGTTGCAATCCCGTTGAAATCCGGGAAATATGACCAGCCACTTTTGCTTCTTTTCGGCCTGAGCATCCTGCTGTATTTCAACACATGCTTCAATGAATATGCGCTGGACGATTACCTCGTAATTTCAAAAAATTCGTATACGCAAAGTGGCATAGACGGAATCCCTGACCTGCTTACCAAACCCAGCTATTTTGGTTTTTTTAAAAATACAGCTGAAGAAGTGACCCTCCGGTACAGGCCGCTTGTAATGATAAGCTATGCCATGGAATGTGAGCTGTTCAAAAATAAATCAACGCTCCTTTTTGTAAGCCACCTGGTCAATGTGCTGTTGTTTGCATTAACAGCAGCAGCGCTCTACAGGCTGCTTTCACTCATTTTTGGTTCCGGATTCCCCGGTATCGCTTTTATCGCATCGCTGCTTTTTGTCATTCACCCTGTCCATACCGAATCGGTGGCGAACATCAAAGGACGTGACGAGCTGTTGTCGATGCTGTTTGCCATTGCAGCGGGGTATTACCTGTTCAGGTTTTTGAAGGATGGTAAATCAGTTTCGTATATATTAAGTGTTATATGTTTCACGGCGGGCCTGTTTTCAAAGGAAGGTGTAATTTCCTTTCTTGCCGTGTATCCGCTGATGTTTTTTTTCTTCACGCCTGTCAGTGGGAAGCGGTCTGCAAAGCTGATGCTGCCTTTTGTTGCCGTGGCCGTATTGTATGTGATCATCAGATTTTCGGTTACCGGCTGGTCGCATCCGCCTTCTGCCGAGCGGCTGAATAACCCGTTCCTGGGCGCAACACCGGTTGAAAAATACGCCACCATCCTGCTGAGTATGGGTTACTACCTGAAGCTTTTATTTTTCCCTCATCCGCTCAGCTACGATTATACCTTTAACCAGATCATGCTGGTGACTTTCAGTGAACCGCTGGTGTGGCTTTCTGCTGCAGCACATTTATTTCTTCTGCTTGTGGTGATTGCCGGAATTAAAAATAAAACCGTACCCGCATTCAGCATCCTGTTTTATTTCATTACCATCCTGCCGGTAACCAATTTGTTTTTCAACCTGGGTGCTTTTATCGGTGAGCGTTTGCTCTATGTACCTTCGCTGGGATTCTGCCTGGCAATTGCCTTTTTGCTGAATAAATTTTCAGCTAAAATTAATACAGCCCATGCTGCCATGCGAAAGTCCGGCATCGTCCTGCTCGCAGGGCTGGTGATTTTGGGCGGAGTTAAAATCTTTACACGCAATGCTGTCTGGAAAAATAATTTTACGCTCATGATTCATGATGCTGGAGTAAGCACCAACAGCATGAAAGCCAACGATGCATGTGCAGTTACACTGATCCTTGCGACGGATGATCCTGCATTGCCTGACTCAGTGAAAAATCAATACCTGTACAAAGCCATATATCATGATCATAAAGCTGCGGAGATCATGCCTTCATTTACCGACATTTACCTGAATCTTGGCGTAGCATTCAGCCGTCTTGAAATGCCCGATAGCGCCGCTTATTTCTGGGATATGGCCCGCAGACAAAAGCCGGGTAATTCCAAATATTCAGACTATGATGCAATCCTTGGCACATTATTCTTAAAAAGGGGGTTGAAAAAAGCGGTGAACAATGACATGGCCGGATGTATTCTTGACCTGGAGCAGGCTGTAAAATATGCGCCTGGAAATGCTGAGGCCTGGTATAATTATGGAGGCGCGCTTTTTTCGACAGGAAAGGCGGATCAGGCAAAAGCTGCATTCATGAAAGTGCTGGAACTGGATCCTTCGCATCAGCAGGCGCAACTGGGTCTGCAAAGTCTGACCACCCGAAAATGATCTGTAATGACGAATTCACAGGATTTTTTTTATTTTTATGACAATTCCCTGACTGACAAAAAAGCAACAAGACATGAATTTCAAATTTTCATTTAGCGCAATAAGTTTCACTCTATTGCTGATGTTCGCCTGCAGTCCGAAAACCGGCAGCAATTCAGCACAAAATCAGAACCAGGGAAAAAAGCTGTCTCCGGATACTTCAGGAATGTGGACAGATCTCCCCATGCCACCCGCCCAGGATAACAGTACAATCAAACCTGAATCATACAGGCTGCTTGCACTTGATCTGAAAAAGATGAAGCAGCTGCTCCTGACTGCACCTTCCGAAAAAGAGAAGGAAACCAAAACCGGCATACTGGTAAATATTCCTATGCCTGAGGGAACCTATGAGGTATTTATGGTTTATGAAACACAGGTAATGGCACCCGAGCTGGCTGCGAAATATCCTGAAATCAAGACCTATGGCGGCAACGGTGTCACGCAGAAAAGCTTTGGCATCAGGCTCGATTTCACTCCCAACGGTTTCCATGCCCTCGTTTCCTCGCTGAAAGGAGGAATAAATATTGATCCGTACAAAGTTCGTGATGTAAAGACTTACATCTGTTATTACAAACAGGAATTCAACCCGACCACACATCCCAAAAGTCCTGTTGATTCAATAAAATAGGTTGATAAATTTTTTCCCTGACCAGCGTGTATTTCCATTTATCTTTTCTATTTTTGTTTGTGAAAAATCAAACTAAACTATTTTAATAAGTCACCAATCATGAATTTAAAATTTACATTCCGGATAAACTTTCTGAATACCGGAAAAATGCTGAAACTTTCAATGTTGTTTTCAGCATTGTTTGCAACCGGTCTTGGTGCCTACGGGCAATCAGGGATCTGGCGTGACGTGGATGCTTCCACCATGTCCGGAACAGGTAAAAATTACATCGTCCCTGAGAAATTCAGATCCGTTGCAATTGATATCAGTGCATTGAAATCATACCTGATGCAGGCTCCACTGGAAACAGCAGGCGGCAATTACTCCAAAACATTTTATTTTACTTTTCCCATGCCTGATGGCACCGATCAGCAATTCTGGATCGTGGAATCACCTGTTATGGCGCCTGAACTTGCTGCGAAATACCCGGGTATTAAAACTTATGGCGGTCAGGGTATTGATGATCCGACTGCTACGGTAAGAATGGATGTTACTGATGCCGGTTTTCATGCCATGATACTTTCTGTTAATGGGAGCTTCTTTATTGATCCTTATTTCTGGCATGAAACAACCTATTATATTTCATACAGCAAAGCTGATTACTTTCCATCCAATTCAATACCTGCATGCGCAACTGTTCCGGATAAAATGCCGATTGATAAATCCGTAGACGGAATCGAGCTGAGGGGAATTAATCCAAACACACCTCCTGTTGCAAATAAAAGCATCGGCACACAGCTTAGAACGTACGACCTGGCGCTTGCTGCAACAGGCGAGTATTCTGCATTTCACGGGGGCACAAAACCCCTGGCGCTTGCAGCCATGGTCACCAGTGTAAACAGGGTGGATGGAATTTATGAGCGTGAGGTGGATGTCCGTTTGGTGCTGATTGCGAATACCGATACGCTGATCTACACCAATTCTGCAACTGACCCCTACGATAATTTCAATGGCGCCAACATGCTCGCACAAAACCAGGCCATTATCACCCAGCTGATCGGTGCACTCAATTATGATATCGGGCACGTCTTCTCAACAGGTGGCGGCGGTATTGCCGGTTTGGGTGTGGTTTGCAACACCAGCCAGAAAGCAAGGGGAGTTACCGGTCTTCCTGCGCCCGTGGGCGATCCTTATGATGTAGATTATGTTGCGCATGAAATGGGACACCAGTTTGGCGGCAACCATACCTTTAACTGTACAACCGGTTCCTGTAGTGGAAACAGGGACTTTTCTTCTGCTTATGAGCCGGGAAGCGGATCTACCATCATGGCCTATGCAGGAATTTGTCCTCCCAATGACCTTCAGCCGCATAGCGATGCAGTTTTTCATACCAAGAGCTTCGATGACATCACCGTTTATACGATCTCATCTACAGGAAATTTCTGCGCCAACATCACTGCAACAGGAAATCAGGCTCCGGTGATTAACCCGGGCGCCAACTATATCGTGCCCTATTTAACTCCTTTCAAGCTGACAGGATCGGCCTGGGACCCTGATGCGGGTGATACCGTTACATACATGTGGGAAGAATATGATCTCGGAAGCGCATGCGCATGGAATGCAGCCACCGGTAATGCTCCTTCGTTCAGAAGCTGGTCTCCGACCTTAAGTCCTGAAAGACTTTTTCCTAAATTATCCAAAGTGCTCAATCCTACAACTACGGTTGTCGGAGAGTATATGGTAAACTATGCGAGGACATTTAAATTCAAGCTTACTGTCAGGGATAATAAATTTGGCGGCGGCGGAGTAACCAATAATGATACGCCTGTCACTGTACAGACAATCAATACAGGAACTCCTTTTGCAATTACAAGCCCCAATACCACCGGCATTGTCTACAACTCGCTTGCACTGGAAACCATTACCTGGGATGTGGCAGCCACGGATGTGGCGCCGATTAATACTACAACAGTGGATATTTATTTATCCATTGATGGCGGTCAGACTTTTCCTATTCCGCTTGGCAACGGTGTTCCCAATACGGGAAGCTACCAGTGGTGGACACCGCTGATCTCTACAACCACTGCCAGAGTCCGCGTGGAAGGATTCGGAAATATTTTCTTCGACATCAATGACAAGAACTTTACCATCACGGGTACTGTTGGAATAAAAGAAAATGATCTGACCAACAGCATCAGCGTATATCCTAATCCATCAAACGATGTATTCAGCTTTGCCATGGAAAACAAGTATTATGGAAATGTGCAGGTGAACGTGTATGATAAGCTTGGAAGACTGGTAACATCAGAAGTCTTAAATAAAACAGGAAAATCGCTTGTTGCTAAATTACCGCTTGAATCAGCTGAAAGCGGCATCTATTCAGTCGAATTTACTTTTGATCAGGCAAAAGCCGTAAAACGTCTTGTAAAATTATAAACAGTTAACCCGATTAATCCTGTCCATTTTCACCAGATGGACAGGATTTTTTTTGATATTTGCCGGTCTGCATAAATATACAGCCATTTTAATCGCATGAAAATTTCCTATAACTGGTTAAAAAAGTACATTGATCTTCAGGATACACCTGAGGCAACCGGCGCCATGCTTACCGGATGCGGGCTGGAAGTGGAAGGCATGGAAGAACGTCAATCGGTGAAGGGAGGATTGAAGGGTTTGGTAATTGGTGAAGTGCTTGAAAAAACAAAACATCCCAATGCCGATAAGCTGAGCATAACAGCTGTGAGCATTGGTGACGGTAATAAATACCAGATCGTTTGTGGCGCATCCAATGTGGAGGCCGGTCAGAAGGTGGTGGTAGCAACTATCGGGGCAACGCTTTATCCCATGGCGGGAGAGCCGTTCGAAATTAAAAAATCAAAGATCCGCGGTGAATGGTCTGAAGGGATGATCTGTGCGGAAGATGAAATCGGCCTTGGAAGTTCACATGATGGCATTATGGTTTTGGAGCCCGGAGCAAAAACGGGAACACCGGCTGCAGCTTATTTTAAGGTCGAAACCGATTATGTTTTTGAGATCGGTCTCACACCCAACCGTGCCGATGCGATTTCACATATGGGTGTTGCAAGGGATCTAACTGCTGTTATCAATTGCAACCGGCTGCTCGGACATGATAAAGAAAATCTGCTGCGGGTTATCCGTCCGGAGGTGTCGGATTTTAAACCATCCATTGCTAATCCGGTTAGCATCCATGTTGAGGACACGCTTGCCTGTCCCCGTTATACCGGCGTTTATATTGCCAACATCAGCGTTGCTGCTTCTCCCGCCTGGCTGCAGGAGAAACTGCTTGCGGCAGGATTGAAGCCGATTAACAACGTAGTGGACATCACCAATTTTGTCATGCTGGAAACAGGCCAGCCATTGCATGCATTTGATGCAGAAAAAATTTCAGGAAAGGAAGTGATCGTCCGGCAGCTGCAGCCCGGAACCGTTTTCACCACGCTGGACGGAACGGAGAGAAAACTCACCGGCAGGGAGCTCATGATATGTGACAACAGGGGCGGACTCTGCATTGCCGGTGTATATGGAGGGTTACAATCAGGCATTTCAGATCAGACAACAAATATTTTCCTGGAAGGGGCATTTTTTAACGCTACCAGTATACGTAAAACGGCAAAGCAGCACAACCTGAAAACAGATGCATCGTTCCGTTTTGAACGCGGAGCCGATCCCGGCATGGTGATCTATGCACAGCAGCGGGCAGTGCTGTTGATGAAGGAGCTGATGCCTGGAATCAGTTACAGTGAAATTACCGATAATTATCCGGCGCCTGAACCGCCGGTTGAAGTCACGCTGGATCTGCGAAAGCTAGAAGCATTGTGCGGCGTGCAGATCGACCGGGAGGTGGTGAAGCAAATACTGGTTTCGCTGGAGATGAAGGTAACAGGTGATGGCGGGCATGAGCTCAGCATGCAGGTGCCAGCTTTCAAGCCTGATGTAAAACGACCGGTTGACGTAATGGAAGAAGTGCTTCGTATTTATGGTTACAACCGTGTGCCATTGCCGGCAAAAATGAGCTCCAGCCTTCCGCAGTTCCCGGTTCCTGACTCCCATACGATCCGTGTAAATATATCCCGGTACCTTGCAGCGCAGGGATTTTATGAACTGATGGGAAATTCATTAACCCGCCAGGATTATGAAAGCCTGGGAGGATCGCCGGGAAAAGCAGTAGCCATTCTGAATCCGCTGAGCAGCGACCTCGGAATACTCAGGCAATCGCTTGTTTATTCAGCGCTGGAAACGGTTTCCTATAATAGAAACAGGAAGAATCCTGATATAAGGTGTTTTGAATTTGGTAAGATTTACTTTGCACAGGATGGCAAGTATCAGGAAGAAAACCGGCTGAATGTGCTGATGGCCGGTAAGAGAGCTTCTCCACACTGGATCCCGGGTGATGAATTGTATTCGGTTTTTTATCTCAAATCACTGTTGCGTAATTTGCTTGTTGCCGGCGGAGTTCACCAGGATGTTGATTTCAGGGAAGTGCAAAATCCGCATTATGCAGTATGCATCACATGCACGATAAAAAATCAGCCTGTTGCTTTTTGCGGTCAGCTGGGAAATAAGCTGCTTTCCGGATTCGATCTGGATGGGGACATATTTAATGTGGATATTGATTTTGATAAGGTGATCAGGTTATCGGGCGGCCAAATGCAGGAAATGAAAGAAGCACCAAAATATCCTGAAGTGAAACGCGACCTGAGCATGGTGCTCGACAAAAATGTGAGCTATGAAAGCGTGAGAAAAACGGCCATGGATACAGAAAAGAAGCTGCTGAAACGGATCCGGCTTTTTGACGTATACAGCGGTGATAAAATGGAAGCAGGAAAAAAATCATATGCTGTAACCTTTTATCTTTCAGATGATCTAAAGACACTGGAAGACAAACAAATTGAAGGCATCATGGAACGGCTGATGAAAAACCTGGAGGAAAAGCTGGGAGCCGTTATCAGAAAGGCATAAAGTTTAATTACAGTAATCATACAATGCGTGACAGGTTTTTGAATACTTTAGCAACGATTTTCAATTCATGAAAACTTTTCTGAGTTATATTTTGATTTTCGCTGTATTGGGGCATTGCCTCGGTAAAACCCTAACATTTCTTGATTTTTTATATAATATTGAATACATATCCGGCACTTTATGTGAAAAAAGGAATATTCCCAAACAAAAGTGCAACGGACACTGTTACCTGAAAAAGCAAATGGCCAACCAGGAAAAAAATGAAGCACCGGCCGGAAATAATGGTTCCGCTGCCGAAGTGATCTGGTTCCATAGCCATGATGCTTTTAAATTTTTTAATGATGCAGGTAACGCTATTCAGAGGTTTTCCCAAACCACAACAGTTTGTCCGGGTGAATTTCCTTCCGTTTTCCATCCTCCGGGCGCCTGATGACATTTTAGAGCCAAGTGTAATATTCTCCTGAACCTGAAAGGTTGGGGGAGGTTATGTCTCATCCTGTCATTCCATGAAAAGAATATTAATTATCCATTTATTATATTTTACACCTTTGCTGACAACTGCCTGCGATATCTGCGGAAGCTTTATGGGTATTACCCCTTACGACAACCAGAGTTCCATTGGCCTGTATTACAGGATGCGTTCCTTTAACGGATACTATGCTTCTGGTCAGCAACACAATCCTTTTCCCTCGGGTAAGCTTCGCACGGCACACGGCGGACACGGATCGGGGAGTGTAACCGCTCCTGTTTATTCAGGAAATGATTTTGAAGAATACAGGGTGCTGGAACTAAGGGGCAAATATTTTATCCATCATCGTATAGAGCTTAACGTTATACTGCCTTACGTCTGGAACAGCGCTGAAAATGAGCAGTCCACCATCCATGTTAGCGGCACCGGTGATTTCAGTTTCTTTGCAGGCTGTCATGTGATCCGTCCGGATGAGGCTAAAAAGCTGCAGCAAAGGCTGATTGCAGGAGCCGGGATCAAGCTGCCTTCAGGCAATCCTGACGCCCATGGAGAAGACGGAGCCAGGTATGATGCCTTGTTGCAATCGGGAACGGGAACCACCGACTATTTTATTTATGCCAACTATATCCTGGGTTTCAGGAAGTCAGGATTAAGCGCCGCCGGAAGCTGGAAATGGAATGGTGAAAATAAATTCAATGAAGCTGTCGCTCCGGGCCTTGCTGCTTATCTGAACCTGTTTTACAAGATCAAAGCCGGGTCAAAAATGCTGTTCATTCCCTCCATACAGGGATATTATGAATATACAAAAGGAATAATGGTAAACGGTGTCGTGCAACCTGGTACCTCCATGAATACGTCCTTAGCCGGACCGGGCATTGAAATATTCTACGACAACCTGAGCCTGAGCGGATTATTCCAAATCCCGTTATATGAACAAAAGGATCTGCACAGGATGGGAAGTGCAGGAAGGATTATGATAGGACTGACATATAATTTTAATCAGCGAAATTACCTGCTAAAAAAAGAACCAAATAATTTTCAATCACATTAAATAATCTAAAAAAAATGTTTCTAAAAAATTCAATTTTGCTTTTGTCTGTTATGGCAATAAGTTTCACTTCATGTAAACCAAAAAAGGATGATCCTGAACCGGTTTCGGGCTTTGGCGGGAATCTTACCATCGTAGCAAAGCCGCAGCACCATGGCGCCCCGATTATCGGCCCGGTCGGTTATCCGGATTCTGCATTCATTAAATTCAATACGCTTGATTTCCCGGGCGATAATCCTGCGCTTTATGATTCAGTCCTGGTGGGTGAGGAAGGGGAGGATCATGTGCATATAGCAGGCCTTAAGCCGGGTAAAATGTATATTTTTATGGCAGGATGGGATAGTACAAACAACGAACGCGTAAGCGGAGGTATTCCATTCAACACCGCTCAGGCAACAGGAGAGCTGGATGTGCTGGTCCCTGTTACAGAATAAGATGGCCGCTGCTTATATAAAGCCCCTTTTACAGAGGGGCTTTTTTATTGGGAAAAATTTAGCAGGGAAACCGGATTTTGTCGATTATGCTTAACTTTCGGGCGAATTTATGATCTTAAAAATCCTGTAAAATGGCATTTGATATTGAAATGATTAAAAATGTGTATGCTGCACTTCCTGAAAGAATAGCAGCTGCACGTAAGGTTGCCGGACGGCCCATGACACTCACGGAAAAAATTTTGTATGCACACCTCAGTGATGCATTGCCGGATGATCCTTTCAAGCGGGGCAAATCATATGTTGATTTTAATCCCGACCGCGTTGCCATGCAGGATGCAACAGCGCAAATGGCCCTGCTGCAGTTTATGCAGGCAGGCAGGCCCAGGGTGGCAGTACCCTCCACCGTGCATTGTGATCACCTGATCCAGGCCAGGGACGGGGCTCAAAAGGACCTTCAGACGGCCAATGACAAGAATAAGGAAGTGTATGATTTTCTCTCTTCCGTTTCAGATAAATACGGGATCGGCTTCTGGAAACCGGGTGCAGGGATCATTCACCAGGTGGTGCTGGAAAATTATGCTTTCCCGGGTGGTATGATGATCGGTACCGATTCACATACGGTGAATGCAGGCGGTCTGGGCATGATTGCCATTGGTGTTGGAGGTGCAGATGCCTGTGATGTGATGGCCGGCCTTCCCTGGGAGCTTAAGTTTCCCAGGCTGATCGGCATTAAGTTAACCGGAAAGCTCAGCGGTTGGGCATCTTCCAAAGACGTAATTCTGAAAGTGGCAGGGATCCTCACAGTGAAAGGAGGTACGGATGCCATCCTTGAATATTTCGGACCGGGTGCCGAATCGCTTTCCTGCACCGGAAAAGGAACGATCTGCAACATGGGTGCGGAAATCGGGGCAACCACTTCCGTATTTTGCTACGACAAAAAGATGGGAGACTACCTCCGCGCCACCGGGCGCGCTGATGTTGCCTCACTTGCCGATGCAATAGCACCGCATTTATGCGGAGACCCGGAAGTGTATACAAACCCTGACCAGCATTTTGATCAGGTTATTGAAATTGATCTTTCCACGCTTGAACCGCATGTCAACGGGCCCTTTACACCGGATCTGGCCTGGCCCATCAGCAGGTTTGCAGCTGCAGTGAAAGAAAACGGCTGGCCGCAAAAGCTCTCCGTAGGGCTGATCGGATCATGCACCAATTCATCCTATGAAGATATTTCACGCGCTGCATCACTGGCCCGTCAGGCAGTAGCCAAAGGACTGAAAGCAGCCAGTGAATTCACCATTACACCCGGCTCAGAGCAGGTGAGATATACCGTTGAACGCGACGGATTTTTAAAGGTGTTTGATGAGATCGGTGGTGTGGTGCTTGCCAATGCATGCGGACCCTGCATCGGACAATGGGCAAGACATGGTGCAGATCAGCAGGAAAAAAATTCCATCATAACCTCCTTTAACCGGAATTTCAGCAAGCGGAATGATGGAAATCCCAATACGCATTCCTTTGTTGCTTCTCCTGAAATTGTGACGGCTTTTGCCATTGCAGGCGATCTGACTTTTAATCCGTTGACCGATTACATCACCAATCAGAAGGGAGAAAAAGTAAAGCTTGATGAACCCAGCGGCATGGAAGCGCCACCAAATGGATACGCTGTGGAGGATGCAGGTTACCAGGCGCCGGCAGCAGATGGCAACAGGGTACAGGTAAAAGTTTCTCCGACATCCGACCGGCTGCAGCTGCTTGATCCGTTCCCCGCCTGGGAAGGGTATGATCTGAAAGGACTCAGGCTGCTCATTAAAGCCAAAGGTAAATGCACGACAGATCACATATCCATGGCAGGCCCGTGGCTGAAATTCAGGGGCCACCTGGATAATATTTCCAACAACATGCTGATCGGTGCTATCAACTTTTTCAATGAAAAAAGTGATTCGGTCAAAAATCAGCTTACCGGTGAATACGGAGCCGTTCCTGCTGTTCAGCGGGCCTATAAAGCACAGAAGATTGGAACCATTGTGGTGGGAGATGAAAATTACGGTGAAGGGTCCTCCAGGGAGCATGCAGCCATGGAGCCGCGTCACCTTGGGGTGAGGGCCGTGCTGGTTAAATCATTTGCCCGTATCCACGAAACCAACCTGAAAAAGCAGGGTATGCTGGCGATCACTTTCGCCGATAAGCAGGATTATGATAAAATCAGGGAAGACGATTCCATCGACATCCTGGGTCTTATTACGTTTAGGCCAGGCGTTACACTCACCCTGGTGCTGAACCATGCCGACGGATCAAAGGATGAAATACAGGTTAACCATTCCTATAACCAGCAGCAGATTGAATGGTTTAAGGCTGGTGGTGCGCTCAACATCATCAGGGCAGGAGTGAAGGCATAACGGATGTCTGCTCAGCCGTGATAAACCCGTGAATAAACAATCAGGTTATTCTTTATTTCAAGCACTTCTCCAACTGAAAGATCCGGTTCGCCGTCGGCATGCCTTATGTATTCCATAAACACGGCATCTTCGGAAACGATCAGGTTGGTAACTTCATAACGAAGTGAAGGGATACGCTTAAAAGCATCTGCCCACCAACTGCCAAGCATTTCCCTGCCCTGAATGTATCCTCCTGTCTCTGGCTTCCGGGCTTTTAATTTCGGGCTGTAATGGCGTGCGTTTTCATCATAAAGAGAAAGCAGCAGATTTAGATTTTGGGTGTTAAAAGCTTCAAACCATTTTAAAGCAGTGGACTTGTTTACTGATGCATTCATGGATTGCAGCAAATTTATCCCGGGCAATTGTACCGTTTCAACCGGCTACATGGCTGGCAGGAAGCGGATAAAAATAAGCAGGAAATTCTAAAGGAAAAAATTAACTACGCTGGTCTTCAGATTTAAAAACGCAACCTGTAACTTTTGTTGCGGGTCGAACTCACTCCTGATAATGTTTTTCTTCTTTAAATATTTATAAACGAAAGAAGCAATGATTATAGACATGGAAAGGGTTTGTTATCAGATGTAAAGTGTTATTCAACAACAGTGACAGTTCCTTTTTTTGAAGCATGCTGACCTGTAATAGCATGTGCAGAAAGCTGATAAACATAAACGCCCTGGGGAACTACTTTTCCTTTATAACTGCCATCCCAATGCTGAGCTGCATTCGTTGACTCAAATATCAGCTCACCCCAGCGGTTATAAATACGCATGGTGAAATCCCTGATCGCTTCACCACTGATACCGAATGTATCATTAATGCCATCCCCGTTCGGAGTAAAAGCATCAGGTACGTATACGGACATGGTGGGGACCACTTCAGCTATATTCGAAACACTGGTTACCGAGCTGTTTCCGTTTTTATAGGCTGTAACACGGTACTTCCTCGAATACTGATAACCCTGTGCCTGCAGACTGTTAATAAGAGACATGCTCACTACCATAAAAAAAATGGTAAACCTCAGAAATGATTTCATCGCATTAAAAGTTTATAAAATCAAAATTAGCTGCCTTTAAAGGTTTCAATGGCTTAAAGAAGGCAGGCATTCTACTTATGTAAGATTTATCAGGCCGGAGGTCAGTCTGGGTTTAAAGTAATATTAATAAAATGTTGAAAATTAGTACTTTACATTAATTAATGGTGGTTGATTTTATATGATCCTGTTTAGAAGTGATGTCGGGAACCTAGTATTAAAGTTCATTATTAAAGCAATTTACCTGCAAGTCAAGTCTAAAATGTAACCATTCCTTTCAGTGGTTAAAATAAATTTAACAGGAGTTGCAAAGTCAAAAAACAATGGAACAGGACCATAATTATCAAATTTAACTTGGCTGCTATTACTTTAATTTTTAAATTTGAATAAAGTGATTTAAATCCCCCTCTATGATGATTAAAAAAATTTACCTCGCATGCCTGCTGTCAGGCCTGCTGTTTCCGGCTATAAGCCACTCGCAAGTAGTTTTCTGGTCTGAGAATTTTAACAATGGTTGTACCAGCAACTGTAATGTGTCATCATATACAGGCACGAACGGAGCCTGGAGCGTTTCAGACCCGGGCGTCAATGGCAATATTCCCAATGAGTTTTTTGTAAGCTGCGCTGAAAACGGCGAACCCGTTGGATCCTGCGGAGCCGGCTGCGGCAATGATGCCACCCTGCACGTTGCCAGTGTACCCTGTGCATTGTGTCTCTTCTGTCCGAATGGTGATTGCGGCGCTGCTTACAATGCAGGACCGGCTTTCGGCGGAGAGGACCCATTGACCGATAAAAGAGCTGAATCCCCTTTGATATCTACCCTTGGAAAAACAGGAATTACACTGGAGTTTAAATATATTGAGCGCGGACAGGGAGCTTCGGATAATGCCACTGTTGAATACAGCACCGATGGTGGAGCTACATGGAATGTGCTCGTAAACCCTGCTAAAACTGCAACAACCTGCGGCGGCGGGCAGGGGTTGTGGACAGCTTATTCCATTGCACTGCCTGCAACCTGCGACAATATCAGCAACCTCAAAATTGGCTTCAGGTGGGAGAACAACAGCGATGGCGTAGGGAGCGATCCTTCATTCGCCGTGGATGATGTGGCGCTAAGCACAGTAGTGTCCCTGCCCCCTGTGGCAGATTTCAGTACACCCTTAACCGCTTTTTGTGATTCAACCTGCATTGCTTTTACCGACCTCTCACAAAATGGTCCTACAAGCTGGTCGTGGTTATTACCGGGCGCTACACCCTCATCATTTTCAGGCCAGACACCAGTGAATATCTGTTATAATGTGCCGGGCACTTATGATGTAACACTTATAGTAACCAATGCTGCCGGTTCCGATACCATTAACAAAACCGGTTATATCACTGTTAATTCATGCTTCCTGCCCCAGGTATCATTTTCGGCATCCGACAGCTCTTTGTGTGAAAAGAAATGCATTGACTTTACTGATCTTTCAACCAATAATCCGACGAGCTGGCAATGGTTTTTTCCAGGTGCTTCCCCTGATACGTCCACCCAGCAAAACCCGGTTGGAATTTGTTACAATACCTATGGTGTTTATACCGTAAAGCTCATTGCAACCAACGTGGTTGGCAGCGATTCAGCTGAGTATGCAAGTTTTATTCTAGTTAACCAGTCGCCTGCTGCACCTGTGGTTATGGTTAGCGGAGGAAATATTTTAACAAGCACACCGGCCGCAGGCTATCAGTGGTATTTTAATTCAACACTGATCCCCGGTGCAGTGAATCAGGTTCACATTGCGCAGAATTCAGGCGATTACTTTGTGGTCATAGTAGATTCGAACGGATGTCAGGCAGCATCCAATATTGTTTTTGTGGGATTCCAGGGTGTATCGCAAACAGCAGATGCCGCATCCATTATCATTCGCCCGAATCCTGCAACAGATAAGGTCTATGTTGATTTCAATTCGTTTTCACCGGAAGGCGCTGATCTGAAAATCCATGACCTGACAGGAAGAACAGTGCTGGAAATACAAGGCGTAAAATCAAAACTGATTGATGTTTCTTTCCTGGAAAACGGAACTTATCTTATCAGTATTCAAACACATACACAGCGACTGATAAAAAAATTATTAAAACAGTAATATTACCGGAATATATTAATTACTTTTATGGTCTATAACAGCTTTTTTATTAAAGCTGATTAGTTCTTTGCCTAAGCAGTAAAAATATTTTGTCTCACCTAAAATAATTAATCACATGCACACAAAAGAACAACTCCTTGAGATGCATTCAGAACACAATGAATGGCAAAACAAAATCAGGTTTTACAGGGACGAGATCAAGCGTCTAGACAACCAGCTTTCTGAAATGGTGACAAAAAGCAGTCCTGCACAGGTGCTTGCTTCCATAGAACATTTTCAAAATCAGTTTATTCTGCAAAATGAAAACCTGGACATTATGCGTCATGATTTCAAGCAGCATGAAAACGAAATTGAAGCTTTCCAAAAAGGGTCGCATGAAAACCCGGAATCTTCTATTTCAGGAAATCATGAATCTCACAGGGATAAATTAACACAGTTCGAAAAAATATTCCACGATTTAAGGAACGAATTCAATACCTTCAAAACAGAAGCAGCCCAGATGGCGTTCTGATCAGTTACCGGGAATGAGAACCCCTCTCATTCCCGGTTTTTTTTTAACATTTTCCTTTTCAGCTTTACTGTTGATTAACAGGAATTCCCCATTATTGATTTACTGTGATCCTTGTCATTATTTGACCGGCAGGCTGTTAATAAATTATATCGCCGTTACCGGATGAATTTGATCAGATTACTATATTTAACGTCTTAATGCGATTTCCGACAGCTGTATGAGTAAACCGATAAAAACCATCCTGGTAATCGCAGTAATGCTGGTGTCAGCATTTCAGGTTCCTGGTCAACGGCTGACCTACCAGATTTTTATGGGCAAAGACTCCATCGGGCTTATGTTCGCTGAACAAAAAGTGTCAGGGATTTATCACAATTTTGAACTGAAAAGCAATATGTCGGTAAACAGCATTGTGAATGTGGAAATACAATACATACTCAAAGCTTCCTTTGAAAAAGAAAGACTGCTGAATTCCTTTACCGAACAAAATGTGAACGGGCGTATCAAAGTAGCGTCCACACTTAAATGGGATGGGAAATCATACTGGGTGCAGACGCTTGAAAAGCGTTATAAGATGAAAAACACGATGATCGACTACAACCTGGTTTGTTTGTATTTCAGGGAACCGGTCAACATTACGAAAGTCTATTCCGATACGCACGGAACTTTTTTAAACCTGAAAAATGTCGGACCGCATAAATATGAGCTGATCCTGCCTGATGGTAAAAGAAATATTTACACTTACCAGTTTGGGATTTGCACGGAAGTGCAGGTAACGCAGTTTTTCTCCAAAGTTTACTTTAAGCTGGTGCCCAGCTAAGTTAAAGTCCGCTGAACTGCTTCAGGAAGCGCACATCATTTTCAGAAAAGATCCTGAGATCCCTGATATTGTATTTTAACATCGTTATACGCTCAATCCCCATTCCGAAAGCATAACCGGTATATTTTTCACTGTCAATGCCGCAATTATCAAGCACGGCGGGATCAACCATGCCGCAGCCGAGGATCTCCACCCAGCCGGTATATTTACAGATGTTGCATCCGCTTCCATTGCAGAAGTTGCAGCTGATGTCCATTTCAGCTGATGGCTCCGTAAATGGGAAAAAAGAAGGACGCAGCCTGATCTGCGTTTCAGGGCTGAACATTTCTTTGGCAAAATAAAGCAGGGTCTGTTTCAGATCTGCAAATGAAACCTGTTCATCAATATAAAGGCCTTCAACCTGGTGAAAAAAACAATGCGCGCGGGCTGAAATAGCTTCATTCCGGTAAACACGTCCCGGTGAGATGGTACGGATCGGCGGTTTGGTATGTTCCATAACCCGCACCTGCACGCTGGAGGTATGCGTTCGCAATGAGTATGGCGGATCCAGGCTGATGAAAAAAGTATCCTGCATGTCCCTTGCAGGATGCTCTTCCGGAAAATTGAGCGCTGAAAAGTTATGCCAGTCGTCCTCTATTTCAGGACCTTCGCTTACACTGAATCCGATACGGGAAAATATTTCGGTAATACGGTTTCTTACGATCGACAACGGATGAAGGGAGCCAAAAGGCAACTCTTCCCCGGGAAGGGTAAGGTCGCCTTCAAAAGCTGTGTCCTCCTTTCGATCAAACAGGTCTTTATATTCCAGCAGCTTTTCCTCGGCTTTTACTTTCAGATCATTTACCCATTTGCCATAATCCTTGCGGATAGCCGGCTCCAGCTCTTTCATTTTCCCGAACAAATCAGTAAGCACGCCTTTCTTACCCAGGAACTTAATCCTGAATTGTTCCAGCTGTTCCTTTGATTCCGCCTTGAAAACGGCAATCTCATCCAGCAGATCCTTTATTTTATCCTCCATGTATGTAAGCAACCTCCGTTGCGTGATTGCACCTGCAAATATTAAAAAAAGTCCCGGGAAAATATCACCGGGACTTCGTTGTCTCTTATTTAAAACATTATTGTATAACCTTCATGGTGATTTTTACATCCTTCACCGGACGGTCGCCCGGCTTGGTGGCAACAGCAGCAATCTTGTCAATAACGTCAAGACCTTCAATTACTTCACCGTAAACAGTATACTCATGATCCAGCTGCGGTACCCCGCCCATTGTTTTATAAATTTTCCGCTGCTCTTCGGTGTATTTTTTTCCTGAACGGGCTTCGAATGAATTCAGCTCTTCATCAGTAAGCACTTTTCCCTGTACAATATAAAACTGGCAGTCGCTGGATGCTTTTTCAGGATTCGGAGTTCTTGCCGCACATAGGGCACCTTTTTTATGAAAAAGCATGTCATTGAATTCAGCAGGAATGGTTGTTCCATTGCTGCCCATGCCAAGCTGTTTTTCAGGGGGAGCATTTTTTGAATCCGGATCACCACCCTGGATCATAAAGGTTTTGATGACGCGGTGAAACAATGTTCCGTTATAAAAACCTTCGGAAGCGAGCTTAATAAAGTTATCCCTGTGCTTGGGCGTTTCATTATACAGCTTGATTTTCATTGTGCCATAATCGGTTATCACCAATACAATACGCTCTTTTTCTTTTGATTTGGAGGAAGCCGGGGACTTGGCTGACTGGGCATTTGCATGAAATCCCGCTGTAAGGGCCAGCAGGCAGCAAAAGGAAATAATTTTTTTCATGGGTAGATTTATTTATATTTGTTTTTTAATTAGGAAGCTGTGGAATAACCGGTTCCATGCAGGGCCGGTTGCAAAGCTTCGCAATGATAGTAAAAAATTAAGAAAAACAGATGAAAATCCCGACAGAACTCTTTAGGAATAAATGGTTGATTCAGGCTGGCATGAAAAACCTGCTGATGCCGGCCTGCCTCCTGCTTTCCATGTTCACATTTTCCTGCAAAAAAACCGGGCCTGCTGATGCTCTGATCCATGTCCGTGATTCATTGGGTAAATCAGTTGCCGGTGCAACCGTGGTGCTGCGGCAGGATACAGTCACCAATAGCAATGGAGTAAGGGCTGACATCTACGAGGAGAAAAAAACGGACTCCGGGGGCAATGCCCATTTTTCATTTAAATGGGAAGCTGTTTTAAATGTTGAAGTGAAAAAAGGCCTGGACAGCATCACCGATTACATCAGGCTTGAACAGTCCAATGAGGTTTATAAGGAAGTCATCTTAGACTGACTTTCAGCCCAGTGGCTGTTGTTTGAAATACGCTATTACGGATTGCTTTAACAGGATGTCCTGCTCCTTTAACGACAGGGGTGGAAATTTTTTCTTCAGCTTCCAGTGTGGCCATCCTTCGGCATCGAGTCCTTCCAGCTCATAAAAATCATACATGCTGAGCACTCTGCAGGTGGCAATGTGCATCAGGTCCTGCTTCTGGCTTTTGGTAAATGATTGCGGGCCTTTTCCAAGCTCCTGCACACCAATCAGGAAAAGGACTCCCTGCAGGTCCAGTCCGGCGTCAAATTTTTTATCAAGTTCAGCAAGCAGCTTTTCCCATTCGCCTTTCAGCTCTTCAATCTCTTTGATGTCCATAGCATACAAATTTACTGGTCGTGACGCAGTTTCGCAATTTAAGTAAGGAATTTTGTATTGTCATCAGAAAATAAAAGCAAACGGACCCACTACATATATTTACTGACAAGCTTTATTTTTCGTTTGTGCTGCCTTATTTTTACGGGATGAATATGGCATGTAATGCCTGATTCATGCGGTGTATGGTTCCATCATAATAAAACCCCGGGATGCAAAAGTGCCTTTTCCTGATCTTAATCTGCTGGCTTTGCTGCAAAACAGCATTTTCGCAAAGCAGGCCCGTTGATGTGGTTTTTTGCATGGATCTGAGCGGAAGCACGAATGGCCTCATCGATGACCTCCGTGATCATATCTGGGACATCGCCCTGCAGTTTAAAGCCGTGAAGCCATCGCCCTTGCTAAGGATAGGAGTGGTGGGATATTCCAGGCCAAGCTTTGGAAAAACAACAGGATATGCAAAGCTGATCAGTCCGCTTTCAGCAGATCTTGATCAGGTTTCATTCGATCTGTTCGGCATTCATCCGTATATCGAAAAAGGTGATCAGCTGGTAGGTTCAGCGATTCAGCTGGCAGTCAGGTCGCCAAACTGGAGCCGCGAACCGGATGCAGTTAAAATCATTTTTGTTATTGGAAATGGTGGTGTGCATCTTGGATCCGTTAATTTCAGGGATGCATGTGATGAAGCGGTGCTGAAAAAGATCCTGGTGTATCCTGTTTTTTGCACCCGTGCCGATAAGTCAAAAGAAATGACAGGCTGGCTTGAAATTGCACGCCGGTGCAGCACGGAGGTTAAAGAAATGCTGATCCATAAAAAAACACCGTTTGAAACCACCTGCAGTAATTTGCCTGCGCTGAAGGAAGTCAACGACGGCATCAACAAGACCTGTATTTATTATGGTGAAAACGGATATAACCGCTTCAAGCTGCTCCGTCAGGCTGATGCCAATGCCCTCCTTGGCGGAGCGATGAACTATGAAGCACGCATCTATTATAAATCCAGATTCATCACCGGAAGGAATGAATGGGACCTCGTTGATCATATGAAGGTAAACGGAAAACTGCCGGTATTTGATCACAATACATTGCCTGATTCATTGAAGCTTGTTGCTGATGATTATCTCCTGCGTACTGTGCTCAGGTCAAAAGAAACGCGTGAAAGGCTTCATCAGGAAACGGCCTCGCTGCTGCCCGCCGACAGGCCCGCAAGACTGAAGAAGCAAATGGAAGCATACAGCATGGAGAAAGTGGAAACACTTGAAAGGATGGTGGTTGATGCCTATATGAAATCCCTTCTGGCAAATGGTTTTATTGCAGAATAATACTTCGTTATTCAGATCGTTGCCTGTAATAAATTTGGAAAATATTCGGGCTCATCCGGTTTTTATTTCAACTTAAAAATTCTTAAATTTGCAGAACGTAATCAAAATGCAAGATGAATATTTCGGGTAATTATAAAATTGAAGAAGAAGTCGAACTGCTGGAAGCAGAAAAAGAAAAGGAAGAGAATAACATCGTATTATATAATGACGAAGTGAACACTTTTGATTTTGTGATAGAATCGCTGATTGAAGTTTGCAATCATGACCTGCTGCAGGCTGAACAATGCACACTGATCGTTCACTATAATGGAAAATGCGCTGTGAAGCAGGGTGGATTTAAAGAGCTTAGGCCTTTATGTGAGGCATTGCTTGACAGGGGTCTGTCGGCTACCATCGAATAATAAACGAATAATTTCTTTTCTCCCAGGTTTTCTCCGGGCATTCCGGAAATTGTTTCAGATGGATTGCTGTCCAAGCAATACCACCGGATTTTCAAGTAATCCTTTAAAGGTCTGTAAAAACTGAGCGCCTTTCACTCCGTCCACAACGCGGTGGTCACAGCTAAGGGTCACCCGCATGATGTTACCAGGAACGACCACCCCGTTTTTAACAACGGGAGTTTGTTTAATGGCACCAATTGCCATAATGCAGGAGTCAGGCGGATTAATGATGGCTGTGAATTCCTCAATATCAAACATGCCCAGGTTTGAAACCGTGAAGGTGTTTCCTTCCCAGTCTGAAGGCTGGAGCTTCTTTTCTTTTGCGCGTTGCGCATAATTTTTTACCTCGGCATTGATTGCTGAAAGTGTTTTGCCGTCGGCGAATCTGACCACCGGAACCAGCAGGCCTTCTTCCACAGCAACTGCCACCCCTATATGAATATGACTGTTGGTACGGATCGAATCACCCATCCAGGATGAATTGATCGCAGGGTGCTGCCGCAGGGCCGCCGCCGCTGCTTTAATTACGAAGTCGTTATACGAAATTTTAAGTCCTGTAACCTGGTTGATGCTTTCCCTTGCGCTGATTGCCTGATCCATGTCTATGTCCATGGTCAGGTAGAAATGTGGTGCTGTGTATTTGCTTTCGGCCAGTCGCTTGGCAATGGTTTTCCGCATTTGTGAAACCGGTGTGTCCGTGTAGCTTTCTTCCATCACGGCCTGTCCTGAAAATCCTCCTCCTCCTGCATATTCCGATGGCTTATACCAGGCGATGTCTCGTTTGATGACCCTTCCGCCATCTCCTGTTCCCCGGAGCATGGAAAGGTTGATGCCTTTTTCTTCGGCAAGCCTTCGCGCAAGCGGCGACGCTTTTATTTTTCCGTCTTCTACCGATTCCTGTACCTGTCTGACCGCAGGTGTTTCAATTTTCGGCCTGGATGCTGCCGGTTTTACTTCCGTTTCCTTTTTCGCAACGGGCTCCTCTTTTTTATTTGCTTCCTTTGCCGATGGTGACGCTGCAGCTGCAGGGGCTTTTGATTCTTCCTCTTTCAGTAATGGCTTATAGTCTTCACCTGCATTGCCGAGAATGGCCAGGATGCTGTCAACCGGGGCGCCTTTGCCTTCAGGCACTCCGATATAAAGCAGGGTTCCGTTCTGGTACGATTCAAACTCCATCGTGGCCTTATCGGTTTCAATTTCCGCCACCAGGTCACCTGATTTAATTGAATCACCTACTTTTTTATGCCATTTGGATACCACACCTTCTGTCATGGTATCGCTCATTTTGGGCATTCGTACTATTTCTGCCATAATTTGGAATTCTTTACAGGTGATTAATCAGTGATATACGGATAGTCTTTTTGCTTATAAACATCTATGTAAAGTTCAGACGGATCGGGATAAGGTGACTCTTCAGCAAACTTAACACTGTCTTCGATCACATCGGTTACTCTTTTTTGTATTACTTCGATTTCTTTTTCCGTCGCATATTTTTTTTCCATGATGGTATGAAGCACTATCTCCACCGGATCTTTTGCCTTGTAGCTTTCCACTTCTTCTTTGGTACGGTACTTTGCAGGATCACTCATGGAATGGCCCTTGTAACGATAGGTATTCATTTCAAGCAGCGTGGGACCGTTTCCTTTCCTGGCATGGTCAACGGCTTTTTCCATGGCATCATGAACCGCTTCACAGCTCATTCCGTCAACGGGTTCTGATGGCATGTCGTAAGCAAGTCCCAGCTTATAGAGATCTGTAACATTGCTGGTCCTTTCCACGGAAGTGCCCATGGCATAGTTGTTATTCTCAATGATAAAAATGACGGGAAGCTTCCAGGTCATGGCCATATTCAATGCTTCGTGAAAAGCGCCCTGCCTTACTGCTCCGTCACCCATATAACAGACACATACATTGGTTGTGCCTTTGTATTTTTCTGCAAACGCAATCCCTGCTCCAAGCGGCACCTGACCTCCAACAATGCCATGACCGCCAAAAAAACGGTGCTCGGCGCTGAACATGTGCATGCTTCCGCCTTTGCCTTTGCTGCATCCGGTTATCTTACCAAAAAGCTCAGCCATCACCGCCCGTGCCGAAATCCCTTTGGCAAGCGCATGCGCATGGTCGCGGTATGCGGTGATCATGGCATCTTCAGGCTTCAGGACCGACATCGCACCGGCCATCAGCGCTTCCTGTCCGATATATAAATGACAGAATCCCTTGATCTTCTGCATACCGTACAACTGTCCGGCCCGTTCCTCGAACCTTCGCATCAGCAGCATTTCTTCATACCATTTCAGGTAGGTTTCTTTTGAAAACTTTGATTTGGATTTCTTTTCTGCAGTTATCGTATTGCTCATTGTGCAAAGGTAAAATTTTTAATAAATGGAAAAAGTGGCAGTCGCTGCCTCATGCTGGCATAAAGGTCATTCCCGGAGTTTCAGGTTGTCGGAACTAAACATAAAGGGCAGGATCGTTTTCACATTGTCGGTAATGAGTATTTTTCCTCCGGGTCCTATCATAATCAGCCTGATATCAGTGGCATACCGGTGCTCATATTCAGCCATCACCTGGCGACAGTCGCCACATGGACTTACAGGATGCGGGTTCTTTGCTCCTTCAGGAAATGCAGTGACGGCAATTTTCTTTATTTTGACATCGGGGAACCGGGATCCGGCTGAGAACAATGCAACCCTTTCAGCGCAAAGGCCCGAAGGATAGGCAGCATTCTCCTGGTTGCTTCCTGTTACAACCTCACTATTTTCAAGCAGCACGGCTGCTCCGACAAAAAAATGGGAATACGGTGCATAGGCTGATTTGCTTGCAGCAGACGCCATTTCAAGCAACGACCGGTCTTCCGGAGTCAGATCTGCCGGAGAGTCATACTGATCAAATGTAACCTGCACATTGATTTTTTTCATTACAGTGACTTCAGTAACAATTGGATATTCCCTGTTTAACCGGTGAAAATTAGGGAATATTTTTTAAACTTGTGCTGCCTGATTGTGTCAGACGCAAAACCCCTTCCATGAAACATAAACTTTCGCTGCTGCTGACGCTGCTCTGTTTGGAGATCCACGCGCAAACCTACCAGGATGGTGACAGCACCTTTAACCTCCCTGTGATTCATACCATTCATTTTACTTTTACACAACCAAATTACTGGGATTCACTCCTCTATTATTATCCGTTTGATCAGCCCATGGCCGGTACCGTGAGCATTGACGGACTGGTGATGGATTCCGTCGGTGTGCAACTCAAAGGCAACTCTTCATTTAATTCCATACCTGGGGTTAAAAAATCCATCAAGATTTCATTCGACGAATACAGAAACCAGAAATATGATGGCCTTAAAACCATCAATTTAAATAATGGATTCAAGGACCCCACATTTTTAAGAGAAAAGCTGATGCTCGATTTTCTGCGAAAGCAGGGAGCGCCTGCACCGCGCTGCAGCTATGCCGATGTATATATCAATGGCACACACTGGGGATTTTACATGCTGGTGGAACAGGTAAACAAAACATTTTTAAATGATGTGCTTGGCAATAAGGACGGAAATCTTTTTAAGGGTGATCCGCATGGTGATCTGAAATGGAAAGGATCGTCCACACAGTTATTATACGAAACGGATTATGAATTAAAGACCAATGAAACAATCAATGACTGGTCGGATCTCATACACCTGATTGATTACCTGAATAACACGCCTGCATTCACATTTTATGATTCATTGGAAACCGTATTGAATACGGACCTGTTTCTTCGCTATTGGGCCTGTTCAAATATTTTTGTAAACCTGGATTCATATCTTGGCTCGGGACACAATTACTACATCTATCATAACACAGTTACCAACAGGTTTGACTGGATATCATGGGATGTGAATGAAGCATTCGGAAATTTCCAGATGGGGATGAATCTTTCCCAGCTCAAAAACCTGGACGTGCTGTATCTGAATATGCCTGCCACCAGCAGGCCGCTGATCAACGGGATGATTCAGAACAATACCTATAAAACGGCTTACCTGGACCTTGTTTATCAATATCTTCAGCAGGATTTCAGTCCCTGGGTTTTTTATCCCGTTATCGACAGCCTGGCCAATGTGATCCGTCCTTTCGTTTATGCTGATCCCAACAAGCAGTTTACCAATGCGAATTTTGATTTCAACCTGGATCATGACATGGGGAACATTCCCGGGTTAAAAGATTTTGTTTCAGCCAGGAGGAATAACCTCGGTGTTCAGCTGGTAAACCTGGGTTATAATGCACTGGCAGTAAACGAAATTGCCGGCATCACAGCTGATTTCAATGTCTATCCCAATCCTGCCGGAGAAATAATTTTCATTGACAATAATTCCATATCCGGCTCACCGCCTGTATTTATGGAGTTGAATGATGCCCTGGGCCGGTCCGTAATTTCAAAAACCTTATTGCCTTCCGGCACCACTTCCATGAATCTACCAGCACTTCCAGGCGGAGTTTATTTCTGCCTGATCAGCAACAGGAACGGCATTTTGAAAAGAGAACGGCTGATTATCCAATAGACGGGGATTCCCCTGGATAGCCTCAGACCTCCTGAAAATAAAGAAAAGTAATTCCTGATTTAAAAAAGTTTCTTTATGTTTAACGGATTTTTAAATTTACGTTAATGTTTGAATTGCTTTTGGAGAAAATGAAACTAAACAAAAACCTGGAAAAACCTGTCCTCAAACTATCTTTGTGTTTTCTTTTGCTGCTGATGCTGAACGCTGGTATCCTCAGGGCGCAGCTGACGCCTGCATGGGTGCAGCGTTACACGGGCCCGGGAGATAATTCAGACCGTTATAATGCCCTGGCAACTGATGCAGCCGGAAATTTTTACCTGGCAGGCTATTCATACAGGAATGGAAATCAGAAGGATTTTCTTGTTGTAAAGACGGATGCCAACGGCGACACCCTCTGGGTTCGTACCATCAATGGCAGCAATGCAGGCGATGATGAAGCCAACGCTGTCAGGGTGGATGATGCAGGGAATGTATTTGCAACAGGCTACACGGATGGCGGAAATTCAAACCTTGACTTCCTTACGGTAAAATACAGCGCATCGGGAACGCTCATCTGGAGCAGGATTTACAACAACGCCCTTGCCTATCATGACGATGTTGCCGTGGCCATGGCCCTCGACAGTGCTGCAAACATCTATGTAACAGGCATCAGCGATCAGAGCATTACCACTGCATCCAACAATGATTATGCAACGGTTAAATACGATTCAAGCGGCAATGAAATATTTGCAGCGCTAAAAAACGGGTTCGGCAATGATAAGGATGAAGCCGTTGCTGTAGTTGCAGACAACAACGGTAACTGTTATGTTACGGGTCGTTCCGACAGCGGCAGTGATGATGATTACATTACCATCAAGTACAACGGAACAGGAACCGTTCAATGGACCAAGCTCTATGACGGAGGAAACGGCGATGATCGTGCTGCCGGACTGGTGCTGACACCTGCAGGTGAAATTGTCGTAACAGGCCGGGCCGATGCCGGGTCAGATGATAACATCGTTACCATTTGTTATTCCGCTGCGGGAACGCAGATGTGGCTCAAGAGCTTCAACGGATCGGCCTCGGCGAATGACAGGCCATCAGCCATTTCCACTGATGCTTCGGGAAATATTTTTATTGCCGGGCAAAGCGATGCTGACCCCTCATTCAGCACCAACTATGATTTTGTAACTGTTAAGTACAGCAGCACGGGAACTTTCCAGTGGGCTTCGTATAAGGCGGGATCAGGCGGTGGAGAGGACAGCCCGGAAGCGATCACCACGGATGCTAACGGCAATGTTTTTACAGCAGGCAGGTTCGATGCAGATATAACTTCAGGCGTAAACGATGATATGATGGTGGTAAAATACGATGCCGGCGGCTCGGAACAGTGGTCGCGTACCGTTAGCGGAACTTCAGGTCTTGAAGACCGGGGTGATGCCATCCTGGTTGATTTAACGGGCAACCCCGTTATAGCAGGCAAGATTGATAATACCGGACCGCAGCAGGATGCCATGCTTGTGAAATATGACCAGGCAGGCAACCAGGTATTCATTAAGGAATTTAACGGTGACGGAGATTTTTCAGATAATGCCAATGTGATCAGGCTGGATCCGTCAGGAAATGTTTTCATCGCCGGATATACTTTCATCACCGGTCATAACCGCGACCTGCTTGTGAAGAAATATGACAATAACGGAAACCCGTTGCAGGAATACTTGTACAACGGATCAAAATCAGACGAAGATGAAGTTGCTGATATGGTGATTGATGCTGCAGGCAATGTTTATATTACAGGTCACGTCAAGAATTCAGGCGCAAGCAGCGACATTGTTACCATTAAATTCAACAACAACCTCGACACCTCCTGGGTACGGTTTTACAATTACACCGCAAATGAATCCGACAAAGGTGTTTCCATTGCCCTTGACGGGAACAACAACGTATATGTAACAGGTTATAGTGATAACAATCCTTCGGATACGATCGACAGCGATGACATGATCACGATGAAGTATGATAACAACGGCGGCCAGCAATGGGCCATGCGCTATAACAGCCTAGCCAACGGCGATGATAAAGCCGTTAAGGTGATGATCGACCAGAGCGGAAATGTGGATATAGCCGGCACTTCCTGGAACGGTTCCAGTAAAGACATCACCCTGGTGCAGTATTCGTCGTCCGGATCTCAACAATGGGTTTCATCCTATAACGGTATATCCAATGGCGATGATGAAGCGGAAGACATGACCGTTGACAACTCCGGAAACATCTATGTAACAGGCAGCGGGCTGGTGACAGGCAACCTGAATGACTATGTTATTCTGAAATATAACCAGGGCGGAGGACAGCATTGGGCCAGAACCTATAATGGAACAGGCAATGATGAGGACTATGCACATGCCATTGCGCTGGATGATTCAAACAACGTATATGTTACCGGGCAGAGCGATGTGGATATTTCTCCTGTTACAAAAAATTATGATTATGTTACTTTGAAGTATAACAATGCAGGCGACTTCCAGTGGTTTGCAGGCTATGCCGGTGATGCAGGAACAGACGATGTTGCAGGGGTCATTCAGGTTGATCCTTCAGGGAATATTTATGTAGGCGGCCAGTCGGAAAACGGAACAGCAGGAGCCCCGGATAAGGACTATGCCGTGGTAAGGTATAACCGTAACGGCATTCAGGATTTGTATGCCGTATATAACGGACCGGTTTCAGGCACCGATGGTGCAAATGCCATTTGCCTGGATGCAACAGCGCTTTATGTGACGGGTAACAGCAATGGCGGCAGTTCGCATAAGGATGTGGCAACCATCAAGTATGATATACCTGTGGGGATACTTGAACCCGGGCATGTAACCACTGCATCTTTTGCTTATCCAAACCCGGCTTCTTCATCTGTCAGCCTTGTGTTGAATAACCTTCCAGCCAATGTTTCAGTCATGCAAACTGATATTTTTGATATTTCAGGAAGGCGGGTAAAATCATTTCTTACAAATGGTAAAGGGCTGCGCTTTGATATTGAAGACCTCGAAAGCGGATGCTATTTTTATCTTGTAAGATCATCAGATAACCTTGTGGCTTCCGGGAATTTTATCAAAGAGTAAACCGATTCCATGCATTTTCAAAGTAAATAATCAATTCAAATGAAAAAATATCTTTCAGGACTTGTACTCATCCTGCTGGTTGTAACGTCAGCATGTAAAAAAGGTCCTGGCTCAGGCGGCAGCTCCTTCATCAAAGGAAAGGTGCTGATGTATGATTACAATGGGAATTACCCGCAGCTTGACACGATTTATTATAAGGCGGATGAGGATGTCTTTATCATATACGGTGATGGTGATACTTATGGCGACAAATTCAGCACCAGCTTCGATGGCTCCTATGAATTCAAATACCTGCGCAAAGGATCATATAAAGTATTTGTTTATTCAGATGACTCCACCGGACTTTCTCCATCAGGGAAAATAACCGTTTTCCAAACGGTGGAGATAGAAAAGAACAAGGAAACAGTTGAAGTCCCCGACCTGGTGATCGTAAAAAATTAATCGTTAATGAAATATTATTTGATCATAGGACTCTTTTTTATCAGTGTTTCAGGATTACAGGCGCAAACAAAAAAGGAGGTTAAGAAAAGCGGCATAACCAGCGTAAAGATAACCAGCAGCAAAGAGGTGAATGGCAGCATGACTGAGCAAAATGAATCATTTACACGGTATGATAAGGACGGTAACGAAGTGGAGGAGATCAACTATTCGGAGACCGGCGAGTTCAAATTGAGGATCAAAAGGGTTTTCAATAAGTATAATGACCAGGTGGAGGAAAGCCACTATGACAAGGATGACAAGCTCATCATGCAGGTGAAAACAAAATACAACGTGAACAACCACAAGCAGGAAGAGGCCGTATACGACGGCAACGGAAAGTTGCTGGAAAAAACATTGTTCACCTATAATGCGAACGACGAAAAAAGCGCTGAAGTAACCATGGATGGAAATGGCATGCTGAAGCGGAAGGAAATATTTATCTATGATAAAAAAGGAATGAGGATTCAGAAAACCTCATATGACGGATCAGGGAAGCTGCTTGGAATAAAAAAGTATGAATACGAATACTGATAAAGGAGATGGAACAGTATAACGGTTTCGTATCACCTGAGATGGTACAGCCTGCCGAAAGGTATGTTAAGGCATTCGCGCAGGTTGAAGCCCAGTTGAATCAGTTCGGGAAAATTACCCTGCAGGAAATGGAAGCCGTTGAGTTTCAGAACAGGATGGATACCAAGCTGATCTTTCATCTCGACCGGCTGCCGATGATCCTTGCCGGAATGAAAGAAAATTACCAGGTATTCGAGATCAACAAGTACCGGCTCAATCCGTACCAGACGCTCTATTTTGACACGGAAGATCTTGCGCTTTACCTGCTGCATCACAATGGCAAGACAAACCGGTACAAGATCCGGTATCGGTCTTATCTGTCGTCAGACATCAGCTTTTTTGAAATCAAGTATAAAAACAACAAGGGCCGCACCATCAAGGAAAGAATTAAAGTACCTGAGATTGCCACCTGCATTGATGGCAAAGCATCAGTGCTGCTGGAAGAGATCACGTCAGCAAAGCCGGATCAGTTCAGACCTGAACTCTGGGTCAATTATTCCCGGATCACCTTTGTGAATATCAATAAAAGCGAAAGGGTTACAGTGGATCTTGCGCTGTCGTTCAAGAACGGCACAAGGGAGACCGGCCTGCATGATCTGGTGATTGCTGAAGTGAAACAAATGCGTGCATCTGCCGGATCCCCATTTCTGAAAATGATGAAGGAGCAGGGTATACGTTCCGGATCCATCAGCAAGTATTGCCTGGGTACGGCACTGCTTTGTGATGTGAAAAAAAATAATTTCAAAAAGAACCTTATGGCCGTAAATAAAATAATTAACCAGGTAAAAGACTGATATGGAAATTGAACTATTTGACAAGCTGAATGATAAATTCTTCCTCCGTCTGCTGATCGACGTTATTGCCATGGTGGTGCTGGTGAGGCTGGTTTATTTTCCCATCTATAAAAAGAAAGATTTCTTCTTTACTTTTTTCATGTTCAACATCGTCATCTTTATTTTAACCTATTTGCTTAACAAGGTTGACATTTCCATGGGAGCGGCATTCGGTATGTTTGCTGTATTTTCACTCCTGCGTTACCGGACTGAAAATATATCAGCCAAGGACATGACCTATCTTTTTATTTCGATAGCGCTGGGCCTGATCACTTCGGTAAGCAAAGGAACCTACTTCGAAATTTCACTCATCAACATCATTGTCATCGGATTTGTATTTGCACTCGACGGCAACCTGCTGCTGCGGAATGAGCTGGTCCAGTTTATTCAGTATGAGCATATCGAAAACATCCGGCCCGAAAACCAGGCTGTACTACTGGAAGACCTGAAAAAACGAACCGGATTGAATATCCATAAGATCAGCATTACCAGGGTTGATTTTTTACGCGATACGGCAGTGATCAAGATTTATTATTACGAATGAAATGCCAGCCAGCCGGTTATTTTCTTTTTTGCTGTTGTTGACAGCCGGGGCAGGGTGCTTTCCATCATACGGTCAGTATAATGATGCGGGATTGTGGCTCGGAACCACGGTCGAAAAAAAAATCAGCCCTTCCAATACGCTTGTGGCAGCCGGAGAAATCAGGATGAATGAGAACATCACCCAGGTTGGCGCCGCATTTATTGAAGGCGGACTCACACATAAATTTAATAAATATCTTTCATTCGGCATCAACTACCGCTTCATTGAAAGAAGACAATTGGGTTACTCTTACAGCACCAGGCACAGGATCTATGCTGATATAACAGGTAAATACAAGCTGGATAAATTATCGTTCTCACTCCGTGAACGCATCCAGCTGCAGGTGCGCGATTATTATTCCAGTGAAACTGGACGTATTCCGGAATGGTACCTGCGAAGCAAGCTCAGCATCAAATACAACCTGCGGAAAAAAATTACGCCCATGGTTGCCGTTGAAATTTTTTACCAGCTTACCAACCCGTCGGGCAATGAAATCGATGGTGTGAGGTATTATGCAGGGTTCGATTATGAATTCAACAAACGGCATGCGATAGAGCCTTACTACCTCATTCAATCGGAGAAAAATGTAAAGAACCCGGAAACTGATTTTGTGATCGGGGTGGGGTATACGTATTCTTTCTGATCAACTGGTGGTGGTTCTGTAATTCAGTGATTATTTTTTTTATGATCGAAAGCGGCAAGCTGCAACTCAAGCCAGCCTTTGTCGGCAATCCTGATGTTTTTTTGAAGATCAGCTTTGATTTCCTGCCATTTTTTAAAATTCCATCCATGCCTTGAAATTCTTGCTGTATACCGGATTAAATTGCTGTACTGCTCCCTCAGGTTTTCCGATATGGCTCTATTCCGTCGCAGGAATGCCCTGAAAGCCGAAAGATGATAGTATAAAGAATCCTCATCATCCGTCTCATAATATATTTTAAGGATAACTGCTCTTGAATCCAGCTGGTAAACCACGTCTGTAAACTCAACTTTTTGCAGCATTTTCAGCGACAGCCTGAATTTTTTTTCGTACCAGTACAAATAAGCCATGTTATAATTGAATGCATTGACGCGTTCAGGCGGGGCAAGGTGGTTAATGTACTTTTTGATAAACTGCTTACACCAGGCTCCTTCGTTTAAACGCAGACTGATGGTGACCAGGTTTTTAAATTCCCATTGCGAGAAATAATCATGGTTCATCATGCGCCTGTCAGCAAGAATGTTCTTGTAAATTTCAAACAGCTTGCGCAGATAAGCAGTATCTCCTTCATTGATTTTTTTTATGCAGTAATTTTTGATGTAATTATACAGGTCTTTCTCTTCTTCAACGGGGAACAGATGCTTATGCTTTTCGATAAACTCATTTACATCAGCAAAATGTTTTTCAACGGCCGGTTGTTTCAGCATCAGCAGGATGAGGTAATATATTTTCACCGCAGGGATGTCTCTGAGGTGCGCAGCTTGTGCAAGCCTGATTATTTCCACGTCCGGCAGCAGATCCGTATGATCCGTCATCAGGCTTTTGGCGTTCACAATTTCACATTGCAGCTGCAGTTTTTTTGCCGTATAAAATGCGTCCAGGTTTAACAGCAGCTTATCGTAGTGAAGAGGAACATTTCTTTTTTGGCGTGTTGAAAAATAAATGTACCGGTTTTCTTCTGCGATGAATTTTTGAAGCCAGCTCCCTGCACTGGCTGAGTGATGCAGTAAATCCTGTAGCCTGTATGTTGCGCTGAATGATTTATCACAATTTTTAACCGAAAGCGCCTGCAGTAAAACAGTGTTGTAAAGGCCGTTATCCGACATCATTTTTCTCAGGGCAAGAAACGTTTCAAGTTGCTTGTTCAGGTCTGTTATCAGGTATCGCAGCCGGGGTACAGTGATCTTCTCTGAAAACAATCCTGATGCAGCAATTTTTCCCGGGCCCGGGTTTTCATCTTTTGAATGATACATCCAGTTAAACAAAGCCATTAGCCGCTTATCGGTACTGAAAAAGGATGACTTTAAATACTTCCCAAAGGCTGATGCTTCATGCCGAGTAAGCGATTGGATCAGTTCTGAGGTCTTATGTGACATTATATTGTAATAGCGGCAGGTGTGTTCAGGTAATATGCTGTCTGATAAAATATTTAAAACAGCCAGAAAAATACAAAAAATACTTATAAAATATCAAAAAAAAGTAAAAAATACTATCCGATAAATGAATAAAACTGTATTTTATTATAGTACAAACCCGCTCTATGTTTGTATCGTGAAAAAAAGTCATGTGAGATCGGTCGCTGCCCTGCCCGGATATCTGCCATCCGGTATTTGCCCTGGTTGCCTGCAATGCTGGGTTGGGTGGCTGGCCGGTTATTATCCAGTTCATTTGCTTAAAAAACTGATCAAATTTTTATCTTTAAAACCAAATCCTTATGAAAACGCTCGGAAAAAATTTGCGCCTCCTGTTGTTCCTGCAGGTGTTGCTGACAATGGTTCCTTCTGCCCACGCTGCCAATTATTATTGGGTAAACGGGAAAGGTAACTGGAGTGATAATTTCAATCATTGGGCGTTGTCTTCGGGCGGAAACACTTTTCATGCGGAGCCACCAGGCCATCATGACAACGTTTTTTTTGATGCGAATTCATTTACCCAGCCGGGGGATACGGTATTTTCAGATGTGCTCACAGCAGCATGTAAAACCATGAACTGGACAGGCGTACTTAACAACCCGGTTTTTTATTATTCCTATCATAATACTTTTTACCAGGGCCAGACCTACAATCCTTTTGGTTATGATTTGCGGATATACGGCTCCCTTATTTTGGATCACAATATGGTATGGGGCTTCACAGGAAGCGTTGGGTTTGTATCTAATCTGGCCGGAAATACAATTTTATCTGCAGGGGTGCCGATCAATTCCGATATTACTTTTGACAACCCAAACGGAGGTTGGTTTCTGGCTGACTCGCTCGCAACAGGAGCTGTATACTTACAATACGGTAATCTAAATACAAATAATCAATATGTAAACTGTTATAAATTCGAAGGAGGATTTTATCCGGGATCTTATTTATATCTCGGTACATCAGAAATAAGATGTTCGTATTCCTGGGGGTATTTGGGTGGGCCTGATCAAATAAATGCATCAAACGCTACCATCAGCTTTGACAATGCGCTTGTGGGTACTTACGGCGGCTATTTCAGCTCATCTGATTCTGTTCAATACTACCATGTTATTTTTTATGACAATGGAAGCCTGGGTGGATTTGCTGATTTTCATATTGAGAAGGTGATTTTTAAAAAGAATGCTTATTTTACCATGACGTATCCTGTTGCTGATACGCTTATCATTGACAATCCCGGCTATGAGGTAAAGTGTAACCCTCAGACTAATCAAATCCTTGGAGGTAATTACACAATTGTAAATGGTTCATGCTATGGAACAGTCTCATTTGAATCTGGCTATCTGATCCAGGACTCAGGATCCGTAATATTTAATTATTGCACGTTTGGAAACTTTTCCTGTTCAGGAAATGCCAGCTTCTCAGCCTATAATAGTTTCCCCTCCCTGTTTACACAAGCGATTAATTTTTATCCTCCGGCAGTATCAGATCTCTATTGGGTTGGAAACACCGGGAACTGGCATGATCCCGCACATTGGTCAACCAGCAGCGGAGGTGCAGGAGGAGGCAATTGCCTCCCTACACCCTTTACAAATGTTCATATTGACAGCAGTTCTTTTTCATCTCCTGGACAGACCATCAATATTGATTCGTCACAAAAAGGTTTCTGCCGTACTTTCGAATGGTCAAATACACAGCCAAATTCAACCTTTAACAGCGGGGATTCACTATCCCAGATCTTTATTTTCAGAGACTTCAACCTGGCGGTTCCCATGAATTTTGATTTCAGGGGAAATGTGGTGCTGAAATCGGATACCATTGGAAATACCATTCATACTGGAAACAATTTACTGAATTGTGAAGTATTCTCAATAGATGCAATCCACTCTCAAAACTCATTTTACCTCTCCGATTCCTTGAAAGTTAATGGAGAGATATATTTAAAGACAGGAACGGCCTACTCATCAGGAAAATATGTATCAAGTAAGACAATAAGAACTGAAAACCAGGGAAATTTTGATGTCACCAATTCAACAATCGATTTAATTTATGGTATCAATGGGAATATGCATGGATATGATTCCAGGATATTTTTACATGGTAATGCGACATCTGGTGCCGGAATATATATGTATGGCCATTTGGGAATGATTGAGTGTTTTTCTGACTTTTACGGCGGTTCATCTATTGATGCCGAAAAAATAATCCTGCATGGAAATGCAACCTTTGGTCAGGACATTGATGTTGACACACTAATATTCAACAATCCTGACAAGACCATTACTTTTCGCAATGATCAACAGTTGCAGCCTCCATCACTGATAACTTATTTTTCTGCCAATGGTACTTGCAGCCAGCCTGTATCAATTATAGGAAACATCGGAGTTGGTGGCTGGCCGGAACTGGATATTCAATTCGCTGTGATTAGTTACGCCTATATCGAAAAAATAGCAAGTACGAATAGTGTGACTGCTAACAACAGCATTGATGGAGGCCTTAATGGTGGCATAACATTTACGCCTGTTGTTCCACAAAACAAGTACTGGATAGGTGGAAGTGGCGATTGGGATGATCCCTCCCATTGGTCATACTCCAGTGGAGGGGTTCCTGCTTCATGCCCACCTTCACCAGTTGATAATGTTTATTTTGATGCAAATTCTTTTACTGCACCAGGTCAGTCTGTTTATATTAAAGATTCTGAATATCGTGGTTGCGCATCGATGGACTGGACAGGCGCTGCATTTAATCCCTCCCTGGTTTTTGATTCCATAAATTATCTTAATTTTAAGATAAATGGTTCGCTGACTTTGATTCCCCAGATGAGCTGGAGCAATAATGCTGCAATTTCATTCGGAGAAAGTAATGCGCCAAAAACCATTGCCGGTGGCGGACATGATTTGTCCAAATATAGCTTAACGTTCGCAGCAGATTCATTATATGGATATATACTGACTGATTCATTATTTTGTAGCGGAGGGCTTGCTTTTACAAGCGGAAAATTTAATTCAGCAAACCAAAAAATAAATTCCAACGGACTTAGCTCGTACTCCTACCAGGTCAACCCTTCACAGGTTTACCTGCATAACGGCTTCATTCAGGTAAAGCAGTTAAGTGTCAGAAATTACTCTTCCATACCGGGCTTCCTTGCAGCCGATGCAACCATTGAAACGGAAGCTGCCGATCTGATGGACAGTTTGAGCACCATTGGAACATTAACTATTAACGGCCCCTATTCAGGGGCTGGAGATTTCTGTCGTATTAAAAAATTAGTTCTTAAAAACAATGCAACGTTAACATACGATTTCATTATTGATACACTCCTTGTGGAAAACCCCGATTATGCGCTTACAATTCAGGATTCCCTTAAAGTTAACAATTACCTGGATATAACCGGGAGTTCAGGTTGTGAGAGGTTTTGCACAATTCAGTCATATAATTCTTCAAAGGCCAGATTAATCGTTCCTTCCGGATCTGTGCTGGCCGATTACGTGGCGCTGCAAAGTATTAAAGCTACCGGTGGTGCCTATTTTGAAGCTGATCATTGTCTCGATCTTGGAAATAACCAGGGATGGACCATTATTGACACTTTGGCCGGAACTAAGAATTTTTACTGGATCAACGGCGGTGGCAACTGGAGTGATCCGCAGCATTGGTCATTTTCAAGTGGAGGCGGAAGTTCTGGCTGCATACCGGCAAAATATGATAATGTTTATTTCGATGCCAATTCATTTTCAGGATTTGGAGATACCGTATGGATGGATCTTCCCAAAATTTCTTTTAATGACATGGATTGGACAGGGGTTCAGTATGATCCTACGCTCACTAACTGGCAGTATATGGGTGTATTTTCAGTGGGTGGTTCAATTATACTTGCACCTAATCTCCATTTTCAGATTGACAAAGACATCACATTCACCGCAAATGACTCTGACAATGTAATTAACTTTTCAGGAGTGGCCATCCAGTCACTCAATGAGCATACCATCAAATTTTCAGAGTTTGGACTTTGGCAGCTTCAGGATTCTCTTTCCGTAGATGGTTACACCATTCTCCTGGAAAAAGGTACACTTAAAAGTAATGATCACCTGATTCGCTGCCATCGTTTGGAAACTGTTTCTTCCAGCGCAAAGAAGATCAACCTGGACCTGGGATCATCATCATTTTATGGTAACTTTTTTTGCAGCGATACTTCAGAAGTTGAGCTTAATGCCATCAATGCAAGTTTTCATTCCTATAATTTTACCGGTGGAGGCAATCAAGAGTATGGTTACCTTGAATCAACAGGGAGCTTTAACTTTTCCAGTCATATTCAAAAAGTCCTGTGCAGCGGTATTCAAATTACACTGCCGGGAAGCAGCAGTATTGATACCCTTATTTTTTCAGATAATCTCTATGTCTGTAGATTCAATTCAGATAGCTGTTTCATTTCAGCCAAGTGGATTATTAACAGCAACGCTGCTCATCCGATCCTTTTTATTCCCTCTTCTAATGATTCATCATTAATAGTAAAAACGAATGATACACTTTGTTTTGATGATTTGTTTTTGGATCATGTTAGTATAACCGGCGGGGTGACTCCATATGCTGGGTATAACAGCATTAATCTCGGAAATTCCAACGGCTGGATTTATTCGAGCTGCGCAGTTCAGATCGACAGCGTCTGGCCAGGCGATGCCAATTACGATCTTATTGCCAATAATGTGGATATATTGAATATCGGAATTGCTTACGGTGAAACCGGTCCTGTGCGTACCAATCCTGTAATTACCTGGACACCCCAGTTTGCTGCAGACTGGAACCAGAATTTTACCAGCGGCTTTAATTATAAGCATGCCGATTGCAATGGTGATGGCATCGTTGATAATCTGGATACAACTGCAGTCAGCCTGAATTATGGACTTGTGCACCCCTTTAAACCCGAAGGATTGCCACCACAGTTGCTTACTGCTCCATTGCTGTACCTTGTTTCAAGTGTCGACTCAACCGGTCTATCACAGGCACTGGATGTTGACGTTTTCCTTGGACTGGCCTCATTGCCTGTTGACAGCATTTATGGAATTGCATTTACCATTAATTTCAACGCTGCCCTGGTGGATACCACATCGCTTACATTTGATTATACAGGATCCTGGATGGGTACTGCAGGCAATGACATGCTGACCTTTGAAAAGCAGTATGCTTCCAGCGGCTATGTTGACCTGGCCATGGTTAGGACCGATCATGCCAATGTTTCGGGTTATGGATTCCTGGGAAGAATGGGTGTAGTTATTGTTGATAATGTGGCAGGCAAGATGTCATTACCGTTTACACTCAGCAATGTAACTGCCATTACATATGACCAGACCCTGCTCGAATTCAATTTGTCGGGTGATTCTGTAGATGTTGATACGACAGCCCTTCAGTCCATCGCTAAAAACCCCGGCAGCGATATACGTATTTTCCCGGTGCCGGCCCGGGAATTCCTGATTGTTTACAGCACCGGTATTGAAATGGATAAAATAGAACTTTGCAATCTGTATGGAGAGGTATTGTATACTTCAATCCCTGTTTCAAAAAAGCAAACCATCAATACCATGGGTATGAAAAGCGGCATCTACGTCCTCAGGTGTCATACACCCGGGGGAGTGATCAACAGGAAGGTGGAGCTATTAAACCATTGACAGGTTTTAAAGCGATTAACATTTTTTGCATAAAACAAAAAAGCCTTCCGGAAGGAAGGCTTTTCATATATGATACCGTTAGTTTATTTTTCTGTGAGGAAAAATCGGAATGCTGAATGTTGGTTTTACATTACTGCAGCGTCACCCGTTTCGAAAATGTACGTTCCTGCGTCTTAATCCTGATAAAATAAAATCCCGGCTGATGACCCGAAAGATCAAGGACAATCTTCTGATCTCCCATCCTTTTTACAGTTACCTGGGTTAAAGAATTGCCAAGCAGGTCATATACGTTTACCTCGGCATTTTCAGCGCCTGAGGTAAGCTCGACATTTACAGGTCCGCTGGTCGGAGAAGGATAGATGAATGCACCGGCAGGCTGAGCGGGGTCAGCAATGCCCACGCCTGAGTTTTTAAGTACGGCAATGTCGTCAAGTCCTACATTGTATCCGGCAATGTACTTCCTGAAAAAGAATTTTACGAACTGTGCTGTACCGGGAATCGGCAGACTGACTACCTGTGCGGAAGCAGAAATGGAATCCATGCTGGCAAGCAGGGTCCAGCTGATGCTGTCGCTGGAAACGTAAATTTCAAATGTATTGGAATCCTGCACCGAACCGTTTCCTTTCATCCAGAAGCGGAGGCTGTCGGCTGATGTAAATGCAGGAGAGATCACCGTCACCGAATCAAGGCCAAACTTATATGCAGGAATGCTGTCGCCGCAATTGCCCGCCGATGGATAAAAAGACCGTGATGCAGCCGATGAATCGTTCCATGAGTAATACCATCCCGGGGCAACGGTCAGCGGTGTGCCGTCATAACCATTGAAGCCATTCACAATTACATTATTGGTCTGGGCCTGTAAAAGCCCTGCTGAAGAAAGAAGCAGCAATAAAAAAGAGTAAATTTTAGATTTCATTTTTCGGTTTTTGTGGGTGTATATTTAATACTCCCCTGTTATTTGATTGTTTATTTATTGTTAAACGTATTCATGGTTAATGTAACTCCGCCTGCAGCAAAACTTTTTACAAGCTCGATGGCTACACCGATTCTTTCGGGTAACAGGTTTGATTCTTCGTCACTCCAGTTACCTAATACGTAATCGACCTGCTTTCCCTTATTAAAATTATTGCCAACACCAAACCGGGCTCTGGCATACGCATCGGTCATCAGCGTTTCACTGATGCTTTTCAGGCCATTGTGACCACCCGGGCTTCCTTTGGCCCGCAGCCTGATGGTTCCGAACGGAAGTGCAATGTCATCAGTGAGTATCAGCAGGTTTTCAATACCGATTTTTTCCTGTTGCATCCAGTAATTCACCGCCTTTCCGCTCAGGTTCATAAAGGTGGTGGGTTTGATCAGTACAATAGTACGTCCTTTATGTTTGAATTGGGTACGGAAAGCAAGCCTGTCTGCTACAAAAAATGCTCCTGCCGAGCGGGCAAGAGCATCTGCAATTTCAAATCCTATGTTATGCCTGGTAGATGCGTATTCGTCGCCTACATTACCCAAACCGGCCACTAGGTATTTCAAGGGACGTTATTTTTTTGCAGCGGGAGCCTTGGCAGCAGCAGGTGCAGCCTTCGCACCGGCAGCGGCAGCAGGAGCGGCACCGGCAGCAGGAGCAGCAGCGCCCGGAGCAGCAGCACCAGGAGCGGCAGCACCGGCAGCAGCAGCTGCAGGAACTTCCTCAACCACTGCACGTGTTGTGCGTACGCCGACAATAATGTTGCTTGGCGAATCAAGGAAGGTTACACCGTCCTGTTTTAAGTCACCAATCCGGATGGAATCGCCGATCACCATGTTATCCACATGCAGGTCTATGCTGTCAGGCAAATGGGATGGTAACGCCTTGATCTTCACCTTGCGTAATTTGGTAAGCAGCCTGCCTCCCTGTTTCACGCCTTCAGCATTACCATGAACGTGAACAGGAATATCAATGGTTACCGGGGTGTCATTTGTGAACTCGATGAAATCAATATGCAGAATGCTGTCGGTAACAGGGTGAAACTGAATATCGCGCATAATGGTGCTGTATTCCTGTCCTTCCACCTGCACCTGAACGGTATGCACTTCAGGAGTATAAACAAGCTTCTTAAAGCTCATGGCAGGAGCTGCAAAGTGAACAGGTTCTTTTCCACCGTAAATAACACAGGGAATCTGCCCGTCACTGCGGAGTTTTTTAATACCGCTCTTCGTCATGTCGGTTCGCCTGGTGCCGGCAATGGTTAATGATTTCATTGTTCTGAATTTTTATTGGGTTGAATTGAAGTTCTTAAGATTATATTTTAATAAATAAAGGACTGATGGATTCATAAGCATATACCTTGCGGATTGCTTTGGCAAAAAGATCAGCTGTTGACAACACTTTTATTTTGCCTGTTTTATTTGATTTAACAGGGATGGAATCACATACAATCAATTCCTTGATCGGACTGTTTTCAATCCTGTCGTAAGCCTGCCCCGACAGCACAGGATGTGTGCAGAAGGCACGTACACTCAGCGCACCGCGGTCCATCAGCAAAGAGGCAGCCATGGTCATGGTACCGGCTGTGTCGATTATATCATCCACCAGCACAATGTGCTTTCCTTCCACTTCACCAATCACCTGCATGCTTTCCACTTCATTGGCTCTTTTCCTTTGCTTGTCGCAGATGGCCATTTCAGCATTGAAATACTTGGCATAGGTCCTTGCGCGGTGAACACCGCCCATATCAGGTGCGGCAATAACCAGGTTTGGAAGCTGAAGACTCTGTATGTATGGAACAAAGATGGTCGAGGGATCCAGGTGGTCAACAGGTACGTCAAAGAAGCCCTGTATCTGTGGCGCATGGAGGTCCATGGTCATCACCCGGGTAACGCCGGCTGCTGTTAACAGGTTGGCAACCAGCTTGCTGGCAATGGCAACCCGGGGCTTGTCTTTCCGGTCTGATCGTGCAAATCCAAAGTACGGGATTACCGCTGTGATATAATGCGCCGATGCCCTTTTGGCTGCATCAATCAGCAGGAGGAGTTCAAACAGGTTATCAGTGGGGGCGAAAGTCGACTGGATGATAAAGACATCGCATCCGCGAACGCTTTCATCAAAACAGGGCGAAAATTCGCCATCTGCAAAACGACCTACAGTAACCTCACCAAGCGGGGTTCCATAGCTTTCGCTGATCTGCTCGGCCAGGTACTTCGAAGCCGTCCCTGAAAATATCTTAACCTGTGATTCCATGCCCTTTTATCCCTTTTTAGAAAGGGGACGCAAAGTAACAAAAATAATTTTGGGTTTCAAAGCATTTTAAGCTTCAATTTTATGTCACTGAACCGACTGCAAATGCAGGGTTGTTCCTGTCCGGAATTTCCTCAGGCTGTGGCAAGTACAGTATTCATACCAACCTTCTCATCAACGATGCCGCGGAGCTTCGATACAGGTATCCTGTCCTGCAGCATGCTGTCCCTGTACCTGAGGGTTACTGTATTGTCTTCAAGCGTCTGGTGATCGATCGTAATGCAAAAAGGTGTTCCGATGGCATCCTGCCTCCTGTACCGTTTTCCGATGGCATCTTTTTCTTCATAAAAGCACATGTGATCTGTCTTGAGCCTGTCCATGATCTCCCTTGCTTTCTCAGGTAACCCGTCTTTTTTTACCAATGGAAGCACGGCAACTTTTATCGGTGCCAGGAAAGCAGGCAGCCTGAGCACCACGCGGGAACTGTCGTCCGGCAGCTTTTCTTCTTCATAAGCCTGGGATAAAACAGCCAGAAACAATCGGTCGAGACCAATGGATGTTTCAACCACATAAGGCACATAGCCCTGGTTCAGCTCCGAATCGTAATACTGTAATTTCTTTCCTGAATATTCCTCATGCGCTTTCAGGTCAAAGTCAGTTCTTGAATGAATACCTTCAAGCTCCTTGAATCCAAAAGGAAAATCAAATTCAATATCGCAGGCTGCATTGGCATAATGCGCCAGCTTGAGATGATCGTGAAAACGGTATTTGCTTTTGGGAAATCCAAGTCCCAGGTGCCATTTCATCCTGGTTTCTTTCCAGTAATGATAATATTCCATTTCCGTTCCCGGCTTCACAAAAAACTGCATTTCCATCTGTTCAAACTCACGCATGCGGAAAATAAACTGTCTTGCTACGATTTCATTTCTGAATGCTTTACCGGTCTGTGCAATGCCGAAAGGAATTTTCATCCTGCCGGTTTTCTGTACATTTAAAAAGTTGACGAAAATTCCCTGGGCAGTTTCAGGACGCAGGTAAATCGTATCAGCTTCACCGCTTACGCTTCCCATCTGTGTGGAGAACATCAGGTTGAACTGCCTTACATCGGTCCAGTTGCGTGTACCGCTAACGGGGCAGACAATTTCCAGGTCAAGGATCAGCTGTCTTACATCAGCCAGATCACCTGACTCCATTGCATTTTTAAACCTGGTATTTATTTCATCCGTTTTTTTCTGATTTTCAACCACGCGCGGATTGGTGCTCCTGAACTGCTCTTCATTAAATGCATCACCAAACCTTTCTCTTGCCTTTGCAACTTCCTTTTCGGTTTTGCTTTCAATCTTTGTAACAAAATCTTCAATCAGCACATCGGCCCGGTAGCGTTTTTTGGAATCCTTGTTATCGATCAGCGGGTCATTAAATGCGTCCACATGTCCGGAAGCTTTCCAGATTGTCGGATGCATAAAGATGGCAGCATCAATACCCACAATGTTTTCATGCATCTGGACCATTGATTTCCACCAGTAATCCCGCAGGTTTTTTTTCAGCTCGGCACCATGCTGACCGTAGTCATAAACTGCACTCAGGCCGTCATATATTTCACTAGACTGAAATATGAATCCGTATTCTTTTGCATGTGAAATGATGTTCTTAAAAAGATCTTCAGCGTTCGCCATATGCGCATTTAATAGTTGATGTTCAGTTAAATTTTAACAGGTACTGTTTTGGGTTCGGTTATTTTATGTTCTTCCAGGCTTTTGCGGATGGTAAGATAAACTTTTTTCTTCAGCGCTGCCATGTCGTCATCTCCAAGCCCGGTTGTTGGAATGGGCTCATGAATGATCACCCTGGAACAACCTGGGCCGCCGCGACGCAAGCTTTTTTTTCCATCAGGCAGTATCCTCCAGTTGTCAAGGTAGGTGATGGGTACGATGGGTATCTGCTTTTCGATGGCCAGCTTGAACGGGCCGTTTTTAAAATTCCCAAGCTCCGGTGTTGTAACAGGAATGGTGGCTTCGGGAAAGATGGCAATGCTGATGTGTTTGTCGATGTCTTCACACGATCGCTGAAATGCCCGGTGTGATGCCATAATGCTTCCGCGGTCCACAACAATATTCATTTTCCTGAAAAAAATATTGAAGAAGGGAACTTTCAGCAGTTCGGCTTTACCGATATAGTGGAAGTAATTCGGAATGACAAGGTAACTAACCACAATGTCAAGGAATGAAGTATGGTTTGGGCAAAAAACGTAAGCCTGCCTGGTATCGAGCACCGTGTCACCGATTTTTTTTACACAGATGCCGGAATTGAAGGTGATCAGCCTGGCAAGCACGCGCTTTAAACGGAAAGCATGGGGGAACCATTTTTCACTGGAGAGCAGGATTTTAAAAAACGGAAACAGCAGCAGGAACATCACAGCGCCGTTCAGAAAAAACAAACCCCGCCAGATCCTGCTCAGGAAATTTTTAACGGAACGCATCTGAATGAAATAAACTGCACATTTGTTGATTACGGAGTGAAAAGGTCTGAACGATCAGCTTACCCTCCGGATTTTGGAACGGCAAAAGTAATTCAATTTTTGTAATTTAGCGCCCCTATGGAAACAGTTGTAAGCGGGATCAGGAGCACCGGGAATCTTCACCTGGGAAATTATTTCGGGGCGATTAAAAACTTTGTAAAGATGCAGCATGAATACCGCTGCTTTTTTTTTATTGCTGATTATCATTCTTTAACCACCCATCCCGTTCCTGCCGATCATCACCGCAGCGTAAAACAGGTGCTGGTTGAATACCTGGCCTGCGGCATGGATCCCGAAGTCTGTACCCTGTATATTCAAAGCGATTTGCCTGAAACCGCCGAGCTTTATCTGTTGCTTAATATGAATGCTTATGTAGGTGAACTGGAAAGGGTCACCTCCTTTAAGGAAAAGATCAGGAAACAGCCCGACAATATCAATGCAGGGCTGCTAACCTACCCTGTGCTGATGGCTGCTGACATCCTCATCCATCGTGCGACCAAGGTGCCTGTCGGCAAGGATCAGGAACAGCACCTGGAGATGTCCCGCACATTCGGAAACCGTTTTAACAGGCTCTATAAAGCAGAATTTTTTCCGGAGCCGTATGCTTTTAATTATGGAACCAGCCTGGTTAAAATTCCCGGCCTTGACGGAGCAGGAAAAATGAGCAAATCCGATAATGAAAACAATGCCATTTTTCTCGCCGACTCGCCGGAACAGGTCAGGAAAAAAATCATGCGTGCCGTAACCGACAGCGGACCGGTTGAACCAAACCAGGTGAAGCCGGAGGCCATTAAAAATATTTTCTCCCTGCTTGCGCTCGTGTCAGCTAAAGAAACGGTTGACCATTTTGAAACGGTGTATAACAACTGTACCATCCGCTACGGCGACCTTAAAAAGCAGCTCGCAGAGGATATGGTGAAGTACATCGCTCCTTTTTCAGAAAAGATCAGCGAACTGTCGGCCGATGAAGCCAGGTTGCGCAAGGTGGTAAGCATGGGTAAGGAGAAGGCCCGCGAAAGTGCATCAGCCACCATCCGTGAAGCCAGGAATATGATCGGCATCAGGAATTTTTAGCAATAGCGGATAAAACAAACCCGGCGATGAAAAAACACGCCGGGTCTGCAATCAGGTGAAATCAGGTTTATTGGATTACTATTTTCATGAATCCTGATTTATTACCAGTTAAAACACTGACCGTGTAAATTCCTTTTGCAAGATCGCTAAAATCATAGATCAGGTCATTCATACCGGCATCAGCCTGGCCTTCTTTTCTGAATACCATTCTGCCTGTAAAATCGGTGAGCGAAATTTCGAACCGTTCCCTTTCGGCAGCATAAAAAGAAAGTGCGATTATTCCTGAGGTCGGATTCGGATATACGTCCAAACTCCATTCATCATTCCTGCCATTGTATCCAGAGGGCCTGGCGATAGGTTCTGTGATAATAAAGGTTACTTTTTTAGGACATGCTTTGGAGTCCATTATCGTACATTTATACGTTCCGGCAGTGAGCCCGGTAACGGTAGCAGTTGTTTTTACAGGTATGGTATTCCATGAATAGGTATATCCCGGCGTGCCTCCTGTTACCGAAACACTGGCGGAACCATTATTCCCTCCCGGGAAGGTTACATTGCTTTGTGTCTGAAATACAATGATGTCGGGTGGCTGGGTAACGTTTACGATTGCATTTTTTGCACATCCGATCCCGTCCGTGATCGTACAGGTGTAAGTACCTGCAGTGAGGCCTGAAATTGTTGAAGTGGTTTGTACCGGAAATGTATTCCATGAATAGGTATAGGGTGGTGTTCCTCCTGAAGCGGAAGCTCCTGCAATACCCGAGCTCAGTCCGAAGCACCTGATATTTGTCTGAGAGGTATTGATAAGCAGGTTGGTTGCAGGCTGGGTAATTGAAAATGTCTTTGTTTTGGTGCAGCCGCCTGCATCAGTAACGGTTACAGTATATGTACCTGCAGCCAGCCCTGTCCTGTTTTGGGTAACGAAACCACCGTTCCACAGGTAGGAATAAGCAGGTGCTCCGCCGGATACCGTCAGGGCAATTGAGCCCGTGGATGCACCGCGGCAAACAGGGTTTGCAGTTACGCCTGAAACTGCCAGAGGACCGGGTGCGGTTAACGTTAAAGCGGAGGTGGCAGTACAGCCGTTGGCATCGGTAACTGTCAGCGTATATGTTCCTGACGGCACGGCAGACAATGATGCTGTGGTGCTGCCGTTTGACCATGCATAGCCGTACGACGGCGTCCCGCCGCTTAAGGTGCTGGAAATATTTCCCGAAACATAAGCGCAGGGAATGAATGATGTGCTGAGTACAATATTCAGCGCTGACGGCTGTGTCACTATCGCAGTTACCTGCGAGCTGCAACCGTTGGCATCGGTTACCGTATACGTTACTGAGCCGGCTGCCTGGACAAAGGATCCTGTTCCTGCATAAGGAGGCGTTCCGCCTGTTGCTGAAATGGTTACTGATGTATTTTCACCGAAGCACTGCACTTCCGTATGTATTTCGGAAGCAACAAGCAACGTTGGTTCAGAAACAGTTATGACGATGGAATCACTCCGGCAGGAGGGAGGCGGATACACGGTTCCTTCCAGATCATAAGCCACAACCGAATATTGTCCGGCAGCTATATTAAACAAAGTATCTTCTGCGAGATTGGTAACCGTATCCCGGACCAGGTTTCCGGTATTGTCATAATATCTGAACCTGTAAGGAGCCTGACCAAGCATGATAGATGCGCTGATTGAACCCGTGCCGGTTCCGAAGCATTTGACAGAATCTGTTTCAAGAAATAAAACAGGTGCATCCCTGAATGAAATATTTGCATTGCCTGATATGGCCGAACAAAAACCTTCCGGAGCAGGAAGGGTAACCTGTACAATATACAACCCGGGACCATTTACCAGGAAAGTGCTGTCTAATGACGGGCCGAATCCGAAATCAAAAAGGGTTCCGGCGGGCCATCCCCCGGCAAATACATCCGTATCTCTTGCTACAACAACAAGGCTGCTGCCTGTGCATAAAACCGTATCGTGTGGAAAGATTATCGGGGCCGGCCTTGGATTTACAATAACGCTTGTTGTTGCCGAAGCGGTACAGCCCTGCACATCAGTAAGGGTTGTGGTATATACGCCGCTATAGGAAGTCTGCGCTGACGCCCGGAAAGGATCCTCCTGTATGGAGCTGAAGGAGGCAGGTCCGGTCCATGTCTGGGTAATGCCTCCGTTGCCGCCGGCAGGAGATGAAAACAGAAATAAAGTATCTCCCGTACATAACGGTCCGTTATTTAAAACCGGCTCCGGTGTCAGCAAAGGAGGTTCGGAAACGATCACCACACTGGAACAAACAGCACCCGTCGTGTCACTAACAGTATAGGTATATGTACCTGCTGTAACTGCGCTGATGTCTTCTGTTGTTGCTCCGTTCGACCAGCTGTAGGTTATGGACACCGGAATTCCTGTTACCGTTAAATCAATTGCGCCGGTGCTGAATCCCGGGCAAACAATATTCGTAACTGTGGTTGTACAGGAAGGGGAATAGAGATAAATGAATTCATCTGCACCGATGTCAGGGGTCGTTGTGCGGTTTCCTGCCTCGTTGTCAAAGTCCACTGCAATGCCTCCGGCAGCAACTCCTGTATTGCTGAGATTAAAATTGGTGTACGAATTCAGGTGCAGGTCGGTGTAAACATCGAAAAAGCTGGTGATATTATTTTTACTGTTTGCATCTCCTCCGCTGGAAGTTTTCCATTGTGCAAAAGTCTTATTAGCGCCAGTACCCCATTCTCCAACCTGGTTGCTGTTGGAACTGTACAAATTGTTAAAATTGGATGCAGTTGCTGGCCAGCCAGTCGTAAGCGTTCCTGTAACAACATTGGCAATAGCTGAATGTATGCCGGTTCCACCTGTCCTGTTGTTATAGAATATATTGTTTCTCAGGAGAACAGTGGTGTTGTCGCTATTGGGTGGACGGATAAATGCCGAAGAACGGGCAGCGCCTGCGCCGTTTGTCCCTCCGATAAATATTGAATTAAAATAAATATTCCAGGGAGAATTTCCATTGTTTGCAATGCCGTATACGATTATGTTATTTGAATTGGCATTGTTGGTAATTGAAATCATATTATTTGCAACGGTTCCGCCACCGTTGTGAATTCGTATGGCTGCAATTCCCGGTAAAGCGGGTGTTCCGTTTGAGGAATTGGTCAGGTCAATAATTTTATTGTTCTGCAAAAGATAGCCGGTGGAATTTCCTGTTATGCCGATCCCTGCAACTGCAGTGTTCACTGCAGCAGTGGTTGTGCTCCTGATCGCGCTGATGGTGTTGTAAGATATATTCTGATTGTTCGTACCATCATCTGTTACAATACCTGTCAAGGCATACGTTGAAGGTGAAACCGAATTGGAATTGATATCACTTGCTTTTTGAGATGCAGCGGTCAGATTTTTTATGATGTTGCCGGTAACAGTATATGCCCCGGTAGTTGCTGAAATTCTGATTCCTGAAAGCTGGGATGATGTTCCGGCTCCTGCAATGTTAATGTTTACGATGGTGTCGTTTGAAATTGTCACTGAGTCGTTTGATGCGCACAAAATTCCTGCATTGATTCCATTTCCGCCTGCAACGGAAATATTATTCGGAATCAAAAAGCTGCCCACCCGGTTGCCGGTATTATTAAAATCGCCATTTACAAAATCAATACCCGTGAAAGTACCTGACAAACTATTGGTCATCGAAATGGATTCAATGATGTTACTGGAAACTACTGCCGCCGCTGTTGTGCCTCCTGAAGCAGTCAGGCCATTGAATGCACCGGTACCGGTGGTGGTGATATTTCCGATATAATTATTGGAGATCACGTTTCCATTGGCAGTAGATGTTACAATAATCCCGTTGGTAACACCGGAGCCTGCATGCTGGATGCTGTTGATGTTGACCGGGTGCCCGATTACATTGGGTGCTATGTTCCCGATTTTAACCAGACCGGCAGTAATATTAATGCCGGTAAATGAAGATGCACCGGTTGAGGTAAGCATAATATTTTCGACCCTGTTATTCTGAAAATCGCTTCCTGTTCCCGTACCCGAAGCGCCTGAAATGCCGGTAAAAGCAGTAGGTCCTGTTGCCGTAATATTTGCAACCAGGTTATTCGAAATGATATTTCCATTGGTGGCGGGTGATGGGTTAAACGAAATACCAGTGGTTACTCCTGATCCGGAATTCTGTATGCTGTTGGCGGTGGTTGAATGGCCTACTACATTAGGCGTTATATTTCCGATGTTCATAATCCCATCGGTAATGCTGATTCCCGTAAATGAGGCTGCCCCTGTTGAGGTTAAATTAATGCTTTCAATCCTGTTGTTTTGCATGCTGGAGGCGATGGTGCTTCCCGTGCCGGCTCTTATACCCGTAAATGCACCCGGGCCTGTGGTTCTTATGTTTGCTATTAAATTATTGTTAATATTATTTGCTGCAACCGTAGCAGTCGACGCAACAAGGATCCCCTGTGTTACACCTGTTCCGGCATTTTGAATGCTGAGCGTATTGGTTGCATGCCCGATCGTATTTCCGGTTACGTTGCCGATATTCACCAGGCCTGCCGTTACATTGATGCCGGTAAATGAACCTGCACCGGTGGATGTTAAATTGATGCTTTCCATTTTATTATTCTGAATATTGGATGCAGCGGTGATGGCGGTTGAAGAAACAATGCCTGTGAAAGCGGTTGCACCGGAAGTGGTAATATTTCCGATGTAATTATCTGAAACGATGTTGCTGTCAGCAGCTGAAAGAAGTGAAATTCCCTGGGTCACGCCTGTTCCGGCATTTTGAATGCTGTTGATGTTTGTCGGACTTCCAATGGTGTCATTGGTTACATTGACATATCCGGCATTAATATCGATACCCGTAAACGAAGCACCTGCCGCTGAAACAAGATTGATGCTTTCAACCCTGTTGTTTGTTAAATTTGATATGGAGGCCACTCCTGTACTGACCAGGAAGCCTGTAAATGCACCTGCACCGGTTGTCCTTACGTTAGCGATCAGGTTGTTGGCAATATTATTTCCATTGGTTGCCGGGCTGGGAATGAAAGATATCCCGGTGGTAGCACCTGTTCCTGCTGTCTGTATGCTATTGGATGCTGTTGCATGACCTATCACATTGCCGGTAACGTTTATCAAGCCATCCGTTATTCCGATACCGGTGAAAGTGGCAGCTGCAGTTGTTGCAGTCAGCTGGATGTTTTCAACCCTGTTATTCTGCATGGCTGATGCAACCGTGCTTCCGACACCGGCGGTGATACCCGTAAACGCACCTGCTCCCGTGGTTCTGATATTGGCAATTAAATTATTGGCAATCGTATTTGCAAACAGGGTAGTTGTTGAAGCAAGAACAATTCCCCTGGTGGTCCCGGTTCCTGCATTCTGGATGCTGAGCGGATTTACTGCATGTCCAATAATGTTTGCATTCGCTCCCCCGATATTTGTAAGCCCTGCGGTTACATTAATTCCTGTAAATGATGCCGCTCCGACGGAAGTCAAATTAATATTTTCAATCCTATTATTTTGAATACCCGAAACTGCAGTTATGGCAAACGATGCCTGTATACCGGTAAATGCTGTAGCACCGGAGGATGTGAAATTGGAAACCAGGTTATTTGCGACCGTATTGCTGTCGGCAGCTGAATTCAGAATGAGCGCCTGTGTTGTTCCGGAACCTCCGTTCATAATGAGGTTGACAGTATCATTGCTCAGATTTGCAAAACCTGCTGTAATGCCGATGCCGGTAAAGGCTGAAGAACCACTGCCAAGAGCCTGGATGTTTTCTACTTTATTATTTTGTATGACTGAAACCACTGCTGTGCCAACGGATGCCGAGATACCAGTGAAATCAGCTCCAGAGCTTATGCCGGTGGTTTTAATATTGGCGATTAAATTATTGGAAACAATATTGCCTGCAATGGTAGCTGATGAAGCAAGCAGGATACCCTGGGTAACTCCAGTCCCTGAATTCTGAATGCTGAAAGGACTGGATGGATGACCGATCACATTTCCATTTACTCCGCCAATGTTAGCGAGTCCTGAAGTCAGGTTCATGCCGGTAAATGAGGCTGCACCTGTTGAAGTCAGGTTGATGGATTCTATTTTGTTATTCTGGTAATTGGAATAGCCGGTAATAGCGGCTGATGCCAGTATACCTGTAAATGCTGTCGCCCCAGAGGCTGTAAAATTGGTTACCAGGTTATTTGAAACGATGTTGCTGTCGGCAGTAGATGTAAGAATGATTGCCTGCGTAGTGCCTGTGCCTGCCTGCTGAATATTGGTTATCGTATCGTTACTTATATTGGCATATCCCGAAGTAATTCCAATCCCGGTAAATGAAGAAGCTCCTGTACCGGATTCAATAATATTCCTGACTGTATTATTTTGAAAAATGGAAACAACAGTAGCTCCAACGGTAGCAGAAATTCCTGCAAAATCGGCACCGCTTCCGGTACCATTGGTGCTGATGTTTGCTACCAGGTTGTTGGATACGATATTTCCCGCCACGGTTGCTGTGGATCCCAAAACGATTCCCCGGGTAGTTCCTGTTCCTGCATTCTGAATGCTGGATGGATTTACTGGATGTCCGATAATATTCCCTGTTACGCCGCCAATATTAACCAGACCCGCAGTTACATTGATACCGGCAAAAGTAACAGTTCCAACGGAGGAGAGAAGAATGCCCTGAACAGTATTGTTTTGAAAGCTGGATGCCGCAGTGATCCCAACCGTTGCGTAGATACCTGTGAAGTCGGTTGCTCCGGTGCCTGTTATGTTTGCGATCATATTATTTGAAATGGCATTGCCATTTGTAACTGGTGAAGGAGTGACCGCAATTCCCCGTGTAATTCCCCCGCCGGCATTCTGAATGCTGTTGGCATTTGTAGAATGACCGATAACATTTGGTGTAACGGTACCTATATTAACCAAACCATCGGTGATGTTTATGCCAGTAAAGGAAACGCCTGCAGTTGTTCCCGTGAGAGAAATATTCTCGACCCTGTTATTTTGTATTTCAGCAGGCACCGTGCTTCCAACGCCTACATTGATACCATTGAATAAGCCGCTTCCTGTTGTTCTAATATTGGCAATTAAATTATTGGAGATGTTATTTGCAAGAAGTGTGGTAACAGAGGAAACCACAATTCCCTGGGTTGTGCCTGAACCTGCATTCTGAATACTGAGTGCATTCACCGCGTGACCGATCACATTGCCGCTTGTGCCACCGATGTTAAAGACACCTGCCGTTACATTGATTCCGGCAAATGAAGCGCCGCCTGTTGAAGTAAGTTGGATGCTTTCAACTTTGTTTCCCTGTATCTGGTTTACAGGGGCAGTGATAGCTGATGTTGCAAGTATCCCATTAAAGGCACCTGAACCGGACGATCTTACATTGCCCACATAACAACCGGTAATGGAATTGCCTGATGCTGTTGAAGCAATTGAAATTCCGGTGAAGGTCGATCCAGTGCCTGAATTTTGTATGCTCAGCGGCGTAACGATGCTTCCAATCGTATCATTACTCACATTAACAAGACCTGCGGTTATTTCAATTCCTTTGAAATTTAATGCCGTGGCCGCAGTAAGATTGATGTTTTCAATCCTGTTGTTTTTAAATTCACTTGAAACAGCCGTGCCCAATGATCCGGAGGTAATTCCGGTGAAGGCAGCAGGACTTGAAATATTGATATTTCCGATGTAGTTACCGGACAGGGTATCGCCGCTGAAAGTAGTAACCATGCCAATACCTGTAAAAAGTGTACCTGCACCGGCCATGGATATACTGCCGGATAAAGCCGGATTTCCGATTGTGTTATTGATTACGGTATATTTTTCAGCTGAAGACTGCGCATCGATCCCTGCAAATCTTCCATTGGTGATGGTAATGCCTCCGATGGTATTATTGGCAAAGTTCATGGTTCCATCACCTGATCCTGATCCGGCAAGGATGCCATTAAATACGCCTGAAGTTGCAACGTTAATTATAATGCTTCCGTTGATGGCCTGGCTGCCGATCGTATTACCGGAGATATTTCCGCAGTTAACCACGCCGTTTACAATATATATTCCTGCCTGGACGGTCGAGGCGCTGGTGCTGGTAACTGAAATATTCTGAATGGTGTTTCCCTGTATGCTGGAAGCAGGTGATCCCACATCACTGACGTTTAACTGAATACCATTGAAAACACCTGCGCCGCCTGAAAACGTTAACGGGGAGCCTCCGCAATTCGGAGCAGTTCCTCCAATATAATTGTTGTTAATTACAAAGCCGGCGCCGTTCGGATCATCGCACCAGATCGCCATGGCCTGCGGATTGGTACCACCGTAAACTCTTGATGCGGTCTGATAAAAACTGTTTCCTGTAACAGTCCATCCTGATGATGCAGTATGCAAATAGATCCCTGCATGGTCCGCTCCGCTCAGAGCTGTGAAATAATTAAATATATTGCAATTTGAAATGGTGTTATTTGTATTGTCTTTGGGTGCCGCTGTTCCCGTTGATGCGATGCAATTTCTTGGGGTGGTAGCGCCATCCCTCACATCACAATTATCAATAAGATTGTTATCATTACCATTGAGCCCTGTAGTGGTTGAAAACAAAATAATACCTTCTGTTGCCGATGTGTTTACACCTGATACAATACAATTTTTAACCGTATCGCTTGAAGCCTCATTGATAAACCTGAGAGCCCTTCCGGTTAATGCAGTATTGCTGATTGTCAGGTTTTTTGCAGCACCTGTTCCCCCTGGTCTCCCGTCGATCGTTACAAACTGGCCCCCGTTTAAATCAATGGTAGCTGTAGTATTGGCGCTTGTTATGGAAAGCGCAACTGCTGCAGCTTCGGGACGAATGGTAAGATTATTTACCGCGCTTAAACATGGCAACATGCCAATGGTGACCGGAAAAGTTTCACCGGTTGAAACATAGGAGCTTTTCAATTCCAGTATCACAGGACCTGCCAGACCTTTTAAGTTCAGATCTGCAAGTGCTGCGGTTAAGGTCAGGTAATCAGATGGAACGGGTCCGACAGTTTTTACTCCGCTCAGTATGCAAAAAGTAGTGGTTGAAGTTGTCGCTGCTGCCGATAATGTTTCCTGGCGGGCAAAAAGCTTAAAGTAGTATGTTGTATTGCCAGTAAGTCCGCTTACTGAAGTGGAAACTGAATTGGCAGCCAGGTTCAGATAGGTGCTTCCTGTTCCGTCAAGCGGTACAGTAGGATTGGTCGAGTAGTATAAATCATATGACGTTTCATTTGCTACGTCAGTCCACGATAAATTGATAACAGAAGGACCTGTAGCCGTTGCAGCAAATGATCCGGGAGAAGCGGGCTGGTTAATGGGTGTATAGAAGTAAGTTCGCCGGGATCCGTCTGCAACGCTGTTTAAGTCAGTAATGGCTGCAACAGGATAGTTGTTCACATTGCCTGCAGCTAAAGCGACGGACGGAGTCTGGAAAGTTGACGGTGTTACAATGGTAGCTGTCCTTCCCGCTAACGGAGCACCATTTGAAAAGCCAATTCTTACTCCGGCAGGTGTTGGCGTTGTTCCATTAAATACATTGCTGACTGCCATTCCGCCATAGACAAATTCAATTACATTGGTTGTTTCATATAACCTGGCCTGGAAACGTCCGTCATTGGTTGTTCCATCTTTGTCAATGGCCACATCTCTCCATTCAATCACCAGGCAACGGTTGGGTGCGATTCCGACTACCCTGCTCCTGTTAAAACCGGTAGCATTCACTTTCAGGTCTTCGCCAAAAGGCGTTATCAAAGCAGCTGAGGCCAGGTTCAGATCCCGCTGGGTGGTGGAAATCACCGATGCGCCAAGCCTGATGAAACCATTTGTATTGGATGAAAACTGGGTATACCTCGTTCCCATAAAATAAAAATCAAATCCAATATTGGTGACTGCAGAAGCAATGTTGTCACCCGTTGCCGCCAGGGTTGTAAAACCGGTTGTCATATCAATCGCATTGCTGTTCAGGTCAGCGGCTAGGGAGCCAGTAACCGTAGTGTTGCCGGTATAGTTAGCGGCAGTTTGTGAATAGGATAAACCGCTCTTCAGGAATAACATTATAATTACAATCCGAAACTGTAATCTCAAGGAGGATTTGTTAAATAAGCGGGCGTTTTGTAAAATAGAATCAGGCATTTGTTTGGTTTTTAAGAATTAATTTAAGTATCGTAATGTATAATCCACAGCAAGATGGTCTCACCATAAGAAATTGTAGTTTTTGAAGCAGCCTGGACTAACGGTTAAAGATGAGTAGACAACACATAGGGGTAGTGTTGCACAAAAAATCAACAACAGTAAATCTTAAGCTAAGCGACTGATCACATGCACAACATCCAAACACTGACCATAAAAAACAGACAGCGTTCAGGACCGATGGGCATTGGGTCAGAATTCACAACTAATATATGGTTTTTTTTCAATTTTTTAAATATTTTTTGCACTCCGGCGTGATTTATTCAAAATTTATGAAAAGAGATGCTTCTCAGATGTGGAAGAATTTCCTGTTTTATAAGGAAATGACCATTTTAAGTTAATTTGAGGATTCTTTTGCCCGGTTTACAACCACTGCGGGAAAAGCCTGCTGTTGAGGATAACCGGCTTACCGGCCTTTTAATTTTATGATGATCAGCTTATCATCTGGCTTTACCTTAATTTATTTTCCTTTCGTTTCGATCGCTGATTTTTCCGTTCCAGTCCTTTTTGATGACCATTCCATTTGTTTTGCTTTTAAAAAGGGATTATCAGATGTCATCTTTGCGCCCTGAAAAAAATAAACAATCAGAAAAATGAACCCTTTGACAGTAAAATTGAAAATTGCCTTTGCCTTTTTACTAATTGTTGCATGCACCGGATCGTTGTCGGCAGCTAAAGAAGAAAAATTTACGGTAAGCGGTTATATAAGAGATGCCAAAACAGGCGAAGAGCTTATTGGAGTACCTGTATATGTGAAAGAGTTAAAGACCGGCGCAACCACCAATGTGTATGGCTTTTATTCCCTAACGCTTCCTTCCGGAATCTACACCTTTAACATAAGCTATCTGGGATATGCTTCCAGGGACACGCTGATCAGCCTGAATAAAAATCAGACATTTAATATTGAGCTCAGCACTTCAGATGTGCAGCTTAACGAAGTGGTGATTGCAGCGGAAAAAGAAAACGCAAGTGTTACGGATATGAAGATGAGTTCGGAAAAGCTCAGCATAGAGACCATTAAAACCATTCCTGCATTTATGGGTGAGGTGGATGTGCTGAAAAGCATTCAGTTGCTTCCCGGCGTGCAAAGCGGTGGCGAAGGCACCACAGGTTTCAATGTAAGAGGCGGCAGTCCTGATCAGAACCTGATCCAGCTTGATGAGGCACCTGTTTATAATGCTTCGCATTTGCTTGGCTTTTTTTCAGTTTTCAATGCTGATGCCATCAAAGATGTTGAGATCTATAAAGGCGGCATTCCTGCAGAACACGGGGGAAGACTTTCTTCCCTGGTTGATATCAGGATGAAAGAAGGAAACAATAAACGGTTCAGCACTGAAGGCGGAATCGGTACCATTGCAAGCAGGCTTACAGTGGAAGCGCCGATCGTTAAGGATAAAAGCGCCTTCTTCATTTCAGCCAGAAGAACCTACGCCGATATGTACCTCCGTTTTGCCAATGATGAAGCGCTCAGGTCCAACAGGGTTTACTTTTATGACCTCAACGCAAAAGTTAATTACAAGCTGAGCGACAGGGACAAATTATTTGTTTCAGGTTATTTCGGTCAGGATGTATTCAGGTTCCGCAAGGATTTTAAAATCAACTGGGGGAATATGACGGCTACCACCAGGTGGAATCACATCATCAACCATAAATTATTCTCCAATGTAACCTTGCTTTACAGCGATTATAATTACGCACAAACCTCTTATGTTGGTACGTCATCTTTCCGGGGTGAGCTTGAAATACAGGATTATACGCTGAAGGCGGACCTCACCTGGTATTTAAATCCGGGAAATACGGTCAAATTCGGAATCAATTCCACTTATCATAACATCAACCCGGGTTCGCTGGTTAAGCTCAGCGATGAATCAGTGGTGAATGATGTAAGCACGAACAGGAAGCATGCTTTGGAAAATGCTGTTTATGTGAGCGATGAAATGGAAGTGTCGGAGAAGCTTTCTTTCCTATACGGGATACGTTATTCATTCATGCAGAATATCGGGGGAACGGTATTCAAGTACGATGGCAACATGGAAAACGTAACCGATACCATTAACTATCATCCTTCGAAGATCCATAATGTGCAGGGCGGGTTTGAACCTCGTATATCCATGCGTTATATAATCAGCGAAAAGAGCTCAGTGAAGGCTTCCTACAACCGCACCATGCAATACCTGCATCTTGTTTCCAACACTGCAGGCGGCACGCCGCTGGATATTTACATGCCATCTGATGAGTATATCAGGCCACAGACCGGTGACCAGGTCGCACTGGGTTATTTCAGGAATTTCAAAAACAACATGTTTGAAGGATCAGTGGAAGCTTACTATAAAAAGATGAAGAACCAGATTGACTTTCGCGACAATGCTGACCTGCTGCTGAACAACAACCTCGAGCGTGAAGTGTTAACGGGAACAGGGAAGGCATATGGCCTTGAATTGCTTGTCAAAAAACAAAAAGGTAAGCTCACCGGCTGGATCGGCTATACCTGGTCCAGGACTGAAAGAACCATAAACGGCATCAACAACGGATCACCATATCCTGTCCGCCAGGACCGTCCTCACAACATCAATATCGTTACCAGCTATCACCTTGGCAAAAGGTGGGAAATCGGCGCGACCTGGGTGTATGCCAGCGGTAATGCCATCACCATGCCTTCGGGAGGATATGTTTATAACGGCATCGTGGTCCCGGTTTATACCGAACGTAACGGATACCGCATGCCGGCCTCACATCGTTTAGACCTTAGCGTTACACTCAACGGGAAAGATAAACCGGGAAAGAGATTTCATTCAAGCTGGAACCTGTCACTGTATAATGTTTACGCCCGCCAGAATCCATACTCCATCCAGCTGCGTCAGAATGCCGATAATCCAACGGTTACCGAAGCCGTGCAGACGTCCATTGTGGGAACTGTGATTCCTTCCATTACTTATAATTTTAAATTTTAATCAGTTATACGAGGATAAAATCATGAAAAAAATAATCTTCTTTCCGTTTGTCTTGCTTGCAGTGATGGTGTTTACCGGCTGCGAAAAAGTGGTCGACATCGACCTGAAGGATAGTCAGTCAAAGCCTGTTGTTGAAGGCCTTGTTACCGACCAGCCGGGTATGAGCTATGTGAAGCTCTCCGGAAGCGGCTCCTATTTTAATGCGATGAATCCCGGTTTTATTTCCGGAGCACAGGTTGAAATTACCGACGGAAACGGAATTAAAACCATCTTCCATGAAACAACACCGGGAGTTTATTTGCCCGATGCATCATTTGCCGGAATTGTTGGTCAGTCCTATTCACTGAAAGTGGCCACAGGCAGCAGCATCCTGGTGGCACAGTCTTTTATGAGGAAAGTTACTGCGATTGAACAAATTAAGACTAAGTTCTTTGAAGAAAATAATGCTGAAGGAAAAGAAGCAGGCTATTATGTGTATGTCAGTTTTCATGAGTTGCCGGGTGCAGGTGACAGTTATAAAATCGACCTGTTTGTAAATGGTAATTCCAGGGTGGCGCATCCGGATGACCTGTTTTATTTCGATGACCGTTTTGTGGATGGTGGACATGCAGTAGACTGGGAATTTCATCAGCGCGTTGAAAAAGGAGATTCTATCACCCTGAAAATGTTCTCGTTAACAGCTGATGGCTATAAATTTTATGATGCCATGTATCACATCAGCGATGCCGGTGGATTGTTTGGTAAGAATCCTGCAAACATTCCTACCAATATACAGGGTGATGCATATGGATTTTTCAGCGCAAGTTCCGTAAGTACAAAAAGTGCAATTGCTGAATAAACAATTTCATTAATCAGGTGTTAATTAACTGTACTTCACTTATAAAGAACATATAAAGTTGAAATTGCAGAAAGTCATAAAACAAAAACAAAAAATATACGTTTATAGAGGTATTGCTGTGATTTTCGATATTGTTTAGGGGTTTACAATTTAAGTTACAGCACAGGCGGTCTTCGGACCGCCTTTTTTTTTATCCACTGATTTTCAGCTTCTGATACGGGTTTTCAGCCATGACTACAAGGCACAATAGCTGTTATTTTTCTGAGTAAGCAGGTCCTTCCAATATTATTTTTTTATTTCGGGAAAATTATCCGGCTCAGATATATTTTTGTAAATCAGGAAGTTTTATTTGGAAATTCCTGATTTTGACGAAAAAATTACAAACCTTTTTTCATCATCAGATGCTGAAAATCCGGCAGTAGGTTTCATCCATTAATCACCACAAAAAATTTATGTAGGTTTGCAACACGGGTGATAAAATAAAATTAAGGATGCCGGAAGTAAAAAAGAATAAAAACATCACGCTTATCGGTGCAGGGTTAGTTGGCTCACTTTTAGCAATTTATCTGACCAAAAGGGGCTATACGGTTAATATTTTCGAGCGCCGGCCGGATATGCGTACAAACCGCATCAGTGCCGGCAGATCTATTAACCTGGCACTGAGTGACAGGGGATGGCGGGGGCTGGAAGGTGCTGGAGTGGCTGAAGAAATAAAAAAGGTGGCCATCCCCATGAAGGGCAGGATGATCCACAACCAGGATGGCACGCAGGCATTTCAGCCTTATGGAAAAGCAGACCAGGCCATTTACTCTGTTTCAAGAGGCGGGTTGAACTGTGTAATGATGGACCTGGCTGAAAAGCATGGTGCAAAAATCCATTTTAATCACCGTTGCACAAGGATAGACCTTGAAACAACAACGGCTGTTTTCGAAACCAATGAAAAAGGCGATACCGCTGAAGTAAATCCTGATCTGATTATCGGAAGTGACGGTGCATTTTCAGCAGCCAGACTTGCACTCCAGCTCACCGACCGTTTTGAGTATTCACAGCACTATCTTGAACATGGTTACAAAGAGCTGACGATAGAAGCAGGAGCCGGCGGAAATTTTAAGCTTGAAAAAAATGCACTCCACATCTGGCCGCGCGGGGGCTATATGCTGATCGCTTTGCCAAATACAGACGGCAGCTTTACATGCACCCTGTTTTTTCCTTTCCGGGGAAATCCTTCCTTTGAATCACTGCACTCAAGAACGGAAGTCCGGCATTTTTTCAGGGAAATTTTTCCCGATGCAGCTGCATTAATGCCTTCGCTGGAAGACGACTTTTTCACCAACCCGACCGGGTCGCTGGTGACAGTCAGGTGTTTCCCATGGTCGTATAAGGATAACGTTATGCTCATCGGAGATGCAGCGCATGCTATTGTTCCATTCTATGGTCAGGGTATGAACTGCGGATTTGAAGACTGCACGGTATTGAATGCATTGCTCGACCGGCATCAGGATGAATGGTCGGAAGTAATTCCGGAATTTCAGTCGATGCGCAAAAAAGCGGCAGATGGAATCGCTGAGCTGGCAGTTCAGAATTTTATAGAAATGCGTGACCTGGTCGGCGACAAAAAATTTCTGCTGCGAAAAAAAATTGAAGCATCTTTTTTTCAGCGACATCCCGATAAATGGATGCCGTTGTATTCGATGGTAACATTCAGCGATATTCCATACAACGTTGCACTGGAAACAGGAAAGAAGCAGGATGTGATTATGGATGAAGTGATGTCCATGCCTGATATTTTTTCGAAGTGGGAAGATCCGGAAGTGGAAGCATTCATTCTTTCCAGGGTCTGATGCATGCAATGATCATACAGTCAATTCGAATACCCGGATGAAAAAGCATTTACCTTTTTATCTTTCCGTTGTCATCTTTTTTGGCATTTTAACATACCTGGTGCTGAATCACGGCAGGCACGCTTTTCCGGTAGTGCAGGAAGCTGCAGGTGAAATACCGGCAACCGGTGCGGTGCAGGGGATTGTAAAACAGCTCCTGGATCATGCAATGAACCCGTTAAGCATCCTCCTGCTGCAGATCATTATCATTGTCGGGCTTTCAAGGATCTTTGGATTCCTGTTTCGTATGATGGGCCAGCCTGCCGTAGTGGGGGAAATAATTTCCGGGATCATGCTCGGCCCTTCTCTTGTCGGACATTATTTTCCCGAATTCAGCTCCTTTATTTTTCCCGGTGAATCACTGATAAATCTTCAGTTCCTGAGTCAGATCGGCCTTGCATTTTTCATGTTCGTTGTCGGTATGGAGCTTGACATATCAAAAATCAGATCCAGGGCGGGTGATGCTTTGGTGGTTTCACATGCTACCATTACGCTTAACTATTTTCTCGGGGTGGTGCTTGCCTATTATCTCTATGAAAATTTTGCCGGAAAAGATACTTCCTTTATATCATTTGCGCTGTTTATGGGTATCGCCATGAGCATTACTGCTTTCCCTGTTCTTGCGCGGATTCTGCAGGAAAAGGGACTTACAAAAACACCGTTGGGAAATATGGCCATCACCTGTGCTGCCATTGATGACGTAACCGCCTGGTGCCTGCTGGCAGTCATTATCGGAGTGGTTAAGGCGGAGGATCCTTCCGGGGCCATGGTGACCATCGGGCTGGCCATTGCATTTGTTATTTTTACTTTTCGTGTAATAGGTCCGATGCTCAACAGGCTGCAGGACAAGGATATTTACGGAAAGCATTCGAGAACTGTGATCATCCTGGCTTTTGTGGTTTTGTTTATTTCTGCATACATCGCCCAGCTGATCGGCATCCATTCTCTCTTTGGCGCTTTTCTCGCCGGCACAGTGATGCCTGTCAGGATGAGATTCAAGGAAATTCTGACTGATAAAATCGAAGACGTAAGCGTTGTCATCCTGCTGCCGATATTCTTTGCATTTACCGGCCTGCGTACACAGATCGGACTGCTCAACGAAGGCAGCCTCTGGTTAACCTGCTTTGTTGTAATTGCAGTTGCAGCAACGGGCAAGTTTGGCGGGGCAGCATTGTCGTCAAGGATGATGGGACTGAAATGGAATGATGCATTGTCGCTTGGAGCCCTGATGAATACCAGGGGCCTGATGGAGCTGGTGGTGCTGAATATCGGGTATGACCTGGGCATCCTGTCGCCTGAGATTTTTGCCATGCTGGTTTTGATGGCGCTTTCAACCACGTTCATGACAGGACCATTGCTTAAGCTGATCAGCAGGTACGGCAAGGCAGGCTGAATTATTTCACATATCCCTGGTAGTTATACGATAGGAAAATGGGAAAAAGGTGGTTTTTACCGATTAAAAATCATGCTGCATTCAGCGGCACGGTTGTTTTTTTCCTGCTGGTTTACTCAGCCATTTCCCTTTTCAATTATTATTTGTTCCGCACAGCAGCGCTTGATCTCGGATTGTATGCGCATGCCATGCATGAATATGCTCACCTGCGGATGGCAACCACGGCCATGTTCCAGGAACATGTTCAGCCGCTATTGGGTGATCATTTCGATCTTTTGCTGATGCTTTTCGCTCCCCTCACTTATATTTCAGGACCCTGGATGCTGCTTGTTATACAGCTCTTTTTTATTTTGACGGGAGGAGCCGGCGTATATTATTTTTTTATTTCTTCAGGAAAAAGCAAACGGTTTTCATTGCTAGCCGCAATCCATTTTTATACTTTTTTCGGAATTTTTGCAGCCCTCCGTTTCGACTATCACAGCAATGTAATCGCCGCCATGCTGGTACCCTGGTTCCTTTCGGGAATTTATAAAAGAAACCTGAAAGCTGCGATCATACTGTTTATACTGATCATCATTGCAAGAGAAAACATGTCGTTATGGATGATATTTATTTGTGCCGGCGCTTTGCTTATTTTTAAGGAGCGTCCGCAACGCCGGATGACCGGAGTATTCTTAATTGTTTCACTCATTTATTTTATGCTGATCACAGGTTTTGTCATGCCTGCTTTAAATAACGCTGGTCAGTTTGTTCAGCTGAAATATCATGTCCTTGGTAATTCAACGGGTGAAGCGTTGCATGCTGTTTTGCATGAACCGGTCCGTGTTGTGAAATTACTTTTTATCAATCACTCCGGCCAGGCGGCAGGTGATGGAGTCAAAGGAGAGTTCTGGATTTATTTTATTTGTTCAGGTGGTGTGCTGCTCCTGAGAAAACCAGCCTGGCTGGTGATGCTGATCCCTGTTTTTTTTCAAAAGCTGCTCCATGATAACATAACCATGTGGAGTGTCTGCCATCATTATTGCATTGAACTGGCGCCAGTCATTTCCATTGGCGCTTTTGTTGTGTTGGATGAAATGAAGCATCAGTACCAGCGGACAGGAACAGTTGTGCTGCTGCTGCTGTCAGCAGGTGTTACCATCAGGCTGATGGACCATACCAGGCTTTTCTATGATAAGGCAACAATCAGGTTTTATAAAAAGGATCATTACACCCGGACCTATCAGGTAAGTGAAATTCATCGGGAATTGAAAACGATTCCGGGTGAAGCTGCAGTCTGTGCGCAATCTCCTTTCGTTCCGCAGCTGTCATACCGGAAAAAAATTTACATGCTGCCATTTATTCATGATGCCGGATACCTCGTGTGGTCCGAAAAGGAAGAACCATATCCCTTCGATGCAGCCGCTTTTAAGCATTTTACTGATTCAGTAATGGCCTCGGGAAAATGGATTGAAGAATCGAAAGCACCTGGTTTCCATATCTTGAAAAAGAAACAGGCAAACGGTTTCTGACCTCTTTCAGGATTCAAATATTTTCCTGTATAAAACAGATAAAGCTGGTGTTTAAGCCCTGTATCTGTTTGGAAACCTAATCTTTTTGCATTTAAATTTATTTATACCTACTTTTCTCCGATTAATGCGAAACCAATCTAAACCAACAGTCATGAAAAACAATTACCCCTTAAGAGCCAACTTATTTTTGGCAGTTTTGCTTGTTTCTTTTTCCTGCCTTGCAGCAGATAACAACAGGCTTCTTTTTAAAACAGGAACAGTTACCGTAAACGAAAATCTTGAGTCGTTTGTTCAGACACCCGTTAATACCGGTGATGTTTTTAATACCCGGTACTACAGGATCATCCAGTTTTACAAGACACCCTCCGATGCGGCGAAGGCAGCCCTGACAGAGGCAGGAATCGTGCTGCTTAGCTACCTTCCTGAAAACGCTTATTTTGTTTCCATACCCTTTAACATGGATCGCAGCCTGTTAAGAAATCATGGCATCCGCAGTGTGGAAAGGATAAAAAATGAATACAAGCTTTCGCAGGACCTCCTGCATCCGAATTATCCGGCTTATGCGCTGAGCAGCAATGATACCAGGATAGACCTGGTGATCCAGTATTTCAGTGACATTAAATCAGACGACGTCATTGCGGTTTTAGCGGCGAAAAATGCCGAAGTTATCAGCAGATATGATTACTCCAGGCTGATCAATATCAGGATTGACATTTCACGCATTCAGGAATTTGCTTCCCTGTCATGCATGAAATGGATTGAGATTACACGCGGTCCTTCAACACCTGATGACACACGTGCACGGGGACTTCACCGCGCCAATGCCATCAGTTCCGACTATGCGCTTGGCAGGCACTATGATGGCACCGGAGTGAATGTGGTGCTGGGTGACGACGGATTGATCGGTCCGCACATTGATTTCACCGGCAGGCTCGACAATTCAAATGCAAGCGGGTTTGGACCTACCCATGGCGACATGACAGGCGGGATATTTGTCGGAGCAGGAAATCTGAACCCGGTTTACCGCGGAATGGCAACCGGTGCTTTTCTCTATAACTATGACATTGGGCCTTATAATCACATCCTTGATATGCCCGTGACCAAAACTACCCTGGGTGTAAGGGTAGCATCCACCTCTTACAGCCAGAACAATTGTAATGTTTATGATGCTGATGCGGAGACGGGCGATCAGATCCTTCATCAGAACCCGGAGCTCATGTGGGTTTTTTCATGCGGCAATAACGGTGGCGGTGATTGTGGTTACGGCGCTGGTCCTGGATGGGGAAATATTACAGGCGGATTCAAGTCGGGAAAAAATGTGATGGCCTGTGCGAACCTGAACTACCTGGATGTGCTGGAAGCTTCCAGCAGCCGCGGTCCTACAGGTGACGGACGCATCAAACCCGATATTGCAGCCAATGGCATTGACCAGATGTCGACCGATGAAAATAATACTTACCAGGTAGGCGGAGGAACATCAGCTGCAGCTCCAGGAATTGCAGGTATAACCACCATGTTATACCAGGCTTACCGTGAGCTGAATGGCGGCGATGACCCGGAAGCCTGCCTGCTCAAAGCCTGCATGTTAAACACAGCACAGGATCTTGGAAATACTGGTCCTGACTTTGAAAATGGCTGGGGCAGGGTTAATGCACTGAGAGCCCTGATGACGCTGGAGGAAAACCGATACCTGAGCGATTCCATCAGCCAGGGAGGTGTTAATACACATACCATCAATGTTCCGGCATTTGCAACCAGGCTGCGCGTGATGTTATACTGGAACGATGTGGAAGGAGATCCGGCAGCAGCCAAAGCGCTGGTGAATGACCTTGACCTCACCGTGACCGACCCTTCACTTGTTCAGTTGAACCCTTATGTGCTTGATCCCACACCGAATGCCGTAAACCTGAGCACCCCTGCTGTTACCGGAGTGGATAACCTGAATAACGTGGAACAGGTTGAACTCGCCGCACCTTCCAATGGTACGTATACGATAACTGTTAGCGGAACCGGTGTGGCTTTCGGACCTCAGAAATATTATATTGTTTACGAAGTGGTCAATGATGAAATCACCGTAACCTATCCGCTGGGCGGGGAGAAATTTGTCCCGGGTGAGACCGAGACCATCCGCTGGGATTCATTCGGTCCCGCTGGTGCCTTTGACCTTGACTTTTCATCCGACAGCGGCAACACCTGGACCAGCATCGTTTCCGGTATGGCAGCTTCGGCACGGTCTTATAACTGGATGGTTCCGGCCACCGTCACCGGTGTTGGCCTCGTTAAGGTAACGAGGGCCGCCGTTTCCAGCACCAGTGCGTATCCATTTACGATTATGGGTATTGTCAACGCTAATACGATCACGTTCGATTATGTTTGCGTCGATTCCATGCAGATCTCCTGGACGGCAGTCCCCAATGCCGCTTCCTACCAGTTATATAAGCTTGGTGCAAAATACATGGATCCGATAGCTGTATCCGCCGGTTCCACATATGTACTTACTTCTAACTTCAATCCGCTTGCAGAAGAGTGGTATAGCGTAAGTGCAATTGATTCAACAGGCGCTGAAAGCAGACGATCGCTTGCCGTGAAAAAAGATCCCGGGCTCCTGAATTGTTCTGTTGCCGTTGATGGATCCATTTTATCGGTGTATCCTACTGACAGCACCATCTTTTCGAACTGCGATAACCTGACTGCAAATGCAATTACCATTGATATCAGAAATGACGGTGCAAATATCATTTCGAATTTTATAGTGGCCTATAGTGTGAATGGTGGAACCGTTGTAACGGATACCTTCCCCGGCCCGTTAAATCCGGGAGCCCATATGTTCTTTAATTTTGCTTCAACGTATGATTTTTCAGCTGTCGGATCGTATGACCTGGTTGTCTTCCTGGCCGATACCAGCGATGGAAATCCATTTAATGATACGCTGACTGCAACCATCCAGACCGTGCAGGGCGTGTACACAGTTCCATGGACTGAAGATTTTGAAACATTCGACCTTTGTCCTACAGTTAATAATTGTGAAGTTACGATCTGTCCAATGAGCGATGGTTTCTTTAACGAAGCCAATGGCAATGTGGATGACATCGACTGGAGGACGAATGAAGGTCCTACACCAACTCCGGATACCGGTCCTGATATGGACCACAACCCGGGAACACCTACCGGCAACTACCTTTATACGGAGGCTTCAGGCGGATGCCAGAGCAGGCTTGCCCAGCTTGTTTCACCCTGCATCGACCTTGCATCCACCACCAATCCCAGGCTGAATTTCTGGTATCACATGTATGGTGCCGACATCGGTGAATTGCATGTGGATATATACGACAACGGAGTCTGGACCAATGATATCATACCAGCTATTACAGGCGATCAGGGCGATAACTGGTTCAAGGCAACAGTTGACCTTTCACCCTATATCGGAAATACGGTTAAATTCAGGTGGAGGGGAATTACGGGTGCGAACACCAGCGCCAGCGATATTGCCATTGATGACATTGGTGTTTCGGAAGCACTTAGCATTGATGCAGAGGTCAATGCTGTTACACCGCTGGAGGGAACTGTTTATTCCAATTGTGTTGACCTCACGGCAGTGCCTGTAACCATTGATGTTTTGAACAACGGTCTTGATACGCTTACCAATGTACCCGTTTATTACCAGGTTAACAGCGGACCGGTAGTTGCGGAAACATTCGCAGGCCCCCTGGCTCCCGGAGCTACTTCAACCTATACTTTTACCACACCTGCAAACATATCAACAGCCGGTGCCTACACCATTTATGCTTGGGCAGGAGATACCAATGACCTGAATCATTCAAACGATTCAATCACTACCAACATCCAGGTCATTCAGGGTATTTTCACCACGCCCTGGTATCAGGACTTTGAAACATTCAACCTTTGTTCAGTGATGAGCAACTGCGAATTAAACATTTGCCCGTTGGGTGATGGTTTCACCAATGAAGAAAACGGAGTTGTGGATGATATTGACTGGAGAACCAACCAGGGTGATACGCCGTCAGATTCCACAGGTCCTTCCATGGACTGGAATCCCGGTACACCCGGCGGTAATTACGTATATACCGAAGCTTCCAATGGCTGTTTCTTCCAGCGCGCAGAAATGGTTACTCCGTGTATTGATCTTACCGCGGGAATTAATCCTGAACTGAGCTATAAGTACCATATGTATGGAAATAATATGGGCGAGCTTCACACCGACATATTCAGCAATGGAGGCTGGAATAATGATGTTATTCCGGCATTCAGCGGAAACTACGGCGACCAGTGGATGACGGCCATAGTCAGCCTGGCAGCGTATAACGGTAACGTGATCAGGATCAGGTTCAGGGGTATTACAGGCAATGAATATCAGAGCGACATGGCCATTGATGATATCGGCATCTATGAACAAACCAGTGTGGCGGATCATCATGGTTCCAACGGCAAACTTTATGTTGCTCCAAACCCCGGTAATGGATTCTTTAATATTACCATGCTGGATGTAACTGATAAAAACCTTGATCTTGCTGTCATCGATATGCAGGGCAAAGTGGCCTATGCCAGGCAGTTCGGTAATGATGCCCCTGAATTCAGGACAAGGCTCGACCTTTCATCCCTTGCCAAAGGCATCTATACATTAAGGGTTGTTTGCGGTAAGAAAATTTACCAGACCAAGCTGAGCATATTATAATTTCTCTTCATTCTCATCTAAAAAAATATTAACTTGCATTAAAGAATAAAAAAAAATGAAAAGGTATCCATCGCTTTTATTGTGTGTCATTTTCCTCTTGAGCCAAAGCTCCTCTTTTGCTTCAGAATGGACTGCCATTAAAACCACGCAGCCGGCCCCTGCAACAATTACGCTCGTATCATCAGATGTAAGCACCACCGTTTTGCAGGTCAGGCTGAATGGCTTTATCAGGCAAACAGTGAATACGCCTGATGGAAGCAAGGTCATCATCAGGCTGCCGGGCGGCTCGTCGCTCCTGGAAACCGGTTGCCCCGATCTGGCTAAAGTCAGCACATCGGTGATCATTCCTGATCAGGCATGCATGAATGTGACGGTAACGAATGTTGTTTACCAGGACTACACCGGTGTTGATATCGCTCCGTCAAAAGGCAATCTGTACCGGAATGTTAATCCGGAAGATGTTCCCTATGTGTACGGACCGGCATATGCAAAAAACGAGTTCTATCCTGCTGCGATTGCAAAGCTGCGCGATCCGTATATTTTAAGGGATTACAGGGGTCAGGCTGTGGTGATCACACCCTTTGCCTATAACCCGGTAACCAAAACGCTCAGGGTTTATATGGAGCTAACGGTTAAAATGTATGATGACAAGGCAGCAGGCATTTCAAAGAACAGACTGATGCGCAGCGGACCGGTAAAGCCTGCAAGCAGGGAATTCCAGTCCATCTATAGCAGCCACTTCAAAAACCCTCCTCCTGCAGTTCAGTATGCCCAGCTTGGTGAAGAGGGAAAAATGCTCATCATTTCATACGGAGCATTTATGCCGGCCATGCAGTCTTTCATCGACTGGAAAAGGCGCAGGGGGATAGAAGTAGAAATGGTTGATATGGCAACAGTCGGGTCTACCGAAAATGATGTGATGCAGTATGTGGCGAATTACTATAACGCCAACGGGCTCACCTACCTGTTGCTGGTGGGAGACTATCAGCAGATCCCTTCGCCGCTGCAATCGCCTGCTCAGACAGGTGGGGCCTCGGATCCGAGTTACGGTTATATTACGGGGGCTGATTCCTACGCTGAAGTAATGGTGGGAAGGTTTTCAGCACAAACGGTGGCCGAAGTGGAAACACAGGTATTGCGTACGCTTAACTATGAACGCAATCCGATACCTTCCGGTGCATTTTATGGCAAGGGGGTTTGTATCGCTTCCAACCAGGGCCCCGGTGATGACAATGAATTTGACTGGGAACATGAAAGAATCATCAGGGATGACCTGATCGGATTCACCTATTCGCAGGTGGATGAGTTGTATGACGGTACCCATGGCGGAATGGATGCAGCTGGTGATCCCAACAGCGTGGACCTGTTCAATATCCTGCAGAATGGTGTGGGAATTATAACGTATACCGGTCATGGAAGCACCAACGCATGCAGTACCACAGGATTCTCCAGCAATGATGTGGCCAGCCTGACAAATTACAACATGCTGCCATTCATCTGGTCTGTGGCTTGCGTAAACGGCGATTTTACGACAGGAAGCTGTCTTGCTGAAGCCTTTATGCAGGCGCAGGCAGGAGGGATGCCTACAGGCGCACAGGCTGCGTATATGTCATCCATCAACCAGTCGTGGGATCCTCCCATGGATGCGCAGGATGAAATGGTGGACCTGCTTGTGGGATCCAGCGTGTATCATACCATGCGGACCTTTGGCGGACTGTCGGTTAACGGATGCCTGCACATGAATGATGAATACGGAAATGCAGGCGCTGAAATGACAGATACCTGGCATTGTTTCGGAGATCCTTCGCTGCTGGTCAGGACGGCCCCTCCAACTCCCATGACAGTAACACATATACCTGTTGTTTCAGTGGGAACGACCGGGTTGCTCATTACCTGCAACACCGACAGTGCTTTTGTCACGTTGTCACTGAATGGTGATATTATCGGCACAGGAACGGTCCTGGGCGGAACGGTGCTGATTAACTTCAGCGCCCTGACACAAATTGATTCCATCGATGTCACTGTTACGGCATTCAACAAAATCCCGTATACAGGGATCGTGGATATTACAGGTGTAACAGGCATCGGCAACCCTGCCGGCGGCCAGCTGGTTTCAGTATTCCCCAATCCCGCAAAAGACCTCGCTGTGGTTTCCCTCAACATGCCTGCTTCCGGTAAAGTAACCATTACCGTATATGATTTATCCGGGAAAAAAGTTGCGTTGCTTGCTGACCGGGTTTATGCGGCCGGCAAACATGATATCCGTATGAACACCGGTTCATTGAATGCAGGAACCTACTATTGCAGGGTGGTTACGGTAAATGATAAAACAGATTATCCTTTTACAGTTGTAAAATAAAAAGCTGATCAAAAGCGAAAGCCTGCCCTGAACGGCAGGCTTTTTTTTGCGCGGAAGCCGGCACTGTGTTGAAATCTGTTATGATACGAACGATTACCGTGTTGTGATCACGGATCAGCAAACCTGCAATGAAGCCGGTAAAATCAGGTAAGATCAGTTTCCAAGCTCACTCATGAACTTGATGCGCATGAGCCGGATTTCATCCTTGGTGAATTCATTTTCACCGAGCTCATCAACGGCTGATTCAACAGAATCAGTTTCTGCCTGTCGGAAATAGTCAAAAACTTCCGATTGCCGGTCCGAATCAATCACTTCATTGATGTAATAATTGATATCGATGCGTGTTCCTGAAGCAACAATGCTTTCCACTTCCGCAAGCACATCGCCTAGCTTGATTCCTTTGGCTATGGCAATATCTTCGAGAGAGAGCTTTCTGTCGATATTCTGAATAATATGAACTTTAAGTCCTGATTTATTCACAACAGATTTCACAACCAGGTCAACGGGCCGTTCAATCTCATTTTCTTCAACATATTTGGCGATCAGGTCAATAAAAGGCTTGCCGTATTTGGCTGCTTTTCCAACACCCACCCCGACAATATTCTTCAGCTCATCCATGGTGATCGGATAGTTGATGGCCATCTCTTCAAGCGAAGGGTCCTGGAAAATTACAAAAGGAGGAAGGTTTTTCTGCTTGCTGATTTTTTTACGAAGGTCCTTGAGCATGGAGAAGAGTTCTGCATCAGCAGCACTGGTTCCTCCGCTGCCTGAACCGTCGTCATCGTCATCATCGCCCTCGGTATTGTCGTAGTTATGATCCTGGGTAAGCATAAAGGAGCGTGGCTTTTCCAAAAATGCCCGGCCGTTTTCACTTACTTTCAGCAATCCGTAATTATCAATATCCTTTAAAAGGAATCCGGCAAGCAAAGCCTGACGGATGGCAGCCATCCAGAAACGTGGATCCTTTTCGGAACCCTCGCCAAAAATATCCAGCTTGTTATGCCCGTATGATTTAACCTGGTTTTCTTCTTTTCCAACCAGCACATTAATCACATGGTCGGCTGCAAATTTTTCCTTAATGGCGATGATCGTTTCAAGCAGCAATGCAATTTCATCCTGCGCTTCAAACCTGGTTTTTGGATGGAGGCAGTTATCGCAATTCTGGCAGTTGTCCTTGTTATATCTTTCGCCGAAGTAATGCAAAAGCATTCTCCTTCTGCAAACTGAAGTTTCAGCATAGGCTACTGTTTCCAGCAGCAGCTGCTTGCCTATTTCCTGCTCGGCAACCGGTTTGCCCTTCATGAATTTCTCCAGCTTCTCAATATCCTTATAGCTGTAAAATGCCACACAACGGCCTTCACCGCCATCCCGTCCCGAACGTCCGGTTTCCTGGTAATACCCTTCAAGACTCTTGGGAATATCGTGATGAATGACAAAACGCACATCCGGTTTGTCAATACCCATCCCGAATGCAATGGTTGCAACAATTACGTCGATTTCCTCCATCAGGAATTTATCCTGTGTGGAAGCGCGCAATGACGCTTCAAGTCCTGCATGATAGGGCAATGCCTTAATGCCGTTGACATTGAGCGTTTGTGAAACCTCTTCCACTTTCTTCCTGCTGAGGCAATAAATAATTCCTGACTTGCCGTTATGCTGCTTCACAAACTTGATGATCTCCCTGATTACATCCACTTTGGGACGTACATCATAATATAAATTGGGCCTGTTGAACGATGCTTTAAAAACGGTTGCATCAATCATATTCAGGTTTTTCTGAATATCCTGCTGTACTTTGGCTGTAGCAGTAGCTGTGAGTGCAATGATGGGCACATCGCCGATCTGCTCGATAATGGGACGTAATCGCCTGTATTCAGGCCTGAAATCATGACCCCATTCCGAAATGCAATGGGCTTCATCTATTGCGAAAAAAGAGATCGTGATCTCTTTTAAAAAATTAATATTCTCTTCTTTGGTAAGCGATTCAGGCGCCACATACAGCAGCTTTGTCCTTCCCTTGAGGATGTCCTTCCTTACCAGCGTAATTTCAGCTTTCGACAGGGATGAATTCAAAAAATGCGCTACACCATCATCAGTACCGAATCCGCGTATGGCATCCACCTGGTTTTTCATCAGGGCGATTAGCGGGGAAATTACAATTGCTGTACCTTCACTGATTAATGCCGGCAGCTGGTAGCACATGGATTTACCACCGCCAGTGGGCATGATGACAAACGTATCTTTTTTGTCTAAGACATTTTTAATAATTGCTTCCTGGTCTCCTTTAAACGTATCAAACCCGAAATACTTCTGTAAAGCCTCCGCCAGCGTCTTCTCTTTCACTAACATTTTCTGCAAACGATAATTTTTCTACAAATTTAAATAATTTTGCCTCAATTCCTATTTATTTTTGAACCATAGACAGTCTAACAAATTTTATAAAAATTTTGAAATCTTCAAAGGAAATAATTGATCTCGCACGCCAAACTTTTGATATCGAGGCGGAAGCAATAGCTGGCCTGAAGCCCTTCATTAATGACGATTTTGTAGAGAGCGTCAAGCTGATATATTCTGCAAAAGGACGTGTTATCGTAACAGGTATTGGCAAAAGCGCAATCATCGCAAATAAAATTGTGGCAACTTTTAATTCAACAGGAACTCCTGCTGTTTTTCTTCATGCTGCAGATGCCATTCACGGCGACCTTGGCATGATACAGCAAAATGATGTAATTATCTGCATCAGCAAAAGCGGAAATACTTCCGAAATTAAAGTGCTGGTTCCTTTATTGAAAAACGGGGGCAACAAGCTTATTGCAATCGTTGGCAACATGGATTCATATCTGGCAGGCAGCGCTGACCTGGTGCTCAATACAACCATTGAGAAAGAAGCCTGTCCGAATAACCTGGCGCCAACAACCAGCACCACTGCACAGCTGGCAATGGGCGATGCCCTGGCAGTCTGCCTGCTCGATTACAGGGGCTTTACCAGCGGAGATTTTGCCAGGTTTCATCCCGGAGGTGCACTCGGCAAACGGCTTTATTTGCGTGTAGGGGATCTGTATAAGCATAATGCACAGCCAGGCGTAAACGAAAATGCAGGCATTGAGGAAATCATAATGGAAATATCTTCAAAAAGACTGGGCGCGACTGCAGTAATAAATGATCACAAGCTGGCCGGCATTATCACCGATGGCGATCTGCGAAGAATGATGCAGCAGCATAAACCGCTCGATAAAGTAAAGGCAAAAGATATTATGACCGTGAACCCGAAAACAGCCGACCCTGAAATGATGGCTGTAGATGCCCTCCGGATGATGAAGGAATTTAATATCACACAATTGGTAGTCACAGATAAAATGAAATACCTGGGCTTTGTACATTTGCACGACCTGCTCAGAGAAGGAATTATCTGATTCCCTGCCTGCATGAACTGATTTTTATCAGCAAATTTTCGTGACATTTATCTATTATATAACCACACAAACACCATGTCAAGATTCTTCAGGAGGCCTGATCCCAATACAGAAATGTCCTTCCTGGATCATTTGGAAGCATTGCGATGGCACCTGGTGCGGTCGGCTGTTGTAATTTTTTCACTTGCTGTTTTTGCTTTCATCAGAAAAGATATTTTATTCGACGGAATCATTTTCGCATTGATGCGGGCTGACTTTCCAACCTACAAAGCGCTTTGCTGGCTTTCAGAAAAATACAGCCTGGACATCTGCATTAAGGATTTCTCATTCGATCTGATCAGCATTAATTTATCCGGACAGTTTACCACGCACATGTTTGTTGCCTTTATTGCCGGCCTGGTCATCGGCATGCCTTACCTGCTCTGGGAAATCTGGCGGTTTGTGAAACCGGCGCTGACGACCAATGAAAAAAAATATTCACGCGGCATTGTCTTTTTTACCACCATGTTATTTCTCACCGGTGTGCTTTTCGGTTATTACATCATCAGCCCGATGTCGATTAATTTCCTGGGCACCTACCAGGTAAGTCCGCTGGTGACAAACCAGATCAACCTCGATTCCTATATTTCAACCATCACCATCCTTACCCTGGCTTCAGGAATTATTTTTGAATTGCCCATGGTTGTATATTTTTTATCCAAACTGGGTGTGATTACTCCTTCATTCATGAGGAGTTACCGCAAGCACAGCATGGTGGTGATCCTGATCATTGCAGCGCTGATCACACCATCACCCGATGTGACCAGCCAGATGCTGGTGGCCGTTCCCCTGTTCCTTCTTTATGAGATCAGTATTTTTATTTCCGCCGCTGTTACACGAAAGGAATTAAAAAGCTGAGTTTATGTATCTTGTGTCGATCAATTTATACATAAATAATTTCCTTTCAACATGAGCAATGCATTAACAGAATTCAATTCATACCGCGAACGGATGAACGGGAAAATCCTGGGCGCAGACAATAAAGTGCTTAAACGACTTTTTAACCTCGATACCAATACCTATGAACCTGGGCACCTGGATACGAAAACAAAGGAAATGCTTGGCCTTGTTGCTTCCATGGTGCTGCGATGCGATGACTGCATCAGGTATCACCTCATCAGATGCCGGGAACAGCAGGTGACCAGCGACGAGCTCTTTGAAGTGTTTGCTGTGGCCAATATAGTTGGCGGCACGATTGTGATTCCGCATACACGGAGAGCGGTAGAATTCTGGGAAGAGCTTCAGAAATAAGAGGAACTTTACAATTAAAATTACGTTATTAGCAGGAACTTCTGTTTGCGTATGCTTTTAAAGAATGAAGCGTCTGTCTTGATTTCCAGAATCACCTGCTGGCTGCTTTTGATTTTTGTTTTTCTTCAATATCCGTTGTATGGTCAGGAAACGGTCATTACCGGAAGGGTTACCGACGTATTTACCAATGAACCGATCCCGTTTGCCAATGTTGCCTTCAGGGGGACTGCTATGGGAACCAATACCGATATGGACGGCAGATATACCCTCCGCACACAAACGCCCGGCGATTCGCTCACCGCTTCTTTTGTAGGATACGTCAGCGTGACGCAGAAAATCAGGAAAGGGCAGGAACAGGTCGTCAATTTTTTATTGAAAGTGAGCAAGGTGGAGCTGAAGGAAGTGGTGATCAATGCCGGTGAAAACCCTGCAAACAGGATCATCAGGGAAGTGATTGATCACAAAGATGAAAATGACCGGGAGAACCTCCAGACCTATCAGTATGAAACATACAACAAGCTCGAATTTGATCTGACCGAGATTCCGGACAGGATTAAAAAGAACAGGCTGGTGAAGCCGTTTGCATTTATTTTCGAGCGGATGGACAGCAGCATAACCAATGAAAAGCCATCCATTCCATTTTTCATGACTGAATCCCTGTCGGACCTGTATTACAGAAAAGATCCCCGTGCGAGGAAAGAAATCATGAAGGCAAGTAAGATCAGCGGAATGGAAAACACAACCATATCCCAGTTCCTTGGCGACATGTATCAGAACATTGATGTATACGATAACTACATTGACGTATTTGGAAAAAGCTTTGTCAGCCCCGTTTCCAATGTGGCAATGGCTTTTTATAAATATTATCTCATCGACAGCGCCATGCTGGATGGCGAGTGGTGCTACAAGCTGAAATTTAAGCCAAGGAGAAAACAGGAGCTGACGTTTACAGGTGAGTGTTGGGTTCATGATACCACTTTTGCGATCCGGAAGATCAACATGCGGGCCGCGGAGGATGCGAACATTAATTTTGTAAATGACCTTGCCGTAATAAAGGAATACCGGCGTGTCGACGGAATCCACTGGATGATCACACGGGATATCCTGGTGATTGATTTCAAGGCCCGTGAAAATGGTGTCGGCCTGATCGGACGAAGATCGGCTTCGTACAGGAAATTTATAATAAACGGGGAGATCGATGATGCCATTTTTAAAGGTACAGAGCAGACACAGGTACTGGAGGGTGCAACGGATAAGGATGAAGCTTACTGGACGGAAGCCAGGCATGACAGTCTGACCAAGCGTGAAAAGGATATCTATGCACTTGTTGATACCATTAAATCGCTTCCGGCCTTCAAAACATACATCGACATCATCACGCTCTTTATCACCGGTTATAAGCAGTTTAAATTTTTTCCGGCAGTTGAGTTTGGTCCTTATTTTACCATGTACAGCTTCAATTCGGTGGAGGGTAACAGGTTCAGGCTGGGTGGGAGGACCAGCGATGACTTCAGCACGAAGTTCGAGATAAATGCTTACCTGGCCTACGGAACAAAGGACCAGCGGTTTAAGTATAAAGCCGGGTTCAGGTGGCTCATCGACAAAAAGCCGCGGCAAACTTTTATTCTTTCGTATAAGAATGATGTTACACAGCTTGCCAGCAGCGACAATGCTTTCCAGGACGACAATATCCTGACATCCCTCTTCCGCCGGAGCCCTGCCAGCAAGCTGAACAACGTAGCCGAAAAGGTGACCAGCTATGAAATTGAATGGTTTAAAGGGTTGTCGAACAGGGTTACCCTCAACCACAGCGATTATATACCGCTTGGCCAGCTGGCTATCGATTCGGTGTTTTATTATTACAACCCTGCCGATAATTATAAGCCGGAGAACAGGATTTCAACGGCCGAAGTTTCGTTATATACGAGGTTTTTGTACCATGAGAAATTTGTAGACGGCAGATCGGGCAGGATCAGCCTTGGAAGCATTTACCCTTTGCTGCAGCTTAACCTGACGTTTGGAATCCGGGGTATCAGGAACAGCGACTTCACTTACCAGAAAATAAATTTCCGCATCAGCGACAGCTATAAAATTAACCCCATCGGCTATATGTATTACAGCCTGGAAGTCGGTAAAGTATTCGGTATTGTTCCTTACCCGCTGCTGGTTTTGCACCCGGGAAATGAATCCTATTTTTATGATCAGCTGTCTTACAACCTGATGAACTATTTTGAGTTTGTCAGCGATCAGTATGTGAGCCTGCTGTTGTCGCATCACTTCGACGGTTTCTTCCTCAATAAAATACCGCTGATGCGTAAGCTGAAATGGCGCGAAGTCGTATGGGGCCATTCCGTAATCGGCCAGCTGTCGGCTGACAACAGGGCCATCTTTGTGCCGCCTAAAGGAAAGCCGCGCTATTTTTATGACCTGAAATATCCTTATACGGAAATCGGTGCCGGAGTGGAGAACATCCTTAAAATTTTCAGGGTGGATGTGGTGTGGCGTCTGAATTACCTCAATCACAACTATGTGCTGCCTTATGGTTTCAGGGGAAGCATTCAACTTGTTTTCTAATCCTTATCTTTGTCAGCATGCTGCTCAGAAGTGAAAACTTAGTTAAAAAGTATAAAAACAGGGTTGTGGTTGATAATGTCTCCATCCAGGTGAGTCAGGGAGAGATTGTTGGCCTCCTGGGACCCAACGGGGCAGGCAAGACCACGACATTCTATATGACGGTCGGGCTGATCAAACCGAACGAAGGTCATATTTTTCTGGACCAGGAAGAGATCACGCGGCAGCCCATGTACCGCCGGGCGCAGAAGGGAATCGGCTACCTTGCCCAGGAGGCCTCCGTGTTCCGGAAGCTCAGCGTGGAGGATAACATCAGCGCGGTGATGGAAATGACGAAAATGTCCCGCCAGGAGCAGGAACATAAGCTGGAAGAGCTGCTCAACGAATTCGGACTGCAGCGTATCAGGAAAAACAGGGGTGACCTGCTTTCAGGAGGTGAAAGAAGAAGGACTGAAATTGCCAGGGCCCTTGCTGTGAGCCCTAAATTTATTTTGCTGGATGAACCGTTTGCAGGTGTTGACCCGATTGCTGTCGAGGATATTCAGGCCATTGTAAGAAGACTGAAAGATAAGAACATCGGCATCCTGATCACCGATCATAATGTGCATGAAACCCTGACCATCGTTGACCGCGCTTATCTGTTATTCGAAGGAAAAATACTGAAAGCCGGAACCGCTGAAGAATTGTCGGAGGATGAACAGGTGAGAAGGGTTTACCTGGGTCAGAATTTTGAGCTGAGGTAATTGCAGTGACTTTTTTTGAAATATTTATTGCAATAGCTCCTGTCAATTCATTTTTTCACCAATAGCTGAATCGTATGCCTTTTTTGCTTCCCTTACGGGGAACCAGGTTTCACCGTCGATAATGATATTTCCTGCTGTTACTTCACCCAGGTTTGTAAAATCAGCTTCCGTGGTGCTCAGGAAATCAACAAACCTGTCAAGGTGCTCCGGTGTAACGGTTACAACAATCCTGCTCTGTGCTTCTCCATAGAGAAAAGCGTCTTTGCGTATATCCTCATCGGTGCTTATATCAAATCCAAGATAATTCGGCATGGCCGACTCAAGCAGGGAGATAAAGAGGCCGCCGTCGGAAACATCATGCGCCGAGCTGACGAGCCCACTGCCGATCAGTTTTTTTACAGCATCATGCACGGCTGATTCTGTTTTCAGGTCGAGGTATGGAGCTGGAGAATTTTTTATTCCCGCAAATGAATAGAGATATTCGGAAGAAGCGATGTCATCTTTTGATTCACCGATCAGGAAAATATGGTCACCGGCATTTTTAAAATTCAGTGTCATGATATTTTTCTTGTCCTCCACGATGCCCAGCATGCCGATGGTTGGTGTGGGGAATACCGGGACCTCTTCATTCCCGATTTTGATCTGGTTGTAAAAGCTCACATTGCCGCCGGTTACCGGTGTCTGAAACTGCGTGCAGGCAGCACCCATTCCTTTCACTGCATGCACAAACTGCCAGTAAACTTCAGGGTTGTACGGGTTTCCGAAATTAAGGCAATTGGTAACAGCCGACGGCTCGCCGCCTGCACAAACAATGTTTCGTGCTGCTTCGGCAACGGCTATGGAAGCACCTTTTTCAGGATCGGCATATACGTAGCGTGAATTGCAGTCGACGGTCAGCGCAAGTGCCTTTCCGGTTTCTTTAATATTTACGATTGCTGCATCAGCCAGGCGATTGGTGGTCATGTTGTCGGTACCAACCATCGAATCATACTGTTCGTAAACCCATTTTTTTGATGCGATGTTTGGATGTCTGATCAGGTGCCAGGCAACAGCCTGCAGATCAGCGGGGACCTGCACCCTGCCGGGATCAAACGACCTGTTGAGAGCGATGTAGGCCGGTTCTTTGTAATCACGCTTGTAAACCGGTGCGCCTCCCCCGAGAACGAGCTCACGGGCGGGAACATCAGCCAGCAGGTCGTCGTACATGTAAAACAGCAGTCTTCCTCCCGTGGTAACGTCACCGATATGTGTACAGTTAAGATCCCATTTGTCAAATACTTTTTTTACTTCTTCTTCCCTTCCTTTTTTCACCACCACCAGCATCCGCTCCTGTGATTCGGAAAGCAGGATTTCCCATCCATGCATGTTTTTCTGCCTGGTTGGTACTTTATCCAGGTGGATCACCATTCCATGTTCGCCTTTGGCCGACATTTCCGAAGTGGAGCAGATAATGCCTGCAGCGCCCATGTCCTGCATGCCAACCACGGCACCGGTTTCAATGACTTCCAGTGTGGCTTCAAGCAGCAATTTTTCCTGGAACGGATCGCCCACCTGCACGGCCGGAAGGTCTTCTCCTGATCCTTCATGCAAATCTCCCGAAGCAAATGTGGCCCCGTGGATGCCATCCTTGCCTGTTGCCGATCCGACAATAAATACCGGGTTGCCTTCACCGTGTGAGATGGCGGAAATGGTTTTTCCTTCTTTCACAATTCCGGCCGACATGGCATTGACCAGTATATTTACCTGGAAGCAATCGTCAAAAAAAACTTCTCCGCCAACCGTCGGAACGCCGAATGCATTTCCGTAATCCCCGATCCCTTTCACCACACCCTTCATCAGCCAGCGTGTTTTTTCATTATCAATATTTCCAAAACGGAGCGAATTCAATTGTGCAACGGGTCGAGCACCCATGGTGAAAATATCCCTGTTGATGCCGCCTACACCGGTAGCAGCTCCCTGGTAAGGCTCTATGGCAGACGGGTGGTTGTGCGATTCAATTTTGAAGGCACATGCCAGGCCGTCGCCGATAGCAACCAGGCCGGCGTTTTCTTCACCGGCTTTTGCCAGCAGGTGAGGACCGTCTTTTGGCAGTGTCTTCAGCCAGGTAATAGAATTTTTATAGGAGCAATGCTCCGACCACATCACGGAAAAAATGCTGAGCTCGGTGAAATTAGGCGTCCTCCCGAGGATCTCTTTTATTTTATCAAACTCTTCAGGCAGCAATCCAAGCTTTGCAGCGGTTTCAACAGTGGTTAAAGATTCTTCAATGGTATGGCTCATGAAAATGGTTTTAAAGGAATGCAAAGGTAAAGATTTATCCTAAATGGTCAGGATGGATTTATTAACAAAACACTATCCTTTTGTCGTTAACAGGTTGCTCCCAATCCGTTGGAAAGTGGTTCGGTTTTCTTTTTATTTTCAGATGATTAATTAATATTTGAATCCTGATGCATTTCATCGCCTACGCTCACCCGTGGCCCTTCCAGGCTTGGAAGGGCGCCACCCCGCCAATATCTAAAGTTTTTCTCATCGCCCTATGAAAGATAGTTTTATCATAATCAAATAATGCAGATAGTGCGTTGGAGCCCTTTAGGGCCACGGGTGCGGGCTGGCATTAGTACCTGATTATCCAGCTTAAAATGACCCACTGCCATCCATTGGGGTTTGCGACTTTTTTAGAAAAAAAATA